>Ga0210405_10004817_pt1 | contig 12541 bp, 4 predicted proteins | sample IncBWH11MmetaG_FD_155492 | JGI IMG/M metagenome (GOLD analysis project Ga0210405, IMG submission 155492) | Forest soil microbial communities from Barre Woods Harvard Forest LTER site, Petersham, Massachusetts, United States - Inc-BW-H-11-M | ecosystem: Environmental > Terrestrial > Soil >... | reverse complement strand
CGATTCGAAGCAACCTGACAAGGTTTTGTTTGACCGTGCCATGGATGCGATGAAGCACAACCGCTTTGACGTAGCGCGGCTGTCGTTGCAGACCCTGATCAACACCTACCCCGATTCGGAATATATTGCGCGCGCGAAGCTGGCAGTGGCCGATTCGTGGTACGCCGAGGGTGGTTCCGCTTCACTCGCCCAGGCGGAAATTGAATACAAGGATTTCGAGACCTTTTTCCCCAACATGCCGGAGGCGGCCGAGGCTCAGTTGAAGCTCGCCAACATTCACTATCAGCAGATGGAGAAGGCCGACCGCGACCCCACCCATGCCATGCGTGCCCAGGATGAATACCGGCAACTGATCATGCAGTATCCCGACAGCAAGCTGGTGCCGGAGGCCAAGCAACGTCTGTTGCAAGTGCAGGAAGTGATCGGCGAACGGGAGTTTGGCGTGGGGCGTTTCTACTACTTGCGCCAGTCGTATCCCGCCGCCATCGCCCGCTTGGAATCCCTGGTCGACGAATACCCACTCTACAGCAAAGCCGACGAAGCTTTGTACTTGCTGGGGCAGTCGTACGAGGCCGAGATCGCCGTGATGCGGGCCCGCCCGATCAACGAAGCTGCCAAAGCGCGCATGATCGCGGATTTTACCAAAGGCGCCGCGGAGGCCTACGACCGAATTCTTACCCGCTATCCGGTGATGGATCGGGCCGACGATGCGAAGGCGCGCCTTCTCGCCTTACATCAGCCGGTGCCGCGAGCTACCAAGGCTGCCATCGCGCAAAACAAGGCGGAAGAGGATAGCCGGAAGGAACAAAGTAAGCTCTCGAAAGTCATGGGCACGTTCGAGAAACATCCGAGCGTGGCCGAGGCGACGAAAGTTGGTGAGCCGACGCTGGTCGATCCCCCGTCGATGAGTGCAACTCAAGTGATGCAGGCCGCCACACGGGCCGCCTTGGGGACTGGAGGCGCATCGGATAGCCACTCGGTTTCCATCGAGACGGTGAAAGGTGCACCGGGACCCGATCAACCTGCTCCCCGTTCGGACACTCCGGCTCCGGCAGCAGATACCGCTGCGGTTACAATTACGAATCCGGCATCCACCGATGCCGCTCCACCTCCCGCCCCGGCTCAACCTGACCCGAATGAATTGAAACCCAATGTTGGTCCTGCGGACCCGAATGAACTGAAGCCCAATGTCAGCGACGATAACAATGGTCAGGCGTTGCCTCCGCCGCAGCAAGTGAATGAGATTCAGACCGGACCAGCTGCTCAACCGACGACCGCAGGTGCCAGCACAGCTACTGCAAGCGGCGCGAAAACCGCAGATTCTTCTGCGTCCTCTGCTACGGATTCGAGCGACGACTCTGATACGACCGCCTCCAGCAAGCATAAGAAAAAGAAGGGCATTCACAAAGTAGTGCCGTTCTAATGGGCAGGCCGCTCTTGTCGCGACTACAGTTCGGGCAGGCTCGGATTACCCAGTGGTTACTGGTCCGTCGTAACGTGTTTAATGTCGTATCCTCATTGACTTAGAGTCCGGGACAATTTAACTTCGCGCTATCTCCCCTTTCAGTTAAAAGGACATCGCTTGGCGCGGAAAATACTGCTCGCCGATGACAGCGTGACAGCCCAGAACATGGGCCGGAGAATCCTTACTGACGCCGGCTACGACGTCACTACGGTGAATAACGGGTCGGCGGCGCTAAAGAGAATTGCCGAATCGAAGCCGGACCTGATCGTGCTCGATGTGTATATGCCCGGCTATGGCGGGCTGGAAGTGTGCCAGCGCCTGCGCGAGGCGCCGGAGACCGCGCGCATTCCGGTGCTGCTCACTGTGGGCAAGCTGGAGCCTTTCAAGGCGGATGAGGCGCGACGCGTGCGTGCCGATGGCTTCATCGTCAAACCGTTCGAAGCCAGCGAACTTCTCACCGCGCTCACCAAACTGGAAGACAAAATTGTGCCCCAGAGCCAGCCTTCACGGCAGAGCCGGTTTGCCAAGGCACTGGCTGGGATTGAGGAACCTAATCCGTCGAAGGAATTCGGCGACAGCGAGACGGGATGGAAGAATCGGCTGTCGATTCCGCCTCCGCCCTCCAAGCATCGTGAATCCGCGCCCGAGGAAACGTCTGCCGTAGTCGCGAGTTTGCGCGAAGCGGTCAGAAGCGAAGAGCCCAAGCCCGCCGAGATGAAGTCGGGGCTGGAAGAAGCCTTGCTGTCCTCTATGCCGCAGGATGTCACGGATGAGGAGATTGCAGCGATTAAGGCTGCTGCCGCGGCGTTCAGCACCCCGGGCAATGAATCAAGCTTCAGGCAGACGCGCGATCAAGCGCCTCAAGAGTCAGTTACTAGCGCCGGAGAGCGGCCATCGGAATTCGCGGGCAGCGAAAATCCGTCGGTCGTCGCCCAAGTCGAAGCGTCAGCGGAGGAAGCAACAGCTGCTGTCCCTGTATCTGAAGTTAATGCTCCCGTCGAATTGGCACCGGCGGCCGCGATTGTCTCGGAGTCAACCGCCAGTACCGTATCCGCGGACCCGGGTGCAGACGCCAGGAAGCTTGGCGACGATGAGGTTTCAGCGGCGCTCGCATCGTTAGCGCCCACGAACGGTCACGGAGAGTCGGCCGCAATCGATCAGGAACGTAACAAGTGGGCGACATCGAGGGATCAAGTTCCTGTGACCATGGCAGTCGCTGGTGCGACACAGGAGTTCAGCGGGCCGCGATGGATTGCCGAGCCGGTTGCGCTTCTGGACGATGAAGCTACACTGGTCCTCGAACAAGAGATGGAGAAGGCATACGCGGCTTTTGCCGCGGCTGATGCGGCCCGGATGAGTTTCGCGTCGCGTGCTGATGAAGTTCCCGCACCGGTAGCGGAGACTCCGACTACCAACTCGGAGAGCGTTTCTTATCCAGTCGACTCGTCCTCAAATTCTGATGGTTCCGAACCAACGCCGCCCGCGCCCACGATGCAAGCGGGCGGTGAAGAATCAGCGCCGCCGGCGGCTGAACCAAGCTCTGAGATCGCTCCTCCGATGGTGGACGCGGTTAGCGAAAGCACCGTTTCTGCAGTTCAAGAGAATGCTGCTTACGCGGCTGCGGCCAGTGCTGGCACCACCGAAGTCACGACGAACGCGGAAGCAACGACACAGTCGGCCCCATCTGCTGAAACTTCAGACAACGTTCCTGTCGCCTCCGAGCCCCACGAACGGGAGGGCGAATCGGAACTCGCCGCGGCCTGGGCGAACTGGAAGCAGGTACGAGAGTCGGTGATTGGTTCGCAACTCAGTTCGCAAATCGCCGAGACCGTCGCGGAAATCAAAGAGAGTAACAGTGAAGCACACCCAGTGCCTCAGGCTGACGCTAAGTCCGCCACGGAAGAAGAAACCAGCGACATCTCTAACATCGTCGATAGTGTCCTCGCCGACTTGAAACCGAAATTGATGGCCGAGATCGCAAAGAAGATGGGGAAAGAGAAGAATAAGTAAATCGTCCTGGTGTTGCGCGACAGTTTTATCCCGCCGTCACGCCAGAGGCCCGAAACCTCACATGCACACATTCTGGTGCATGAGTTCCGTCAAAAAAATCTCTCGTTTCCGCCCAAAATCTAGAAAACAAAGGGCCGGAATTTCTCTTGCCTTCTAGATCTATGGTTCTTAAGGTAGTTAGAGGCAAAATATTCTAAACATTGGAGTTATCGTGTTCGCCGACCGCTTGCGCTGCCGCTTCGGACACCAAGTCGGACGAAACTTTTCGCCTTCGCCATGGTGGTCGGACTCAGCAGTTGGCATGGCCAGGAGCCGCGCCCCTGTCAGTTGTCAAGAACTTATATTATCTTATAGATAACCAGTATGCTCCTATAATATCGTAAGCCAAGTAATGAGATCAAGAGGAAAGTGGAGGGGTTGGGGAGCACGTTCCCAAGTCGGGAAAATGAAAAGTGCGTTAGAGTGGGTGGCGTTTTAGCGCAAAACGATTTAAGTCTGTGTCCCTCGGCGGACGGTGAAACCCAGGTTCGCACCCGAAGAACCTCTGTTATGAGATTGAACATCCAGAGACGGGCGCGAACCTGGGGCGCAGCTAGAACTCATCTCGTAAATAAGCCAGTCCTTGAGCGTTACTGGTGTACTGTTCGGCAATGGATTCGTAGCTGGGCCCGGCGCAACTTCGTATACGATCGAGTAGGCGTCTTCCGTTCCGGGGACATTTATGAAGCGAATTGCTACTTTCATACTGCTGGTCGCCTGTAGTTTTGCATGGTCGATACCAGCTAAAGCTCAAATCTTCACCGGCCCAGACAGTGCGCGCCAGGCTCAGAAGGCGGCTAAGAAGCAGCAAAAAGCGCAAAGGCAGCCCAGAAACAGCAGAAATCGATGAAGAAATACGAGAAGGCACAACAGAAGGCTGCCAAAAGGGCGCAACGTCACGCTTAAATCCGTTTGCACCTGGCGGCAAACCAGTATCTCACTCGATCACTCGCATCGTTCCGCATAGCGGCGGGACCAGGAAGCCTTGGGTCGTTTCTTGGCCTCTCAGACTTCAATTCAGATGGTCATCTGGCTGTGGTTGGTAGCGTCCCCCTCGGTGGTCTCAGCGAATTTCGGGCCTGCCGGTTTCTATCCGCGTACACTCCCGCTCGGCAAGGCCTGAAAGCTGAGGCTTCTGGCCGTTTGCACGAACTTGCAATTCATTTCCGAGCCAACTTCTGTAATCAGTCCATAGTGCTCAAAGCCCCTCAATGAGTGTAACGGCCATGTTTCGTCAACTGGCCCGACCGACTCGAATTCCCGACCTTTTCGAGGCCCTTGATCCAGCAACTGAAACGCTCGGTCGAATCGCGATGAGACTTATCTTCAAATTCGTGGTGTTTGTGAGGATAGGCGTGTTTTACTTCCAATGTTGTTGATGCGGAGAAATGATGAACGCAGAGGCGCGTGCAAGTTCGAAACCCGCGGCGGGAATCACTGACGCATCGCATTCACTGCTCAAGCGTTCCTGGGCAAAAATAGGCGCGGTCATGTTCTTGCTCCTGGTTCTGGAATTCCAGTTGTTGTACTCCGTCAAGCACGAGTCCCTTACGTTCGATGAAGGGGATCACATCTTTGCCGGATACATGTCTCTCAAGCATCACGATTTTGGTCTGAACCCCGAGCACCCGCCGCTGGTGAAGATGATCGCTGCCGTTCCGCTGCTCGGAATGAACCTTCATGAGCCGCAGTTGCAGAACCGTTACTTCAAGACCGAGGCCTACCTGAGCGGACGCGATCTCATCTTTCAGAATGATCACGAGAAGGTCATCTTCCGCGCCCGAATGGCAGCATCGGTCTTTGCGTTATTGGTTGCGCTGCTGGCGTTTTTTACGGCACGCGAGATGTTTGGCACAGGCGCGGGATTCATAGCACTCGCGCTGATCGTGTTCGAGCCCAACTTCCTTGCCCATGGCGCTTTAGTGACGACGGACACGGGCGCGGCGGCATCGCTGCTGGCCAGCATCTATGCGTTCTACCGGTATGTGAAATCTCCCTCGTGGGGACGCGTCGTAGTGCTGGGTCTCGCGGCAGGCCTCTTCTTTATCGTCAAGCATTCCGCAGTGCTGCTGCCGCCGATGCTGATCCTGCTCGCGGCCACCGAGTTGTTGCGTCGCCGTCAATCGGGGGATGAGACCCGCCAGCATCAAGCAACACGCCTGGCCGGTGCGCTCCTGATTGCCGGAATAATCGCCGTTGGCATCATGTGGTCGTGTTACGGGTTCCGCTACGCCGCACGTCCCACCGGGACACGGCTCAATCCACCACTGCAGAACACACTCGGGACCCTGCGTCCGGCGGAAGCAAAGGTGATCACGATGATGGCGCGCTGGAAAGTGCTGCCGGAGTCGTGGCTCTATGGTTTGGCAGACGTGCGCTCGGTGGCGAATACCTGGCCCAGCTACATGTTTGGGAAGGTCTATGCGCATGGGGTGTGGTTCTATTTCCCAGTCGCATTCGTCATAAAGGCGACCCTGACCACCTTGATCTTCCTCCCGTTGATCGTCTATGCCATCGCCACTGGCAAGCTACGCGGATGGCGCGAGATCCTGTTTCTGTCTCTGCCGCCTGCGGTTTATTTTTGTATTTCCATGACTTCGAGTCTGAACATCGGAGTGCGGCACATCCTTTTGGTCTTCATCTTCGTCCTTGTGTTGGCGGGCGGAGCGGCTTGGAGCCTGATGCAAAGCGATCGCCGCTGGGTGTGGCCCATTGCCGTTCTCATCATTTTCCATGTCGTGACTTCGCTCCGCGCGTTCCCCACCTCGTACATTCCGTACGCGAACGAACTCTGGGGCGGACCGGCCAACATCCACAAGTATCTGACCGACTCCACCACGGACTGGGGACAGCAACTAAAAGCGGTGAAGCGTTACGTTGACGAGCGAGGGATTAAAGAATGTTGGTTCGCGTACACGGCCGAGCCGTTGATTCCGTTCCACGCCTATGGCATTCCCTGCAAGACGCTGCCCACCATGGACACGATCTGGTCCGGGCTGAAGACGGAGACTCCTCCCGTAATCCAGGGCCCAGTATTCTTCAGCCACATATCCCTGACGTTCTATGAATCAGGCTCAAGCCTTCTAAGCCCATACAGTCAGTTCATGGAACTCAAGCTGACCGCGGTAATCGAAGATGGCGTATTTGTTTACGATGGTACATTCAACGTTCCGTACGCGGCAGCGATGGATCGCGCCGTCATCTCTGGCAGCCTGCTCGAGCAGCACGAACCCGAACAGGCGCTTTTCGAAGCTCAGGCCGGAATTGCCCTTGCGCCCGATTCCTTGCAGGCTCTGATGGCTTTGGGAGATGCGCAGAAGGCATTGCAGAAGAATGCCGAGGCGCGCATGACTTTTGAGAAAGCACTTGAGCGAGTTCACCTCATGGAGCCAACTGCGCAAGAAGTCTGGATTCCCAAGGTTCAGGAGAAAATGGCTGGTCTATAACCCGATCCTCTAATTGTCTGCGTCCAATAAGATCGGCAAACCGGAGTCAGCTGTTGCTATCAGGCGTGGCCGTTGCCCCCCTCTTTTAAAAAAACTGTCCCGCCGGAGGGATAGAAAATGTCCACCAAAATCGAGAACGTCGTTTATAGGGCATCCTAGCGCCATGAAATGTCTACGAACTTGTAGAGTGTGAGTTTTTCAACAGCCACAGGCCGTTACACTCAGAACCCCGTTTTGAAAGCCCTACGAAAGCCCGATGCGTATCCCTCTTGTACAACGAAACGCACTTTGCCGTCGCCGTACACAACCCGGAGCGAGTTTGACCGCGTTTTCAACCCGCCTGTAAGATCAAAGATCAGCTTTCAGCTCTCAGCCGTTAGGTCTCAGCCCATAGAATCTCTCTTGCATCCCTGCAATGGAAGCCGTGTTCGCTGATTCCTGAATGCTGATGGCTGAGAGCTGAGAGCTGAATTTAATCATGGCCCACGATCTTCCCAAAGCGTACGAGCCGGGCGCGATTGAAACGCGTTGGGCCGACTACTGGATCAAGGAAAAACTCTTCTCTGTCCCAACGCCCCCGCCGGGAGAGACGCGTCCTGTGTTCACGTTGCTGTTGCCGCCTCCTAATGTTACCGGGCGGCTGCACATGGGACACATGCTCAACCACACTCAGATGGACATCATGGTGCGCTGGCATCGGATGCGCGGTTTTCTGACTTTGTGGCTTCCCGGTACCGACCACGCGGGCATTGCGACGCAGATGATGGTCGAGCGCCAACTGGCGAGCGAGGGCAAGAAGCGGCGCGATATGGGCCGCGAAGCGTTCGTCGAGCGCGTCTGGGAATGGAAGCGGCACTACGGCGGCGCCATCCTCGAACAGATGAAGCGCCTCGGGGACTCGGTGGATTGGGACCGCGAATATTTCACCATGGACGAGAATCTTTCGCGCGCGGTGCGCGAAGTCTTCGTCCGCTTGTATGAAGAAGGATTGATCTATCGCGGCAAATACATCGTCAACTGGTGTCCGCGCTGTGGAACCGCGATTTCCGATCTCGAAGTTAAGCACGAGGAGATCGCGGGCAAGCTTTACGAGATTCGGTATCCGGTGGTTGGCGAGGATGAATTCATTACGGTGGCAACCACGCGACCGGAGACCATGCTGGGCGATACGGCCGTCGCTGTGAATGCGGGAGACAAGCGCTACACGCATCTGCACGGGAAGAAAGTTTTGTTGCCGCTGATGAATCGCGAGATCCCGATCATCACCGATAACCTGGCTCAGCCGGAATTCGGAACCGGCGCGGTGAAGGTGACTCCGGCGCACGATCCCAATGACTTTGAGGCTGGACTTCGCCACAACCTGCCACAGATTGAGGTGATCGACGAGCAGGCCCGCATGAACGAAAATGCGGGTCCATATGCCGGCTTGGATCGCTACGAAGCGCGCAAGCGCGTGCTCGAAGACCTGCGCCAGCAAGGCTTTCTGGTCGGAGAGAAGGATTACACCATCTCGATCGGGAAGTGCGATCGGTGCGGCACGGTGGTGGAACCGCGACTTTCGACGCAATGGTTCATCAAGATCGCACCTCTCGCCCAGCCGGCGATCGAGGCCGTGGAGCGGGGCGAGATCACGATTGTCCCGGAAAACTACAAGCAGATTTACCTGAACTGGATGCACAACATCCACGACTGGTGCATCTCGCGGCAGCTGTGGTGGGGACACAGAATTCCGGCGTGGCATTGCTCGTGCGGCGAAATCATCGTTGCCCGCGAAGCTCCGGCGAAGTGCACGAAATGTGGTGGGTCGGAGCTTAAGCAGGATACCGATGTGCTGGACACTTGGTTCTCCTCGGGCTTGTTGCCGTTCACGACGCTGGGCTGGCCGGAGAAGACGCGGGACCTGGAAGTTTTTTATCCGACTACGCTGCTGATTACCGCGTACGAGATTTTGTTCTTCTGGGTGGCGCGGATGATTATGTTCGGCTGCCACTTCATGGCGGGCCATCACCAGGATCTGAAGGTGAAGCAGGCCAGCGGCTGGGGCGACAAGAAGGACGACAGCGTTCCCTTCCACCAGGTTTACATCCACGCGCTGGTGCGCGACGCCGAGCGGCAGAAGATGTCGAAGACCAAGGGCAACGTGGTTGATCCGCTCGATGTGATCGAGCGCTTTGGAACCGATGCCACGCGCTTCACGCTGGCTGCCATGGCGGCGCCGGGGACGGACATCGCATTCAGCGAGGGCCGTACTGAAGGCTATCGCAACTTTGCCAACAAAATTTGGAATGCGGCGCGGTTCATGTTCATGAACATTGATCGGGTGGCGCCGGGGCTGCGGCCCGGGACCGGGTCCCACACGGGGGTTGATGGGTTTGAGGCGCGAACGCTTGAGGACCGATGGATTCTTTCGCGCTTCAATCGGGTCACCAAAAATGTGAACGCGGCGCTAGAGGCTTATCGCTTTCACGAAGCCGCCAATCAGATTTATGACTTTTTCTGGGGCGAATTTTGTGACTGGTACATCGAGCTGATCAAGCCGCGGCTGGTCGACGGGGGCGACAAATCTGCCCGTATCGCGTGCGCTAATTTGCTTGGTATTTTTGAGGCGGCGCTGCGGCTGTTGCATCCGGTGATGCCGTTTATCACGGAAGAAGTCTGGTACGCGATTTACGATGGCAAGCCGCCGTTGCAGTCGATTGCCCTGGCGCCGTATCCGCAGGCGGATGAGAAGCAGTTGGATTTGGCTGCCGAAACTGAGATGGCGATTTTGCAAGACCTGATCGTCAGCGTGCGGAATTTGCGGGCGGAGTTGAAGGTCGACCAGAAACAGCGCGTGCCGATCCAGATCTTCGCCTCCGAGCCAGAAATTCATAAACTGATTGAACAAAACCGGGGTTCGGTGGAGCGTTTGGCCAACGTCGAGAAGATCGAGTTTGTGGCAAATTCGCTGGCCAAGTTGTCGGGCGCGCGGCACACGGCGCGTTTTGACGTGCATGTCATTTACGAGAGAAAGATCGACGTTGCCGCGGAACGGGAGCGGTTGAAGAAGGAACTGGAACAGATCGAAAAGGAGTTTGCCAATGGCCAGCGTCAATTAGGCAACGAGCAGTTTCTTGCCAAGGCTCCGACGAAGGTCGTGGAGGGAATTCGAAGGCGGGCACAAGAGCTGGAAATCCTGCGCGAGAAAGTAAAGAGTAAGCTGGATGAGTTGAAATAGTCTCGTACGGGCGAGGACGCCCGTGATCCATCAACATCATGGACTGGAATAGCCGACGCATTACCGCTGTGATTGAGAACGCGCTGCTGGAGGATCGGGCCACGCGCGACGCGACCAGCTACGCCTGCATCGAGCCGAATCAGCGAGCCTCGGCCACGATTCTCGCGAAGCAGGATTGCATTCTTGCGGGCATTGGCTGCGTTTCACGCATCCTGGACGTTTACGCGGCTCTGGATGGCGCGGTTACATCGCACTACGAGGTTACGACGCATCCGGAGATATTCGATGGCATCCGCCTGCACAATGGTCAGTCGGTTGCCGTGATCCAACACAATGCCCGCGTGATTCTCTCTTGCGAGCGCGTGATTCTGAATTTCATGCAGCGGTTGAGTGGGATTGCCACGTTGACGCGCCAGTTCGTTGACGCGATTTCGGGCACCAAGGCGCGAATCCTGGACACGCGCAAGACCGTGCCCGGACTGCGCATGCTCGATAAGTACGCGGTGCGTTGCGGAGGTGGGCAAAATCACCGCCTCGACTTGTCGGACGGAGTGCTGATCAAGAACAATCACATTGCGCTCGCAGGAGGCATCGTACCGACGCTGGAGCGCGCTCACAAGAACCGGCGCGGCGCGCAGATCATTGAAATCGAAGTACGGTCGCTGGAGGAGTTGGAACAAGCGCTCGAGCACGGCGGCGAAGCGATCCTGCTGGATAACATGTCGGTTGAAGATGTGAAGCGTGCAGTCGAGCGCTGCTCGCATGTGGAGCGCCGCATTCCGCTAGAAGTCTCAGGTGGCATCACGCTGGAAAACGTTCGTCCTTACGCTGAGACCGGAGTGAATTTCATCTCGGTCGGGGCGCTCACCCACTCGGCAAAGGCTGTGGATATGAGCATGCGCCTCGCCCCGGCCTAGGTCTGCCCGAACCTCTTCCGTGGATTCTGGACCGCACCGCCTCTTGTCCAATCGGACACATTCTTTGTTCCAGCCGAACGATTTCGGAGAGTGAACTGTCGAGTAACGCGTGTGGTCTCGCAAGCGATAGAGTATTCGGAAACCCGGAGGCCCTCCCCATGAGTCACCGAATCCCCTATGCTGCTGTTGCAATACTCGCACTGCTCTTTGTGAATAGGTCTTCTGGAAGTGGTGCCGGCTTGCACGCGGCTGCTCCCTCGGCAGCTGCCGCGCAGAGCAATTCTACCCGGCGTGCGGCCTCGCCCAATCATCCTGCAACCTCGGTCGACGTCACTGTCGACGTTCTCAGTGATCGGCATGCGATTAGCCCTTATGTTTATGGGGGAAGCTATCCCAAGGATGCGCCAACGATTTCTGACAGCGGGCTCACCGTGGTTCGTTGGGGCGGCAACGCGACGTCGCGATACAACTGGAAGACTTTTACTTACAATGCCGCTGCCGATTGGTATTTCGAGGATTTCGGCTACACCGAGATCGGTGACGCCGACTCTGTGAAATACATTCAGGATGTGGAAGCAGCGGGAAGCAATCCGCTGATGACGATGGTCATGCTGCCCTGGGTGGCGAAGCCTTCCGGCTGGAGCTTTTCGGTTGCCAAATACGGCCCACAATGCGGGGTTGATCCGTATAACTCCGACGCGGGCGACGGAGTGCAGACGGATTGTCAGACGAGCATAACCGGGAACGATCCAACCGATGCCAACGTCGAACTGAAGGACTCACCGCAAAACGGAGATCCTCCAGGAACCGTTTATCGCGACCAGTGGGCGCCGGCGCTGGCCGCGGCATTTGGCAGCGCGCCACATTTCTATGACATGGACAACGAGATTGATATCTGGAGCGGAACGCATCGCGATGTTCATCCCAATCCTTCAGCTTACGACGAGATGCGTGATACCTATCTTGCGGAAGCTGGCGCTTTGAAAGGCTGGGACGCAAATGCGATTCGCTTCGGGCCCGTGAGTTGCTGCTGGTGGTTTTACTGGAACGGCGCGAACAACAATGACAAAGGCGCCCATGCCGGCGTGGACTTTCTGCCGTGGTGGCTGAACGAAGTTTATTGGCAGGATCAGTTGTCCGGCACGCGATCGGTTGATGTGTTCGATATTCACGCTTATCCGGACGGGCCGGACACTTCCAGCTACACCCAGGCTCAAAAGCAGGCGCTTTCGCTCCGAATTTATCGGGATTACTGGGATCCAAAATATGTGAGCGAATCGGGCACGATCAATCAGCAGTGGGCCACCTTTATTCAGCCCAAGAAGCGGATTCCATTCCGCATCCCGCGCATGCGGGCGATCGTCAATATGATCTACCCGGGTACTCCTTTGAGTTTCACCGAGTGGAGCGCGGCGTTCGCGGGTGAATCCGATTTCTCGACGGCGCT
>Ga0210405_10004816_pt1 | contig 12542 bp, 10 predicted proteins | sample IncBWH11MmetaG_FD_155492 | JGI IMG/M metagenome (GOLD analysis project Ga0210405, IMG submission 155492) | Forest soil microbial communities from Barre Woods Harvard Forest LTER site, Petersham, Massachusetts, United States - Inc-BW-H-11-M | ecosystem: Environmental > Terrestrial > Soil >... | reverse complement strand
AGCGCGGCATCCGCTGGGGTGGCGATGCCTCCTGCGGAAAAATTCGGAACTGGGAGCTTGCCCGTCTTGGCGATCTGGCGAATCAGATCGAGCGGAGCGCCGAGTTCTTTGGCCTCGTGCATCAACTCGTCGTCGCGCAGAGTCGTCAGCTTTTTCATCTGGCTCACGATGGTGCGCATGTGGCGCACGGCTTCGACCACGTTGCCGGAACCGGCTTCGCCCTTTGTGCGAATCATCGCCGCGCCTTCCGCGATGCGTCGCAGCGCCTCGCCGAGATTGCGCGCGCCGCAGACAAACGGCACGCGGTAATCGTGCTTCCATACATGATTCTCTTCGTCGGCGGGAGTCAGCACTTCGCTCTCGTCGATGAAATCGACTTCGAGCGCCTGAAGCACTTCCGCCTCGGCGAAATGTCCGATGCGCACTTTGGCCATCACCGGAATGGTGACGGTTCGCATGATCTCGCGGATAATTTTGATCGAGGCCATGCGCGCCACGCCGCCTTCCTTGCGAATGTCGGACGGCACGCGCTCCAGCGCCATCACGGCGCAAGCGCCCGCCTTCTCCGCAATCTTGGCTTGCTCGGCGTTGGTCACATCCATGATGACACCGCCCTTGAGCATCTCCGCCAGGCCGACCTTGACCCGCCATTCGTTTGTGCCGCCGCTGCCATTCACTTTCTTCGCGTCCATATCATTTCTCCTCTTGTTCCAAATACCTCGGCGTAATTTTCGCCGCCAAAATTCCAGGTGCCGCGTACTCTTAGGCGCCGCGGACTTCCGTGGCAGCCTTTTCTTTCTGACCGATCACGACGAATCTTCCGGTGCCTCGTGCCAGAACTTCGCCGGCGTTATTGCGAATCTCACCTGCGAGGAATAAATTGCGGCCCTTCTGCTCCGTTTCGTAGCCCTCGACGATAATCTCTTCATCCACCTTTACGGGTTTCAGATATTGGACCGTTAGTTCCGCTGTCACAGCGCGAACTTCGCGAAACCGGCAGACTTTGCCCATCGCTTCGTCCAGTAGCAAGGCAATAATTCCGCCATGACCCATCCCGCCGCCGCCTTGATACGCCTCGCCCAAAATAAATTTCCCAACGATCCGGCGATTTACGTTGTCCTGCACAAAAGTCAACTTCATGCCGCGGTCGTTCGCTCCGCCGCAGCCAAAGCATTTGTTCGTTGGATTCGGCGCTAATGTGATCGTGTCCGTCAAATTCAGCCTCTACGTTTACTTCTTTCCTCACTTCGTTGCGTCCTTACTTCGTTACTTCTTCTACACCAGCGCGACGCGACTGCGCTCCGCGCGACGCACGCCGCGCTGTCGTTTGCGCATCTCGACGCGCAAGATGTCAGCGAGAGTAGCGACGCCGCGAGCGATTTGCTTTTCGTCCAAGCCAGCGTAACCAAGACGCAGCGTATTGGGCAGCGGATTTTGTACGTAGAAATAACGGCCAGGCGCAAACAGGACGCCGCGTTCTTTGGCGTGAATCAAAAGTTCGCTGGCATCAAAGCCCGGCGGCAATTCCATCCACAAGCACATTCCTCCTTCAGGACACGTCCAGCGCGTACCTTCAGGCATGTGCTTGCGCAGCGCCTCGTCCAAGGCCAGCAGACGCGAAGCATAGACTTTCCGCATTTTGGCGAGATGCTTGGTAAATAATCCGCGCCGCAAGAATTCCGCGAGCGTTGCCTGCGCGAGCTGGTCGGTGTGCAGATCGGTGGTTTGCTTCACGATGCGCAGCCGTTCGATCGCGGTCGCAGGAGCGACGATCCAGCCCACGCGTAGCCCCGGAAAGGCGACTTTCGCAAAACTGTCGATATGAATGACGATGTTCGCGCGGTCGAGCTGTTTCAGAGAAGGCACGCGTTCGTCGCGCGCGTGAAGCCGAGCGTAGATATGATCTTCGACAACGGGCACCTGATGACGGCCAGCGAGTTCCAAGACTCTGCGACGCGACGCCAACGGCATCGACGTGCCGGTGGGGTTCTGAAAATCGGGCGTGAGCACCATCAGTTTTACGCGGTTTGCGGCGAGAGTAGCTTCGAGAGCTTCCAGATCAAGGCCGAGCGTGGTTCCCGGCTCTGGGCGCGTTTGGATGGGCACACCGAGACAACGCGCGCGGACGCCGTGGAAGATAGCCATCGCGCCTGGATAGGTGGGGTTTTCGAGAATCACGGAATCGCCAGGCCGCACGAAGGCTTTGCTGATGATGTCCAGCGACTGCTGGCAACCGTCGGTGATGAGAAGGTTCTCGTCCTTCGCGGGAATTCCATCTGCGCGGAGATGCTCGAGCAGCGCTTCCTTCAGAGGTCCGTAGCCGTCGGAAGGGCCAAGCTTTAAAACATCGGTGGCTTCGCGGCGCAGGACGGCATTCACGCACATCTGCAATTCGTCGATGGGGAAGAACTCTTCGGCCGGCCGAGCCATAACAAAGGACAGAGCATTTTCTGGAGCTGCGGCCGTCAGGCGGCTCAGAGCTTCTTCGCCGCGTTCGTCCGCAAAGAGCAGCTCCCAGCGAAGGCCTTCGCTTCCATTGAGGACGGGCGGAGGAGGCGGCGTAAGCTTCAGGCCATTCCCATTACCTTTGATATAGGTGCCGCGGCCGACGTGGCCCTGAATGAGGCCTTCGGACTCAAGCTCGGCGTAAGCGTTTGCGACCGTTGTGCGATGAACGCCCAGCATGGTGGCGAGCTCGCGGCTGGCCGGAATGCGGTCGCCGGGGCGCAAATCGCCGGCATGGACAAGCGAACGCAATTGATCGCGAAGCTGGATGTACAGCGGGACGTGGCTCTCAGGCTGGAGATGAAGTGGCAACATTGTCTCTCACCATGAGCCAATTCTACACGAAATTGGACTGCTGCAAGAGCCAATTTGTCTACCGCCATTTTTGGCGTGTTTTTAGCGATTCTGGACCGGATGAGGGTCAAAGACTCGGCTTAGTTGGTGGGTGGCCTGTAGCCGAAGCGGCCATTTTTTCCGCCGGAAGCCAGGTCCCGGAAGCAGAGCTTGGTCAGGTCTTTTTCGTCGCATTGAAAAATTTCCTTCACGGGGAGGTCTTCGTCCTGGACCTCGTATTCCCCTGCTTGCATGTCTTCGGTGTCGTCGTCCGAGGCACTGACGACTGGGCTGCCGGACTGCACGCGAATGCGGAATTGCCCGGACGAAGGCTCGTAGTTCGCGTAGCTGAAGCAGTGCCCGATGCATGCGCGGTCGGCGATGTGCCCAACGAAAGAAATGCGCGAGCCGGGCGGCGCCCAAATGGTCGCGATGACTTTCGTGCCGAAGGAAAGGCCGTTGACGAGGCGTTCCACGGTGGATTCCATGCGATTCAAGACGAGCGTGTCCTGATACAAGAAGGCGAAAAAAGCGATCGCGCAGGCACCAAATCCAGCAAGGTGCCACTTTCTCGGTCTCAGGCAGCCCATCAGACAAAGGCCAAAGATCGCGGTAATTGCGGTTAGGCGGGAGGCGAGCAGGCCGATCCAGGCGCCGGTGATCGACGGGCGCAAATTTTCCGGCAGCATCGCAACGGCAACAATCGCGACAAGATATAACTCGGCTGCGCGGCGCAGCGACTGCCAGAAGGACAAGTCATGCCGCCGGGAAATGACATCGACCAGAATACAAAGCACTCCGAAGACGAGAGCGGCCCATCCTAGAACGGCATAGCGTTGGCCGTAGAGCGTCAACTGGTCGGCGCCGTTCATCAGATAAAAAGGGTCGTGCACCCAATCGACGGGGAAACGAGTCTGATGCATCAGATACGACCGAATCCCAAACAGAAAGAGCACGGCCGCTGCTGGAACGGTCAGCTTCCACCAAGTTGACAGCTTGCTCCAAAGCGTCAGGTACAACCCTGTACCCAGGAGCCAGAGGAGCCCGATTGGATGGGCGAGTAAAACGAAAGGCACAAGGAGCAAGCCGAAGAGCCGCTTCAATCCCCTTCCCCGCCACAGGAGAGCCAAACTGAAGGAGGCGAGTCCGAGGGACAAGTAGTAGTTGAGGAACCCCATGTTGAAGGAATACCCGTAGGCGAGCATCGCGATGCATGGAGTGAGAAACCAGGGCGGCCGGCCACTGGAAGCCGCAACGAACGCAAAAACTCCCCAGAAGAAAATCAGCACGCAGGCCGAGACTACAATTTTTTCCGCAGCGGCGAAGCCCACAACATTCGCCGTATGCAGCAACATCCAATCAAACAAAACGTTGTTCCACTGCCGCACGATGTACAGGCCCGGGGCTTGGCCTTTCTCAATCAATTGGGCAAGCCACGCGTTGTAAACGTGGCTCCCTAAATCGCCGGCTTCGATGTGGCGGTGCCATAGGCATGGCACGATCATCACGGCGGAAACAGCGGTGATCAGCCATTTATTCGCGCTTACGAATTGCCATGCTTGCGATGGCTCGCGAGCCGGACCGGTCATCTTCTATCTCGCATGCAATCTCGCAACGCAGACACCTCTTCCCGGGAACAGTGCGGCGTCATTCTACTATCTCCGGCAGAAGGGCGGACAAGCCCCGCCCCTACAGTTCTTTTTTGGCGCGTAGCCAAAAGGCAGATGTCAGGTTGCGGCGTTAATCGGGCGTTGACCTATTCACTTGGTTTCAATGGATCTTGTCTCTTTGCGAGTTCGTTGTCCCGAGGGCAGGAGAAGCGTATGATTCGTGAATCAGAGGCCCAAATCGGAAATCCTAGTTACTAGTTCGACGGTGAGCTTCAACCGGCGTGTGCCGCCATCCAAAGTAGTTCCCGGAATTCAAACAGGAGCAAGATAAATGAAAAACACGGGGTTCTCGCGTTTAGTCTTATCGCTTTTTACTGGCCTTTTCTTTTTCGCTGGAATGCATGCGGCGTCAGCCCGGCAGGCGAACAGGAAAGCAGCTGAGCCGGCCGTAAACAAGCCGGAGTCGCTGGGTTTCTCGTCGGAGAGACTTGAGAGGCTGCACGCGACGATGCAGCGGGAAGTGGATGAGAAGCAGCTGCCGGGGATAGTGACCATTCTGGCGCGCCACGGAAAGGTGGTGGAGGAGAGGACGTACGGAAAGAAAGACATGGCGAGCGGCGCTTCGATGACAAAGGACACGATTTTTCGCATCTACTCGATGACCAAGCCTGTCACCGGCGTGGCCATGATGATCCTCTACGAAGAAGGCAAGTGGCATCCGTCGGATCCGGTCTCGAAGTACATCCCCGAATTCGCGCACCTGAAAGTCTTCAAGGGGGTGGATGAAAGCGGCGCGATGATTCTGGAAGATCCTGTCCATGCGCCGACGATGCGCGAGCTGATGACGCACACGGCAGGCTTCACGTACGGGATAATCGGCACGGGTATGGTCAACAAGATGTATGCCGAGCAGAAGGTGCTGGAATCGAAATCCCTGAAGGATATGATCGACAAGCTTGCAAAGATACCGTTGCTCTACCAGCCCGGAACCCGGTGGGTGTACAGCGTTTCCATGGATATCCAGGGCTATATCGTAGAGAAATTGGCGGGGCAGTCGCTGCCCGATTTCATGCAGCAGCGCATTTTGGGGCCGCTGGGGATGAAGGACAGCGGGTTTTACGTGCCGCAAGAAAAGCGAAGCAGGTTTGCAACGTTGTACGGCGAAAACCAAAAGGGCGAACTGGAGGCAACGAAGTCACCACTGTGGGGCTCGCCCGACGACTATACAACCCAGCCACCCCAGGCTTTGGGGGGAGCCGGGATGGTGTCGACGGCGCAGGACTACCTGCGGTTCGCGCAAATGCTGCTGAATGGAGGGGAGTTGGACGGCGTGCGGATTCTGGCACCGGCCACGGTGCAGCTCATGACGTCAAACCACTTGGCAGCAAATCTCATGTTAAAGCCCGGGCTGGGGTGGGGCTACGATTGCGCGGTGTTCACGGACCCGCAGGAAGCCGACAGGGTGGCTGGCAAGGGCACGTTCTATTGGTGGGGCGCAGCGGACACGTGGTTTTGGGTGGATCCCGCGAACGACGTGGTTTTTGTGGGGATGACGCAGCGACTGTTTGGGCCTGGGTTACCGGACGTGGAAGAGTTGAGCCAGCCGGCTGTGTATCAGGCGCTCCTGAATCCGCGGATGTGATGTCTGTCGCTGCTGATGATCGAGCGGCCCGCGGCCGCTCTCCTCCGAAGCGTCGCGTAACTCCTGACAAGTCGTGCGGAAACTGAGACGCTACATGATAGAGAGGTGGCGCGCTTATTGCGCAGGATGAATGATCCATTCCGTTATGTACTGGCGGATTTTTTCTCTGTGAGCATCGCGGTAGGCTGGATAATCCTGAGAGATGCCTTTATCAGCGCGGCTAATCAGGATGTAGGGCTCGAGAAGTCCTTCGTCGGAAAGCTTGACGAGGATGGCCAGAGCCGGATCAAGTTGATGGATTTCTTTCTTTTTCATTTCTTCCTTCACGCGGTTCACGACTCCCTGAAAACCATCTACTTCTTCAGGCAGACTGTGCCGGTATTCCTTTTCAGATGGAAATTCTTTCTGGAATTTCTCGCCGTGCCATACGGCTCTGAAAAGTGTGTAGGAGAACCATGCGTCGGTGCCGTCTTTCTTAGCGCCGCTCTGTAACGTAGAGGGATCGATGGTGATGTTGGTTTGATTCTTGCCTTTGTCCTCGATCTGGTTCGGCGGAACGATTCGCGGGTGGCCGAGCATCATCTTCTGGCTTTTTGCCCACTGACTCAATCCCATCCACGAACGCTGGTCGTAGGGTTCCGCGACAATCGCCGCAACAAATTGTTCTTTCGCCTCGCTCGCGCGACCTTGAGCGACCAGATTATCACCCCAATAGCGATAAGCAGTTTCCCGGTTAGGATCGATCTCAGCGGCGCGCGAAAACCACTTGTCGGCCTGCTCGTGGTCTTTTTTCTTGAAATAGACATCGCCGGTGAAAAGCGCTGCGTCGTATTGATGAGGATCGAGAGCAAGCGCACGCGCATAGGCAGCCATCGCGCCGTCCATATCCCCTTTTGCAAACGCAGCTTCGCCATCCTGCATGGCGGCCCGGACTTCGGCAGTCCCAGCGAAGGCCATTTCGCCGCCATCCTCCGGAATGGCCAAAACGATCTTGATGAGATTGCTGTCGTCCCCGGCGGCCTTGGCTTCATCCGCAAGTTTTCTCGCCCGCACGCGTTCTTGCTTCTGCTGGGACGCATCCGCGAGCGTAGCGGAGTGAGCGAGAGTGGCAAAGCTGAGGCGTTCCAGGACGGCCACGTCCTCGGGTTTCTCCGCGTGGAGCTTTTCAAGGAGAGGAAGCGCATCGACAAATTTATTGCCATCATAAAGAGCGAACGCCTGAGTCCGGCGTGACTGATAGCTGTCATCGGTCTGAGCCGACAACGATGGAAGCAGAGGGAGCGCCAGCGTCAGGCAGAGCACGCACAAACTCGCCTTCCAGTCGCGACGAGAGTGGGTGAGGAAACCGGGAAGCGTTTGAGTCATGATCACCTCGCGATGTATGACCACGTATTCTCTCCTTTGGACACCGCTCGCGTGGGAAGAGTTGCCGGGACTATGGGTCACGCAGAGTTGGAAAAACAAGAAGGCCGCGGAGCGCCGGTGGAATCCGTTCCTTGAATCTCTCGGACCGGACTATCTGGAGAGTTGGTTTTCGCCCAGCTTTTTCAGGCGATCACGGAGGCGGCGCTGAAGCGGAGTTGGAGTATTTGGATTGAACGCGACCAGGTACCAGAGCGGCTGGCTACGATCCTTGCTGAGCCAAGTGAGAGTGCCAGCATCGGCGTTTGGATGGCGGGCGACATTTTCTCTAATCGCACCGTAGGGATGCTTGGCTAACTTATTTAACGTTTTCGCGTTCGCTCTCGGATGCTCGCTGATGAGACGCAAAAGATAGAAATCTTCTTCGGGAGCCTGTTTTACAAGTTTTTCGAGCATTTCGGGTTTGGCGTCGGCGCTGAGAACCAGTCCAATCTTTTCGTCCCACGCTGTGTTGATCTGGTTGAGCTCGCGGGTACGCATGTGGATCAAATCTTCCAGAATGCGGCGCTCCTGCTGGAGGCGCGCGATGGGCAGGTCCGTGCCTTCGAGCGAATCGAGAACGCGCAGCAGATGCTGCCGCTCACCGAAGACGATTTGGGAGGTGCGCGTTACCCCGCCCTTCTCTTTTTCCTTGTGCTGCACCAGGTCGGATCGTCGCATTGTCAGATGGCTCCAGCCGAATCGTTTCCCAAGCTCGCCGCGGGACCGGACTGCCTACCGCGAAAACCCGCGATTTGCACCTCGGGGACCGGGCAAAGCGTCTCCTGGTGGCTTCAGCGGATTATGTTCCGTGTGCCGCATGGGGTAAAGTTTGGTGCGTGCAGGGTGTGCCCGAAGTGCAACCGTCTGCGGCGGGCGGCGAACGCGCGGAATAACAAGGACAGCAATCCATGAACGCTTTTGACGAGCACAAAGATGAGCTGGAGCACTTTGAGCAGATGTATGGGCGGGAGCGCGGACGGCTCGCGGTGTCTTTGGATCGCATGACGAATGCGTTAGTGCTGGTGGGACAGCACGGAGTCTACTGCACCAGCCAGCGGAACCCTGCTGTTCCAGCGATGGATCTGCGCATCATTACCCAGGAACTTGAGCATGCGAAGCAGCTCGTGCAGGCGGTGATGGAAGAATTGAAACGGGCCCGGGAAGAGCGGAACGGATAGGCGAGGACTGTATCAGCGTGGTTGAGGCAGCGAAATAAAAGCTGGCGCGACGCGAAGGAGTCAGGAAGTAATCAAAAAAGGATTGGTGTTTCGCTCCTGGCCGATGCTGGTCAAATGACCGTGGCCGGGATACACGACGGTGTCATCCGGCAATTGCATAAGTTTGCCGCGAATGGAGTCCGTGATTTGGTCCATCGAGCCGCCCCACAGATCGGTGCGGCCAATGCTGCCCGCGAAGAGCGTGTCGCCAGCAAAAAGGCGCGGAGTGGGAATCGTGACTGCGCCGGCGTCCTTGGGTACATAAAGGCACACACTTCCGGGAGTGTGGCCGGGAGTGTGCATGACGCTGGCCTGGAACGAGCCCCAGCTCAGTGCGTCACCTTCTTTCAAGAGTTGGTCCACGTCGCAGATTTCGGGTGTCGCAACGCCGAGGAACGCGGCTTGCACTTCCATGCCTTGATAGAGCGGCAGGTCGTCGCGATGCATCAAAATGGGGGCGCCGGTGTACTGGCGAAGCTTGCTCAGGCCGCCCACATGATCGATGTGCGCGTGGGTGCTGACGATGGCTTTGACGGTCAGCTTGTGACGGCCGAGCAGTTCGAGGATGCGGGTGACTTCGTCGCCGGGATCAATCACCAGCGCTTCACGCGTGATGGGATCGCCGATGATCGAGCAATTGCATTGCAGCATCCCGACGGGAATGGTGATGTGGATGAATCCTTGCGAGACAGCATCGAAGGCGGGCACAGCTTCGCTCATAACTCCAGAGTATAGCATCCAGTGCTGTTGATGCAGGAGCGGGGTACGTACGGGCAGCCGCTCTTTTTGCTAATCTAGTGGATGAGGGAGATGCATGGAGATCGTAGAAGCCAGCGCCGCGATTGAAACGCCGCTGGCCGCGCCGCACAGGGACGCCCGTGCAACTATGGGAACGTGGTTCGGTTGCATCTTGCCGGACTATTGGACCGAGCCGCGAGCCGAGGAGGAGTTTGCGCGCAAGAGCGTTGCTCTGATCGACAAGAATTACCGTGCCTATCTTTCGTTCACTGGGCCAGACCGCGTGCGTTATCTGAACGCCATCCTGACGAATAACGTTAAAGATCTCTCCGCCGGACAAGGCAATGTGTCGCTTCTGCTGAATCCTCAGGGACACATTCTGGCGGAAATCGAGACTTACGCTCTGCCGGACAGTCTTTTCTGTGTTTCTTACGCGATGATTCGAGAGCGGCTGATCGAATGGCTCGACAGATACATCATCATGGATGATGTGACGCTAACGGATGAGTCGCGGCGTTATGGAACGTTGGCGCTCGAGGGACCACGGGCAGCGGCTGTCGCGCAGGAGCTAACGGGAATCGAACTGTCGGCGCTCGCGGAGCTTGGCCGCATGGAAGCCACGGTCGCGTCAATTCCCTGCTGGGTCACCAAGCGTTCACCGGGCGGAATTGCAGGCTGCGAATTCTTGTCCGAGCGAGAGTCGCTGGCGAATTTATGGCAGGTTCTGTCGGAAAGCGTGAAGAAGTATGCCGGCGGCCCGATGGGCTACACGGCTTTGAGCGCACAGAGGCTTGCGCAAGGCGCGCCGTGGTTCGGATACGACTTCGGAGAAAAGCAAATTCCGCACGAAGCCGGATTGGAGAGCAGCCACATCAGTTATACGAAGGGCTGCTACACGGGACAGGAGATTGTCGAGCGCGTGCGGTCACGCGGGCAAGTGAATAGGCGCAGGGTCGAACTCATTTTTGACGGCGGGGGCGTGCCAGTTGCTGGCGAGGCGCTCACGGTTGATGGAAAAGAAGCGGGTTACGTGACGCGCGCGGCGGCGCCGTCTTTCTTGTCCCACGCTATCGGAATGGGATATGTGCGCAAGGACCATAACTCGCCCGGGAGTCGATTAAACTGGTCCGGAGGCACAGCCGTCGTGTCCAAATTCCCCGATGCTTTTCTTGCCGCCGCGCCCGCCAAGTGAGCGCTATCTACTGGTTTTATTGTTCGGCTTTGACGAGTTTCCAGCTGGGATCGGGATTGTACTCGGTCATTGCGGCGGCAACTTTCGCGGTGTTGGTACCGAGATTTTTCTCATAGACGCGGCCTTGCTGATTGACGATGAAGGTCATGACGCCGGAACTGCCCCACTTGTCCGGATAAGCGACGAACGCATAGCCGGCGATCATGTTGCCATTGATGACGTAGCTGTACTTTCCGCCGGGGGCAGCAGGTCCCTGGCGGGTGAGTATTTTGAAGTAGTAGCCGTGATAGGGAGCGCGGTCTTCGGAAACTGCTTCTTTTTCTTGAGCGCCGCCTTTTCCTGCGGCGTCAGGACTCTCTGCCTTTGGGCCGTAGCCCTCGGCGCGAGCCGCAGCGACTAGTTTGCCAAGCGGGCTTGGCTTGTCGTCTTCCGAAGTCTCCCAATAGAGGCCGTCGTGTTTTCCAGGCGTGCTATACAGTCGTTGCGCATATTCTGCAACGCCATCGTGATTCCAATCGCCTTCGGTGTAGTACTCCCACTGGGCCACGGCATACGCACGGCAGGTAGTGATGGCGGAGAGTTCATTTTCTCCGATCTTGCGGTTCAGAGCTTCTTCTAGGCCTGCTTTGGTGTCGAAGAGCCACTTGCCATCTTTTTGCACGATCGGTATCGGCGTGGGCCAATTGTCGTGTCCGACAGTGACGACGAACTTGGAATCGTTGACTTTCTGAAGTTGAGCGGCCTCGCTCGCGGCGGTGGAGAACTCATCGAGATCTTTGTTGTCCTCGACTTCGTCACCCGTGAGCAACTTGTCGTAGTCGGGGCCGAAAAGCTTGGCGAGTGCGGCGCGATCTTTTTCTTTGGCCGCAGAGACGAGGGCTTGGAGAGCATCGTCAGGCGAGGAGAACGTCGATTGCGCGGGCGTTTGTGCGTATGTGTTTGGAACGCCGGCAATAAGGCACGTGGCAAGAATCAGCGCGACGGAGGCTAGCGCGTGTAGAGCGTATTTGCTGATGGCTTCTTTCATTTTTCCATCCGCGTTCAAAGTATCCATCGATCTCAGATGAGTGTTTTTCACGGCTTCTTCCTTTCTCCACCGCCGTGTTGCTGCGCCGGGGCTTGCCTACTCGGTTGTGGTTGCGGGGCGGGGCGAGCCTGAGGTTGCGGCCGGGCAGCTTGCTGACGACTGTCCTGGCCGCGTTGGCTGGTCACGTGCGGATCGAAGTGGCTTTCGTTCTGGTTGAACGTGTGGGGACCACCGTTCACACTCGGCTGATAGCCCGGCCGTCCTTGAGACTGTCCCTGATTGCGGTTCTGAAAGCGCAGGTCATTGTTGGCTGCGGGATTGGGACGGTTTGGTTGCGCGTTATTCGGTTGCGCAGGCCGTCCTTGGTCTTGTCCTGAATTGCGGTTCTGGAAGCGCAGGTCATTGTTGGCTCCGGGATTGGGACGGTTTGGTTGCCCATTATTCGGAGGACGGTCGTTGCGAACATTGTTGTTGTTATTGTCGTGGCCTCGATACTGATCGATCCGCGGATTGCCGCGGTCGATGTTGCGGTCCATGATTTTGTTGTTTACGCCGGGACGATTCTCTCCGGAGGAGCCGCCACCCTGCCGGCCATTGTTTCCAAAGTTCCCAGACCTGTTGCCGCCGGGCCCGCCGTTCCTTTCGACGCGCATATTGTTTTTCTGAACGTTGTCGTACCTCACGTCCCTGTGGATAGAGTTATAGCGATTGATATTGTTGACGTTCACAGAGCGATTGATGACCGTTCGATTGACGTTGATATTGGTGTAGCGGTTGTTGATGTAGACGTTGTTTCGGATATCGACGCGTTCGCGGCTGCGCCCGATCCAGCCGCAGTTCCAACAACCACCGCCCCAGCCTTCACGCCGCCAAC
>Ga0210405_10004814_pt1 | contig 12543 bp, 8 predicted proteins | sample IncBWH11MmetaG_FD_155492 | JGI IMG/M metagenome (GOLD analysis project Ga0210405, IMG submission 155492) | Forest soil microbial communities from Barre Woods Harvard Forest LTER site, Petersham, Massachusetts, United States - Inc-BW-H-11-M | ecosystem: Environmental > Terrestrial > Soil >... | reverse complement strand
TGAACTGGTCAGTCAGTTGCGCGAGCGCACCCTGCGGCTCGTTCACCGCAAACCATACTGCCAGCGGAACTGCGACAACCTTCGATGCGCCGCCCGCTCCGCCAACCGGTGGGACCGTGACGATCACAGCCACCGCCACCGACGCTCCGAATCCTTCTGTCTCCGCAATCGTGACCGTCAATGCTCCACCGCTCGTTTTCACCACCAGCTCACTGCCGAACGGGGCCGCCAACAGCGCTTACACTGCGACGATTACGGCGAGTGGAGGGGTGCCTCCGTACACTTTCACCCAGGATCCGTCTTCAGCGGCGCTACCCAGCCCCCTGGTGTTTAACCCCGGAAGCCCTTCGGCCACGATCACCGGTACACCTACGGCGGCCAGCACGACGAATAACATCATCATCGACGTCCACGACTCTGAAGGAACGCCTATGACGGCGAAAATGACTTACTCCCTTGCGATCAACGCCGTCACCGCGGACTGCAGCGGCGCACCGGCCGGCCATGAATCAACTTTGAATGGCCGTTACGTGTTTCTCTTCGAGGGATGGAAAGGCGGCGGCACAGGTACTCCGCAGGACTACGTGGTAAGTTTTGCCGCCGATGGCACCGGAAACATCGCGAATCTCGGCTCAGGGGTTGGCGGTGAAGTCGACATCAACGAAACGAACAAGGCCCCGCAGAACTTCACCGTCGACTCAACGAGCAGCAACGCAGCCAGCCTGTACAAAGTCGGCGCAGATCTTACCGGCTCCGGGGATGTCGGCTGCGTCGTAATCGCCAGTACTGCTCAAGGCGGCTCAGCTACGTTCCGCTTTTCGCTGGGCCACAAAAATGGCAGCAATGTCTACACCAAGGGTCGCATCATCGAATTCGATGACACCACCGGAACGGGATCTCGGGGCTCTGGCCTAATGCTTCTTCAGACCACGCCCTTCACCATCGCGGCCAATAGCTACACGTTTGGAGCCAGCGGCTGGGATTCCCTCGGAGGCCATGTAGCTACGGGAGGCTTCCTCACGGTCAGCGCCGGTGGTGTCATATCGAATCTAACCGCCGACACCGACGACGCTGGCACAGTCAATTCTGGTGTTGCGGGTCCGATCCTGGGAGTGGCCGGAAACAACGGAAGCGTAGGCACGCCCGACGCCACCGCGGGTCGATCAATCGTCACTGTTAATTACCAGCTTGGCGCTAATGTGGGGACCTTTCACTTCGCAAGATATCCAGTCAACGCGGATGAATATTTCTACATCTCCACCGACACCGTGTCGACCAGCGTTCCCCTTCTGGCCGGCAGAGGCATCGTCACCCACTCCGCCGGAACCTTCAGCAGTTCGTCGCTGAACGGCAACTACATCGTTCATGCTACGGGGAACGGAAGTGGAATTGCGAACGTGGCGCTCGCCCTCTTCACTTTCTCAGGCGGGAATATGAGTGGGATCATCAATACGTATGCGTCAGGCAACGCGCCATCCGTATCGACTCCTAGTGGAACCTATTCGGTCGATTTCCAAACCGGCCGCACAACAATCAACCCCGGCGGAAAATTCCCACCAATCTCTTACGTGGCAGCGCCTACCTCCTCCACCGAGTCCATCTCCATATTTACTGTGGGAACGGACCCGGAGGCTACGTTCGGTCTCGCTGATACGTCCACGGGAACATTCACCACCGCCGGAATGGCGGGCAACTATTTCTTCGGATTGGATAGTCCGAACGACAATACTGTCACGGACGAAACCGGAGTTGTAAATGTCGCGGCCTCAGGAGCCCTCAACGGAACTCAGGACTCCAGCGGAAGCATGGGCGGAAGCCTGGGCCTACAGACGAACCCGCTCAATGGCGCTTCGCTCACAATAACGAATTCAAACGGAGCAGGTAACGTAGGCAGCGGCACAATCGGTTATGCCAACGGAACCAGCTTCTTCTTCTTCGACGCAGGCGGAAGCAACAACAGTCCCGCGAAGATCACGGTTGTCGAGAAACAGTGATCTCAATCATTTAACAGCCGGCGCGAGTGCCGCGAGCATTACTTCACACCGAGGAGCGCCTTTTTGCCGTCAAAAAATCACTCACGCACAACCTGCCGCGGATCTTTGTCGTCCCGAAGCGCGACAAATCGGGAATGACGAAGGTGATTCGCGGGCGTCCACTCCGCATATTCAATTGCTGCCACGAGTTTCGGCTTTAGCCACAAACATTTTTCCATGTCGGCGGCAGTCAGCCCCTCTCCCCAACGCCCCTTCTCGCTTTCCGGCAGATTGGCGAATGGGCATTTGCGGATTTCGAGGCCTTTGAATTTCTGGAATACCGTGGCTCGTAACACAGGGACAAACCCATTACGCACGCGCGCTGCAAACATGAGCTTGCTGCCCTCGAAATATCCGACGAGGATGGCATCGAAGTTTTTCGGGCTAGGCGTGTAACCGCCAATAACAAATTCCTGACCGCCGCCGATCCGCATTTTCACCCAGGCGCCATTCCTGCGGCCAGGTTCGTACAAGCTATCGCGGCGTTTCGCGACAATGCCCTCAAGCCCCTGCGACCTGACAGCTAAAATCATCTTTTCCGCATCAGCGGTGAAGCTATCTGAGAAATGTACCGCCCGCAGTTTCGGCATCGCCCTCGCGTGCAGCAACTCACGACGCTTGTCAAGCGGCTGCATCCGCAAATCCTCCCCCTTCCACATCGGCATGTCGAAAGCGTAGAAAGTAATGGCATTGGCGTTCGCTGAGAAATTCTGCAGGCGAGTGAACGATGGGCGGCCGGATTCATCAATCGCCACGATTTCACCGTCGATGATCGTTTCATCTGGGAGTTTTGCAAAAGCCGCAGCGATGGCAGGGAAGCGACCATTAAACCGTTTTCTGTTGCGGGAAAATAGCGTCACGCGTCCTTCGCGCTTTACCGCCAATGCTCGATACCCGTCCAGCTTCAGTTCGTATTCCCAGGCTTCACCCTCCGGTAATTTCTTTACCGCGAGGCATGACATGGGTTCGATGAAGTGTGGGTCGGTCATCGTTGTAAGCATAAATCCGCTGCGGCCTACCGTCTTGGGGTTGTTTACTTATGCCGGGCAGGATAGCATCCCTTCCACCGAGTTCAATTCGAGCCCAAGGAGAAAATGTGGATTTCGTGACCAAATTTGAAAAGGCACCGCGCAAAAAGCATCACGCCCTAATGACCGACCTGGCGAAAATCGAACATCTAATTGATGCGTTTGAGAAAGGCGCGAAGCGTGGTGCCAAACGTATAGGTCGCACCAGGTTGTCAGCGGCGGCCCGAAAGAAAATCTCCCTTGCGCAGAAGGCTCGCTGGGCCAAGAGTCGTAAAGTGAAAGCAACGAAGGGATAGAGTTCGCGATGGCTGGCGAAACTCGTCTCGGAAACATCCTTCACAGAGAATTTAATAAGGAAGACGTTGAGAGAATTCTTCGAAGGATGAAGCAAATATGAAGGGAAGCGACGAAGGGAAGCAGTCCGGGTTACCTCCGTCAAACGCTACCTCTCCTCTACAATTTGGCGCGGCTCCGTCGCGATAATCTCGGGCTTCCCTCTATAACTCGTGATCTTTCCCGTCACGCACACCCTCGCATCCTTATGTTTCGTCTCGGGCGTTCCGAACTTCGCGCGATCGCTGCCCCAGATTAAGATCGTGAAAACTTGTTTCGGATAGGGCTCGTCGAGGTTCAGAAATGTAGGCTCACCTTTACTCTTAGAGGCGAAGTATGCGCTGGCTACTTTTCCACAGACGGTTCGGGTTTCGCCGACGTGATCTTTGGCCTCGGCTGCGGTGATCTTGCTGGTTTGCGCTGCGGTGCTGAAGGCGAGCAGCAAGGAGAAAAAGCACGCGACGGTAAGCGAGCGAGGCAATTTCATGGGCTGGTGCCTCCGTGATGTATCACCCGTTTAGGTGAGCGCTCAATAGACAGCGGTGGGATCAACTAACAGCCCGATACGAAGCGAATGCAGCCGACAAGACGAAACGTCTGATCGGAGAAGAGCGCAGACTGACAAGCAAGATCGCGAATAATTTACAAATGGTGATTCCGATATAAGCAGGAATCCCGAGTTGGCATGAGCGACCATGCTTTCTTGCGGCCTTCTTGCATTTCGGCCATGGCGATTTGAACTGCCTGAAACCAGACACCCTAGTTGCCGCTCATAAAACTCAAATTGTCCTCAAGGACATCAAATTCGCCACCCACGACCATGGGGTTTATGTGGCCAAACGCAATCAATGAGCCAAAATTGATCGGCCTGCCAGATGGAGAGAAATCGGGATGCTGGGTGGGATTCACCGTACCAGTGTTGAGATTGATCAATTGGAAGTCACTGGCCGTGAGCCCCGTTCCCGAAATCGTCTGATATTGTCCCTGCACGGAAGTCGGGCCGGTAACGGTCGCGAAATAGAAGTTCCCGTGCTGGAATATGAGCGGGTGCGCGTCGTGCGGGCCGCCCAGAATTACGCCTGTCCCCGAAACAGAACTATCCACGGAAAAGCCTAGCCCGGGGGCTGGGACCCCGCCATTCTTCGACGGGTTAAAAGAACACGAGTTATTGATCACGGCGACGAATGTGGCGAAGGTTATGTTCGGCGCACTCCAGGTCTCTTTGACCTCAAGCGCTGTCCCTGGGTCTCCATTCGGTGACTGCGAAACGGTGATTGTAACGTCAGCCGGATCGCTGTTGTAAATTGTCTGGGAGTAATTGGCAAGGTTGAAAGTGCCGTCGGAACAGATACTCTGTGAGAAAGTCGCACACTGACCCTGCTGCCCGGCCGTGCTGTTTCCCCCTCCTGTGATCGCCGAGTTGCTTTGGCACTGTAAGTGGCCTGTAACTCTGTTGCCGAAAACCTGTGTTGGGGCAGTGTTGTCTTGGTCCTGCAAATTGCCCCCAACGCTATTATCGAAGAGCGCGGTTGAGCCTGTATTGTTCTGGACCTGGAGATTTCCGCCGATCACGTTGCCTGGGCAGAAGGGAGGCGAGCCGATCTGGACGGGGGCTCCACTGTTCTGGATATACAGATTGCCCTGTACGGTCGTACCGCAAACCTGATTCTCGCTCGACGAAGAGGGAAGATTGCTGATCGTCAGGCCGCCCTTGATAATAGTGGACGGGCCGATATTGAAAGTGCCACCCGTGATTTGGACATTTCCGTTGACCGTGGCATCGGAAAGAGCCAAAGTGCCGCCGCTCAGTTTTACATCTCCACTAATGCCCCCGGAGATGAAGATGCACGTTTGACCATTCGCCACGGTCACGTTGCTGTTGAAATTGCCGTAGTACGTGCCGTTGCAGTTCATGCCTGAACTGGGAGCGATTGTCACCGGGGTACCGTTTATGCTGGTAATCGTTATGCCTCCAGTTCCGCTGCCAGGATCAACTGGGTTCAAGTTAAACGTCGTGGCGATGCCGCCAGACGTCCCATTGAAAGTATCCTTCCAGGTCCACTGGAACAGAGGAGCGGTGGGTACATTGCCTGGAAGAACACCAACTAGAGCTGTTGTGAATCCCAGAAAGCTTCCAGGGGGAGCGTTCGAGGTGCATCCTACAAGGCTTGCGTCAAGAATACTGCCCGGCAGGCAGGGATCGGCGGGAGTATCTTCGAATCTTAAGGTTAGGTCATCGATGTCGAACGGACCATAGTTTACGCCGGAAATTATGAGCGGGCTGCCAGGCGATGTCGCGACATCTGGAGGAAAATAAAAAGGAAAAGAGTCGTAGCTGCCTAGATACGGATATCCACCTTCAACTGGATCATTAAAGGAAGCAGGCGCTGTCAAAGTAGGGCCCTTAAGCAAGAAATTCACTGTTGATGCTGGACAGTAGTTGGAGGTGGGAACGTTATTAGGAACATTCATGTCGAACGGACTAGGACAGGGGAGCGTGTCAAGCCACTGCTGCCAATCGAACCCTAAGAAGCCGCAAGAAACCGCCGTTTCGCTAAGGGTCTTCCCGTCAGGTTTATATTGTGCAGTTAGCGTCGTCCCACCGCTTGAGTGATCCACTTGAAACGAGCCGCACCCTGATGAAATCTCGACGGGGTTTGAGCCGTTGTTATTCACCGAAATGACGACGTAGATGCTGTATGTGCCGCTTGGACCAATCGTAATCGCAGGCGCTGATGCTATAATCGGCCCCAACGCAGTAGTGTCCCTAGTAATCGGGATCGTGGAAGACATTAACTTAGTCGGGTCGTCGCTTACAGCCTCGATTGTGACGCTCGCAAAAATTTCTTGATTGCCACCACTATCAAGGGCGGCAAAATTGCCCTTTGCTGTAAAGGCGAACTGCCGCGAGAGCTTGCTTCCTTGATGAGCCGCCAGTCCTTCCTGATAGTAGGCGACTTCCGTGAAAGCTGATTCGTTCGTGAAAGAGTTGCTCTCCCCGGTTACAGCCACCCTCAAATCCGCGAGAGTCAAAGGAGTACCGAAGCTGTGCGAGGCGGTCGCACTGGCCGAACTGTGTCCCGTCAAAGATCCGGGGGCGTTAAGAGTGTTGATAATAGGAACTACAAGCGCGGTGGTCTCCGCCAACGAGCTACCCACCGCGCAACCTCTTGTCCATCCTACGGCTTGATTTGGGTAAAGACCAAACGGAGGGAGCAGAGAAAGTGGGGAGAAAAGTGGGATTCTCGGAGTGGGGTAGGGATTGGAAGTCGCGCTGGCACAATTTTGGTTTACCGTCCCGGCATACAAACCGCCCTCTCCACCCGGTTGGGCGGCGCTGGATGACCAGGCCGCCTGGAATAAAGGCGGCCCTTGCGCAAGCGCCGGTGCCAGGCCCAGCGATCCCGCAATCACAAACAGGGCAGCGGTACGTATGCAAAACCCCTTGAACACAACAATCCGAATTGATCCCAGGAGCGCATGGGTCATAAAAGCCTCCGAAAGCCCCGAGCCCGTCGTGAGCTTTCTCTCTGCTTTACTCTTCTCCCGCAAGAAGCGCATCATGACGAGCGGCTGCCTATTTCCAGGTCAGTTTCACTGGATGTCAGGAAAGGCTGTGCAGTCCGATTGGGCTTCTATGGCTCACCGGTGTGGAGTCGGTCGGCAGCGAGTTTCGTTCAAAAGGAATCGCAATGTCTTTAGGAAAGTGGTGAAATATTCTGAATTTTCCTGAAGTGAGGCAGTTCCATGGAAGAGCCAGGGTCGCTTTACGAATTTCCTCCCTTTTGTCTGGATCCCATTAAGCAAGTTTTGTGGCGCAACGGAGAGCGGCTGGCGCTCACGCAGAAGGCCTTCGCCACCCTGGTCGTGTTAGTGGAGCAACATGGGCGCACAGTGGACAAAGAGGAGCTGGTTGACCAGGTCTGGCATGGTGTGGCGGTGGAAGAAAACAATCTGAGCCAATGCATTTCTGCGCTGCGGAAAGCACTCGGCGAGCGGCACAATGAACATCGTTTTATCCTAACTGTGCCAGGCAGGGGTTATCGGTTTGTGGCTGAAGTCCGGCGGTCCGCGGCCGGGTCGGCGGCGAAAATAGAGGAGGGCGGGCCCGGATACCCGGGCGCCGAGTTCCGAGGCGTTGGCGGAGCCGAAGTGCAGGCCGCAGGGGTCGCGCAGCCTGCCAAAGCGCCGACACCGGACAATGAGCGATACGAGAAAATCGAAAGAAATCGAGAACAGCGGCGGATGAAAAGATGGGTCTTGGTCGCTAGTGTCGCGGGAGTCTTGATCGCGCTTGGGATCGTGGGGCTCTCGCGAGTGCTGAAATCCCGCGGACAGAAACAAACCGTTGGTCCTGTCCCCGCGTCGGTGGCAGTTTTGCCCTTCCTCAACCTGGACGGAGATTCAACCAAGGACTACTTAAGTGATGGGTTAACGGAGGAACTGACGACGGCCCTCGCCGAAGTTCGAGGATTGCGCGTGGTCGCACGCACATCGGCATTTCAGTTTCGCGATAAGGGCGAAGACGTCCGCCGAATCGGAGAGCAATTGGGTGTGGGCGCGGTGCTCGAAGGCAGCGTGAGCCGATCGGGCGACAGGTTTCACATAACGGCGCAGCTTGTGAGCACTCAAAATGGCTACCATTTGTGGTCAGGCATATACGACGGACAGCTCAGCCAGATGTACACGATTCAAGAAAAGATTGTGGATCAGACGGCTCGGACCCTGGGAATTGCTGCGAATGCTCATGCACCGAGTTCGGCGCACCGGCAAACAAAAAACCCGGAGGCCCACGATCTCTATCTAGAAGGACGCTATTTTTGGAACAAGCGGGACCTGCGTGATATGCAGCGGAGTATCCAACTGTTCGAAGCTGCGATTCAAAAGGACCCCAACTTTGCGCTGGCCTATGCTGGATTGGCTGACACCTACGTCGTGTTGGGTGGCAATGGCCAAGAGCCGCTTGCCGAAACGGTGCCGCGGGCTAAGGCGGCCTTGGCCCGCGCTCTGGAACTCGATCCGGATCTCGCCGAAGCACATACCACCCTGGCTCTGCTGAATTCCGAATCGTCGGGAGACCCGCGAGGATTGGAAGGGGATCTCCGCAAGGCGATTGAGCTGAGCCCAGGATACGCGAGGGCGCACCATTGGCTCGGGGTGATTCTCACCGGAAAGGGCCAGTTTGAGGAGGCGGACGCCGAGCTGCGACAAGCGCAGATACTTGATCCACTGTCTCCAATGATCAGCGAAGGTGTGGCTGAAAATTTCTACAGTTGGCGCCGGTACGACGACGTGATCGAGCAGGCGGAGCGAGTCCGTAAGATGGGTTCAAACATCGCGGACGACATTATGGGATTAGCTTACATCGAGAAGGGAATGTATCAGGAAGCGATTGGAGTTTACAGCGACCTTCTTCGGGCAGACAGGACGCCGCGATCCTTGACGAACTTGGCGATCGCCTATGCGGCTGCGGGACAGAAACAAGAGGCCCGCCGGTTGCTCAGCCAAGCGAATGCTCTTCGAGTGGGGTACGTGCCTCCTTATCGAATCGCCCTCGTGTACATCAATTTAGGCGAGAAAGAGACTGCGTTTCGATGGCTGCAGAGGGCGTGTCAACAAAATGATCCTTTGCGTGGGGGCATGAAAGTTGATCCGATGCTCGATCCCATCCGCTCCGACCAACGTTACGCCGAGTTGCTCGGGGAAGCGGGGCTGAACGATTAAGCGCTGGAAGGAGTACTAAGGGCGACATCGAAAAGCGCACAGGCATGCTGCGCTGTTACACCTCCCGCGTCGAGAACGGCCACACCGTTCCGAGCATAGAGACGCTTGCGAAATATGCACAGGCGCTCGAAATACCGCTCTATCAAATTTTCTATGATGGTGAAGAGGCTCCCAAAAAGATCAAAGGGGTAGACCTAGACGGGGTCAAGCTGTCTCTCAGCGAGCGACGCGAGATTGAGAGCCTGGGCCGCCAGTTCACAAAACTGAAAGCGCGAGATAAAGGGCTTGTAAGACTGTTGGTCGCGAAGCTCGCCCAGGCCACGTCTTGGTTGCCAACGTAACCCAGAGCGGAATTCCTCTAAAGTTTGACCGATTCGATTAGCTCAGAAAAGCACCGTCGCATTTTGAGATACCTAGTGATAAGCGAATTTATCAACAGTATTAGCTGCAATGTCCCAAAAGACTTCTTTGAGACGCGATCAGTGTAAGTTCAACGCTTTATCGAAGTAAACTGCGAGTTCTTCCTCTCGCGTTACAAGCATCAGGTTTCTTTGTTTAACGAAGTATTCACGCCTCAAACTGATCCATCCAGTTGTGGCCGGCTTTCCTTCAAACGAGTAAACGTAGTGCCCATTCTTCTGTGCTTCGGTGAACTTGACCGATTCAAAAGTCGCTGGTTTCTTGAGAAACAACGCTTCGAAGTCCCCGCGATTGGTTCGATAAAGGGCGGCACCAACTTGACCTTCAAAGACGTTGGCCATTTTAGACGGGAGCACGCATTTGACTATTAAGCCGTCGCCGCGCAGGACTTGCGCTAGGTCCATTGCTTCCAAATATATTGGGTCACTCGGCTTGAGCAGATTAAGCAATTCGCGAGCGTCGCATTCTGAGGACGAGTGGCGGGCCAACCATCGAAAATCAGCCACGATGTCGACCGTGCCGTCTCTCTCGCATTTGCGCATTTTAAGGACTTCACTCGATGTCACGTCTAAGAATTCAGGTATGTTCGCCTTTACGAACGCTTCCACGAGGCTATATTGGAAAACGTCGCCTGGCTTCACCCTCGACGTCAGCGTGGCCGCCTTGCTAGGCTCAAGACCAAGCACCTCCACCTTCCCGACTCGAAATTGTTTGCCTTCGTCAACTTCCATGATCAGCGAGATACGCCGGGCGATATCGTCTACGTCCGTTGCGGGCGTCGCTACAAAATTGATGTATCCATCGGAGCCGTAAAGCCTCTTCATCGCATCGAGGCTTTCCCTGATTTTCGTTACGTTGAAGATGTCTCCTTCCTGCAAAGGGATTAGCTTCCGCAACTCTTCGCGTGGAAAAGCTAACGTCTCGCGGTCATCAGGGTCGCTCGAACGGAACCGCACATCGCCCAGCCTGTACTGCAACCCCGGATCGACGCGAATTTTTACAACCACGAGTTCATACGTGGAGTCGGAGGAAACGACTTGCGTTTGCCCGCTCGCCAATACTTTGAAAAACCCTTGATCCTGCCAGGCACCTCTTATGCGCACCTCCAAAATCTCGTCCAGCCCTTCCGAACCGCGATCGAACATATGCTGCTTGAGTTCGGAAATAATCTCAGGTTCTTCGTTCGAATCGGGCAAATGGACAGAACTATCGAATTTCACGTTGTCAACAATGATTTTCGGATAGACTTTGTCCCCCGTCATCTCCCTGAATTCATCCGTGGAAACACAGGGAGGTGAACAGCTGCGGGGCTTTCGCTGCTGCGATTGGGCACCGATCATTGGGACGGACAGGAGCGCACACAAACCGGCGAGCATCGCGACTCGCATCGGTGGGCTGCAGGCCATGGCCCCAATATAGGCTTCGATATAGAGGCGTGCAAGGCTGGAAAGGATAACTGTCGCGAACAGGGGATTGTCACCAGCTATCTCAGGCTGAGATTGGTGATGATAAGAGGATTTCGCGACATCTAATGCGCTTCCGATAATCCCTAGGACTTACCGGGAGTTGGGCGGGGCTTCAGGAGTCGGAGGGCAAAGCGTGTGCCTTCGAACGCTTCCACGCGAGGATCAGAGCAAAGCCCAAAAGAGTGGGGAACAACATCGCAATCGAGGCAGGTTCTGGTGTCGCGATGTTCGGGGTAACAGTGAAATTCCCGATATCAGCGATGCTACCGTCGGCGTTTGTAGTACCGTATACATTAGATGTAAAGCAGTTGAAACAGCCCGAGGGCCCACAAGTACAGGTGGTATTTACTATCCCCCCATATAGATTGAACTCCGCGCCTGCAACGACAAACGAGAATCCACCCGACGTGAGGTACCAGGGCGCGGCAGGGAAAATAAGCAAGTTATCATTTCCAGCGAAGGAGCCCGGCGCCAAAAGCCCCGTTATCGCTAGTCCGTCAAACGTCCCAGATAACTCCGTTATAACCCCATTCGTAGTGGTCAGTTCGCCGCTTCCGAAATTTAGCGCGCCACTGCCTGGCAGTGTTCCTTGGTAGCTCCAGTCGAAGGAATCCGCCTTTGAGGCATTGGGGAATGCAACGCAGGTCAATCCGATGATGGCAAGGTAGAAAACTACCCTAGCGCGCAGATGCACAGGATTCTCCGGAAACTGGTTTTAATTTGGCTGACTAATTTCCGAATGCTATAACCAGTTTGGATTATTGGCAAGATCTAAACTCTCGTTGTGAGTACCGGAACCCGCTTCTCCGGTAAGCCGACTTGAACGAAGCCGCCAGACGGTCGGACGAACAGCGATTGCAATCTTTGGCTTGCTGGCGATTGCCAGCCGGCCCTCGCTGAGTCGGGCGCAGCAACCCGCCGCACCTGTTCGAGCGGATGAACATCGAATCCCGTTTTGTGTGGGCGATGGCGCCGTCTACGCGCATGCGCGCGTCAACGGGAGCCGAGCAATACTCCTATTAGACACGGGGGCTGTTCTCACAACGTTCAGTGTGAAGTTGGTTCCTACACAGCAGACCGATTCGAAAATCACTATTGCGATGGTCAAAGGAAGCATTGTGGCCTTTCGTGTTCCATGTGGGGTTTACGCTCGGAGAATCAAGCCTACGAGAGGAGCGTTGTTCATTTCGTCAGACCGCCATCGTCGGAGCCTTCAAGTTTGGAACTGCGGATGGTGTGATCGGGCTTGATGTGCTGAGTTCGTTTGCATCCGTGACCTTCGACTTTAAGGAATTCTATTCTCGTTCTGGACGACAAATGAGCGAGCAGGGATACTAGGGCGTGGTTATGACATCAACCAGCAATCAAGCTTGGATAGGTGTCGAGAACAGGCATTATCACTACCTATCTCAGTTTGAGATAGCTGGTGCGAAGAGGATTTCACAACAGTAATCGGGATCTCAAGCCTGAGGCGTCATTCTCCGCTTGGCTTCATCTTCATGGATCACAATCTGTCGACAGACCGTCAGGCAGTTCCTG
>Ga0210405_10004810_pt1 | contig 12546 bp, 10 predicted proteins | sample IncBWH11MmetaG_FD_155492 | JGI IMG/M metagenome (GOLD analysis project Ga0210405, IMG submission 155492) | Forest soil microbial communities from Barre Woods Harvard Forest LTER site, Petersham, Massachusetts, United States - Inc-BW-H-11-M | ecosystem: Environmental > Terrestrial > Soil >... | reverse complement strand
TGGCCTCGGAACCACTGTAGGGGCGGGGCTTGCCCCGCCCTCCGCCGCTGCAATTTCCTTCGCCAACCATGCCTCTCCGCTGACCCTCGCCCCCGCCGGCAACAAGCCCATCAACGCCAACGCCAGCATCGTCTTCCCACTTCCCGATTCTCCAACCAACCCCAGTGACTCGCCCGCATCAATCCGCAGCGACACGCCGTTCACCGGCCGCACCCATCCCGCCGCCGTCGGCAATTCCACTGTCAATCCGCGCACGTCCAACAAAGAAGTCACGCAATCATATTAGTGCTGAATCTCGGAACTCCAGAAGCAAAACTGCACGCTTGTGTTCTGCGCTGCTAACGCATTTCGAGCGGAATGACGAATTTTAGCGCTGTGTGGGTCACGGAGAAACCGACAACTTTTACATCCTTCAAACCTGTTTTTCGCCCGGCGGCGATCACGTCGTTCTCCGTGATGCTCTTCTGACCCTTAGGGTAGACAATCCACAACGCCGTTGCCCCTTTCAAGGACTTCGCAATCTTCGCGACTGAAGAAAGCTCTTTCAGCGAATCGGCAGCGAAGAAAACCGTATCGGCGTCCGCTGCAACCTTATCTTTGCTTACGAAGGCGCCAAGCAGCTTGAGCTCATCCAGAAAATCCGAGTCGAAACCGCCGAACAAACAAATTCTTGCTCCAGGCTTCAGGCCGATCTTCTCGATTCGCGATTTGGGATGAAGTATCTTCTCGCGCCACTTCTCCGCAGCAGTCCCCAGCTCGAAAACCGCCAATCCATTCGCGGTCTGCAGCCGTAGTTCGCCGTCAACCGCTTTTGCGGACCTGATCGAAGCAAACGGAATCTTCAGCCGAAACTCGCCGCGAAAAAGAACTTCGCTCGTTTCCAGCAGCGCCTTCCCTTCCGAAGTGTCCTTCCCAAACCGCACTCTGCATCTCACTTCACTTCCCATGAAGCCCCCGCACTTGATTTACAGAACGCAGACCCACGTAAACAAATGTAGACCGCCCGCTCCTCCGCTCGCGAATCCGCGCGCCTACGATAGTAAGCTATAGGGCTCCATGGCAACCGCGACGACACCCCGTGTGGATTGGAAGCTGATCTGGGCGCAGCGCGGATTCCGCTTTTTCTTTGTCGCCATGTTTGTGTCGCTCTTCGGCAGCGGCATGAATTTCGTCGGCGTCAGTTGGTACATCATGGCCGCCACGCACTCGACGGTGAAAGTCAGCCTGCAGGTCATCGTCGTCACACTGCCCGGCCTTTTCATTCCGTTCCTCGGCGGCGTGCTCATCGATCGCTTCGACCGCCGCTACCTCGGCGTAGTGCTGGACCTGGTTCGCGGCTGCTTCGTTCTGGCCGCTGCGTACGTCGCTTGGCGTGGAAATCTCCAGCTTTGGCATCTCTACGCCATGACGCTGATCACCGGCATCGGCTCCGCGATGTACTGGGCCACCGTCAACGCCCTCGTCCAGGAAGTCATTCCTCCAAGCCAGTTCACCGGCGCCAATGCCGCGGTTCTCGTCGGCGTGCAAAGCGGCATGCTCATCGCCGGCGCATTCGTCGGCTTCCTCTACGACCGCGCCGGTATCGCCGGCATTCTGTGCATCGACGGCCTCACCTACTTCGCGTCTGCGTTCTGCCTCTATTGCGTCCGCAGCGGTTACGTCTCGCCACGCGACCACCTGAAATATCCGCGCGAATATTCCGAAGCGACCGAAGCCACCGCCGAGGCTCTGGCGTCGGGCGAAAATCCCGAGATCGCTGAAGCCGGCCTCTCTCTCGCCGTCTACGCGGATCTCAAAGAAGGCTTCGCCTACCTCAAACAACAGCCGCTTGTGCGCTCGTTGGGAGTCACGCACTCCATCATGATGGCAGGCGTCGTCAGCGGCAACGTCGTCCTCGTGGCTCTCGTGAACGATATTTTGCATTCCGGCGCCCGCGGCCTCGGTTTTCTCGAAGCCGGCTGGGCCGTCGGTGCCATCACCGGCGGGCTCATCGCCAGCCAACTTCGCACTTCCCTGCGCATGCCGCTCTACGTCGCCGCCTGCGCCATCCTGGCCATTGGCCACATGGCCACGCCTTTCGTCGCGTTTCTCGTCGGAGCGGTCGTCATGCAAGCTATCTTCGGACTGTGCCGCGCCGTTGGCGGCGTCACCGCACAGTCCGGGCTAATGTCTATCGTTCCGCGGCATTTCATGGGCCGCACGCAATCCGCCATGGCCATCTTCACGACGTGCGTTCAACTCACGATGAGCATCGCTCTGGGCGTGGTCGCGCAAGGCGTCAGCTTGGTCGCTGGTTATGCTTTGCTTGCACTCCTCTACGTGGGCGCCACGCTCTCCGCCTCCCGCGCCCGCCAGCTCATGCGATAAGCTTCAGAGGCAGCTCTTCTAGCGTGCGAGGCACTGTGGAAATCAAAACCATAAAACCATTTCTTCACTATTTTGGGAATGTTCGCGAACGCACCATGCGCGTGGCGCGCTGCATTCCGCCGGAGAAGATAGACTGGACCTACGCCCCCGGCAAATTCACGCTCGGTGATCTCCTGCGGCATCTCGCCGTCGCGGAGCGCTACATGTGGGCGGAAAACGTGCAGTGTAGGCCCGCTCGCTACTCCACTCACGGCAAGGAACTCGCCGACGGATACGACAATGTAATGGCCTTCGCCGAACGTCTCCACGCCGAATCGATGGAGATTTTCAGCCGCCTTACCGACGAAGATCTTCAGCGTAAGTGCAAGACTCCCGACAACGCCCCCATCACCACCTGGAAATGGCTTCGCCTCATGCCAGAGCACGAAATCCATCATCGCGGGCAAATTTATCTGTATCTGGGAATGTTGGGAGTAAAAACGCCGCCGCTCTACGGCCTAACCTCTGAGGAAGTTCGCGCACGCAGCGTAATAGACGGCGAGCAGGCGGGATAAAGAGCCATTCTCTTCTTCTCATCGCTCCCGCGCTCCGCGTAGCTTTTCACGCTGGTTTCGACACGGGCTCCGCCGGAGCAGTCGGCGGCGTTACAAAGCCCTGACCCAGCAGGTCCACCGCGGCTTGATTTAATTTCGCGCGCAACTGGTAGCGTTCATTCGCGCGCGTGATGTATCTCACCGCGATTTCGACGCCGCCCGCGACCGGCTTCACATTGATTGCCGGCGCGGCGGTGAGCGTATGCGCCGTGTCGCGCGAGCGCGTCACTCCTTGCCATTCCTTCTCGGCTAATTTCGCGGTCTCCGCCGTCGCTTCCAGCACGATCTTCTGGATGGCATCGACTATCGGGTACGGATCGCGCCCCGCAGGCAAAACGACTTGCAATTCATCCCACAGCCACTGGCCCGAAGTCGAGAAATTGAAATAATGTCCTTCGATCGCAAAACTATTTGTAAAAGTCACGCGCCGCCCAGTGGGATGCCCAGAGTCGGTCCAATTGCCGGTTTCCAGCAAAACGGTGTGAAACATTCCGAGCTCGACGACTTCTCCGGTTACTCCATTAATCTCCACCCAATCGCCTAGCCGAATCCCATTCTTCCCCATCAAAACAAACCAGCCCAAAAATCCCACAATGAAATCCTTCAACGCAACCGTCAAACCCGCGCCGGCAAGTCCAAGGAAAGTCGCCAGCTGCGTCGGCGGCCCGAAAATCACCAAAAGAATCAGCAGCACGGCGAGCACCTGGATGGACACTCGCGCGACCGTTCGCAGGGTTTCCACCTGCCGCCGATCGATGGACATCCCGCCGAGTATCTTCCCGAGCCAGCCATCGAAAAAAAGGCCAATCAGTAGAATTACGAGAATGATGACCAGCCCGAGAAAAACTCGGTGCATGACCGATCTTTGCATCCCCTCTTCGACATCGATCCACTTGCCATAATTATCGGCGAGGTGTTTTTCGTCATCGATCTGCTTGTCGAGCGACGAAAGAACTCTCTGGTTCGCGGAATGGCGCTTCGCCGTGGTTATCAGAGCCGCAGACTCTTCGCGGCTCAACTTCGCTGGTGGGTGCGCGCTAGCGGAGCCTTGTGTTACTTTCGGCGGCGCGCCTGATTCCGATGCGCTTGTTTTTTCGGCGCGGATCTGCGCTTCCAAGGCGTTGTGCTTTTCGCTCAGTGTCGCGGCGCCAGATTCTGCTTCCTGCTTCGCGCTCCGCAGAATAAGCTCCTTTTGATGAATCGCCAGCCATCGCCGAAAGCTCTGAATCAGTCCGCGCTCTTCGGGGGCCTGACTGGCACCGACGTGCATGGAGTCCACCGCCTGCGACGAGGCTTTGTGCTCCTCAACCAGGGCCTCGATGAGACTCTTAGGGTCGCCGCCCGCGCGGTTTAAATCCGCTTTTGCGTCATCCACTTCGTCCTGATGTTCTCCTTGGTGGGCCGTCGCCAATACTAGCTGGTCGTGCACCTGGTCCTTCTTTGCCCCGCTCGCTTTGGCCTCCTCGGCTGTCAAGCGTTCCACCAGCGCGTTGTCGGCATCCAGCGCGTCTTCGGCCGCTTTCAGTCTCGGCTGGATCTCTTTCGCTTCAGGGCTCGAGACTGGCGGGTGCTCCTCCAACTCGCGTTCCGCCGCCGCGTAAGCCAAATCCATTTTGTGGTCGGCGAGATGTAGAGCTTCTTCGGCCAACGGCTGTTCTTCGGCGGTCGCTGGCATGCGCGCCAGCTTCTCTGCGGTCAACAGCGGCGTTTGATCAACAACCGGCCCCCGAGCCCCACGCGAAGGCGTCGCATTGTTGTTGTTTCGCGCCGCTTCGGACGGCTCCCGAGTGCGGAATAGTCCGTAGACAGCCGCGCCCAGCAAAAGCACCAGCACCGCCGCTGCAATCTTTTCCAGTGTTCTCATAAGTTTTTCGCCGGGCCCTTTTCATTCTAATACGCGCGGTGGCTCAACGAAACGCGCATCTTCGGGCTAACGCATTCGAGCTTTCCTGCCGCGATTTATTGGTGACACGTCATTCCGTCAGTTAGTCTAGAGCCTAGAGGCCCGATTTGGATTCCCGCTTGCCTAAAATGCTGTTCGTGTTGCTGGCGATTCTTGCGGCCATCTACTTTTGGTCGAATTACGCACAGTTGCCGGATGTGGTCGCCTCCCACTTCAACGGTCGCGGCATCCCCAGCGGCTGGCAGTCCAAAACAGTGTTCTTTGCGTTTTTCGTCGGCGCCATCGTGCTTACCACGGTCCTTGCATTCGGCGTGCCGCGTATCCTTAGGAGCCTCCCAACCCAGCTCATCAATCTCCCAAATAAACAGTACTGGCTCAGTTCTGAGCAATCAGAGGCCACGCTGGAGTTCTTCAGTACGTGGTTTGCATGGTTCGGCTGCGCAGTGCTCGCGCTCGTTCTTTTTACGTTCAATTACGCCGCTCAGGCCAATCTGCACCCCGACCACCGCCCCAATCCCGACCAAATGCTCTACGCCGTCCTCGCTTTCGCCGCTTTCGTGGCCGTATGGATAACCCGCCTAACAACGCGCTTCGCCCGCATCCCACAGCAAAACGTCAGGGGCTGAAATGAAAAAGTACTTGATTGTGATCGAGAAGACGCTCACCGGTTTTTCTACATATTCGCCCGACTTAGACGGAGGCGTATCTACGGGAGCAACATCCCAAGAAGTTGAGCAAAACGTGCGGGAAGCTCTCGCCTTCCATGTGGATGGCCTGCAGCAGGAGGGGCAACGGGTTCCAGAGCCGCGTGCTTATTCCGTTTATTTGGAACTTCCCGACTCAGCGCAAAGTGAATTCTAGGAGCCCTCATGGCCCGCGCGATAGCTACTCTAACCGGCGTAGTCGTAATTTTCGTCTCAGCCTGCCAACAAGCGCCCAAGAGTCAGTCAGTCGATAACCTCGACGCATTCATGGTTTCGCTTTCGGCGCAAGCCGTTGAACGCGCGAAGTCGGGCTACGGTGTGACCCTCGATTACACCGCGGATTCGGTCAAAGAAGTCGAAAAGCTCCTCGCCATGAAATACAACATGGCACGCGCCCAACCGATGACAGAGGAACAGACTTCGGACGCGGCTCACCTGTGGGGAGCTTACATCGGAGAAGTTATCAAGCGGCAGCACCCCGCTCACTGGGAGCGAGACTCCTCTGCCGGAGGGAAGGGTGCTCTCCCGATAGTATTCAACGACACTGGAGAGCAATCTTTCCCCTGTGCGTGGGTCTACCATCGGCTAAAAAACGGCGAGGAAGACAACGTCTGGGTGAAGTTTCACTTCGTCACACAGCCTGGCGGCTTGAAACAATACTTTCCAGAAAAGAAGAAACCTGCCTCAGCTACACAAAACAAAAGCACCCCGTGATGCCCGCCGGAGTGCTCGTTAACTTGAGTGATTCGGTTTTTTCTACAAATAATCCCGCGAAGGCCCTTCCAGAAACGCCCGCAACTTCCGCGAACGCGATGGATGCCGCAGCTTCCGCAACGCCTTCGCCTCAATCTGTCGGATGCGCTCGCGCGTCACAGCAAACGACTGCCCCACTTCCTCAAGCGTGTGCTCGCTCCCATCATCCAAACCAAACCGCATCTTGATAACTTTTTCCTCGCGCGGCGTCAGCGTCTTCAACACCGAAGACGTCTGCTCCTTCAAATTCAAATTGATCACCGCGTCCGAGGGCGAAACCACAGCCTTGTCCTCGATGAAATCCCCAAGATGCGAATCTTCCTCTTCGCCAATTGGGGTCTCGAGCGAAATCGGCTCCTGCGCAATCTTCAAAATCTTGCGCACCTTGGACACGGGAATGTCCATGCGCTTGGCGATCTCTTCCGAAGTCGGCTCGCGCCCCAACTCCTGCACCAGCTGCCGGCTCGTGCGTACCAGCTTGTTGATCGTTTCGATCATGTGCACCGGAATACGAATCGTGCGCGCCTGATCGGCAATCGCGCGCGTAATCGCCTGCCGGATCCACCATGTCGCGTATGTCGAAAACTTATACCCGCGGCGCCATTCGAACTTGTCCACAGCTTTCATCAACCCGATGTTGCCTTCCTGAATTAGGTCGAGAAACTGCAACCCGCGGTTCGTATATTTCTTCGCAATCGAAACGACCAACCGAAGGTTGGCCTCAATCAGTTCCTTCTTCGCCTGTTCGGCTTCCGCTTCTCCGCGGTGAATAAACGTCAGCGTGCGCTTCAACTCGGTGAGCCCGACCTCGCTAGCCTCTTCAATATCCTTCAGCTCCGTCCGCCGCGTCCGCAATTCCTTGCGCGCTTCCGCCGCCACGTCGCCTTTCGCGGCATCCACGCGGCGCTCCAGCCGCCCCGCCTCGCGCTCCAGCGATTGCAAGCGTTCGACGGTCCCGCGCATCTTGTCGATCAACCGCTTCTTCTCGAATGGATTGAAATCGATCCCGCGAATCTCGACGGAAATCTCCACGCGCGTCCGCGACAGCGCCCACTTCGCCTTCATGTACGGCCGCTTCTTCGCCTTCGGCGTGCTATCCAGCTTTTCGGCTTGCTTCAACGCCAAATCGTACAACTTCGCGATCTTGTCGATGTACTTCAGCGTCTGCTTCGTCTTGTTCGCGATCTTTTCTTCGGTCAGCTCTTCGTCGTCAAACTGCACGATCTCTTTGATCGACCGCGCCCCCTTGCGCAAATCCTCGCCCACCGCAATCAATTCCTTGATCACAATCGGCGACCGCGTGATCGACTTCATCACCACCAACTGCCCGCGCTCAATTCGCTTCGCGATGGTCACTTCGCCTTCGCGCGTCAACAGCGGCACGGTCCCCATCTCGCGCAAATACATGCGCACTGGATCGTTCGTCTTTTCCAGCGACCCCGGCGTCAAATCTAGATCGCTACCGCCCTCATCCGAATGCGCCTCGTCCTTGACGACAGCATCACGGTCGCCGCTCTCCGAAGACACTTCCACCGCGCGCGCCGCCTTCGCCGACGCCTGGTCCTCGTAAATCTCGATCCCATTCCGTTCAAATGTAGTGAGAAGGTCGTCGATCTCTTCCGAAGAATGCACTTCCGCCGGAAGCGAATCGTTCACTTCGTCGTAAAGCAGGTACCCGCGCTCTTTGCCTACGGCAATGAGCTGCTTTACCGCATCATATTTTTCTTCAAGACCTACTGCTGCCACGAATTCCTCCAGCCATCAAACCGCAATCCCAAGTGTTGCCGGTCAAAGCCGGCTCAAAATTTTCGCCGCAAAGGTGCAGGCAGTATGCCACGCTGGCGCAGTCAACTCCACCGCGGTCACCGAAAAGAACTGTGGGGAATCCCCCACCAGATCAGTCGTCTTTTTGTGAATTCCTTTATGGTGCGCCTGCGCCGACAGGTTGCCGTTCGCCCTGTGCTTCGCCCGTTGCCCGCTCTCAGAGTATGTTCCCGCGCCTCTAAGTGCATCTATATAGATGCATTTAGGTGCGAAATCGTTACCCGCGAAACCCTAGTACGTTACACGCCTAACTCCACCCCCGTCAACAATTTAATCAGTGGAAATCTGTGGAAGACATTCTCCCTGGCGGCTCGATAATCGCAACCATCGGCCTGTGTATGATGTTGAGCAAGCAAGAACGCGTGGAACAAAGAAGGGTGTACCGCGGATGGCATCGGCTTTCTCACACGCCGTGGCGGCCCTGGGCATCGGAGCTTGTTTCTACCAACCCCGTGCTCCAAAACGGGTCTGGATCATCGGGGCGGCCTGTTCTGTCATTCCGGATCTCGATGTCATCGGCTTCCGGTTCGGCGTTCACTACGGAGATTTCTGGGGCCATCGAGGCTTCACGCATTCCCTTCTATTCGCGGCACTTCTCGCAACTATCGCCTCCCTGCTCGTATTCCAGCAAACCGTCCCAGGCCTCAACCGATTCGCCTTGTGGAGCTATTTGTTGCTAGCAACGGCCAGCCACGGTTTTCTCGACGCTATGACCGACGGCGGCCTCGGTGTCGCTTTCCTCTCCCCCTTCCGCAACACTCGCTACTTCCTTCCCTGGAGGCCCATTCGGGTCTCACCCCTAGGCGTCGCCCGTTTCTTCAGTAACCGCGGTCTAGAGGTGGTGCAGAGCGAACTTTTGTGGATTTGGCTTCCGGCAGCCCTGCTGATGGTTTCGGCTTGGATCTTTCGCCGGCGAGTGACGTCCTCCACTTAGTTAGGACGGTCGCCCCCACTTTCGAGGTCAGATCGAGGCAGCTTAATTTAGCTTCCTGCTTTAGGCACGAGGGACAGTTGCTTCCACCGCATCGCAGAACCGATCGATTTCGGCGATCGAAGTGTAAACATTGGCGCTGACCCGAATCCCGCTGATGCCCGGCCCGGTAATCGGCGTTACGAAAATGTTGTGCTTGCTCAGCAGGGCGTCGCCGAGCTTGCCAGGCTCGATCGTGTCGAAGTGAATCGTTCCGAACGCTCCGGACTGCGTTGCATCCAGACCAACTAGCATTTTCGCTCCGGAAATCTTGCCGAGCCGTTCGCCCCACCGATTCTTCAAATACCGCAACCGCTCGAACTTCCGCTCCGCACCCATCTGCTCGTGAAACTCCAGCGCCTGCAGCGTAGCATTGTGTATGGCCGCTGGGTGCGTCCCGATCTCTTCGTACTTGCGGATATTCTTGTCCATCGACGGCGGCGCCGCCATAAGCGCCCAATGTTTTTCGATGCGGTCCTTTCGTACGTACAACATGCCGGTGCCGATGGGCGCCGAAAGCCATTTGTGAAGGCTCGCGCCGTAAAAATCGCAATCCAAATCCGGAAACTGGAACGGCACATGCGCAAAAGCATGCGCCCCGTCCACGATGCTCGTAATGCCCCGCCGCCGCGCGAGCGCGCAAACCTCTTTCACCGGAAAGATCTGCCCCGTCATGAAACACACTTGCGAAACATGAATCACGCGCGTGCGCGGCGTAATCCCCTGCTCGTACAGCTTCACCAAATCCGCGGGATTGTTCACCGGCACCGCGAAGTCCACCTGCTTCAGGACGATCTTTTCGCGCCGCTCGCGCTGCTGCCATGTCGTGATCATCCGGGGATAATCCTGGCCGGTCGTCAACACTTCGTCGCCCGGTGCCAGGTCAATTCCAAACTGGGCGATTTGCAGCGACTCGCTCGCATTCCGCGTAATCGCGATGCATTCCGGATCGGCGCCCCACATCTGCGCCATCTTTTTCCGCACATCTTCAATCTTCGGCTCCAGATCGCGCCACATCCGATAACTCGGCGCCTGGTTGCTGTAACGAAGCGCCTCGATCTCCGCCTCAAGCACAGCCGACGGCGCCGGAGCCACTCCGCCATTGTTAAGGTTAAGAATCAGTGGGTCGTGCCCATACGCGTCGCGAATCGGCTTCCAGAAGCCTTCATCCGCCGCGACCTTCGCCGCAGGCACACCCGCATAAGCGCGGTTCAGAAACCCCGCCATCACAAGCGCTTGCGCTCCAAGCAAAAAATGCCGTCGATTCAGCTCTGTTTGCATGCCCGTAACCTCCCACCAACCGCCCCCAATTGCAAGCACACATTACGCGTTTATACGGCCTGGTAATACCGATAGCCTGGCAATCCGAAAAGCAGCTCGCCGCCTCGCTTCCGTTCTTGACGAAAGCGTGCAAAATGGTAAATGACTCTAGGAAGTTTTGTGGGGTTTCAACGCGGCGGCTCGTAGCCGCCTTTTTCATTTCAGGACAGGATTTCAGCGGCAGAGCCAAGCGCATTTCCATCGCATACACATTTGGCATGCGAATCATAGTGGCTGTGCCCCTATTTCGCAAACTACTGAGGACGGACGGCGCGCCAAATGTAGCGCTGCGCGACGCCCTGCGGCCTCTTCCCCTTCTTGGCGGCGCACCCGGTATACCTGTTAACGCATTGCTAATATATCCCGGAACGAAGAAATTGGGGCACGAGTTTATGTTTACTTGCAACCTCTTTAGAATGACCACTTACAAAAATCGCTCGCCAGTGTTCATTCTAAAGAACTTACGAAAAGACCTAAGTCCTTTACAATCCGCACTTACAAAAACAGCGGGAGGGGGATGAGATGGCACAAATAGTAACTCGTGAACAGCTGCCCGGCGGGGATCGTTGTCGGGTTCCTACCGAGCCGCTGCCAGCCGACGCATCAGATCCTGCTTCTTCTCCAGCAGCCCGCGCATCTCCGTGACAGGTGGATTGGCCTCGATGCTCCGCTGCACATCTGCAAGCTCCCGCTCCGCCTGCCGGTGCTGCAAAGCCTCGACGCAACTCACCGCCTCTTCCCAGGTGGGCTCGCTGGCCTCCTCGAAGAGAATCTCAAAGAGTATCCTCCGGTCGCGTTCTTCGAGCTGGGCGGCAACTTCCGTTGCTTGCATCGGCTCGTCGGCCAGGATCGCAACAATCAAAGCCGCGAAAACCTTCTCGGTCTCAAGCCCGTGGTAGAGCTGAGCCGACTGAAGCCGCTGTGCCAACTCGCGGCGAAATCCCGCGGCCTCCGCCAGCATGCGAATCAATCGCCGCTCTACCGGCTTTGCCGAACGGCCCACCAGTTCCGGCTGAATCTTTAGCTCGCTGTGGCGTTGCGTGGCCGCTTTGCTTAGCGCGGCGCGCAACACCGGCTCGTCCAGGTGAAGCTGCTGCGCGATTCGCGTCGCCCATTCCGAGCGAAGAATCGTATTGGGAATTTTTTGCACGTAGGGCAAAAGAAAATTCACGGCGCGCCGCTTCCCTTCGCCGGTCGTCAAATCCATCTTCCGCGCACGCGCGATCAGGTAGTCCACGTAAGGCGGAGCTTCCTTCAGCAGCTTCGTGTACTCCTCTTTACCTTTCTCGCGGATGAACAAATCCGGATCAGCCTTCTTGTCGCCAACGGGAGGCAGCGCCAGTACGCGCACTTCAAAATCTTGCTCCAGCAACAGAGACACGGATCGCTCCGTCGCCGCCTGCCCCGCGTTATCGGGGTCGTAGTTGACGATCACGCGTTTCGTAAAACGGCTCAGCAATTTAATTTGCGGCTCCGCGAGGCTCGTCCCGCAGCTCGCCACCACGTTGCTGATTCCCGCGCGCGCCACGGCGATGGCATCCATATAGCCCTCGACCAGCACCGCAAAATCCGACCGCCGCAGCGCTTCCTTCGCGCGGTCCATGTGATACAACACGTTGCTCTTCGAGTAGATCGGCGTTTCCGGCGAATTCAAATATTTCGGCTGGTCATCGCCCAACGCCCGCGCGCCGAACGCCACAATCTTTCCCGAATCGTTGGCAATAGGAAAAGTAATGCGCCTGCGAAATCTGTCGAAGAATCGGCCACCTTGATCGCCCCGCGAGACCAGGCCGGACTGTATTAGCAGATTCTCCGGATGCTTCTGTTTCAACAGCCGCGTCAGCGAATCGCCCGCGCTTGGTGCGTAGCCGATCCCGAACCGTTCGATGGCGTTCTTGTCGAGCCCGCGGTCTTCGAGATAAGCTCGCGCCGCCTTTCCCTCGAGCGTCCCGGAAATTTGTTTCGTGAAGAAAGCCTGTGCCTCGCGATGCATCTCGACAAGCTCCGCGCGTTGTTGATTTTCCTGCCGTTCCTCCGGCGAGCGCTCCCTGGGCCGCGGAATCGCAATTCCGCACTTCTCCGCGACGGTTCGCACCGCTTCCGGAAACGCGG
>Ga0210405_10004808_pt1 | contig 12549 bp, 10 predicted proteins | sample IncBWH11MmetaG_FD_155492 | JGI IMG/M metagenome (GOLD analysis project Ga0210405, IMG submission 155492) | Forest soil microbial communities from Barre Woods Harvard Forest LTER site, Petersham, Massachusetts, United States - Inc-BW-H-11-M | ecosystem: Environmental > Terrestrial > Soil >... | reverse complement strand
ATCATGCTCACCACCAATCCGGCATTTATCCACCCGCTGTTTGCTGATCCCATCGGCCATACCCTGGTTGTGGGCGGGATCGTTCTGCAAACCATCGGCTATTTTGTGATCCGGAAGATCATTCAGATTCAGGTTTGAGCTATGGCTTTGGCCCTGACCATCCTCGTTTTTCTGTCCGTCGTCGCCGTGATCTTTTCCTTCGGAGCAGCGGCGTATGCGCCGTCTTCCGTCCTGGGCGCTCGTCTGCGCGCCTTGGGCTGGCAACGCGACAAACCGCAGGAAAAGCCGGCTCTGCGGGAACGCATTGAGCAGGCACTCGATCCGCTCAGCAAGGCCATTCCGCTTTCACCGGGCGAGACTTCCCGCGCTCGCGCTTGGCTGATCCAGGCCGGCTACCGTGACCCCCGCCATCTGACCATTTATGTCGGCAGCCGCCTGGCCTGTGCTTTGTTCGGCTTCGGGTTGGTGGTCGTGAGCAGCGGTTTCGGTTCCCCCGTGCTACTGGTGAGCGTCACTGCCCTGGGCTTCTTTCTTCCCCGGTTCGTGCTGAAACGCCTGATCCGCAACCGCCAGCTACGCATCAAGCTGGGCTTGCCCGACGCACTCGACCTCACCGTCATCTGTGTGGAGGCTGGACTCGCCCTCGATCAGGCTCTGATGCGCGTCGGCGAGGACCTGAAGCATGCTCACCAGGAATTGAGTGAGGAGTTTCACCTCGTGAATCTCGAGATGCGGGCCGGCAAGCCTCGCGCCGAAGCCCTGCGCAATCTGGTGGAACGCACCGGTGTGGACGATATTCGTTCCCTGGTCGGAACCCTGATTCAGACCGACCGTTTCGGTACCAGCGTGGCCCAGGCGCTGCGCGTGCACTCCGACTCCCTGCGCACCGAGCGTCGCCAGCGGGCCGAAGAACAAGCTGCCAAAACCACCATCAAAATGGTCATTCCCCTCGTACTATTTGTCCTCCCCTCGATTATCTTTGTCACGCTCGGGCCGGCAGTGATTCAGTTGATCCGTACGCTGATGCCCGAGGCGTCACGGTAAACGTCCCCCGACACGAATTACGTTCAGGAGTTATGATGTCTTTACCCGGTTCCACAGGCTATGCGTTCAACCGGACGCGGCAGGCGTATCTGGCCACTCATGTCACGCTCGCCGCAACCCACTGGTCCCGCTTCCGCGGCCTGATATGCATGCCGGCCGCTAGCTTTCGTACCGGGGATGGCCTGTGGATCGTACCCTGCCGCGGAGTCCACACCTTTGCCATGAAGTTTCCCATTGATGTGATTTACCTCGACGCCCGCAACTGCGTGGTTCACCTTGAGGAAAATCTGCGGCCCTGGCGCGTAGCCAGAGTGAGTCTGCGTGCGGCTTCGGTGCTCGAGTTGCCAGAAGATACACTGCATTCCAGCCCAACCGCGGTCGGAGATGAAATCGATATCGTGATGGGCCCCGCACCGGGGACAGGCACGGCGTGAAGCACGAACTCAAAACCGACGAGCTCAAGAAGGACGATCTCCAGATCCACGAGCTTGAGAACGCCGACCTCAAGCTGCTGGTCGAATGGTCATCGCCGTGGCAGGAGTTCGTCACCGCACTCAGGCCGGCCTTGGGCAAGTCTCCCAAACGCCTGGCCGGTGAAGCCAGGACCGATTCCTTCCCCTACCGCGGATTGCTGTTGGCTTGGATCGTGGAAGCAGTTCTGCTGATTGCCACCATCGTGCTGCCCGCCCGCCTCGCCAGCCTGCGTCCCTTACAGCCCCCGACCATGCCGAAGTACGACATTATTTATTTCTCCGGAGCTGAACTACCGCAGACCGAGGACCGCGGAGGAGCCCGCGCCGGCCGTTCCGGGCGTGCCGGCGGACATGAGGCCCATCATCCCACCCAAGTCATCCGCGTGGCCCGCGGTGATGTCGTGCGCGAAAAGATCGTCGACGCTCCCAAGCTGAACTTGCCGGCCTCGAGTTCGGCAGTGGCGAATCTGATGGCGTACAAGCCAATTCCTGGCCCCGCTCCCGCAGAGGGCTTGAGGCCATCGCTGCGGGCGCCGAGTCTCTCTGAAACTCCAGTTGCCCCTGCGCCGCAAGTCGAACCGGAAAAAATGCGGAAGGCGCCGGCGATGAGTGCAACCGTTGTTCCGCCGCCCCCGAGTGCTACGCAACGCGACATCCCCTCGGTCCGCGTTCCGGGCTCGCAAGCCATCAGTGTGGTCCCTCCGCCTGTGTCCGCTCCTCCGCAGATCACCAATCTCAATCCCCGGCTCACGCTGCCGGCACCCAGCGTAATCGCGCCGCCTCCCACACAAGTAGCCCGCGACCTCAAATCTACCGGCCCGGGATTCGGATCCGGCGATCTACAAAAGCAAATCGTGCCACCGCCAGTGCAGGTGGGCGGTGCTGCCTCTGATCGCCGCTCGTTTGGCGGGTTAGGCAACAGCAACGTCGTGCCGCCGCCGGTACAGCTCGCAGGTGGTTCGCTGCATGGTCAAACAGTCGCCGGGCTGGATGGAAGTCCGGCAGTAGTTCCGCCGCCGCCCACCGTGTCGGGGGCCGGCTCAGCCGGAGGAATGGGCCGTGGCAACCGTGGCACCGGACTAGGTGGCCCGCTCGATGCCGGCTCGGTGACCGCGCCCCCCAGCAACACGGGTGGCAATACCAGCGGCAATGGGATCGTCCTTTCCAGCCAGCCCGGATCGAAAGTGGGCGTGCCGGGTGGCGCGGGAGCCGGCTCTCTGGCGCTTTCTCCCGCCGGTGGAAACAAGCTGGGCATCGGTGAAGGTCAGGGCGGACAAGGCATCGCCCGCGGTGAAGGTCCTGGTGGTGGCTTCTCCGGAGAAGGTCCGGGTGGAACCAAATCCGGCGAAGGCCCGGGCACCGACGCTGCCGCGCACGGCGGCATTTCTCCTTACCCCGGCTCCGGCGGAGCCGGTACCGGAACCGTCGGCAAACCGCCTCTGCCCGGCGTTTCCGTGCATGGCGGAAATAACATCATCACACTGCCCAGCTTTGGCTCAGGCGGCGGTTCTGCCACCGCTCCCGGCCGCACCTCCGCTAACAAAGGCAATGAAGGCCCTGATATCACTATCGTCGGCACCTCGCGCTCCGGCGGCGCTTTCAACTTCTACGGCACCCTCAAGGGCGACAAGGTCTACACCATCTACCTCGCCACGACCCTGGGACCCGCCGTGCTCGAATATGCCGATCCCACTTCAGCCACGCATCCTTACGGCGAGGACCTGACCGCTCCTCATCCCCTGCGCACCGATCTCCCGCCAAACCTCAAACTCGCGCGCCTGGTAATCTCCTGCGTTCTCGACCGCTCTGGATTGGTTCGCAACCCGCGTGTCCTCGAACCCGGACCGCACGACCTGACCACCAAAGTCCTGGCCGCCCTGCCCGCCTGGAAGTTCCGCCCCGCATTTCGTGGAGAGCAACCCGTCGAGGTTAACGCCATCCTGGGTTTCGATATCGACACCCGGTGAGCGGGCCGCCCTACATCTCCGCGCTGGTAGAAGCTCCGAGTTGTGCGTGAACGGGTGTGAGAGGGACGAGAAGCATTGCAACAAAGGCTGGGAAAGACATCCCGCTGTAGCTCTTGTGGCGCATAATCCTCCTTGGCGCTTCCTAAATTTTCAATGGCGAGTCTCTGCTCCCTTTACAGCTTGGCTACCACTTTCGAGTTGAGCATGGGCACCCAGATATCGGCGCCGTCGAAGGCAATCCCGGTGCTGTTATCCGGGGCATTCACAACTCGTAGTCGCTTGCCATCCGAGGCTCGGAACTCAAAGATGGAAGGGGCGCCAGCCACCCAAATGTTTTCCCCGTCGAAGGTGATTCCATACGGCCCACCAGGCGCCTGAAACGTTCCTAGTACAGCACCATCGCTGGCGCGCAACTTCGTCACTGATCCGTCGCCCTGGTTCGCGGTCCAGATGTTGGCGCCATCAAAGGCTATCCCGATGGGCATGGCCCCCACCTTGAAGGTGCCCAAGACCGCACCGTCGCTGGCCCGTAGTTTCGTCACAGTCCCAGCCAAGTCGCTCGTCTCGTTGGTCACCCACACGTCCGCTCCGTCGAAGGCGGCCGCGACCGGCGCCACCCCTACGGTGAAGCTCCCCAGGTTCTTGCCGTCGCTGGCGCGCAGCTTGATCACGCTGCCGTTGCCCTGGCTAGGCGCCGTGGGCACCCAAATGGCCTCTCCATCGAAGGCCATCCATCCCGCGGTCGGTCCGATCTGGAACGTGCCCAGCACTTTGCCATCGCTGGCCCGCACCTTGCTCACCGTTCCACCGAGGTTGGAGGCCCAGATGCTGGCTCCATCGAAGGTCACGCCGTAGACCCCGCCCCCGACCGAAAACGTTCCGAGCGAGGCGCCGTCGTTCGCGCGTAGCTTGCTGAGGGTGCCGTCCTGGGCGTTGGCAATCCAGACGTTTGCGCCGTCAAAGCACACTCCGTAAGGTTGATTGCCAACGGAGAAGGTGGTGGGCACCCGGTTCACCCCATACCATTTCAGCAGCGCCACATCCAGCGGGTTCGACAATGGTGGCGCACCGTTTCCGGCCTGCTGCTGCGCATGGCTCACAAATAAATTTGCCATCGCTAGAACGACGACAATCCCAGAAACGCCAACCACTATACGGATTTTCACGGTCTTCTACTCCCCCGGAGCGTGCAGCTTTGAAACTTACAATGACGTTCTGGCTATGAGATGAGACATTACTACGAGGACCCATGTGCCACCCTGGCCCATGGTGCCCGGATTAGCGGGCGGCTGTATACTACTTCGCTCTTCCCGGCAGGTCAAGTAAGTTTCCAGTGAAAAGAAATCATAAAGACAGCCGAGCTTAGGCACAGCTATTACCCGGCGCACCCGCCACAAGATCGATCACCAAATAAGTGACACTTACTTCAACCGCCGGAACAATACCGCCGTCTTATCCTCATATACTGACTGCCACCCACCCTTCAACCTAAGAATATTCGCCAGCGGAGAATCCGCCGGCATCAGCACCCAATCCACCTGTAACTTGTCCAAAGCCCCATCCCACCCCGGCTGGACCAGAACCGCCCTCAAATAATCCTTGAGGAATCCGTCGCCATACATATCGTGGCGATCATCGGTCACAACCTGGGTCCCTGGATAAAGACGATAGATCAAATAGCCGCCCCAATAATCCAAACTGAAAATCGGACCACGGATTCCCCGCTGCGCCATTACTTCCGTTGCTTCCACCGGAAAGCGCTTGTCGTCGAAATATGCGTTGATGAACTGGGTCGAGCCAATCTGGCCCTGATGCGCGCACGCCCACAAGCCCAGAACGAACACCAGCATCAGCCAGAAGTGTCCGGAAAGACTCTTCTCCAGCGTCTCCATGCGCCGACCGAAAGAATGCGCCCACGAAGCCAGCCCGCGCAGCCAAGCCGCCACATCAGGGTTCTCGCCCAACCTGCCCACGCTTTGCGAAATGACCGGAGCGATGATCAACACCATCAACAGGGACGAAGTCGGCAAACTGCGCGTGGCATAAAATCCGCCATAAACTGCTGCCAGGAGAACCAGAAGATGGGTTGCGCCAGGCTTTGTCCTCGCACTCGCCACTGCCACAATCGTGATCAACACCAGCGCCGCGAAACACTGCTGTGCCGCGCCATGGAAGTCGGGAGAGAGAAACTCGCTGATGCGGTTCATCAGAAAGCGGTCAGTCAAATAATGGTAGACGTGAAGATGAAGCTGATACGTATAAGGATTGACAAAGCTCGCCGCTGCCACCAGCAAACTCACCCCACCCAGCCGCTTCAGCCAGACCGCAATTTCGTTCCGCCGCTCTCGATTAGTGGCGTACTCAATCGCCCCGCCCGCCAGATAAACCCCCAGCAGAACAAATCCCAGCACAAATCCGCCGTGTACATTCACCCAAAGCAGCATCACCACCGGCAACCAGAGCAGTCGTTTCTTCTGCTCTGAAGCCGGCGCACTCGCGGCCGAATCCAGCAACTCGAACCACACCACGGTCAGCAGCCAGCTCAACACATGCGGCCGGGCAAGAAAATGCACCGCCGACGCCGCCAACGCCAGGATCAAGAGAAAAAGCGTAATCGGAAGATTCCCCCCGCGCCGCAATCCCAGATGAAGGGTCAAAACAAACGTCGCTGCGATGATCGCCGCCGAATAGAAAACCACGCCATTCAGTCCAAGCGCGTGGTGGATCGCCGCAAACACAATGTCGTAGAGCCACTCCCACGCGTACCAGGTCTTTCCATTCATCGTTGAAGAAAACGAATCGGTGCGGGTGATGGTGTGGGTCAGCAGCATTTGCTGGCCATTGCGAATGTGCCACCCGATTCCGGCATCGCGCAGCAACAGCCGTCCCAAGGCCCCACAACTCAGCCCGAACAGCAAAACAGCGAAAAGCAAATCCGCAACCGAGGGAACAAGAAAACGGACCCAGGCCCCATGATCCGTTTTGGTTGGCGCAGCTTTCGAGACCAAAGTGTTTGCTCGCGTCTGACCGGCGCTGAAAATGCTACTCTTTTGTTTCAGAATAGTAACAGCCTCTTACCGGGTGCATGCATTGACAACCAGCTCCAAACCTCGAATTGCCATCGTCGGTGCCGGCTTCGGCGGCTTGCAGGCTGCTTTGCATCTGGCCCGCTTGCCGGTCCAGATCACGCTGATCGACCGCAGGAACTTCCACACTTTCCAACCATTGCTTTATCAAGTAGCGACCGCCGGACTTTCTCCCGCCGAGATCGCCGCGCCCATCCGCTGGATCGTGCGCGCTCATCGCAATATCGAAGTTCTGCTGGGAGAGGTTCAGGATTTCGACCTGGCACAACGCCGGGTGAACCTCCCCGATCTTGAAATTCCCTACGACTACCTGATCGTGGCCGCCGGCGCCAGCCACGCCTATTTCGGCCACGACGAATGGGAACCGTTCGCTCCCGGCCTGAAGACCATCGAAGATGCTATCGAAATCCGCCGCCGTGTCTTGCTGGCCTTCGAACTGGACGAACGCCGGGCAGACCGCGGAGGCCTCCAACAGCCGCTGAATTTCGTAATCGTCGGTGGCGGCCCAACCGGGGTAGAACTCGCGGGAACGCTGGCCGAGATCTCGCGTCGCGTCCTGGCCAATGAATTCAAGTCCATTGATCCCAAGAGCACTCGCATCATTCTGCTCGAAGGCGGCCCGCGTGTTCTGCCTGCCTATCCTGAAGATCTCTCGCGCAGCGCAGAGGAACAACTCCGCCATCTGGGAGTTGACGTGCGCACTTCAGCCATGGTCACCGGCGTTGAAGCCGGCGCCGTACTCATGGGAGAAACTCGTCTTTCTGCCGCTGTGATTCTGTGGGCCGCGGGCGTCGCCGCATCTCCACTAGGCAAAAAGCTGGGAGCGCCCATCGACCGCGCCGGGCGGGTTCTGGTCAATCCCGACCTAAGCATCCCCGCCCATCCCGAGGTTTTCGTCATTGGAGATCTCGCCTTCATCAAAGATGACAAAGGAAAGGCGATTCCTGGCGTCGCCCCTGTCGCCATGCAAGAGGGTCGCGCCGTCGCGAGCAACATCAAAGGCGAGTTGCGCGGCAAACCCCGCCGCAACTTCCACTACCTCAACAAGGGAAATCTCGCCACCATCGGCCGTGCCGCTGCCGTCGCCGAGTTCGGCAAGGTCCACATTTCCGGCTTTCTTGCCTGGCTATCCTGGCTATTCATTCACATCTTTTTCCTGATCGGATTCCGCAACCGTATCATCGTCATGATCCAGTGGGCCTGGTCGTATTTCACCTACGAACGCGGCGCGCGTCTGATTACTGGAGATCAGACCCTTCCCGGCTGGACCCCGTCGAGAAACAAAGATACGTAACCGGTAACTTGCCGCAAGCTGGAGAGATATATCGCGTCGCTCGCGGTGAACCACACTTATTTGCACGGGAAGAGTTCTCGGGGATAAGTGGTGAATCGATCCTGTGCCTTGACCTTCGACTCCTTGACTAATTCGATCTTCAGCTTTTCGGGTTTGGTGATCGGCGACGTCAGCTGCAACTGGAGCGCTAAATAGTTCTGTACCAGGACGGCAGTCGATTTACCTCCCGCTGTAGCACTCCGTAAGGACGCTGTTGGGTCCTGGCTACTCATATCGAACCATAACCACATGCCGCCCGAGGTTTTCGCAGCAGCTTCGAGCGGACTGTAATTTTCTACCGTCATGTTCACGCCAAACCGATCCGGCCCAGCACGTCTAGCCTGATCGAACGAAGCTCCAAAGAAGCGGATACCGGCCACTCTTTGCTCGCTCAGCGCCTGCTCAGTCTCCTTGTGAGTCTGATCCGAGGTTGTAATTAGAAACTCGGCATCGCCCTGGCGGTACCCGTCAAAACTAACGTTCCCTTTTTTGATGGCCTCGAGCAAGCCGGCCTCGGACTCCCGTTTCCCGGACGGAAACATTTCTCCCCAAGTACCCTGCAATGAGGCACGATCAGTGGCATGGACAACGTGCTGAACCTTGTCGTCGAAGGTCAGCAGGGTGAGATCAGCGACCGCGGGAAGCCCCGCCAGGAACTCGTCAACCAGCACCTGCGTGGCTGCCCAGGTTGACTGATTATGGTTCGCGCTTGCGTCAACCAGAATGATGACCCGCGGCGGTCCGCCCGCCGGCGTGGCCGATTGCACGGAAGCAGCTTTTCCGCCTACCGTCACCCTAAAATCCGCAGCTGTCAAACCCTCAGACGGTTCCCCAGACAATCCGATCACCGTTGTGCGGGACAAACACACAGCGTCTTCGCCATGAAGCCCCGTCGCCAGGAAACATACAAACGCAAGCAGACAAATAAAACGATTCCGCATGCTCACGCGCGAGTATACCGTCTGTATCCTTGCCCGGCGAGTATCGGTGATTCCCATCATGGAAATACTAGTCCGCGTGAGCCGGCTTAACAAGATAGGAACCTGGACCGGCCTAAGCCCACGCTATAATCTTAACTGTCTTGAAATTCTTCCGGCTCATCGCACTGATGCTCTGCTTCTCAGCCATCGCTCTCGCTGATGAAGCCGCCACTGCCGGCCAAACCGTACTCGTCGTTCCCTTCGAGAACCAGTCCAAGGCGCCGGGACTCGAATGGATCGGCGATTCCTTTCCCGAGCTCCTGCAGGAGCGTCTGAATTCTCCGATGCTGTACGTGCTGCCTCGCGAGGACCGTTTGCGCGCCTATGACCGTCTGGGTATTCCCGTTCGCGTTCGCCCTTCTCGCGCCACCATCTACCGCATGGCTGAGCAGATGGACGTCGATTACGTGGTGCTGGGCGAGTACAACTTCGACGGGCAGACTTTCTCTGTCAAAGCCCAACTGCTGGACATGCGCCGCCCGCACCTTCTGCCGGAGATCACCGAGTCCGGCTCCCTGGTCCAACTCATTGTCATTCAGACCGGGTTGTCCTGGGATATCCTGCGCAGCCTGTACCCCGCTCCCACTGTTACTCGTTCCGCCTTCCTTAGCGCAGCTCCTCCCGTGCGTCTGGATGCTTTCGAAAGTTACGTTCAGGGTGTGACCGCTGCCACCACCGAACAGCAGATTCAGCGTTTCCACGAGGCCCTGCGTCTCAACCCCGAATACCCGGCGGCCAGCCTTCGGTTAGGCGAAGCATACTATCGTGAGTCGAAATACGAACAAGCCGCCACCTGGCTGTCTCGCATTCCGCCCGCGAATCCGCACTCCGGAGAAGCCAATTTCTACCTCGGCCTCGCGGCCTATTATCGGGAAGACTATCCGCGTGCGGAGTCGGCTTTCGATGCCGTGGCTCAGCGCTTACCTTTAGCCGAAATCTACAACAACCTGGGCGTTGTTCTCGATCACCGCGACCGTAAGCTCGCCGTGGAAGACTTCCAGAAGGCCGTCGCTGACGATCCCAACGACCCTGACTATCGTTTCAATCTCGGCGCGGAACTTTATCGCAACGGCGATCGCGCCGGAGCCGTTCGGCAGCTACGCGAGAGCCTGCTCCTGCGGGAAAGTGATCCCGAAGCCAAGTCTCTGCTCAGCGCGATCGACGACACTCCGGATCAACATGCCGTCATACCCGCGAGCGTGAAGATTCCCGTGGAGCGGCTGCGCACCGACTACGACGAAAATTCCTTTCGCCAGCTCGCCTTAAAGATCGCGGCCGCTGCCGAGCAACGCCTCTCCCGCACCGATGCCGCCACCCATGCCCAGTTTCACGTGGATCGCGGACATCAACTGCTGGCTCAGGGCTTTGTGACCGAAGCCGAACGTGAATTCCGCGAGGCCATTGCGCTGAATGCATCGAATGCCGAGGCCCACGCCGGGCTGGCCGGAGCCCTCGAAACCAGCGATCCGGTGGCCGCGCGCTCCGAAGCCGAGGCCGCCCTGCACTTGCGCCAGTTCACGGAACCATTTCTCGTGCTGGCGCGCCTCGATTTGAGAGACAATAAGGTAGCAGCAGCCGGGCAGGATGTCGATCAGGCCCTTCGTCTGGAACCGGGCAACCCGGTCGCGCTGGCGCTGAAAAATGCCGTTGCAGCCAAGCTCGCGCAGGAAGCGCCGCCGCTGCCCAATCGATGAAGATGAAAACTTCTCCCTTCGCTGCGCTTCTGACCGGCATCCTCCTCTTCATCCTCGCCGGTTTCTCGTCCGCCCAAGTATTGAAGATCACCATCAACGACTCCATTCACCCCATCACCGACGAATATGTCGGTCGCGCCATCGCCGAGGCCCAACTCAAGAAAGATCAGGCATTGCTCATTGAGATCAACACTCCCGGCGGCCTGCTGGAGTCCACTCGCGAAATCATCGAAAAAATCGTGGCTTCGCCGGTGCCCGTCATCATCTATGTAACCCCCAGCGGCAGCCGCGCCGCCTCCGCCGGATTCTTCATCATGGAGAGCGCCGACGTGGCCGCCATGGCTCCCGGAACCAACACCGGCGCCGCTCATCCCGTCGCCCTCGGCGGGGGAAAAATGGATGACGTCATGAAAGAGAAGTTGGAGAACGATTCCGCCGCCCTGATGCGGTCCGTCGTCTCCAAGCGTGGCCGCAATGTCGAAGTGTCGGAAAGCGCCGTACGCCAGTCGAAGTCGTTCACCGAGCAGGAAGCTCTTTCCCAAAAGCTGATCGACTACGTCGCTCCCACCGAAGACGACCTCTTCAAGCAAATGCAGGGCAAGCCCGTAAAGCGATTCGACGGCAAGACCGTAACCCTGAATCTGGTGGGCGAACCCGTCGTCAACTTCGATCTCACCCTACGGCAGCGCATCCTGGCGTACCTCATGGATCCGAATGTCGCCTTCATCCTGCTCGCCGTCGGCGCTCTCGCCCTTTATGCTGAGTTCAACCACCCCGGCGCGGTAGTCCCCGGAACCGTGGGAGTGATCTTCATCCTGCTGGCAGTGTTCGCGCTCAATCTTCTCCCTACCCGCTTCGCCGCCGTCGTGCTTATCTTCGCCTCCTTCGCCCTGTTCGCTCTGGAAGCCAAGTTCGCCACTCATGGGGTGCTGGCGCTCGGCGGAATTGTGACTCTGACGCTAGGCGGCCTGTTGCTGGTTGACGCACCCATCCCAGAAATGCGAGTTCACTTGTTGACCGCCCTGGCGGTCAGCATTCCGGTGGGAGTGATTACCGTGTTTCTCATGAGCATCGCCATGAAAGCGCGCTCCAACAAAATAACCACCGGAGCCCAGGGCCTGGTCGGCGAGATTGGCACCGCTCAAACCGCCCTTTCGCCTCAGGGCAAAGTCTTCGTTCACGGCGAACTCTGGAATGCCATCTCCTCCGCGAACCTCGCCGCAGGACAGCCGGTAGTAGTCCGCCAGGTGAAAGGATTGCAATTGTCAGTCGACCCCGCCCGGCAAACTGCTGCAACGACAGTCTAACCAACGGAGGACGGGCGTCTTCGCCCCTCATACCGCCGACCGGGGTGCGGCGAGTGTAAAGAGCGGATGTCAGTCTGGCTCGGTGGGCGTACTTATCAATATCAGCCCCTCGCTAACCTGCCGGTTCTGTCAACCGCCTAAGTTCGGCAAGTCTCTCATTCACGCGGAGTGACCTAACTCTTAAAGCAGAGTGCCTATGAAGCGTGGTATCTCGTTCATTTGCACCAACGGCTATGGCCTTAATTTAGAGCTTGACAAGTGGAGGGGCTACCCTATACTGGCGCTGCCACAGTAACTAGCGTTCGCTTCGTCCCACAACGCTGGTTGATGTTCCAATTCCCCACTTGTAAACGACGTTCTTACCTAGCCGTTTATTTCTGGAGCGACCGCAGGAGTAGAAAGTTATGAAGACTCGAATCGTGATTGGCGTGTCTCTGATCGTGGTAGTGCTGGCGATGGCGAACTTGTTCGTGAGCCATGCGCAGCAAGCGCTCCCTGGGTCCGCCACGCAGGCGGCAGGAAACGGAGCGCTGCCGCTGTCGAACCCGCTGAAGGTCGCGCTGCTCAAGTGGTATCGGGTTAACGAGACGACACGCTTTCCCGTCGGCAGCGAACCGTACGGAGTTTGCTTTGACGGGACGAATATCTGGACCGCGAACTTCGGC
>Ga0210405_10004807_pt1 | contig 12549 bp, 16 predicted proteins | sample IncBWH11MmetaG_FD_155492 | JGI IMG/M metagenome (GOLD analysis project Ga0210405, IMG submission 155492) | Forest soil microbial communities from Barre Woods Harvard Forest LTER site, Petersham, Massachusetts, United States - Inc-BW-H-11-M | ecosystem: Environmental > Terrestrial > Soil >... | reverse complement strand
GCCAGCGGCGTCCTCGAACCCTTCACCCGCATGGATGGCAACGGCCTCAATCCACTATTGCAATATCCGGAAATGGTCATTCACCCACCGAATCTTTATTCCGGCTATACGGGCTTCACCATTCCTTTTGCGTTTGCTCTCGCCGCATTACTTGCGCGGTACCCCGGCGAAAAATGGATTCACCTCACCCGTAAGTGGACCATGATCGCCTGGTGCTTCCAGTCCGTGGGGATTCTACTTGGCGCGCACTGGGCTTACGCTGTTCTTGGCTGGGGCGGCTACTGGGGATGGGACCCCGTCGAAAACGCTTCACTGCTTCCGTGGCTCACCGGCACTGCGTTTCTTCACTCCGTGATGATGCAGGAAAAGCGCGGCATGATGAAGGTCTGGAACGTCTGGCTGGTCTTCTGCACCTTCCTGCTCTGCATTCTCGGCACGTTCCTCACCCGCAGCGGCATAGTCAGTTCCGTGCACGCGTTTGCAAACTCGCACATCGGCCCGTGGTTCGTCGGCTTTCTTGCGCTCACCCTCATCGTCTGTTTCGTCGCCTACGTCAAGAATCGCGACTATCTAAAGAGCGAAAATCAGCTCGATTCGATGATCTCCCGCGAATCCAGCTTCCTCTTTAACAACCTGCTCTTCCTCGTCGCCTGCATCGCGGTCCTCTCCGGCACGCTGTTTCCGGTCATCTCCGAGGGGCTCTCCGGTTCGCGCATCAGCGTCGGCGCGCCGTTCTTCAACAAGATCATGATTCCCGTGGGCCTTGCCATTCTCTTCCTCACAGGCGTTGGCCCGCTCCTCGCCTGGCGCAAAACCTCGACGGACAGCCTTAAACGGAACTTCGGCTGGCCTCTCCTCGTCGGTCTACTTTCCGGCGTCGCCGCGTACCTCCTGGGCTATCACGAGGTTTACTCCATCATTTGCCTCGTGCTCTGCGGTTTTGTTTTCGGCACCATCGTTGAAGAGTTTTATCGCGGCGCGAAAGTCATCTCCGCGCGCACCGGCATGAGCATGATGATGGGCGCGCACGAACTGGCCATGCGCAACACACGCCGTTACGGCGGCTACGTCGTGCACTTCGGCATGGTGCTCATCTTCATCGGCCTGGCCGGCTCAGCGTTCAACACTGACGTTCAGCGCCCGATGAATCTCGGCGAATCCATGAAGCTGGGGCCGTACACGCTGGTCCTGCAAAGCGCGGACACCAAGCCGGAACAGAACTACACGGCGCAGCGCATGATCGTGGAAGTCCTGAAAGACAATAAGCAGCTGATGATGCTCTATCCCGAGAAGCGCCAGTTCCAGGGCAACGAACAGGCCTCCGGCACCATGGTCGCCATCTATTCCACGCTGCGTGAAGACGTCTACGTCGTTTTCGCCGGCATGGACCAGGACACCAATCTCCCCGTCATCCATGCGTTCCTGAATCCGCTCGTCAAATGGATTTGGCTCGGCGGCGTCTGGGTGGTCATGGGCACGCTGCTCGCGCTGATGCCCAATCGCCGCGCCGGGCTTGCCACAGCTCTTGCGCCCCAGCCGGCCGCTTCACCCATCGTGCAAGCTCTCAATCCTTCGGTAACCCTGCGTGAGGGCCATGACTAATCGCCGCCGTATCGCTCCGTTGCTCCTGATCGCCGCCTTCGCTGTTCTGCCACTGCTCGCGCAGCAGCAGGCCGACCGCGTCAAGCAAATCGGAGGCAAGTTCCAGTGCATGTGTGGCTGCGGCCAGATCCTCACCCAGTGCAACCACGTCGGTTGCACCGTGTCCGCCTCCATGCTCAAGGAATTGGGCGCCATGGTGAACCGCGGCGACTCCGAAGACAAAATCACGCAGACTTTCGTTCAGGAGTTCGGCACCACCGTTTACGCCGAGCCTCCGAAATCCGGCTTCAGTCTCGTCGCGTGGCTCATGCCCGTGTTTTATTTTCTGGTGGGCGCCGCAATCGTCATCTTCTTCATCAACAAATGGCGCAAACAAACGCCTGCCCCAGCCGCGGTCGCTCCCGCCGGCGTGCACATTTCTCCGGAGGCCTACGAACGCGCGCGCTCCCAGGCCGATCGGGACACTGAGGATTAGCCCCATGCCCCTTCTCGCACTCGCAGCGTTGCTTGCCCTGTCCCCGGAATGGGCCATCTTCGGCGCCTGCCTCGGCCTCGCCGCCGCGGTCTTTCTCTTCATCTTTTACATTCAGCCAGACGCTTCCGATCTCGCTCCGCATCGCACAAAGCTCGATCAACTCCTCGAGCGCCGCGACACTATCTACGACAACCTGCGCGACCTGAAATTCGAAAACCGCGCCGGAAAATATTCCGAAGACGATTACGAAACCATGAGAGTCACCCTGGAGAATGAAGCCGCCCTCGTTCTCGCGGAAATCGAGCAAGTCACCGATTCGCAGATTCGCCGCCCGCGCCCCGCCGCTCGTCCGGCCGCCGCGGACCCCGCCTCGGCGGGCGGGCGGAGCGCTCGATGAAGGCTTTCTGGCCGCATCTTCTCACTACCGCAATCACCTTACTTTTCACCGCCTTCGCCGCGCTCGCCGGAACCGTTCACGGCTCGGTGATCAATCGCACCACGGGCAAACCCATTCCCAACACGGACGTCGATCTCCTCAGCCCCACGCAGGGGATGGCGCTGCTCGCCTCTGTCAAGACCGACGGGCAGGGCCAGTTCACCGCCACCAATGACTCCATCGGTATGGGGCCTGTCCTCATCCGCGCCACCTATCAAGGCGTCGGCTTCAACGCGTTTCTTCCACCGGGCCGCCCGCAGGTGGATGTTGAAGTCTTCGATGTCACCAAGGATCCGAAAAGCATTTTGCCCGCTTCCCACGTCATCATCTTTCAGCCTCGCGACGGCAAGCTGATCGGCGCGGAAGAGTACAACGTCAAAAACGGTTCGCAGCCCCCGGTCGCTTACTTCCGCACCGAAGGGAATTTCGAATTCGCGATTCCCGACAAAGCCGCGCTCCAGAATGTCACCGCCACCGGTTCTCTCGGCATGGATGTTCCGCAAGCCTCTATCGACAAGGGCAAGGGCCTCTACGCAATCGCATACGCCTTCCATCCCGGCCAAACGAACATCCGCCTGTCGTACGAGCTGCCGTACCCCGGCAATTCCGCAACACTGAAGCTTCCCGCTGTATATGCAGGCATGCGGATGTTGCTCGTCGCGCCTCCGGGCGTCACGCTAACTGGCGACGGCATCAGCGCCGCGGGGCAGGAACAGGGCATGAACGTTTTCCTCCACGACGCGCTCGCCGCCAAAGGTGCTCTCGCTGTTTCCGTTTCCGGCGTTGGCTCGCCGCAATCCGCCGAAGCCGCGGACGGCCAGGGCCAGCAGCAAGGCCAGGAAGGGAACTCGCGCACGCAGGGCCAGCAGGTGGACGTGGCGCCGCCGCGCATTGACGATCTGAAATGGCCCATGCTCTTTGGCCTCGTCGCGCTGTTCGCTCTTGGCGCCATTCTGCTTTCGCGCAAGCAAGTTGTTGTAGCGCCCGCCGCGGAGCAGGAAGATCCGGCCCCAGCGCAATCGAAAAATGCCGCCACAGCCGCGAAGCAACAGGCCGGCGTCGAGGCCGTCAAGGAATCCGTCAACGCAAGCCTCGACTCCCTGAAAGAAGACGTCTTTCGCCTCGAGTTGCGCAAGCAGGCCGGCACCATTTCCGAGGAGGACTACGCCCGCGAAAAGTCCCGCGTCGAAAAACTCCTCCGCGAGCTGGTCCGCGGCTGAAATCTTGTAGCACAGTCATTCCTGGCTGTGCTCTTGGGGTTCCGTCCTCTTGTAGGGGCCGGGCTCGCCCGGCCCGCTCTTGGGGTTCGTAAGTAAGCCTCAACGTTTCGCTGTATAAAATACCCGCGCGTCCCTCCCCGCGCTCCCGCGGAGCCGCGCAAGACAAAATTAACCGTGGCCCCACTGAAACTATCGCCAATCGGCCTCCGCTTCGAGAGCATCGATAAACGCTATGGCGGACTCTTTGCTCTCCGCCGCGTCACGTTCGAAATCTCCGCCGGCGAATGCGCCGTCCTCGCCGGCCGCAACGGTTCCGGCAAAACCACGCTCCTCCGCATCGCCGGACAAATCGTCCGCCCCACCGCTGGAATACTCTCATTCCCCGGCAGTTCCGCCGATTCCGCCGGAAATGGGCGCCCCGGCTACGTCGGCCACAGCACGATGGTCTACGATGAACTCACCGCCGAAGAAAATCTCCTGCTCTTCGCGCGGTTGCAAAAAGTCGAATCTCCCGTCGCCCGCGCCGAGGACCTTCTCCGTGAAGTCGGCCTTTACGAACGCCGCGCCTCGCTCGTCCGCACCTTCTCCCGCGGCATGCGCCAGCGCATCGCCATCGCCCGCGCGCTGATCCACCGGCCATCCGTGTTGCTGCTCGACGAGCCCGCCACCGGCCTCGATCCGCTCGGTATCACCTGGCTCGCCAATTCGCTCCGCGAACTCAAATCCGCTGGTTGCACCATCGTCATGAGCCTCCACGGCGAATCGGAAATCTCTTCGCTCGCCACGCGCGCCGTTCGCCTCGATGCCGGCACCGTCATCGCCGACACGAAAACCGGCGCCTCGCTCCACGACATTCTCACCTTTGGAGCCGCCTGAGCCGCCATGAGCCTCTTCTCCAACACGGCGGTCCTCCTCAGTAAGGAACTTCGCACGGAATTCCGCTCCCGCGAACTCCTTACCACCACGGTCGTCTTCATCCTCGTCGTCCTCATCCTCTTCAGCTTCGCCATCAGCCCAACCACCGAAGAGTCCCGCGAATTCGGCCCCGGCCTCCTCTGGCTCGCCATTCTCTTCGCCGCTTCTCTGATGCTGCAGCCCTGTTTCCTCCGCGAGCAGGGCAACGACACGCTCAGCTCCCTCCGCCTCGCGGTCAGCGACCCCTTCTCCATTTTTCTCGCCAAACTCATCGCCAATACGCTCTTCCTGCTCCTGACCGAGCTGATCATGCTGCCGTTCTTCGCCATCTTCTACAACGTGCCCGTGCTCCCCGAATTTCACTGGCTAATCCTCGTGCTCTTCCTCGGCAGCCTGGGCATCTCCGTCGCAGGCACCGCGCTTTCCGCCATTTCCGCGCAGGCCCGCATGCGCGAACTTCTTCTCCCGTTGCTGTTGTTGCCGCTGCTGACGCCCGTACTCGTCGTCAGTGCCACTGTCACCGTCAGCCTGTTCGAACGCGAGCCCATCGTTAAAGGGAAGGGAATCGCCTTCCTCGCCGTCTTCGACATCGTCTTTTTGACGGCGCTATGGCTTTTCGGCGAATATCTTCTGGAGGAATAATCGGCATGACCAAACGCATCATCCTCGGCGCCGTCGCCATCCTGCTGGTGATTGCGGCCGCCTATGCGGCGTTCTTCATCGCGCCCGAAGAGCGCACTATGGGCCTCATCCAGCGCATCTTTTATTTCCACGTCGCCAGCGCCTGGTCCGGATTCACCGCGTTCTTCCTCTGCTTCAGCGGAAATCTGCTGTACATCTGGAAGCGCGACCAGAAATACGATTGGCTCGCTGTTTCCGGCGCCGAAGTCGGTCTCGCCTTCACCACCGTCGTCCTCATCACCGGCCCCATCTGGGCGCATCCCGTCTGGGGCATCTGGTGGACCTGGGACGCCCGCCTCACTTCCACGTTCGTCCTGTGGCTGCTCTACGTTTCGTATTTGCTGCTGCGCACGCTCGTCGAAGAGCCCGACCGCCGTGCGCTGCTGAGTTCTGTCTTCGGAATCTTCGCCTTTCTTGACGTGCCGCTGGTCTTCGGCGCCATCCGCTGGTGGCGCACCCAGCACCCGCAGCCGGTCATCCTGGGCGGCCAGGGCTCCGGCCTCGACCCCACCATGAAGTCCGTCTTTTTCTTTTCCGCGCTGGCCATGCACGTCTTCATGCTTTTTCTGATCGTCGAGCGCTACGCGCTTGAAAAAATGCAGACCGAAACCGATTTTCTGACCCGTGAAGTGGAGGCCCAATGAAAAATCTCGACAGCGTCTTCGCCGCCTATATCGTTGGTTGGGGCGTATTCTTCGTGTTCTATCTCACCATCGCCAAACGCACCTCCAACCTCCGCGTCGAACTCGACCGCCTGAAAAACTCGCTCCCGCGCACGAAATGACTTTTGAGTGCGGAAGCAAGGCTTCCGCTTTTACGGCTGATAAACAGCCACCCAAGCGCACCCAAGAAAGGGAATCGCAATCACAGCAATGGCTCCCCAATCCAAAAAACGCATCGGCATCGTCCTCTTCCAGCTCGGCGGCCCCGACTCCCTCGCCAACGTCGAACCCTTCCTCCGCAATCTCTTCCTCGATCCCGACATCATCCCGCTCGGCCTGCTCAACTTCATCCGTGGTCCGCTGGCCCGCTACATCGCCAAAAAACGCACTCCTCCTGTTGCCCAGCGCTACGGCCAGATCGGCCGCCGCTCTCCCATTGGCATCCTCACCGAACGCCAGCGCAGCAAACTCGTCGCTGCCGTCAGCCCATACGTGGATCCCGTAGCCGTCACCGCCATGCGCTACTGGAAACCGTTCACCGAAGACGCCGTCGTCGCCATCAAAAAATCCAACCGCCTCGACGAACTTGTTCTCCTCCCGCTCTACCCGCACTATTCCTACGCCACCACGCTCAGCAGCCTGAAAGAATGGCGCCGCGTTTACGGAGAACCCGCAGATACGCTCCCCGAGCGCACCATCGAGCATTTCTTCAACCACCCGCTCTACATCCAGGCGCTGGTCACCAACATCGGCAAATGCCTGCGCCAGTTTCCCGACAGCTCGCGCATTCATCTCGTCTTCAGCGCCCACGGCCTGCCGATGAGCCTCGTTGAAAACGGCGACCCTTACCCGCGCCACATCGAAGAAACTGTCCGCCTGGTCTGCGAAAGCGGCGCGCAAAAATTTTCAAACTGGCCGCGCACGCACATGCTCTGCTTCCAGTCCAAGGTCGGTCCCGCCAAGTGGCTCGAGCCCTCCTTCGTCGGCACCCTCCACAAACTCGGCCACGAAGGCGTAAAAGAAATGCTCGTCGTCCCCATTTCCTTCGTCACCGAACACATCGAAACCCTGCACGAAATCAACATCGAAGGCCGGGCCGACGCCAAAAAAGCCGGCATCGAGCGTTTCCGCATGATGCCCGCCGTAGGCGACTCCCCCCTCTTCATCGAATGCCTCAAACAACTGGTCCTCCGCGCCGCCGAAATCCACCCCGACGCCTCAAGCACCACGGCCTGAATACAGATGTAGGGGCGGCTTTACGCCGCCTTCCGCCCTTCTCTGTGCCCTCTGCGCTCTTCCTCTGCGACCTCTGTGTTAAATTCCGAATCTTTCTTCACCCTCTTTCCCCCTCTTGCCTCCGCTCTCTGTTCATACTAAACTCCCCCGCGGTTCAGGATTGGCGGTCCAAACAACGCTGCGGTCGGTGCGCTATAATCTGTATTTCGGGATGGGGCCCGAAATTCATGAAAGCGACGTATCACTCGGGTGTACACAAATTTGCCCTCTTCGTAGTTGCCTGGGCGGCCATCCTCCTCTGCGCCGGCGCTCTCGTTACCTCTGAAGACGCCGCCCTCGCGGTCCCCGACTGGCCTCTTTCCTACGGCTCTATCACCCCGCCCATGGTCGGCGGCATCGCTTTCGAACACTCCCACCGCGTCATTGCGGCCATTCTTGGCCTCCTCGTCGTCATTCTTTCTATCGTTCTCTGGCGCAAAGACGAGCGCCCCGCCGTCCGATGGCTGGGCGTCGCCGCTGTCGGTGGCGTCATTCTGCAGGGCATCCTCGGGGGCCTCACCGTGCTGAAACTCCTCCACTACTGGCTTCCCGTGATGCACGCATGCCTTGGGCAGATCATGTTCGCCACGCTCGTTTCGATTGCTGTGGTCACCAGCCATTGGTGGATGGCCGATCGCCCTCAGTACGAAGACAAAGGCTCGCCCGCGATACACACCGTGGTGGTCCTCAATGCCGCGGCCATCTTTCTTCAAATCGCGCTCGGCGCCGCCTTCCGCCACAAATACAGCCCCGCCACGCCGCACGTTGTCTGGGCCATGGGCGTTCTGCTCGTCGCCTCCTGGACCGCCATCCAGCTCCGCAAGCGCTTCTCGAGCTCGCCGGAAATTAGCCGCATCCGCGCGCTCCTCCACGGCATCGTAGGAGTTCAGTTGCTTTTGGGCATCGCTGCCCTTTGGACCCGCATGCAAGCCGTGAACGATCCGCAGCCCATGCCCGCCGTGGTGATCACCACGGTCGTTCACACGGTTTTCGGCGCGGTGCTCTTCGCTGTTTCGATCCTGGTGGTGCTGTTCTGCTATCGCCTGGTGCCGCGTAGAAGGGAAGCTGTCTTTGCAACTACCAGGGATGAGGTGCCCGCCTGATGAGTGAAGTCCGCGCCACCGCTTTAGCGCAGCCGAGTAAGCTCAACGCCTATATCACGCTTACGAAGCCGGACGTCTCTTTTCTCGTGCTCATGACCACCGGCGCGGGCTACTACATGGGCGCGCGCGGCCCCATCGGCTGGCTGCACATGACCCATGTCATCGTTGCCACGATGATGATCGCCGCCGGCACTGCCGCGCTGAATCACTACATCGAGCGCGAATCCGACCGCTACATGCGCCGCACCGCGTCGCGCCCGTTGCCCACCGGCGTGCTGACGCCAACGGAAGCGCTGCGCTTCGGCATTGTTCTTTCGCTTGCCGGTGCGGTGGATCTTTACCTCACCGCCGGTTTCTGGCCCTGCTTCCTCGGCGTCTTCACTTGCCTGAGCTATCTGCTCGCCTACACGCCGCTGAAAAAGCGCACCGTCTGGGCCACCTTCATCGGCGCTTTTCCTGGCGCGATCCCGCCGATGATTGGCTGGGCCGCCGCCACCGGCAAAGTGGATGCGGGCGCATGGCTGCTCTTCGCCATTCTCTTCGTCTGGCAATTCCCGCACTTCCACGCCATCAGCTGGATGTACCGCGAAGACTACGCCCGCGCCGGAATCCTGATGCTTCCAGTCGTCGACAAGGAAGGCCAGCGCACCTTCCGCCAGATCATTTTGTACGCCGCGGCGCTCGTTGCCGTCAGCTTGCTGCCCGCCATCATGGGCTTCGCCGGCGTGCTCTATTTCTTCGGCGCGCTCGTCACCTGTACCGGCCTGGTCCAGGTCTGCCTGTGGGCCGCCCACGCCAAAACCAACACCCGCGCCAAGTGGCTCATGCACGCAACTGTCCTGCACATCCCGATCCTGCTGGGCCTGATGATGTATGACAAGTTGCCGCGCTAGTTCGGATGTCAGAGTAGCGTCGTGACCTCGTTAGGGGCTTTTGTGATTTAATTGTGAGAATGGAACAGGCTCAAATCAATCCGCGCCCCGTGGTTGGGACGATCATTGTAGTCAGCGGCCTCGCCGTGTCATTTCTCCTGTGGCTGCTCTACATCCATCATGCCTCCGCCGATTTCGCTGGGCGCTGGATGTTTCTGCCGGCCCTCAACGCGGTTCTCAACGGATTGTGTGCGATTACCCTCTGCGTAGGGTTGTATTTCATCAAACATCACAACCGCGAAGCGCATCGCACCAGCATGCTGCTGGCCTTCGTCTTCTCTTCCGTCTTTCTTGTCAGTTACATCGTGAACCACGCGCTGCATGGCGACACGATTTTCCCCGGTCATGGCGCGGTGCGCACCGCGTACCTGTCCATCTTAGCCAGCCACGTCCTCCTTTCCATCGTCGCGCTGCCCATGGTGCTCACCACGTTTTTTTTCTCTCTTACCGGCCGCTTTGCCATGCATCGCCGAATCGCGCGCTTCACGTTTCCTATCTGGCTCTACGTCTCCGTCACCGGCGTAATCGTCTACTTGATGCTCTACCAATTCAACGCCTCGTAAAATTGGCAAGAAGATCGAACACAGATTCCGGCCGAAGGGTTGAAGCTGTGAATCAGGAAATCCTCAAAACTGTTCAATCGGAGACAGCATCCCCTCCCAGACTCCGATATAACCTTCCCACCCGTCGAGTGTCCGTGGGGGATTCGTTTTGCGTTGCAGAAGCTGGCCTGCGCCTACCCAAAATACACTGCGGCTCCGCCGGGAAGCCTTTGTACGACGGCATTTTGAAGGCAAACGAGGGGAGAGAAACGTATGTTTCACTTGCTCTGGTACATTCTGATCGGGTTGATCGCGGGCGTTATTGCGAAATCGGTGATGCACGTCCATATGACGATTTTCTGGACGGTCGTGCTCGGCATCATCGGCTCCCTCATCGGCGGCAGCGTTACTCACATGTTCTCGCGCCCCACAAATGACCGGTATCATCCTGCCGGACTGATCTTATCCACCCTCGGCGCGATCCTGGTGCTATACGTTTGCTTTAAACTGAATATTCATTTCCCCGAGGTCAACCTCACCTCCCGATAGGGCCGCTACAGTCTCTTTGCCGGTATTCCGGCCGGCAATGCCTGTGGGCGAGGGCAATCACGTCCGCCAGTCCGTCTACAATCTATGCCTTAAACGGATTAAATACCGCAACGCCAAGAGGCCGGAAATCCCGCTCGTTCCGCGTCGCCACCGTCAGTCCATGCACACGCGCCGTGGCCGCTATCATCGCGTCTTCGGCAAACGTCTCCGAGCGCCCGTGCATCAATCGCGCATATTCCTGAAAGCATGCGGCGTCCATGGGCAAGACCGGGGAAGCGTTCTGCAACTGCTTGGCCCAGGCCTCGATTTCATTCGCTTTCATCAGATCTTGTTGGCGCGTGATTTCCACACCTTTCTGAATTTCCCCGAACGTCACCGCGGAGAAAAAAACCTGGCCCACCTCAAGTCCTCGTAGCCATACGGACGCACCCCCGTGCGGCTTGCGCTTGCGCATCTCGGACACGACATTTGTGTCAATCAGGTAGCGGATCAATCGAACACCGGCGCCTTGCGCGATTTCCCCTTCCCACGCTTCGGGAGGGGAATATCGAATCGCGGACCTTCCCCGAGAAGGACTTCCTTCCAGGTCACACGCTTTTCGTCCTTCAGTTTCTTCCATTCTTCGATGGAAACCACCACGGCGGTATCAACCCCGCGGCGCGTGACCACTTGCGGCCCCTTTTCGAGCGTGTCGTCGATCAGCTCGCTGAAGCGCGATTTCGCGTCCTGCAATTGCCATTTGGCCATAAAAGCTCCTAGCCCCATCATATGACTAGTCATATGACTAGTCAACTCGTAAAGTCCCTCCTTTATCTTCCTACCTTCGTGTACACTCCTCCTTCATGAAAATCCTCCTCTTCGGCGCAACAGGTTCCGCCGGCGCGGCCGTCCTCGAAGCGTGCCTTGCCGCCTCGATCGTTGAAGAAGTCCGCGCCATTGTCCGCCGGCCTCTGATGCACACGTCTCCCAAACTGCGCACCTTCGTCCACAAGGATTTTCTGGATTACGCGACCGTCGAAGAAGCCTTCCGCTCCATTGACGCCTGCCTCTTCTGCCTCGGCATCTCCTCCATGCAGGTCTCCAAGGAGGACTACCGCACCATCTCCTACTCCTACCCGCTCGCCGCCGCCAACATGTTCAAGACCAAAAGCCCCGGCGCGGCGTTCCATTACATCAGCGGCGCGGGCACCGGCCCCGAGAGCCGGCAGCTTTGGGCGCGCGTCAAAGCGCAAACCGAGCGTGACCTCATTGAACTTGTCGACGCCGACTGCTGGCGCCCCGCCTTTATCGACGCCAAGCCCTCAGGCAACCTTCCGAAAATCTACGCGCTGATCCAACCGCTGGGCCGGCTCTTCAAGCCTTTTCCCAATCTCTACGTTCACGGCCACGATATCGGCCGCGCCATGCTGCAAGCCACTAGCGAAAAACTCCGCCGCCGCACCATCGAAAACGCCGAAATCCGACAAATCGCCGCTCGTGCCACGTTCTGAGCTGGCGGCGCCGTGTAACCGTCCGCACTGCCATTGCGTCCAAACAGCAGAAGTTGTATTTAGGCCCGAGTTGTTGAGGTCAGGAAGGCCAACATGAAGCCCCTCAGCCGCTTTTTCATTCTAGCCGGGATCGTTCTTGTCTCGGCCACCGCGCTTCCCGCGCAGCGTTTCATCTCCAGTGGATTTTCGTCCGGCAATTGGGGCGGCTATTTCGGTGGCTATTCCGGGTATGGCGGCTACGGTGATTACAGCTACGGCTGGAGTAGCGACTTTGGCGGATGGTGCTTCGGTGGCTTTAGCCTGCATCATCCCGAGGAGCACGCGCCGTTCGGCGTGGGCTACGCGCACGGTGACTCCGATTTCCGGCAAAGCGAATTTATGGACTTCGATCGGGCCGTCGCGTTGGGCAAGAAAATCCTCGCGCAGCAAGTCGCGCCCAAACCTTCCTTGGGGGACATAGTCCGCAGCATGCATCTCCACCCGGCCATCGCACCTGCCAACACCGGCACGCTTATGCTTTTGCAGGATAACAACGGAAAGCTCTTCGCCTGCCGCTCCTCTGATACGAACTGCCGCAACACCGCCTAGCCTCCCGAACTTTCACCGGCTACTGCTTCTGCTCCGCTGGTCCAGCCGTAGGCATCGCTTCGGCGCTGACGGCCTTCCT
>Ga0210405_10004805_pt1 | contig 12553 bp, 12 predicted proteins | sample IncBWH11MmetaG_FD_155492 | JGI IMG/M metagenome (GOLD analysis project Ga0210405, IMG submission 155492) | Forest soil microbial communities from Barre Woods Harvard Forest LTER site, Petersham, Massachusetts, United States - Inc-BW-H-11-M | ecosystem: Environmental > Terrestrial > Soil >... | reverse complement strand
GATGCGCCGCGGCTGGCGGAGTTAAGCGGCCAGCTTGGTTATCCGACAACCTCCGCGGAGATCTTAAAGAGAATGCGCAAACTGAAGCCCGCGTCGCAAAACGCATTGTTCGTTGCGGAATCCTCCGAAGCTGGAGTCGTTGGATGGACACACGTTAGTGTCACGCACCTTGTGGAGGTTGGCACGCGCGCGGAATTGAATGGGTTGATCGTTGCCGAAGAGCAGAGAAGCCTCGGAGCGGGCGCGCGTCTGCTCGAAGCGGCCGAGGATTGGGCGCGCAAACATGGTTGCCCAAGCATGTCGGTGCGCTCCAACGTGATCCGCGAGCGCGCCCACAGGTTTTACGACCGCCAAGGCTACGAACACTATAAAACGCAGAAAGCCTTCCGGAAGACGCTCTGAAAGTCTCCCCGTATCGCTAGCCGATAACCACCTGCAGACAGCCCCCCTCCAGCCGTCTGGCAAGGTATATCGCATTACGATATACTTAAGCGATGGCGCTGGACATCACCCCCGCCGAGTACCGCGCGCTGGCAGAGTTGCGTTACCGCATCCGCCATTTCTTGCGCGAAGGCGACGCCAAGGCACGCGCGGTCGGTCTCGAGCCCCAGCAGTACTTGATGCTCCTAGCTATTCGCGGGCTCCCCGAAGGCAGCGAAGCCACGATTCAGACGCTTGCGGAGAGGCTCGCGCTAAAACACCACAGCGCCGTGGAACTCATTGACCGCCTCGAAACGCACGCCTACGTGCGCCGCACCCGCAGCCGTGACGACCGTCGCCGCGTGTTCGTCTCTCTGTTGCCGCGTGGCGAACGCCTGCTCGAACAAGTTGCGCAGAACCGCATCAGCGAACTGCGCACCAGCGGAGAGGCACTAGTCAGTGCAATTGAAGCATTGCTCGATCGCAGGCAGCACAGTGGCAAGAACGTGAAAAAAGTCTCCAAGAGGGAAGCGCGAGAGAAGTGACTGACAAATACCAAAAGGGCCGGATAAGTGAGAGGCCTGGTGGAGAAATCCGCGTCGCGAGCCGCCAATAAAATGACGCAACCTTCTGAACCGATTTCCGGAGCTTGGTGGAAATCTCCAGCGCGGCGCTGGAATATGTTGCTCAATGAGCGCGAAGAGCAAGTCTTCCTGATTTTGACGCTGCTGATCGGCGCCCTGGTGGGCCTGATGGCCGTTGCTTTCATCCTGTTAACCGAGCGAGTTGGTATGCGGCTCTATCCTGTCGGGGGAGCTGCCTGGCATCGTGTGCTCATCCCTGTCGTCGGCTCCCTTTTGATGGGGTATTTGCTCTACCGCTATTTTCCGGATGCGCGCGGCAGCGGCGTCCCCCAAACAAAGGCAGCTCTTTACGCCCGCGAGGGCCGCATCACCGCCGCCACGATGTTTGGTAAATTCTTCTGCACTTCCGCCACGCTGGCCAGCGGAATTCCGCTTGGACGTGAAGGTCCTACAGTGCAAGTCGGCGCTGGCATCGCCTCCGTGCTAGGCCGCCATCTTGGACTGCGCCCGGAAAAAGTTAAGGCCCTCATTCCCGTGGCAGCGGCTGCGGCAATCGCTGCGGCATTTAACACTCCCTTGGCAGCTGTGCTGTTTGCCCTCGAGGAAATCGTGGGCGATCTTCACGCTCCTGTGTTGGGTTCGGTCGTTCTCGCGGCCGCCACTTCCTGGGGCGTGCTGCGCCTTTTGCTAGGTAATGATCCGCTCTTTAAGGTGCCGCAATACCAGCTCGTCAATCCATGGGAGTTCGCCATCTACGCCGTGCTCGGCGTCGCCGGCGGCCTTTTGTCGGTGGCCTTCACCAAACTCTTGCTCGGTATGCGCGAACGCTTTCTGAGATTTCCGCACAAGACGCTTCCGTTCCAACCCGTAATCGGCGGCGTTCTCGTCGGTTTGATGGGCTGGTTTGTCCCCCAAGTATTGGGGGTCGGTTACGAGCACGTAGGCGCCGTGCTAAACGGAGGCATGGCGCTTCGCCTGATGGTCTTGCTTTTAGTCTTGAAACTCTTCGCGGTCACCACCAGCTACGCCTCCGGAAACGCCGGCGGCATCTTCGGTCCCAGTCTGTTCCTTGGAGCCATGCTTGGCGGAACCATCGGCGGCATGGCTCACACTCTGTTCCCAAACCACACAGCGACGCCCGGTGCCTATGCCCTTGTGGGAATGGGCACGGTCTTTGCAGGAATCGTCCGCGCCCCGATGACCTCCGTCGTCATGATTTTTGAAATCACGCGCGATTATGCGGTCATCGTTCCCCTGATGATTTCAAATCTGGTTAGCCTCTTCATCGCATCGCGATTGCAGAAACAACCCATCTACGAATCGTTGGCCCGTCAGGACGGCATTCATCTGCCCACCGCAGAGACTCGCCATCAGGAAGGGCACCGGCAGGTGATGCTCGCCATGCGGCCTGCGAAGGAAATTCTGTCGGCTGATATGACCGTGCAGGAAGCCTTGGAAAAGATTCACTCGAGCGAATCCACCGCTTGGCCCGTCAGCGACAAACAAGGTCTGATCGGCGTCCTAAGTTTTGGCAAGCTTCAGCAAGCCGCCACAGCTGACCCGGAGCCCAAACGGCTGGAGGAACTCATTGATGGCCTAGATTTCCCACATCTCCACGTGGACCACCCCCTCAGCCTTGCGCTCGAGCGAATGGGCGCGTTCCAGGTGAACGCGCTTCCTGTGGTTAGCCGCGCCAATATTCACAAACTCGAAGGCATCGTCACCTTGAAGGATGTCCTGGCTCTGTACGGTGTTGGACCAACCGATAAAGCTTGATTGGCCCAAGTACATACTGAGCGTCTTGATCCACCCGCGTCTTTATCCGAGAAGGAAACCCTATCCCTGGAACTTCGGATATTTCTGCCGCAACTCTTCAAATGCCGGCGAGGAGGAACCGCGCCGGGAATGATAGCGAAGGATGCGTCGCTCATCTCTCAAGGGTTGAGGATTCTCACTTAATACCGATTCCACCTCACCGCGATTTTGGATTCTGGCGAGCTTAAAAGAGACTCGCTTGCCCGTTGGTGCGAGCCGCACAACCATGAACTCACCTTGCTGATACGCCGACTTGGGATCTGCCGAATAAATGATTTCATTCCCCTGAAAATTTTGGTACCGGATGCGCATCGAATAATCGTTCGGATCGGCGTTGCCCTCGAGATGCTGGAAGACTTCGCTAGCCGGCTTGCCCACGATTCGGCTCTGCCGGAAAGCCTCCGCATATTCCGAGTCGTATTTTTCGCACGACGGATTCGTGCATTTCACTTTCCAGAAGGATTTCTTTGCGCCCCACGTGCCGCACCTTGGGCACGCGACCGCATCATCGAACTGGCCCATGCTTAGCCTCCCGCAAATCAGTTTCCAGGGAAACGGCTAAGGAAACGTTGGTAAATCTTCAGATTTACCAACTTCAATAAGGCCCCTCGACAGGTGACGCCTCTCTCCCACGAGGTCCTCTTGCGAGGTTTGTGCCGTCACTGCTTCAGAGCTTGGAGAGAAAGCAGACGTTCCCGCGGTTTGCGGGTGCTGCCTGGCAGCCGTCTCCCTGGAACTTTTCTGCGTCTGATAACTTTTCCAGACGAAAAACGGCGCGGCAATTTGTCCGTGCCGGATTTGCCTCCGCCGGTGAACGAGCGAAGGCAATCCCATCGCGCGCAAGCTCCGAAAAGGCAGCAGCCTGAAATAAGATTTGCGATGCCCGCCCTTAAACGCAATTGAAAGAACTTCCTCCGCAAGCCAGCGATCAAGAAGCCGGAGCTGCTCTTCGTCGCTCACATGCTTGAGGTAGTAATCCACGATAGCCACGTTCCGTACGCTTTGCTCCAGAGCATGCCGCGCGGTTCCAATGGCGAACTCTGCGCGCTTGCGCGGATCGTGGATGCGCGCAAGCTTGGCTCTTTTACGGCGGAACGCAAAACGGAAAACATTGCAAATCTTACGGCATTTGTCCCGCGAGAGGCGGACAGCCCCATCTGCGCCGAATTCCAGACCGAGGTGCCGAATGCGCGCAGCCGCTGCGAAATGAGTCGCTGATGCTCCGCAACGAGAGAGAAGCAAGTTCTCCTCGTGGCTGGCTTTGCACCGCAGTCTCAACTCCCCCAGTGTCTCTTGAAAGTGCCCAATCGCGGATTCTATCGTTTCACGATCGCTGGAAAGCAAAAGCAGATCATCCGCATAGCGGAAGTAACGCAGGCCGGGAAGCGCATCAAGCCGGCGATCGAGCGGCGTGAGATATACGTTAGCGAAAAAGCAAGCCACGGGAGTCCCAAAAGCGATGCCTTGCTCGGCGTGGAACTTCCGGCCTTCCTCTTCATAAGGGAAGCGCACACGTTCTTCAAGCAGTCGAAACAGATAATCGTCAGGTTCGATGAGCTCTGCCAACTGTGCCAGCAGCAATCCGTGATTCACGGACGGAAAGTAATTCGCAATATCCCTTTTCACTGCGTACAGGGGCGTTTCGGTCGCCGCAAACAGCTTGGCGATTCTTCGCTGGCAGCGATCCAACCCGAATCCCCGCAAGCGATAGGCATAGCAGTTCCGAGAAAACCAATGCTGAAGCCGCGCGCTCAAAAGCCGATAGAGCAGCAAATCGACAAGCCGCTCCTCCCACGGATAGATGTAGAGCGTACGGCGCTTACCACGAAAATTGCGATGCAAAGCGACCGCAGGTCGAGATGAAAAAGATTCACGCGCAAGCGCTCGGTGAATGTCCGCGAGATTATGAAGTCCGGATCGCGCGAAGTCGTAGAGGTCTCTTTTGTCGGTCGAGGCGAACAGCGCCTTCCGCCAGGAAAACAGCGGCTTGGTGTAAATCCGGACAGCCGCTTTGTACAACTCGGCCTCGCGATAAACGTCTCGCCATCGCACCTTTTCTCGTGCGGAGAAACTGGCCGCCGATGACACCACCGCCGATTCGTTCGTGTACAAAGTGCCCGGATTCTAGTGCGATTCGCGGAGATGCGTCAATTACGCGCCTGTGGATAACGCCTTCCGGGGCCGTCCACGCCCAAATCTGCCCGCTCCCTTACGCTTTCCTAACAAAGTGCTCGCGAGCCATGTCCTCAACGCCCTCGCAGGATTATCTCTGGTCTATATTACCTAATTGATTTATGCTGGCCGCCGGCGTTTTAGGCCTGCCTCTCCCATGCTCTTCAAAACGCAAAGCGCTTCCGTTTACGGCATTGACGCTTACCTCGTCGACGTCGAAGTCGACGTCGGCTCCGCCTACATGAAGGACTTCAATGTGGTTGGCCTACCTGACAATGCCGTCAAGGAGAGCCGCGAACGCATCAAGTCCGCGTTGCGCAATTGCGGCTTCGAGTTTCCTCACGGCCAGGGCGTCACGATTAATCTTGCTCCAGCGGACGTTCGCAAAGAAGGTTCTGCGTTCGATCTGCCCATGGCTTTGGGGCTCGTTGGATGCATGGGCCATTTCTTCGGCAAGCAACTGAGCGAATGTATGTTCCTCGGCGAATTATCGCTTGACGGGAGTATTCGGTCGGTCCGTGGCGCGCTTTCGGCGGCGCTGGCGGCGCGCGAATTTGGCCTGAAGTTCCTCGCCGTACCTGAAGCAAACGCACGCGAAGCGGCTGTCGTCGAAGGCGTGAATGTCTTCGCTCTCAAAACGTTGCCGCAAGCCGTCGATCTGGTGAACGCGCCGGAATCTTTTCAACCCGTGGTAGTCGATGCCAAGCAGATGCTTTCGGAAGCAGCGCAGTATTCCGTCGACCTCCGCGATGTGCACGGCCAGCAAGCCGCGAAGCGCGCTCTCGAAGTCGCCTGTGCCGGGGGCCACAACATCCTGTTCATCGGACCTCCTGGCGCGGGCAAAACTATGCTCGCCAAACGCATTCCCACAATTCTCCCTCCGATGTCCCTCGACGAAGCCATCGAAACCACGCGCATCCACAGCGTCGCTGGTGTTCTCGAAGACAGCCGCGGCCTAGTCGGCACACGTCCCTATCGCTCTCCGCACCACACCATCAGCGACGCGGGCCTGATTGGTGGTGGCGCCATCCCGCGCCCGGGCGAAGTTTCGCTTGGCCACAACGGCGTTCTCTTTCTCGATGAGCTCCCCGAATTTCAGCGCAACGTGCTGGAAGTCATGCGTCAGCCGCTCGAAGACGGCGCCGTCACCATCTCTCGCGCAGCCGTATCCGTCACCTTCCCCTCGCGATTCATGCTCGCTGCGGCCATGAACCCTTGCCCCTGCGGCTATTTTGGCGATCCCATGCGCGAGTGCCACTGCACGCCGCCAATGATCCAGCGATATGTCTCGAAAATTTCCGGGCCGCTCCTCGATCGCATCGATATTCACATCGAAGTGCCCGCCGTAAAATACAAAGAGCTGCGTGCTCCCTCCTCTTCTGAAGATTCAGCGGCTGTCCGTCAGCGCGTGATCGCCGCGCGGGACAGGCAACTCGAGCGTTATCGCACAGAAAAAAAGACCTACGCGAACGCCCAGATGATGCCTAAAATGCTCCGCAAACATTGCGCAATTTCCGGCGATGGTGAAAAACTCTTGGAGAACGCCATCACCCGCCTGGGCCTCTCCGCCCGCGCCCACGACCGCATCCTAAAAGTCGCCAGAACCATTGCCGACCTCGATGCCTCCGAAAACATCGATCCGCGCCATCTTAGCGAAGCCATCCAATACCGCACCCTGGACCGTTCCTACTGGGCTTAGTCGCTTGCATGATGCCTGCTAGCGCTGCGCTGGTCATCTAGTGGAGCAAGTTCACCTAAGGGGCCCGCACGTCCTAGGCATACCCCAAGTGCTCCATTGACTTAGGTTTAGCCGCTGTGTTACCGATAAGTGCGCTCTATTGGGTGCAATTTGCCCCCGATAGGGCGCCGCGCATGGGCACAGACCCTAAGCACCTCGAAATCACGCTGGAGACGCAAGTCGAGAGCGTCAATCTCGCTGAGGAGATGTGTATCCGTGTAGCCGAAGCCGCCGGTTTTGGCGAGGACGACTGTTACAAAATTGGTATGAGCGTACGCGAGGGCGTCATCAACGCTTTTCATTACGGCAACCAGGAGCGCCCCGAGAAGAAGATTCATCTCGCCGTTGATCTCACCGGGGAAAAAATGATCATCCACGTTCTGGATGAAGGCACAGGCTTCACCCTCGCCAATGTGCCCGATCCACTCGCCGAAGAAAATCTTCTGAGCACTTCCGGCCGGGGAATCTTCCTCATGCGGGCCTTTATGGACGAATTTGATGTCGTGCCTGGCCGCACCGGCGGCGCGGAAATCGTCATGGCAAAAAAACTGCCTCTCCAGGATAGCCAGGGAACGAACGGTCAGGGCGGCCAAGGCGCCTCCCCGCATCAAGGAGCTTAAGAGAAATCATGCACCTGCGCGCAACGCAGCGAGATGCTGGTCAATCCACCGTCGTGGACTTAAGCGGCAAGATTACCTTGGGAGAAGGCAGCGCCCTGCTACGCAAGACTGTCCGTGGACTTTTGGACGACAAGCGCACCCACATTGTGCTCAACCTCGCCGACGTGGACTACATCGATAGCTCCGGTATCGGCGAACTTGTCAGCGCCTACACAACAGTCAAGGGCCGGGGTGGCGAACTTAAACTCTTGCACCTGACAAAAAAAGTGCACGACCTGCTCCAACTCACAAAGCTATATACCGTCTTCGACGTTTATACCGAAGAGAGCGCCGCTCTGAACAGTTTCCAGCAATCTGCGTAATCTGCCCGCGCCAAAACGAGAAGCTGGCCACCCGAGCTTCCGGCGCTCGCATCCACCGCCTTCCTGCGGCACAATTCTTTTATGGCCCCTCATACCACATCTACGCGAAACGGTTCCGACACCGCGTGGATTGTTGATCAAGCCATCGCGCTGGGGTTCGATCTCTGTGGAGTCGTGCGCGCAGAGAAGTTTTCCGAGTTGAGCTTGGCGAAAGAATGGCTGGAGCGCGGCTACGCTGGCGAGATGAAGTATCTCGCGGACAAACGCCGCAGCAACCCACTTAGCGTGATGCCCGGTCTCCGCAGCGTAATCGTCTGCGCCTTGAACTACAATTCCCCCGCTCCTCGATCTGTCGACGCGCTCCAGTCGGACGCAGCTGAGCCACGCGGCTGGATCTCTCGCTACGCCTGGGGAAAGGACTACCACGAAGTCCTCCAGCACAAGCTCCAAACTCTGGCAGACAGCCTCTCGCAAAGATTCAGCGAGCCGCACGAAGCGCGCATCTACGCGGACACTGGCCCTCTGCATGAACGCGTTTTTGCCAAACATGCCGGGCTCGGCTGGCTCGGAAAAAATACGCTGTTGCTGAACACCAAACTCGGCTCCTGGTTTTTTCTCGGCGTGATCCTTACGACCCTCGATCTTTCACCCACCCTTGGTCCAGCCGAGTCGCCTCCCCCCGATCTCTGCGGCTCTTGCACAAAATGTATTGACGCCTGTCCAACCGGAGCGCTCGTCGCACCCTACGTGATGGATGCGCGGCTCTGCATCTCCTATTTAACGATCGAGCTCCGCGGAAGCATTCCCGGAGGCTTGCGCGAACCAATGGGCCGTCATGTCTTCGGCTGCGACATTTGCCAGGACGTTTGCCCGTGGAATCGTCGTTCCCCCGCGACACAAGCCCCCGAATTTCAGCCAAGAATTTTCTCACAGCCTTCGGATGCCCAGCCCCCAGAGTTAGTTCCTGCCGGGGCCGAAGGAGCGGAAGAAGAGTCTCTTTTTCTCCCACGGCTCGAATGGCTGGCTGAGATGAACGAAGAACAATTCCGAGCGTTTTTTCGAGGAAGCCCGGTCAAGCGCACCAAATGGCGCGGCTTGGTGCGCAATGCCTGCATCGCCCTCGGCAATTCCGCCCCAGCTTCTCATTCGAACGACCATCAACGGATTTCTGCTCTCCTCAGGCGCCTTTCCGCTTCTTCTGAGCCATTGATCGCGGAATCTGCCCAATGGGCTCTTTCGCGCATCCAATAGGCGTGGCGAGTTCTGAGAGTTCCACGCCGCCTTCCAAGAGCCGCCCGATCGCTGCTCGATCAGAGTGGCATTGAGCCGCCTCCGTGATGAGCGGTATGATACATCTGGCTGATTGAGCAGCATGTTAGAGTCGGTTGGTTGGCCAGCCTCCTCGCCGCAGGAGATTCCCATGAACCGCCGGAAATTCCTGGTCCATACCGGAATTATCGGCGCGGGAATGCTTGGAGTGAGCAGCAGCGCTTCTGCGGCTTTGCGCTCCGGCACCGCGTCAGATTTTGCACCAAATTTCAAACTGGAGGAAAAACCCGTGCCATTTACCGTCCCACCGTTGCCTTACCCATTCGACGCACTCGAACCGTACATCGATGCGAAGACGATGGAAATTCATCACGATAAGCACCACGGCGCCTATGTCACTAACCTGAATAAGGCGCTCGATGGCCACGCCGATCTCCAAGCAAAGTCGCTTGAAGACTTACTCAAGAGTCTCGACTCCATTCCGGAGAACATTCGCGCCGCGGTCCGCAATAATGCCGGCGGCCATTGGAACCATTCGCTCTTCTGGACGCAAATGAAAAAGGGCGGCGGTGGCGAGCCAGGCGGCGATCTTGGCGCGGCCATCACTTCCTCTTTTGGCTCATTCGCTGGCTTCCAGGAAAAATTCGCCGCCGCAGGCCTCGGTCGCTTCGGCTCAGGGTGGGCTTGGCTCCTCGTGAAGGACGGCAAGCTGGCCATCGATTCCACCCCTAATCAGGACACGCCAATTTCGCTCGGCGCCAAAGCTGTACTCGGTATCGACGTCTGGGAGCACGCCTACTACCTGAAGTATCAGAACGTGCGCGCTGATTACATCAAGGCGTGGTGGAACGTCGTCAACTGGGACTCCGCCGCACAGCATTACGCCGATGCAAAGAAGTAGTTGACGCCGCAGCAAGCGCATCCGCAAAAACACAAAGGCCCGGCTCGACGCTGTCGAGCCGGGCCTTTGTGTTTTCTCAAGCTTGTTTCGTCAGAGTTCGGACTAAGCCATCAGCTGTCGTTTAGCGAGCGGAACGATAGTGCCCCCACGAGAGCCGTTGTTATAACTCTGCGGCACCGGCGCAAATGTACGTGCCTCTCGCGTTGCCACAGGCATCGGCATGGGCATTGACCCAATCGTGTTACGCGACGCTTCGCGCACCAACTCCATGCGCCCTCGCACTCGGAATTTCGATAGCAGCGACGACACGTGAAATTTCACCGTGCGTTCGGAAAGATTCAATGTCGCGGCTATCTCTTTATTGGACAAGCTCTTCATCACGCCGCCGAGCACTTCTTCCTCGCGGCGAGTCAACTTGACGGCGCTCCCGACGGAATGTCCGGCTTGCAGCAGTTTTTCCGCCTTCTCTGTAAGCCCTTCCAGAAGGTCATTTTCTGCCCTGACCATCACCATGTAGTCGTTTGGCGATTGCCCCCTCACCATGCAGTGCATCGCCAGCAGGCCGGCAGCCTGGTCGATCGGGAAGCATCCGTCCGGGCCTGCCTCCACATGAAAATGAGATACGCCAGTGTTTCTTTCATAAAAATAATAATGATCGCGGGAAACTGCCGGGCGGGAACTGTTCAAAGAATGATGCTGTTCACTTCTGCGGATAAGCTTCACACGCACCCCTCAGTATGCAGCCTCGTGACACAACCGAAGCTTTTCTTTGGATTGAACCTCCGTCAGGAGGCTAGCTGCATTGCGTAGGCAAACGGCTGAGCAAGAAGCCAAAACAGGGCGCTGAGGAACCCGGTGCCTGGATCTACATAAAACCTGCACCGGGCTGCGAGAAGGAGCCCCCTGCCAATTTGCCTGCGTTGTTAAGACGTCGAACCGCACCATCTGTGCATTTTTTCTTCCGAATCGCCGGAATTACAACTCGTTCAGAAGAGGACTACTTACGGGGGCCCTGCGACTCGAGGGAGAAGCATTCGCGGGTAGGAATTGCATAGTGCACGAAGTTTTTCCCTAACTCCTCATCCTTTCCTCTAAAACCTAGGTTCATATTGGGACAAAAAGGCTTTCATCCAAAACGGTTAAATATCGGTCACATAAAGAAATTGTGCGCGGCTCTGATAATATTTGCCCTGCCTGTGGAAAAATGCCTGTGGAAATATTATCAGAGCTCAGCTTCCCGGATTCTTTTCTCTTCAATACGAGACAATGCGGGTCTGTTCCGGCGCAATCAGCTCGTAGGTAATGCCGCGCCAACATATCTTCCGCGTTACGAGCGAGCTGATGAAATTCACCAGATACAGAAATGGGATGAAAACTGTCAGCAGCACATAGATCCACGCTTGGCCCGCGATTTGCGAACGCTGTGCCGGCAAAGCTTCCGAAACGCCCGCCGCGCGCAACGCCCCTCGAATCATCGAGAGCAACACCGGCAAAAAAGTTAAAGCCGCCAGATGAAACGCCGGTCGCGTAGCCAGAAAATCGCTCAGCGTTAGTATCGTTCCAATGGTGAGAGACAGACAGTAGAGCAAGTGAGTGGCGGCGGCCATCCCCCACATTTTTTCTGCATACACGCGCGTGATCAGGACCTGCCGGTTCGTGAATTCCATCAAGCCTGTAAAATCTGTCTCGACAAAAGATGGCACGATGCATTCCGGCAAAAAAACAATTGTGCGGTTCGCCCGCTCCAGCGCGCGCGTCATCGAATAATCATCGCTCACCGAATGCTGCCATTCTTCCAACACGCCGGATTGATCGAAGACGCCGCGCCGTATGGCCGTTCCTCCGCCCCAGCAGAAATTCTTTCCTTTTTCGCTCAGCATGGTGACGATCGGAGCGTTCCACGCCGCGAGCAGCGCGGTCGCCAAATTGCTCCGGTTCGGAATCAACCATCGCATGGTAGTCGTGGCCCCGATACGGGAATCAGAAAGCGGCGCAACCATCCGGTGCAGCCAGTTCTTTCCCGGGCGCCCGTCCGAGTCCACAAAAACGAACACCTCGTACTCCGCATCCAACTGCGCGATTCCCATCCGCAGATTGTTCACCTTCTCGCCGCAACCGTCCGGCTTCTCCGTAATCACCAAATGCGCCTTCGCGCGAGACGACGAGACAACCCGCTTCACGATGTTGTAGGCCGGATCATTGGTCGATGCGATCAGAAAGAAAATCTCGTAGTTCTGATAATCGAATTCCGTCAGCGCCACTAAATTTCGCTCCAGCGCCGCCTCGATTCCCTTGCATGGACACAGTACCGCAACCTTCGGTGAATAAAATCCCGGATCCGTGTGCATGCGCCGCCGCGCATACCCCAGCCACTGCACTCCCAGTCCGATCAGATAGAGACCGAGAAGGATCTGCGGAATAGCCAAAAAATAGAAAAAATAGGATAGGTTTTCCACGCCTTTTCAGAATAGCAGACGCGGCGCGCTCGCGTATGGCTGCGTGTGCAGGTAGAATCGCACAGGTAAACGTCTGCCTCAGGAGAAGAGTCATGGCCAATCGTGTGGAATTCGCAATGGTGACCACGGGAACAGAACTCCCGGGCTACCGCATCGTTCGCAATTTCGGGATTGTCCGCGGCATCATCGTCCGCTCCCGCAGCGTGATCGGGAATC
>Ga0210405_10004803_pt1 | contig 12556 bp, 9 predicted proteins | sample IncBWH11MmetaG_FD_155492 | JGI IMG/M metagenome (GOLD analysis project Ga0210405, IMG submission 155492) | Forest soil microbial communities from Barre Woods Harvard Forest LTER site, Petersham, Massachusetts, United States - Inc-BW-H-11-M | ecosystem: Environmental > Terrestrial > Soil >... | reverse complement strand
ACAGATAACAGGAATCAAGGTGGTTCCCAGTGAGGACGAGAAATGAAAACCCTGCCCGCTGTGGACGTGGTGATCGTCGGCGGTGGCTGGACAGGCCTGCTCATGGCGAAGGAGTTGGGTTCGCGGACCCCCCTGTCCATCGTGGTGTTGGAGCGCGGTGGACCTCGCAAAGTATCGGACTATGTCAGCGATATGGATGAACTGGACTATGCCGTTCACCACCGCATGATGCAGGATTTTTCGAAAGAAGCCTTCACCATCCGGCACTCCACCAGTGATCGAGCATATCCTTTAAGGCAACTTGGTAATTTTCTTCCGGGTACTGGTGTTGGTGGTGCCGGCGAACACTGGAGCGGACTGTGTAAGCGATTCGTGCCGAATTGTTTTGAAGCCTTGTCAAAGACCATCGAAAGGTACGGCGCGAAGAAATTACCCGAAGACCACTCAATTCAGGATTGGGGTATCACATACGACGACCTCGAACCGTACTATGCACACGCTGAGCAACTGCTTGGTACTTCTGGCCAGGCAGGGAACCTTCGCGGAACGAAGATCGAAGGCGGTAACATCTTCGAGGGTCCCCGCAGCTCGGATTTTCCAACACCTCCAACCAAGATTCCCTATTTTTCGTCTCTGTTCCGGGATGCTACGAAGTCTCTCGGATATCATCCTTACCTCAACCCTTCAGCTACGATCAGCAGGGTCTACACGAACCCGGACGGAGTGACGCGGCCGGCTTGTACCTACTGCGGGTTTTGCACCGCGTACGGGTGCATGATCGGCGCGAAGGCCCAACCCACGACGATTCTCTTGCCCGTAATTGAAAAACACCGCAATGTGTCCATTCGCACCGGGGCTTCGGTACGGCGCATTTTGCATGACGGTTCTCCGACGAACGGGAAGGCGCGAGGTGTAACTTACGTCGATGTCTCGGGTGAGGAGGTCTTTCAGCCCGCGGAATTAGTAGTCTTATCTTCCTTCATTGTCAACAATTCGCGATTGCTGCTGCTTTCTGGTATTGGAGAAGCCTACGATCCGGCAACCGGCAAAGGCACCCTTGGGCGCAATCTGACTCACCAGGTCATCGTCCCGGCGGCAATGCTGTTCTTTGACAAGCCTCTAAATCGGTTCATGGGCACGGGCTCGGTAGGAATTAGCATCGACGACTTTGATGCCGACAACTTCGATCATACCAATCTTCCATTTTTGCGCGGAGGCATTCTAAGGGCCTTGAGTGATACGGGACTGCCGATTAGGACCTTTGGAATTGTTCCCCAATCGGTTAAAACGAAGTGGGGTTCAGATTGGAAGAAGGCGTCAGTCTACTATTATGATCGCACGGCGAGCATCAACTTTATTGGCGAGCATATGGCCTACAAAGGCAACTACATGGACCTCGACCCCTCTTATAAAGATCACAATGGCGACCCGCTAATACGCATGACGATAGACTGGCGAGACAATGAGCGGCACATGGTCGAGTTTGCGACGGGCAAGGCGGTCGAGATCGCCCGGGCGATGGGGGCCAAAGAGACCACTCCGTACTCGGGCTTGCGACGTTATGAAGGAACCCGCTACCAGTCGACGCAAATCCGGGGCGGCACAATTATGGGAACTTCCCCTGAAGTGTCGGTGGTCAATACATATCTGCAGCACTGGCGAGCGTCAAATCTTTTTGTGTTGGGTGGCTCGACCATTCCTCAGGGAGATTCTATCGGGCCCACCCTGACGCTCATGGCCCTAACCCTGCGCACCGCGGATGCCGTTGTGAACCGCTATCTGAAAAAGCCGGGACCACTTGCGTAAGATCTTTCCTAAGACTACTCGAACTTATCTAGGAACAATTGCAACAAGCTAGACTCAGTTATCCCAACTACTTGAGCGAAAAACCAGGCTCTCACGTTCGAGCGGCATGGAAGGGCAAGCAGATTTGTTTGGATTCTTCCGACTGCTGCTATCATTTTTGTGGCGAGTCTGATAAGCCGGTCTATGCTTGGGGGATGATGGAGAACCCAATCGGGAGCGTCGATCGCATTTCTGCTTCTAAACCCCCATGGACGCAGACCAGGAAATTATCCTAACTTGCCGCAATGCTAGCCCGATTCGAATCGAGCCCGGCATAAGCAGCATCCTCAATTCGGTCCAGGCATTGTTAGCGTGATACCCCAACAACGCTGGTTCCGAATCATCCCGGTTGCGCTCGCTATGTATACCATTTCTTTTGTCGACCGGACCAATATCTCCATGGCGCTGCCCTTTATGACTAGGGATCTGCACATGAGCCTGCCTCAAGCCGGCAATGCCGCCGGCATTTTTTTTTGGGGCTATTTGCTTTTGCAGATTCCAGGGGGGCATCTTGCGAATTCTTGGAGCGCGAAGCGTTTGATTAGCATCCTGCTAGTTGCGTGGGGACTCTGCGCGATCGGCTGCGGCCTGGTCCGCACGTCGCGCGAGTTGTGGGTGATGCGCTTCCTGCTGGGCGTTTCCGAGGGCGCCGTTTGGCCTGCCACTCTTGTCCTTCTCTCGCACTGGTTTCCCCGCAAGGAGCGGGCGCGCGCTAACGCGCTGTGGATGGTCTGTCTGCCGCTGGCTGTAATTGTTTCATCGCCGTTTTCCGGTTGGATCTTGGACCATTGGAACTGGCGAGTCATGATGATCGCCGAAGGCGCATTGCCATTTTTGTGGCTGATCGTTTGGCAGGCGGTGATTTTCGACTACCCGCGTGAAGCAAGATGGGTGACTGCAGCGGAACGGACATACCTGGAATCCATGATTGAGCCTGAGGCGCTGGCCGAGCGCCTTTTCACTCCCTACTCGGTACTACGTGCGCTCATCCGTCCACAAGTTTTGCTGCTGACTTTGATCTGTTTCCTTCGGAACATCGCGGATTTCGGGTTCCTGATCTGGCTCCCGAGCGCGTTAGAGAATGCGAAGAAGCTAAGCAACACCGCCGTGGGAAGCCTTATTACGATCCCATTTATGATCGGTATTGCCGCAATGATTTTTAACTCATGGCACTCTGATCAGTCAGGAGAACGGCGCCAGCACATGTCTTTGCCGTTTGCAATCGGCGGAGTATTTCTTCTCGCCGGTACACTCATAAGTCGCCAGTGGCCGAATCTGGCATTCGTTTGTGTATGTTTGACAGCTGTTGGAACAAATGGATGTCTTGGCCCTTTTTGGGCAATTCCGACAGAGACACTGCCACGAAAGGTGGCCGGCCCGGCGATGGGGTTAATAAATTCCGTGGGGAACCTCGGGGGGTTTTTCGGCTCGCTGGCCATCGGATACCTAGGTAAGGATAGTGGGAGCTTCCTGTACGGGTTTGGACTGGTTGGGACGAGTATGTTGGTTGCGTCCATGGTCTGCCTGTTGTTGAATTCGGGTGGCAGTCCAACGAACGCCTGATAATTGTTAATGAAGAGACTTAGATTTTGAAGTTAAGATCGCGCTACTACTTATTAAAATCGCTCTTCTTTCAATCCAGCTAGATTCATTGAGGGCGTTTCTTGGGTCGTCAGTTGAGCCACGAGTTTGCCCGTGATTGGGCCCAGTGCGAGGCCTTGCATACCATGTCCAGTCGCAATGATCAGATTGATCCACTTGCTTGACTTTCCGATGATCGGGAGGCCATCTGGTGTCAGTGGGCGCAAACCTCGCCAAATCTCCAACGTTTCATATTCGTCGGTGCCAATGAGATATTCTCTCGCAGCGCGCCGGATCGCCTCGACCCGCCGCCGGCTGATCGAAAAGTTCATATCAGCCAGTTCAAGCGTTCCTGCAAAACGTAGAATTCCTCCCATCGGGGTGACGGTTACCTTCGATTCCGTCAACCAAATTGGCATGGATCCATCACGTTCCGCGGACCTGACCGTGATGCTATATCCCTTCGCGGGCTGGATGGGCAGAGAGAATTCTAGGTCTCTTGCTAGTCCCGGCGACCAAGAGCCTGCCGCCAGCACAACCTGATCAGGTCGGAAATCACCGTGGGTTGTTTTCACAACAGAAATCCTTTTACCGGACTTACCAAAGCCCATTACTTCCGTGGAAGTCAGAAAATTCACTCCCTTATTCTGGGCTCTGGACGCGAGCCAGCTGGTGAACTTAGAGGGATGGAGGTGGGCATCACAATTCATGTAGATGCCACCGACAATGCGTGGTTGAATTTTTGGCTCGATCTCGCGGACCCGGGCCTGGTCAAGCACCTTCGATTCGATGCCGTACGGGCGGACCATCTCTGCTTGCCTCACGCCCGCTTCAAAACCTGCAGGAGTCTTGTAAAGGGCCAGTGAACCATGGTGATTGAAATGGAACTCCGGGCCACCTAAAGATGCAAGTTCCTCGTAGAGTGCCATGCTAGCTTGAATCAAGTCATTCAGCACAGACATGGCCCTACGCATAGGAGCCTCGCGGCAAGCGAGACTGAAGCGGCCGAGCCAGGAGAGCAGCGAAAGAGACAGTCGAGGCTTAATATATAGGGGACTCTCGGGATCGAACATCCACTTGATCCCGTTCAGGAGCACGCCTGGAGCCGGCAGGGGGACAATATGACTGCGGGCGATGACACCGGCATTACCGTAGGAACACGCGGCACCGACTTGACCTTGCTCAATGACCGTGACTTGTCGACCTTTGTCCGCGAGAAAGTAGGCGCAGCAAACACCGACGGACCCTCCTCCTACTACAAGCACGTCGACTTCTTTTATCATGTGAGAACCCGCTCCTGTGGGTCTACACAAACAGACTTATTATCCACAACGCTACAAAGCCGGTCACCGACGTTACCAACTTCATCATCGAATAGCTCTTGAGAGTTTGCGAGACGCTCATTCCGCAATATACCTTCACCATCCAGAAGCCCCCATCATTCACATAAGCGAAGATAGAACCTCCGGTCGCAACTGCCATAACCATCAGGGAGTGATTAACGTTGGGAAAATACGTCACGATGGGAGCCACGATTCCTCCCGCGGTGGCTATGGCCGCGGCGGTCGACCCAAAAGCAATGCGCAATACCGCAGCAACCAAGTAGGCCATCAAAAGCGGTGGAATTTTTGTGCTTACTATGAAGTTCACGATAGAGTTTCCAACTCCGGAGTCCACGACGATCTGCTTGAATGCACCACTCGCTCCGATAATTAAGATCAGGGAGCCAATCGAATTCAAAGCCCCAGTCGTGTGTTGCATCAAGGCCGCCGGCGAGAAACCCAGCCGCAGCCCCAGCACGATCAGAGCCAGGGCAGTTGCTGACAGGAGAGCGATCGGCGGGTAACCAATGAATTTCGCCCATACCGCAATTCTGGAACCAGCAGGAAACTGCAGAGGTACTAAGACACCCGATCCGATGAGCACGATGGGCAGCAACACTACGGCCAGAACAGCTTGAAACGAGGGCCGCCGGCTTTCTGTCTGATCAGCATGTTCAACCTTGGGCATAAGGTTTTCCGGAACCTGGACAAACATGCGCTTGGCGATCCAGCCCCCGTAAAAAATCCCGCCAGCGATCGCCATGGGCAGAGCGATCGCGAGCCCGTATAGGACAGTTTTTCCTAGATCTGCGCCAAGAAGTTGCGAAGCTGCGGCCGGGCCCGGATTTGTCGGGATTAGGGCAAATGAAGTCATCAGTCCTGAAAGGAGCGGTAGGACATACAGCAGAAGGGACTTTTGGGTAGCTTTGCTGATGTTCCAGACCAAAGGAACAAACGTGATAAAGGCAACATCGAAGAATACGGGAATACCGATCAGATAGGCGAACACGAGGATGGCCCATGGAATTCGTTTGTCGCCCAAGAGTCGAATCATGGTTTGAGCGATCACGTCACCCCCACCAGAAATTTCTATCAGTCGGCCCATTACAGCTCCGACAGCGATGATCGTGGAGGTTGCCCCTAACAATTCTCCTATCCCCTTCTGAAATGAAGTGACGATGGCGTGGGGAGGCATGCCTGTAAGGAGACCTAACGTCAAACTTGAGAACAAGAGAGCAAAAAAGGCATGGATCTTACAGTACAAGATAAGAAAAAGCATCAAACCGACGACAAAGAGAATGGCCAGTAGAAACAAGGTATTGGCATTAGGATAAGCTATCACCGAGTCTGACCTTCGATGATGCGAGCCAATTGATCCTCCACAAATGGGATCGAATCGTCGGAGACAGTTTGAGGCGGCTTACTTCGTTCACCCGTTCGTTGCAAACACATTTTACGAAGTGTTCCGCTTACCATTGGGTTTATATCACTTCTGTTCAGCTGCACACTGACTGAAGCGCTCCACTTTAATCCTCGGATTGAAGTGCGCTTATGCAAATTTGTATTCAGAGGAAGCGTACTTAGCTGGAGCACTTGAAGGCGCCAGACGATGGCATTTGTCTTCGCGAACATAATTCGAAGCTGAACCTCACTCGGTCTCACAAATCTAAAGGAGAGTCAGTTACAGTTCCATCGTCTTGCCCAGTCTCAATTTGATTGCCCGGTGATAGATCTCGGTTGCCACGACAACATCGCAAGCGGCACTGCCAAGATTCAAGACAATGACTCGCTCCCGCGTGTTAAGCCGACCTTGGATGCGGCCCCTAAGGACTTCACCAACTTCGCCGTCGATACGAGGCGAACCAGCCTGAAATCGACGTCGCACTTCCTCGGTCGCGAAAGGCTTGCGGTCGTCCACAATGATCCGGTCGATCGAAGGTAGTAAGGTTGTTTCTTTACCGGCATTGTCGAGAATCGCGACAGTGGCGCCCGGAGCAATCCAGGCTGGCTCGAGCAGCCGCGTGTTTATGGCATTCGTGACCGTGACAATGACGTCCGCTCCGCGTACAGCTTGCTCGCGATCCAAGAAGGGGATGAGTTCGATACCAGCCTCAAGAGTCATGTCCCGGCAGAAACGCTCTGCAGCTGCGAGTTCGCGTCCGACAATCCGGAGCGTCTTCAGCGTTGGCAGGGCTTTTGGGAGAGTTATTGCGTGCGCAAACGCCTCGGTACCGGTCCCCACCATCGCACCCAGCGTCACGCTAGGTAGTGCACAAGCTTGCAAAGACAGTGCTGTCATGGCGGCCGTACGTTTCGCAGTAATCAGCGCTCCTTCCATCATGCAAAACGGAACGCCCGTTTCCGCATCGTTTAGTACGATTAACCCGTGTATAGTGGCCAAGCCCAGCTTCCTATTTTCGGGGAAGTCGGCGACCCACTTGAGACCTGCTGCCCCTAAAGGCGTTATAAACGCCGGCATTGCATTTATGTGGCGGCCCTTCGGTGGGTGGATGCCTACCTTGGCAGGGATTTCCAGTGAGCCGTCGGCTTGCCACTCCATGGCCTTACGAACTAGATCGATGCACTCAATCGGCCCCAATGTAACGGCTTCCACATCATGGCGGGAAAGCCAAAGAATTTCGGGGTTTTTCATGTTCAGCGCTATCGCTCCCCGCGGGCATCTTTCGCAAGCAAGGCAGTTAGGGACGAGATATCCTCCAATTCCTCCAATCGATCTATGGTTTGACCGATCGCCTCGGCGCGCTGACGTGTAAGTACATCGTGAGTCAGCGCGAAGAACTTGTCGCGCAATTCCTGCTGGCTCAGGGGTTTTTCTGGAGAGCCCCGTGGGTGGGTAACATCTCTCACGTGCCTGGCCCCGCCGCGAGTCTGGACTTCTATGATTGAGCGATAGAGGTCCGGGTAGGTTCGATCAAGCTCTTCGTCTCCTACGACAGTGACCTGCTCAGAGAGATGCTTGATTCCCGGATCGAAGCGTTGATCCTGCAAAATGTCATAAAAATGTACATAGCCTCTGTTGGCCGCCAATGCCAAGACATATTGGGCGCAGTGGGAACGCAACGCATTGTTGTCAATGACCTTGTATCCGGATTTTGGAAAACGGAGGGTGATACTTTCAATCTCCTCGAATCGGACTCCCTCCGTTTTCTGAATATCCAACAATCCGTCCAGTCCGGGATGGATGAAAGCGCAGCAGGCGTAAGGTTTAAAGTAGAGCTCCATCACCTTAAACTGCTGGCCGAGCTTGTTGAATAGTTGGTCTTCGTGCCATTCTCCCGTGAACGCCTGACCTAGAGGATATTTTCCTTCGAAGATCGTTGGAGGACCGCCAAATCCGCAAGATGCCAAGTGGGCAGCAAAAACGCCGTGGCGGGAAGCAAGGCCCATGTTAAAGGGACGAGAATGTTCAGTTTCGTCGCTAACCCAAGCCAAGAGCCCGGATGCTTCGGTGCCAGCAAGGCCAAAGGCATTCCTGAGCGGACGGCCTTTCAAGCCAAAAAGTCGCCCTGCGGCTGCCATGGCACCGAAAGTGCCGGCAACGCAGGTAGGATGAAACCCCCGAGCGTAAAGTGCCGGACCGCTCAACGCGTAGCTTACACGGCACGCGGCATCGATCCCGACCACGATTGCCGCCAGAACATCTCGACCAGAGCTATGTTGCCTCTCGCCCACGGCAAGAGCGGCAGCGCCGACGACTGCGATGGCATGCATAATAGCTCCGGCGTGATGACTTTCCATGTCGCAATAGTAGCCGAGTGTTCCATTCACCAGCGCCGCGGTCGTGCAGTTGGTTCGAAGAGAGGTACCGAAAACCTGGGACTCTTGCGTTCCGCCCGTTTCGGCGACGAAGCGCTGCAGCACGGCTCCGATGTCATAGCGAGGTGAAGTAGCCGATAGCACGCATCCCAATCCATCGTAGAGGATCTCCTTGGTCCTGCTTACAACCAGTTCAGGTAGCTGATCGAACTTAAAGCTCTCGACGAACTCTGCAAACCTGTCTGTCATCCTCGAACCTGTCTCGCCCATCTTTGGCCTCCAAAAATTGTTCGTCGCACTTATACGAGATCGTAGTACTCACGCAGACTGACAGGAATTTCGAGCACCAGTGAATTTCTTTGGCGCAGGGCATTGCCTACGGCGGTCTGTGCTTCGGCAACGGTCGCGACCCTCTGTCCACAAATGCCGAAGGCCTCCGCTATGGCTGGGAAATCAGGCGCCGTGAAATCGACGCCGCAAGGCAGGTAACCTCGACGTTCTTGAGCCACTCGAATCAGGCTTAAACTATTGTCTTTCAACACTACGATAATAATCGGCAGATCAAGCTCGCGGATGAGGGCGAGATCATGAATCATCATCAGCATCCCGCCGTCTCCTACCACGGCCAAAACAGCGACATCCGGATTAGCGAGTTGAGCCGCGACGGCAGCCGGAACACCGAATCCCATTCCTGAAAGGCCGTTCGACATGAAAAAGGTCGCAGGCTCATAGCTTCTCCAAAATTGCCCCATGAATAATTTATGCGAACCAACATCACACGTGACGATGCCACTTCGCGGGAACGCCGAGCGCAATCCTTCGATTAAGGCCAGCGGGGAGGCGCACTCGCTGGTGTTCGCGGGCACGCGCTTCAGAACTTGGCGCCGAGCTTGGAGGAGGTTCCCGGGCCACGGCTTAGACTCGGTTATGAGTGCTGTGAGCTCTGAGACGAGCGATCGGAGATCCCCGATGGCTTCCGATGGGCGATAGGCTCCCTCGGCCATCGATACCGAATCGAGGGCGACGATATTGAGTTCGGCAAACCACGTGCCGTCGGCTTCGACGGGATCAAATCCAATCGCGAGGATCAGGTCGGCGGCCCGGAGGGTTGCCACAATGTCACGATCTATCGCCATTCCGGAAGCGACTCCAACGAACAACGAATGATCTTCGGGCAAGATTCCTTTGGCCTTTGGTGTGACCAAGAATGGCGCTTCGAGTTTCTCGACGAGTTTCTTAATCTCTGATTCGGCGTCCGGCGAGGCTCCCAATCCGAGCAGGACTAAGGGGCGTTCGGAAAGCGCTATCTTCTCGCGAATTTCAGAAAGTGATGGATATTGTTTTCCTTGACGCGCCTCTAATTGTGCTTTGGGAGGCTCGGTCGAGCGACGAAGCTCTTGTTTGGCAGTATCGCTTGGCAGGACCAGAAGCACGGGGCCGGGACGCGGCGCTGCAGCTAAGGACATACAGTCCTCGACAAGCTGGCAGGTATCGGTAGTTCCAACGACAGCGGTATTCTTGGTAACAGGGGCAAACAGCGCCGCAAGGTCCAAGCGTTGGTGAGTCAATGTTTCGCGAACGGCGACGGGAATCTGGGCGGTAACAGCAAGCAAAGGGGCGCGGTCGAGGTAGGCATTAGCCACGCCGGTGACGAGGTTCGTTGCGCCCGGCCCGAGAGTGGCAAAGCACACTCCGGGAGTCCCGGTGATTTGCCCCAAAACCTGGGCCATCCAAGCAGCGCTGCTTTCGTGGCCGGTCAACAAAACGCGGATGTCCGCTCGGCGGCAGGCGTCCATAAATGTAGCAATCTCCCCGCCGGGTAAGCCAAACGCGAATTTGACGCCATGCCCAGCTAGCGACTCTGCTATCATATCCGCATGAGTTGGCAAGTCTGTTCTCCTCTCGGTTCTTTCGTCGTATCTCCAGGAAAAGTCTTTTCAGATTTTCTGCTGCTTATTGTTGGAAGCGCGATTAGTCTCACTTCCAAAGTGCAATGACGAAGTACGGGGGTCGTTCAGCCGGAGTGTTTGACGCCCAACCCGACTTGACTCCTGCGACGACGCAACCCTCGCAGGCCTCGAATCGCCGCTGTTCCATGTGCTTCGGAGGGCTCCGGGTAATGCAAAAGACGATTGACGAATCCCTCCGATTTGCGATAATTGACGTTGTTCATCTGTGATGATCAGCGTAGAAAGAACTATCATGCAGCAAAATAAAAGTCAAGACCTCGATTACGCGATTCTGAGAACGCTGCAAGCGAATCCACAGCCGATGGGTTCGTGGAGCCTCTTTTACTTGCTCCGCGAGGACGGACACGACGTCAGTGCCCCAACTATCGGACGAAAGCTTCGAGAACTGGAGCAACTGAACCTGCTGGGAAAGAGTACCGTTGAAGGTCGAATCATCACCCCCGCTGGTATGCGAATGCTTCGAAAGGCGGCGCATGATGAGCAAGTTCGCGCACGTGCGGACAAGCTTTTAAAAGCGCTGGATGGCAGGTCCCAGAAGGACATCATTGACCAGCTCACGGTTCGCCGCATCATCGAAGTCGAAAGCGCGGGTCTTGCAGCGTTGCACGCCTCGGCGGCCTCCATCGCGAAGTTGGAGGAGATTGTCAGGAAACAGAAGGAGGCTATCAAGAAAGGCCGGCTGGGTGTGGGAGAGGATGTTGGATTTCATGAGGCTCTCGCCCAAGCATCCGGAAACAAGATTATCGCGACCACCGTCCATCTGCTGCGCTCGCAGGAATGGATGAATTATGTGGTCACAGAAATTCGCAATAAAGTTGGGACCCGTCTCGCTGTGGATCACCAGAAAATCATTTCAGCATTAAAGCGGCACAATTCGTCTCTGGCTCGAAGTGCTATGGAGCGCCACCTAAACCAACTGATCGCGGATGTCGAACGGTACGGGAATCTGGTACTTCGGCGCAAATTGTAGTCTGGAAGGACTTCTTCGCAATCAAAGCAGCGTGGACCATATGAAGCCCGAGAGGGTTAGCATCTAGACTTGGTCTACTTCTTCGAGCTTTTCTTTGCAGGCACGGAGAGTGTGTCTATGGCGGGCTGCCGGCTTTTCGGATGGGATCTGCGAAGACTGCATTCATCATAGTTTACCGCTGTGTGTTTGTTCGTTAACTTTGACGGATTCGCCTCACGAATGTGACATCCAAAACTTCGTCCGATGAGTCTGCTGCACGACCCAAAATACGAATTTCCGCTCTAAGAGCGTTGCGTTACCCCAACTATCGGCTTTTCCTTACAGGGCAGAGTATTTCCCTAACTGGAACTTGGATGACGCGGGTCGCGACAAGTTGGCTCGTGTACAGACTAACGCGTTCAGAGTTCCTACTCGGACTCATTGGCTTCACAGCTCAGCTACCGACATTCCTGCTCGCTCCGCTGGGTGGTGTGTGGGCAGATCGACTGGACCGGCGGAGTGTGTTGACACTTACGCAGATTTTGCTCGCTTCGCAAACATTGACAATGGCTGTTTTAACGCTTTCGGGGCGAATCGCGCTGTGGGAAATCGTTTGCCTTAGTTTATTGCAAGGGGTCATCAATGCTTTTGAGATTCCCTGCCGTAACGCGTTTCTCGTTGATTTAGTGGAAGGTCATGAGGACTGGGGCAATGCGATCGCGCTAACCTATTCCATGGACGATCTTGCTCGACTTGTCGGTGCGGCACTCGCGGGGTTCACCATCTCGGCGGTTGGGGAAGGCCTCTGCTTTACGATTGATGGCATGAGCTACCTCGCGGTTATCGCCTCCCTGCTCATGATGCGAATCACTGCTTCGAGGATCAAAAGGAATGTGTCCGGCGTAGTTGATGAGCTAAAGGAAGCCTGGACGTATGTCTCCGGATTTGTTCCGGTACGAACAATCCTGCTGTTATTCGCGATCGTTTGTTTCATAGGGGTCCCGCATACGGTCCTGATGCCGGTCTTTGCTGCGCATTTGCTACATGGCGGACCGGGAGTTTTCGGCTCATTAATGGCCGCAACTGGAGTGGGAGCCCTGATTTCTGGGATT
>Ga0210405_10004802_pt1 | contig 12557 bp, 11 predicted proteins | sample IncBWH11MmetaG_FD_155492 | JGI IMG/M metagenome (GOLD analysis project Ga0210405, IMG submission 155492) | Forest soil microbial communities from Barre Woods Harvard Forest LTER site, Petersham, Massachusetts, United States - Inc-BW-H-11-M | ecosystem: Environmental > Terrestrial > Soil >... | reverse complement strand
CGGCGAGCGCCACGCCCCCCCCGCGCGGATCGCGCCCGGGTTTTCGCCCGCGAGAGCGAAAACGTCGGCCAGGAAGGATTCAAAGGCTGGTCCATCGGGCCTTGCCCGCGATGCCGCCTGTTGGCCCGCCTGTGCGGTTTCTCACGAGCAGCCATTTTTCCAGGCTTCGGCCACATCGGCGCGCGCTCTCAGCCTCACGCCTTCAGGCTATGCGGGTCAAGCGCGTGAGGCGAGGCGGCGTCAAGCCGGCACTCGATCCCGCGCGATAGGCCCTAGGCGGGGCGCAGGGGGTCGCCGGTGCGTTTTCGAGGCTCTGCGGGCTTCAAGGGAGCGGCCGCCGCCGGCCGCGCCGGCAAGCACCCTTCGGTCTTTAGCTGTGGGTTAGCTGAATACTCGATACTTAGCCGATTTGTCCACAAAATCGGCCTCTTGTTGAAAAACGCAGGTTAATGGGGGCTTAATCCGCTCTCGCTCGTCCCGGTTTGGAGCTTCTGGGCGAGGAGCAGATTGGATTCATTCTTGCGCCAGCGGTAGCCGAGCCCGAATTCGATCGGGGTGGCCTTGCGGAAAAGTTCCGCCATGCGCGGCTGGTAGGCGCGGGGGAAGATCGAAAGCGGCGGCACGTAGCGGCCGAACGGCTGCAGCCGCCACTTCTTCGGATCGAAATAGACGAGCGGGATGCCGCTGTCGTCCTGCAGGATCGTGGCGCTGTGCTCGAGCAGGAAGTCGCGCACTTTGTTGAAGCCGCCGCTGTGCAGGAGGTAGGAGGCGCTCTTGATGAAGCTGTCGGCGACGCCGAGCTTGCCGCAGAAGGTGAGGAAGCCGCTCCGTGTCACGCCGCCGTCGGCGAGGTTGGTGCTGAAATAGTAGAGCGTCTGCCACGGGCCGTTGCCGGACGAAAAGATAATGCGGACGCCCGCGGCGGCGCTGCTGCCGCGTTTGCCGCCGGTCTCGTTCCAGGTCTGGATGTTTCCATCCCCGTCGAGGTCGACGAAGGTCACGTCGTGGACGGTCTTGCCGGTGCGCGCCAGGAACACATAGAGGATCGGCAGCGTCCCGTAGACCGGCCCGTTCGACAGTTGCGTCTTCATGTTGTGGGTGATGAAGAAGCTGTAGTTCATGAGCGTGCCGATCGAGCTCTCGATGTTCTGCAGCGTGTACTCGAGGAAAGGACGCTTCAGCGCGGTCAATTGCGGGACGTCGCCGACGGGCTCGAGACCGGCAAGCACGTAAGTCGATGCGTTGGGGAAGAACGAGGTGGCGTAGAGGAAGTCAGGCCCGCTGAACATGTACAGCATGGTGTCGTGCTTGTCGGTCAGGTGCTCCTGGGCAAAGGCGCGAACCCGCGACAGCGTCGTGGCGTCCTCCCGCTCGAAAATTGCATCGAAATAGCGCGCGTGGTGTTGCCAGCGCGCATCGCCGGTCAGCGCCGCCAATGGCGAATCGGTCGCCGGCGGCAGCCCGGCGAGGAAGTGCGCGGTATCGTAGGCGGTCGCGGTATCGGCGGCGCGCACCGGCGCGAGCGTCAATGCCAGCGCCACCGCCACGGCCAGAAGCACGGCCGCCGTCAGCTTCGGCACAGCCGCCGGCCGCCTAGGCCACTTCAGTGGGAACATCCGAGGGAGCGACATTCGATCCGGGGCGGGATGCGTAATAGATCAGAAGGCCGGCCGACATCATGGCGAAGCCGGCGAGAGACTGCAGCGGCCGGTTGACGACGAGATAGTACATCATGAAAAGCGTCACGCTGAGAAAAACCAGGGGCGTCACCGGATATCCCCAGGTCCGGTAGGGCCGCGGCAGCTGCGGATGCGTGATCCGCATCTTGATGACGCCGAGCACCGCGAAGAACGAGCAGAAGGCAAGGCTGAACTGGATGAAATCCAGCACCGCCTCGAAGCTGCGGGTCAGCAGCAGCAGGTTCGAGACCAAGAGCTGGAAGACGATGGCCACCGCCGGCACGTCGTGCTTCGATTTGAGCGAGAACAGGCGCAGCATGGGTATGTCTTCACCCATCGTCATGGTCACGCGCGGGCCGATCCAGGTCATGGCGCTGATCGAGGAGATGAGCCCGAGACAGATTACCGCGCCGACGATGTGGCCGCCGAACTCGCCGAACATGTGCTTGCCGGCGATGATGGCGACGTCAAGTTGTCCGGCCAATTCGCTCGCCGGCGTCGTGGCGATGAAGACGGCGTTGAGGCAGACGTAGAGGACGATGACGATAGCGGTGCCGACGAACAGCGCCCGCGGCAGGTCGCGGGTCGGTTCGCGCAGTTCACCGACGATGTAGGTCGCCGCGTTCCAGCCCGAGTAGGAGTACATCACGAACACAAGGCTGATGGCGAACGGCGCAGCGCCGATATAGCCGAGGTCGGCGGCGCTCGGCGCGAACGAGACCGACTGCGCATCGCCGACCACGAAGCCGGCGACGATGAAGACGATGATGAGGACGAGCTTGAGCACCGTCCAGGCGTTGTGATAGGCGCCGCCGAACCGCACGCCGCCGAGATGCACGGCCGCGGCCAGCCACGTTATGGCGAGCCCGATCAGCAGCGACCAGTCCACGGGAAGGCCGAAGAGGTGCGCCGGCAGGCTCGGAACCAGATTCGGCAGGCTCGACGTCAGATACTTGCTGAACGCCATGGCGGCGAGCGCGATCGGCGCCGCGAAGCCGACGGTCGCCGACAGCCAGCCGGCCACGAACCCGAAGGCCGGATGGTAGATCCGGCGCAGGAAGTTGTACTCCCCGCTCGAGCGCGGAAACATCGCGGCCAATTCCGCGTAGCAGAACGCCCCGCAGATCGCCACGACCCCGCCGACGACCCACAGCAGCAGGAGCGAGAAGCCGGACTTTATGTCGATGACCTGGAATCCCAGGCTGGTAAAAACGCCGACGCCGACCATGTCGGCAACGACGATTGCCGTCGCAGTGAACCACGGCACGCCGGTCGACGGGCCGCCTGACGCTGAATTGGGCATGATCGATTCGCCCCCCGCACCGCAGCATTACACGGTGCAACCGAAGAAAATTCAACAGGCGTTTTCAACTATTCTTGCGCCGCCCTGGTGCGTCGGCCCGGCACGCAAGAACGCCCGCCAGCGGTCGGCGCCGGCGGGCGGGAAAAAAACCTCGATGGCCCGAAGACTTGCCGGTCATCCTATGCTTCGGCCACCGGTTCCTCTTGAAGCTCAGCGGAAAACCTAGCGATGATTGCAGACGTACTTGTTCAGATTCGTCCGATCAGCGCCAGGATGATGACGATGATCAGGATGAGGCCGAGCGTGCCGCCCGGATAGTAGCCCCAGCCGGAACTGTACGGCCAGGTTGGCAACGCGCCGACCAGCAGCAGGATCAGAATAATGATCAGAATTGTCGACAACATGACGTTCTCTCCTAATGGCGGAAATAAAACTCGTGTTTGTCACAAAAGTTCCGCATCGTCCCGCAGTCGCCACAACTGGCGACTCAGCGCCGCTTCGCGCGCAACGCGCGTCCACGGCGCGCCGTCACCAAAGTTTGCGCGAACGATCGCAGCCGATCTTCGCTTCCCAGCGCCGGCGCGCCGCCGCGACCGAACGAGAAATGCGTCCGGATGTCGGCGTTGCAAGTGTGGATCGCCGCCTCCGCGGAAATGAGCGGAAAGTCAATCAACTCGATCGTGGTCGGCGCTGGCGCGCCGCAACGATGTCAGCCGAAATAGAGGAGGTAGACGATGATGAAGGCGACGATGATCGCGGTCAGCCCGAAGCCGAGCACATAGCGGACGTTGTGACCCGTCACGCCCTGCCGGGCACGCGGCGTCGGTACGATCGGCGGCGACACGACGGGCCGCGGCGGAACTTGCCGATCCGCTTCCTTGTATTCCGGCGCTTGTGTGTCGTGGCCCATGGACGGTCTCGAGAATGGGTGTCGCTTCTTTGTAAACCGGCTTGGCCCCGGCAATGTTCCATGGATTCCGCTGCGGGGAGCGGGACAGACGGTCCGATCAATCGACGCCGCTCCATTCGAGCCGGGTCACCGCGTCGTCCTTTGCCAGGGCCTCGCAGACCGGGGGCGGAGCGGTCTCGTCAGGGAAGCGGTATTCGCGCAGATCGAAGCTGATTTCCCGGCGCGCCCCGGCTTTCGACGCCGCGATCCGCGTTCCGACGATGCGCAAGCCTGCGTTCTCGAGCCGGCGGCGGATGGCGTCGTCGGTCAGCGCGCCGCCTTCCAGCACGAGTGACAGGCTGGCGCGATGCTCACGCCGCAGGCGGAGCTCGAACCGCTCCAGCCCCCAAAGGGCAGCGAGGCCGAGCGCGGTAGCGGCGACGCCCAGCGCGATCTGTCCGCCGCCGAGGCAAAGTCCGATGATGGTGACGTACCACAACGTCGCCGCCGTCGTTACGCCGGAGACGATGTTGTCGCGGCGCAGGATCGCGCCGCCGCCGATGAAGCCGACGCCGGTAAGAATGCCGAGCGGCAGGCGCATGAGGTCGTTGGTCACGAACGAGTCGGGCGCGCGTCCCGCCATCGGCAGCAGCAAGTTCACCTGGATCATGGCCAGCGAAGCGGCGAGGCAAACAAGCAGGGTGGTGCGCAGCCCGGCGGCCTTGCCGTGTTCGGTGCGGTCGTAGCCGATCAGCAATCCGGCGATGACGGTGAGCGCCAGCCGCAGCGCGACGTCACTCCATCCGATGTGCAGCGGCATTCCCGTCATGGTGACCTCCGCAGCGGCCGTTCACGGTGCGGTATCCTCGGGCGGCGCTGCATTTCCTCACGGGGTGCCCGCCGGCGGCCGATCGTCCCTCCATTGCTACGGAAGACGCAGGAAGAGCGCGCGCATAAAGAAGACAGCGTGGCGCCGGGCGCCACGCTGTGCATTCGCGGTCCTGAGAACGGGCTCAATTCACGGTCTTGAGCCAGTCGTCAACGTCCTGGCGCACGCGGTCCTTGGCGAGGCCGTAGCGCTCCTGGATCTTGCCTTCGAGCTGATCGCGCTTGCCGTTGACCAGGGTCAGATCGTCGTCGGTGAGTTGGCCCCACTTCTCCTTGATCTTGCCCTTGGTCTGCTTCCAGTTTCCTTCGATACGGTTCCAATCCATTCTTCATCTCCTGCGTGATGGGCTGCGTGATGGGCTTTGTATGGTCGTCAACGTTTTTGCGGTTCGAGAGTTCCGGCGGCCAATGGCGAAGTGATTTGAATGCCGGCTATCCTGGCCCTGCGCCGCGGTGCCGACTGCCGATCAAGCCGCCGGCGCCGCCGCCGTTCCGCGTTCGGGCGCCGCACCGGCGGAGCCGATCCGCTGCGCGACGAAACCGAGCTTGGCGACCGCCGGCGCGTTCAGCACGAACGGGTAGAGATCGTGCAGCCCCATGCTGCGATTGATCGCGTTGACCGCAAACGTCAGCGCCACCCACGCCTCGACCAGCTGCTTCGTGTCGGCGTCGCGCGGATGAAAATCGAAGACCGCTCCGGGCCCCTGTGGCAGCCTCGGGCTCACCGCGAGGCCGAACACGTGCGCGGTTTCAAGCGTGTCGACGATGTGAAAGTAGTGCGCGAAGCTTTCGGCGAAATCCTCCCACGGGTGCGCGCTCGCGTAGGCGGAAATGAAACGCTCGCCCCAATCCGCCGGCGCTCCCTGCGCATAGTGATCCTGCACGGCCTGCGCGTAGTTCTTGCGTTCGTCGCCGAACAGGCGGCGGAATTCTTCGAGGTGCGGTGTGCCCGCGACCAGGCGGTCCCAGTAATAGTGCCCGATCTCGTGGCGAAAGTGGCCGAGCAGCGTGCGGTACGGCTCGCCCATTTGGCGGCGGCGGCGCTCGCGTTCGGCGTCGTCGGCTTCCGCGAGATTGATCGTGATCACGCCGCCGGCGTGACCGGTCAGCACCGGCTCCCGATCGGATGCGGCAACGGCATCGCTGAGAAACTCGAATGCCAAGCCGTCGGGACTTTGCGCCTTGGTGGCGAGCGGAAGGCGAAGCTGAAGCAAGGTATAGAACAGGCGATGCTTGGCGACCTCGACGGCACGCCAGTTGTTCACGTTCTGCGGCAGCGCCAGGTCGGGGATGGTCCGGTTGTGGCGGCACGCCGCGCAATAGAGGTCCGGCCGCGTTGCCGGAAGGAGCCAGTTGCACACGGCGTGCGCGGAATTGGCGCAGAGCCGGTAGTCCTGCTGGTCGACGAGCGCCCGCCCGATCGTCTCCTGCGCGTTGCGCGATTCCCGGCCGACGGCGAGTGCCGTCATGGTCTCGCGCAGGGGCAAATAGCCGAGCGGAGAGCCGCAGCGCTCGCAGCTTGTGTTCTCGAAATGCAGCAATTGGCCGCACTTTTGGCACTGAAACAACTTCATTGTGGTCAAGACCGAATCGTGTGACGCAAAACGGCGCGTGGCGTATCGGCTAACCGGGAAGGCGCGACAAGGTTTCAGTGTCGTGCCCGCGCTGACGCCCCCGCCGATACACGGTCGCGTTCGGCGGAGCGAAGGCGAAGTCGAGCCGCGGGTCGCGGCAATGGCGCCAAGCGTCTAAGCTTCCGGCACCGGGCGCGCCCCGCGTGGGAGGGCATGTGGCCTCGACCATAGATACCGACGCCTACAGCAACGCTCTGGTGTTCCTCGGCACCGCGGGCGTCGTGGTCCCGGTGGTGCGCCGCTTCGGATTGAGCCCGATCCTGGGCTATCTCGGCGCCGGCGCCATTCTCGGACCGCTCGGGCTCGGCTCGTTCAGCGACCAGATCCCGGTCCTTTACTGGTTCACGGTCAGCGACGCGGCCAGCGTCGGGGGCATCGCCGAACTCGGCATCGTGTTCCTGCTGTTCCTCATCGGCCTCGAGCTTTCTTTCCATCGTCTGTTGACCATGCGCCGCCTCGTCGTCGGCCTCGGCGGCTCGCAGGTGCTTCTCACCAGCGCGGTGATCGCCGGAGCGCTGGCGCTGTCGGGCCGCAGCCCGCCGGAGGCGATCGTGCTCGGCGCGAGCCTCTCGCTTTCCTCCACCGCGATCGTGCTCGAGCTTCTTTCCAACCAGGAGCGGCTCACCACCCGCGTCGGCCGCGCCAGCTTCTCGGTGCTGCTGGCGCAGGATCTCGCCGTCATCCCGATCCTGTTGTTCATCTCGATCGTTGCCGGCAGGTCGGGCGGATCGGTCCTTGCCAGTCTCGCCAACGCGCTGCTGCAGGCCGCGGTCGCCATCGTTGCCATTGTCGCCTTCGGCCGCGTGCTGCTGCGTCCGTTGTTCCGGCTGGTGGCGACGGCGCGGTCCGACGAACTCTTCATCGCCGCGGCGCTGTTCGTCGTCGTCGGGGCCGGAGTGATCGCCGCCGAGGCCGGCCTGTCGATGGCGCTCGGCGCCTTTGTTGCCGGATTGCTCCTCGCCGAGACCGAGTATCACAAGGCGGTCGAAGCAACGGTGGCTCCGGTCAAGGGTCTCCTGCTCGGCATGTTCTTCTTCACCGTCGGCATGAGCATCGATTTCCGCGAGGTGGTGCGGGAGCCGGTCTTGCTGCTCGGCGGGGTGGTCGGCCTCATTGCGATAAAGGGCCTGTTGCTGACGGGTCTCGGCCGGCTGTTTCGCCTGTCATGGCCGGTGGCGGTGGAGACCGGCCTGCTGCTCGGCCCGGGAGGGGAATTCGCCTTCGTCGGCATCGGCATGGCTAAGGCCGCGGGACTGATCGATGCGCGGTTCGCAAGCTTCGCGCTGGCCGTCACCGCGGTCACCATGGCGCTGACGCCGCTGCTCTCGGTCGGCGCGCGGCACCTTTCCCGGCGGCTGCGGCCCCATAGGGCGATCGATCCGGAGCTCGCGGTGCGGCCGGGCAGCGGGCAAAGGCAGGCGATCGTCGTCGGCTACGGCCGCGTCGGCAAGATGGTGTGCTCGCTGCTGCGCGAGCACGGCATCTCCTACATCGCCGCCGATTCGGATGCCGCGACCGTGGCCCGCGACCGCCGCGAAGGTCACGAGGTCTTTTACGGTGACGCCGCCGACGTGCGCTTTCTCGAGACCTGCGGCCTCGCCACGGCGGCCGGCGTCATCATCACGGTTCACTCGCGCGACATCATCGACCAGGTCGTCGAGCACGTCCGCGGGATGCGGCCGGACATCATCGTCATCGCGCGTGCGCGCGATGCCGATCACGCCCGCCATCTGTACGGGCTCGGCGCCACCGATGCCGTGCCCGAGACGGTCGAAGCGAGCCTGCAGCTTTCGGAGGCGGCACTCGTCGCCCTCGGCGTCGCCATGGGGCCGGCAATCGCCTCGATCCACGAAAAGCGCGACGAGATCCGCCGCACTCTGCAGCAGGCGGCCGATGGCGCCGGTCGACGCAAGATTCATGCGGTAAAGGCCAAGACACACAAGGCGCAGGGCGCGGCGTAGGCGGATCGGCGCGCATCAGCCGGACAAGATTCGGCCAATCCCGGGGGTGCGCGTTAGCCCTTGATGCCGGGGCGCAGCGGCGCGGCCGCCCGGTGTCGCCGATTGTTCCTTGGGCTCGGCCGCGGCGGAATTGCCGCCGCCGGGCCGGCAGGCGCCGGACTTTGCCGTTTCCAGCACGGAATTGAGCGCCTGCGTTTGTAGCCGCGGCGACTTGTCGATCGTGAAATGGTCGATGCCGCTGTCGCCGCTGACATTGTCGTTCGTGAGCTTGCCGTGGAAGCCGGCGCCGCTGCGCATATAGGCGTAGTTGCGCTGCGTCAGGTTGAGCCCGCAGGCCACGTTCTTCGGCGTCACGTAGGAACCGGTCCCGTCGAAGGGAATGACCAGCGCCACCGGTACGCCGTCCCGGTTGAGCGCCTGCGCCATCGTCATGACCGCATCGGCGCCGAGCGAATGCCCGATCAGGATGACCGGCCCGCGATCGCCGGCGCGGTACTGTGCCGCGATCTGCGCCACGATCGCGTCGGCCTCGGCATGGTTGTGGACACTCGCGGCAATGCCGCGCTGTGCGATCTTCGTTGCCAGCTGGTCCATGCCGAGCGAGAAGATGTTCATGAGCCCGCGCAGCAGATAGACGTGGGGCCGGGACGGCGTTTCGTGCTCCTTCGCCGCGCCCGGCTGGGCGGCGGCCAGCGTGAGCATCAAGGCCGTCAAGCCGGTGAGGGCGAGCGCGGCTGCAAGCCGCCGCTTTCCGCCGGCCGGCGCCGGCGACAGGTTGTTCGATGTCTTTGATGTCTTTGATGCCTTTGATGCCTTGGCCCTGCGCGCGTCGGACATCGCATCACTCCAAGCTACACACGCGTAAAAGTATCAACAAATGAAGTAAGAAATGTCTTGTACCGGGGCCCCATCGTCCCGGCATGCGGCCGCGATCCGGAAAAGTGGAAAACAGTTTTGCGAAAGAATCATTCTCAATTGAGGCGATTGCGCGCCGTCCGCTTCTGCGAGCGGGCGGGGCGAGCGGCCGCTCGCGCCGACGTGTTCAGTGCCGCGGCGCCGCGAATGAGCGCCTTCAGCGCCTTCTCATCGATCTTGTCGCCCTCATGAAAATCGATGGCGCGCCTAGTGTTGCCTTCGAGGCTGGAGTTGAAGAGGCCTGAAGGGTCCTGGAGCGCGGCGCCCTTGGCGAAGGTCATCTTCACGACCGCTTTGTACGTCTCGCCGGTGCAGATGATTCCGTCGTGTTCCCACACCGGAACCCCTCTCCATTTCCATTCCTCGACCACGCCGGGGCAGGCCTCCTTGATGAGGCTTCGGACCCGGGCAAGCGTCTCGCCGCGCCAACCGCCCAACTCCTTGATTCGCGCATCGATTAGTTGGGAGGGAGAGGCGTTCTCTTTTGCTTTCGTCCCGGCGCTCTTGCTCTTCTTCATGGCGGTTGTCCTTTCTTCATGGTTGTTCTCGCTCGCCCGTTAACGAGATTGCCGCCGAACCCGGTGAAAGGTGGCAGACGCGTTTAGCTTCGCTCCATACGGCTTACCCGGCCCCGCACCGCCCGGAAACTGCCATCCCATGTGCGTTACGGTATCAATGACGTTGCAAGCCAGCTCGGCGACATGTGCTTGAGCCTGCTTCAAATACGCAATGTCTATTGCGGTATCGAACACGTGTTGCTGCCGATTGACGAATAGCGGCACGGATGCGCCGTTGGCATTCGGTATTCGCCATGAGCCATGACAAAGCACGTTGCGGATGATGGTCGCTTTCTTAATGTCTTCGACCAGTTCGTCTACGTTTTTGGTCGTGGTAGCTCATTCAACGCGTGCGCGAGGGGGAAAAGCGGAAGGCTTAACTCGCCGCTCGAAACATTGAAATTGGCGGATTGCGCTTCAACCCGGTGAAGCATGGACTCGCACCTGCTTTCACCGCGACGTGGAACGCGGAATTTTCCCGCTCGATTGGGCAGGCGATGTTGCAGTCACCGGCGAGTTCGGCGAGGCCTCGTAGGGCGGGGTATGAGTAGCGGATTACGCTGCGCTAGTAGGGCGCGGCGAGCTGCCATGCGCACATGCCGACGCTATGCAACTTTATGAACAGGCTGGTGGTCCGATTCTAACATTCGCATCCCGGCTCCGCATGCCCTCATGCGAATGTTAGAATCAAAAGGACCACTAGCAAATATCAGTGCTAGTGGAGCTTTGGATTTGACATTCGCTTCGCGAGCTAGCGGCCCCGTGGATAGCGAATGTCAAATCCGCTCCACTAGCGCCACTGCGCCCTGGCGCGGCTGGCAAGATCGAGCACGATCGGCTGCGCCTTGGGCCAAGACGGCTTGCGCCGCGCGTCGCCAAGCGCCAGCAGAAAGTCCGCGAACCAACCTTGCACCGACGACGTCCTGAGCTTGCCGACCATCGAATGCCAGCGCTCGCGCCGCTCCTCCAACGGCATCGCCAGCGCGGCCGCGATCTGGCGGGCCATGCCGTCGATGTCATGCGGGTTGACGAGCAGCGCGGCGTCGAGCTGCTTGGCCGCGCCGGCGAACGCAGACAGCACCAGCACGCCCGGATCGAACGGGTTCTGCGCCGCCACGTACTCCTTGGCGACCAGGTTCATTCCGTCGTGCAACGGCGTGACCAGGCCGACCTGCGCCACCCGATAGAACCCGGCCAGCGTCGCTTGCGTATAGCCGCGGTTGAGGTAGCGGATCGGGCTCCAATCGACTTCGCCGTGGCGGCCGTTGACCTCGCTCACCAGGGCGGCGAGATCTGACTTGAGCTGCCGATAGGCGCGGATGCCGCCGCGCGTCGGCACGGCGATCTGCAGGAACGACACGTTACGTTTGAGCGAAGGCTCGATCGCCAGCATGCGGTCGAACGCCTGCATCCTGTTGGCGAGGCCCTTGGAATAGTCGAGACGATCGACGCCGAGAACGAGCTTGGCGCCCTGCAGGCTCGCGCGCAGGCGCGCGATTTCCGGCCGTGTCACCGCCCGCGTCGCGCGCGCCGCGAATTCATCGAAGTCGATGCCGATCGGGAAAGTACCAAGGCGCGTCACGCCCCAGTCGGAAGCGACCGTGCCATTGACCACGTTGAGTCCCAACTCGACCTGGAGGTAATCCTCGAAATTGCGCTGATCCTCCTCGGTCTGGAAGCCGACGAGGTCATAGGCGAGCATCGCCTGCACGAGATCGGCGTGATGCGGCACCGCCAGCATGGTGCCGCGCTCGGCCCACGGCGTGTGCAGGAAGAAGCCGATCGGACGCTCGACCCTGAGCTGCCGCAATTCGGCGCCCAGCGTCAGGAAATGATAGTCCTGGACCCAGTAGACGGTCTGCGGATCGCTGAAGCGCAACAGGCCACGCGCCATGCAGGCATTCACTTCGCGGTACGAAGCGTACTCTTCGGCCGTGACCTGGATCAGATCGGGACGCGAATGCAGCGCCGGCCAAAGCGCCGAATTGGCAAAACCCTCGTAGTAGTTGCGGTAGGGTCGCGTCGGCAGGTCGATCGTCGCCAAAGCGCCGTTGCCGAGCGGCTCGACCTCGGCGAAACATTCCCGGCCCTGCGCCGCATCAGCGGCCAGGACGTTGGTGCCGACCCAGGTCGCTCCGGATTGCTTGACCATCGGCAGCAAGGCCGCTGCCAGGCCGCCGGTGGCCGGCTCGTCTGTTTTTGCCCGCGCTATGCGGTTGGAAACGACGACGACACTCACGTTCGTCCTCCGACTTCGTTGCACTGCACACGTCCAACCCGTTGACTCAACTTTTGTTCCATATTGTTGAACAACCGTTCACGGACGCGAGTGGCAGAAAGGCGCGCCGCATGGGGATTTGCCGCCATTGAGCGTGCGATTCGGCCCGGGGGAGTGCTTCGGCCCCATTCGCTCAGGCCTCCGCATATGCGGTCGTCGACAACAGGCTCACTTCGGCGTGCCGCGAATCCAGTCGCGTGTGCTGCACGATGATCGGTACGTCGGCCTCGAACACCGATGAAAAGTCGGTATCGCGCGGAACGGCGGCGGGCTCCTCGAGGTCGTTGAAGCGCAAATGCAGTGTGCGCCGCGGCGAAATGGTCACCCGATACGGGCCGACGGGCTCGCGGTCGGCGAAAAAGAGCGTGATGTCGACGTGCGCCTGCCGGTCGCCGGCATTGAGAATGCACGCCGTCTCGTGCGAAACGAGAGCCGGTTCGGAAAACGAACTCC
>Ga0210405_10004799_pt1 | contig 12561 bp, 8 predicted proteins | sample IncBWH11MmetaG_FD_155492 | JGI IMG/M metagenome (GOLD analysis project Ga0210405, IMG submission 155492) | Forest soil microbial communities from Barre Woods Harvard Forest LTER site, Petersham, Massachusetts, United States - Inc-BW-H-11-M | ecosystem: Environmental > Terrestrial > Soil >... | reverse complement strand
ATCGCCGCTTCGGGAGCGTCATGCTCCGACGCAACGGGTCTAGCGGCATCCGATATCGACGCGGCGCAGAAGTCGGGACAAATCAACATGGGGACGATCGTGCTTACTCACATCGACTTTGGGCAGTTTAGCGGGGGTGATTCAGCGGATGGCATCTTCGCGCGCTATGATTTTAATTCCCTGCTGAGCGCATTTTCGCCGGGGAACAATGGGGCAGGGATAAGATCGTCATTCGGAACTCCTCCACTCGGGACTTGCACCGTTACGCCGGGGGCGCCTACCAAGCCGAACAATCCTTTCGATACGCCGGGCGATTTCATCCCTCAATACTTGAACGCGGGGCCCGCGCTCAATCTGAATGGACCGCAGGGAACGGTGCAATTACCGGCGCCGGGCTATTCATTCAACCCGGACGGCAATGTCATCACACCGGGCGATTATACGGTCGACAACGGAACCGGGACACCGGCCGTCGGGCCGTTTAAGGCCACAATAACCATGCCGCCGATGCTGGCGTGGACCAACATGGCCGACCTGGCTTCTCCGGACCGCACTCAGGATTTGACCGTCACCTGGAGCGGCGGTATTCCGGACAAGGAATTTGCGCTTATTGTAGGACTTTCGTCTAACGGGCAGGTCACTGCGGGCTTTCTCTGCGCGGAGAAGGTCTCGGCCGGGCAGTTCACGGTGCCCGCGTGGGTGCTTTCGAGCCTTCCCGCGACGGGAACGTTCAACAACGGTGGTCAGATCGTGCCTAGCGGATTGCTCGGTGTGGGCACTGCTTCGTTCACGAGCGTCGGGCGCTTTACCGGGCTTGGATTGGACTTTGGAGTCATCACGTACGAACAGGCGACGGCAAGTCTGGCTAACTACCAGTAGCTTGATGAGGAGCCCGTGGGGCAGGTCCCCGACCTGCCCAGTTCAGCGCCGACGGCGCCTTAGCAGGTCGGGGACCTGCCCCACGGGGCTTACACAGTTTCCACAACTGCTACGATGACATCGGCGGGCTCGATCTTGTTCATCGGGTATAACACGCGGCTGCCGCGCGGCGCCCATACGGCTGGGTCCGTCGGTCCGAATAGCACGATGGCCGGTGTTCCGACGGCCGTGGCCAGATGCGAGATGCCGGAATCGTTGCCGATATAAATTCGCGCGCGTGCTAGCCAGCAGGCTAGGTCATATAGGTTGTCGATGCGGACGGCGTCCGCCAAGTCCTCTTCCGGACCGGCACACCATCGGACCGGCATCTTGAGGAGGCGGGCTACTTCGCGGAATTTTTCCAGTGGCCAGCGCTTTTGAGGGGCGCTGGCGAAGGGGTGGATTACGGCATAGTCTTGTCGGGGCTGTGGAGGGACTATAGCCCTTCGAAAACCGCTCGCTGACGCGCGCGGCTCTGTTTGTTCCACTTGATTGAGATAGTAGTCGATGGCGTGTAGTGTGGTGTCGGTTGGAAGCGTGGGGAGGAACCGAACGGGTAGGCATAGGCGCTCTACTGTATGGCGAAACTCATGACGGTTGGATCCATACCAGGAGATGATGCTGTCGAAGGATCGCAGGCGTTCAACTAGAACCGGAAGCTCCGCGAACTCCAGCATGTCCAGGCCGGTTGAACCTATCGAATGGACTGCGTCGGCGAAACGGATTAGCGGGACATTGCACTCCGCTACCCAGACTTCTAAATAATCGGCGGAGAAAGATTCCAGTGCGGGCAGCGAAACGATCAGGTCGCCGATCGCGCCCGGCCGAATCAGCAGGCGGCGCATCAGCCGGCGGGTAGAATCCTGGAAATGTCGTTATACAGGGCGAAGACCATCACCACCATCAGGAACACGAAGCCAACTTTAATCACAGCCTCTTTCACCGGTATACTCAGGTCCCGGCCCATCAGCATCTCCACCAGAAGCAGCAGGATTACGCCGCCATCCAAAATGGGAATCGGCAGCATGTTGACGATGGCCAAATTCAGACTGAGAATCGCCATCAAGTCGACGAACGCCGAGGGGCCTTCGTTCGCCGCTTCACCGGAAAGTTGGGCGATTCCGATGGGTCCGGCTAGCTGCTTGGCCGACATGCGGCGCTCCAGGATCCCTTGCAGAAATTGGAAAATCAGCGAGGCGCCCTTGATGTTGCGGTGAATCGATTCGGCAAAAGCGTCCGGAAGCGACAACTTGGTTGTGATGATATTCAACTTGCGGGCGTACTGGATGCCAATCATCCAGCGGCCGCGGCCATCGAGATTGAAGGCCGGCAGCACGGTGATGGTTTGCTGCTTACCGTCCCGATCGACCTGCAACTCCACCGGCTTTCCGGCGGTATGCTCGATGACTTCCTGCAATTTGAATGTGGAGTTGATCGCTTGTCCGTTGGCGCTGAGAAGCACGTCTCCCTTCTTGAGTCCCGCTTTCTCCGCCGGCCCGGCCGTGATCCGCTGAATCTGTATTTGGCCTTTTTCGGACCAGCCGGCTGAGCCCAAGCCCAGCTTGTCATCGAGCACGGGAGTTACGGTGGCTTCAAATCGCTTTCCGGCGCGCTCCACGGTGAGATGCAGCGAGTGATAGGCGCCGGATACTTCTTTTAGCTCGATATCCTCCCAGGTGGGATCCTTTTGTCCATCGATCGTGACAATACGATCACCCTCTTGAAGTCCTGCGCGATCCGCCGGCGCATCCTTGATCACATGGCCGATGACGCCGCGCTGTTCGGGTTCGGCCAGCTTCTGATACTTCACCATGAACAGTCCGGTGAGCAGAGCGATCGCCAGGATGACGTTCATGAAGGGGCCGGCGAAGGAGATGATAAGCCGCTGCCATCTGGGCTTGGCAGTGAGGGAACGGGGATCGTCGGAATGCTCTTCACCCGGCTCGGCGCCCATCATCTTGACGTAGCCGCCGAACAGTAGGGCGGAGAATCGATAATCTGTTTCGCCGCGCTTAAATCCGAATAGTCGAGGGCCGAAGCCGAAGCTGAAGACTTCCACACCCACGCCAAAATATCGCGCCGCCCAGAAATGGCCCAACTCGTGGATGAGAATCATCACTCCGAGTAGAACCAGCAGCCAGAATACACTATGCAAGAAAACCATAAAGTTTCAAACCCGTAAGGGCACGGCATCACCCACCAGGTCACGACACAACCGGCGCGACTCCCCGTCTATTTCCAGGATATCGCCAATTGAGGCCGCCTGGCGGACCGCAACTCTCGATAAAGTTTCCTCCACCACTTGGGCGATGGCCGGAAAGGCGATTCTGCCTTCGAGGAAAGCCTCGACCGCTACTTCATCCGCGGCGTTTAGGGTGCAAGTCGCCGAGCCGCCGGTTTCCTGCGCGCGGTAGGCGAGTTTCAGCAACGGAAACTTCTCATAATCCGGTGGATGAAATTCCCAAGCGCGAGGCTGCTGCCAGTCCAGCTTGGGAACCGGGGCGGAATTTCTTTCGGGATAGGTCAAGGCATACTGAATCGGCATACGCATGTCGGTTGCGGAAATTTGCGCGATCACGCTGCCGTCGTTGTATTCGACCATGGCATGCACCGACGATTGCGGATGCACGACTACTTCCACTTCCGAGGGCTTCAGATCGAACAGCCAGCAGGCCTCGATCACTTCGAATCCCTTGTTCATGAGGGTGGCGGAATCGATAGTGATGCGGTTCCCCATTTTCCAGGTGGGATGATTCAGGGCCTGCGCGGGTGTCACTGTCTTGAGCGCGTCAATTGGAGTATTCCGAAAGGGTCCACCGGACGCCGTGAGGATGAGCTTGGTGACGTCGCGCCGGCTGCCCGCGCGCAGGCATTGGTGCGCGCCGTTATGTTCGCTATCGACGGGAATCAGCTCGGCTCCCTGCATACGGACCGCGTCCATCACGAGCTTGCCGGCGGACACTAGTGCTTCCTTGTTGGCCAGGCCGACCCGCTTGCCCGCCCGGATCGCCTCATAAGTAGCTTCGAGGCCGGTCACTCCGACGATGGCCGAGATCACCGCGCCTACTTCGGGTGCGCTCGATACGGCTACGCGGGCATCCGCGCCGGCAAGCAACTCGGGCCACTGCTTACGGTCGAGCTTGGACTTACCCAGTCCTATCATTAATTGGTTCCGTACAGAATCGTCGGCGACAACCACCACTTTCGGCAGAAACTCCTGTATCTGGGAGAGGAGTAGGTGTGAATTCCGGCCGGCTACAAGGCTGAACACCCGGAAGCGGTCCTGATTCTGGCGGACAACGTCCAGGGTGCTGCAGCCGATCGAGCCTGTGGAGCCCAAAATGGTGAGACTGACCATACAGAGAACTTCAGACATGATAGCGCATGATCACGACCACGCTCAAAATTTCATTTTTGGAATTTACTTTGGCTTTTGAAAGACCCAACCCTTTCGGGCGCCGGGGAGGATTGCTTCAGGGGTCTTTATTTAGAGGTTAGTCTCGCTTTGGTGGGAGTTGCCTCCCCGGCTTACTTCCAATAATAGGATATTTTACAATCCAATGCAACAGAAATTTGTATTTTTTTTAGCGCCGCTTGACCTCGACGCCAGCCATTCCTTCTAACACCTTGATAGTAGAGCAAATATCCTCTTCCCCGTGGCCGGTCGAGATGGCCGCTTGGAACAATTGTCGGGTTAAGGCGGTCAGGGGTAGGGGTACGTTCAGTTCCTTGGCCGAATCTAGCATCAGGCCGATATCCTTGTGCATCCACTTCACCGAGAACTGTGGCGTGAAGTTGCGGTCCAGGACGTACGGAGCCTTGAACTCGATCAGGCCGGACTTGGCGGCGCTGTTGGCGAGAATTTCCAGCATGAGCAGGGGGTCGACGCCGGCCTTGGTGCTCAGGACCAGTCCTTCGTTGAAGGCTTGAAGGATATTGGAGAGGATCAGGTTCTGGCTTAGTTTGGCGTGCAGGCCCATTCCGGCGGTTCCGCAGTAGTAGAATTTCTTGCCCATGGGTTCGAAGTAGGGCTTGACCTTATCGTAGACCTTGGGGTCGCCGCCGATCATGAAGGTGAGGGTGCCGCCTTGGGCGCCAGGGGTGGATCCGGTGCAGGGGGCGTCCAGGTAGTGGATTCCCTTTTTGGCCAGTTCGGCGGACACTTCCCGGCTCTCGTCGGGGGAAATAGTACTAGCATCGGCGATGACCGTACCGGTCTTGGCGCCTTCGGCGATGCCATCTTTGCCGAGGATGACGCGCCTGGACATCTTCGTATCGCCTACGCAGAGGAAGATGCAATCGGCTGCGGCGCCGACCTTTTTCGGTGTGTCGCAAAACAAGCCGTGCTCGGCTTTGGCCAATTCTTGGGCCTTTGCGGCGGTATTCGACCATAGCGCCACTTCGTGACCGGCGCGGAGTAAGTTGCGGGCCATGGGATAGCCCATGATGCCCAATCCTAAGAATCCTAGTTTTGCCATAAACGGCAATTGTACGACAACGGTGAGGGGTCGGGCTACCAGGTATGGAATAGTACTTTCAAGGATTGACAGGGGGGGGCGGAAGGGCTTACAGTATTCACTTATGTTAAAAACTGGCGTGAAATTTCGTGTACCCGTTCGTAGTCTGCTTTTGTTGGGGAGCTTGATCCTGTTGCCGGCCTGGGCGCGGGCCGATGACTTTTCGTGGCAAGGTGACAGCAGTTGTAGCGATCCTATCGTGTCTAACGACGCATTCGTGTTGCCTCAAACTAACGCCACTGGCGGACTGTGCCGGGCGTTTGGAAATCATACGGGTGGCAATATCACTTCAGTGAAGTTCACCACTCCGTATCAGAGCACGAATCCGGATTTCTTCTGCTCAGCCGCCCCATACTTCTTGGGTTGTGACTTCAACGTGGACGGAACCATATATCACACCGGTGACACCCCACCTACGGGGGGCAGCATGGTGACTGTTGAATTCTTCGGAACCAACAGCGACCATCTCGGGATTCCAGTCGATACAACTACCGGCTGCACCGACTCCTCCACCAACCCCGCATGCTACAACTTTTTCATAAACCTCAATAGCTACATAGGCCCCAATGGGGGACCCTGCAACCCCTTCACCACGGGAGGTTGTACCCAGCCTACAGGTACCGGGGGCAATGGCAATTGGGGCGCCGGTTCTACAGTCGACGCGTTCGCAAACGGCGCCGTGCCTGAGCCCGGGAGCGGGGCATTGCTGGTCGCCGCATTTGGCACGCTGCTGGCCCGAATCCGGATTGCCAGGCGTCGCCCCTAGTTGGCTTTTCGACTGAACTCGTTCAGTAGCTTGTCGAATTCCGGGTTGGTGCGCAGCGCCTTCAGCTCGGGGTCATTCTTGGCTTCTTCCGGCTTGTAGCCTTTCTGGAAAGCTTCGCCCAGGGTATGCAAGGCATCGGTCTGCTTCCCGGCAATCGCGTGGACGAGGGCTTCGTTATAAATCAATTGCGCGTCGTTGCCATTGATAGAGCGGGCCCGCCGTATGTACTCGAGTGCCCTTGTATAATCTCCCTTTCGAGCGTAGTAGAGCGCCAAATAGCCCAAGTTACCTGCATCTCTGGGATTAACCTGGAATGCTTTGAAGCAGAGGGCGATCGCGCGATCATATAAGGGGGCCGCTTTGTCGGTTTGTCCAGAGTAGCGGTAGGCGTTGGCAAGAGTCCCTACAAATAGTTGTTCGTTCGGGCTTAGGTTCACAGCTCTTTGAAGTACGTTGATGGCTTCGGGGTACTTGCCCTGGAAAAGATAGACCACCCCAAGGTTCTTGTAAGTCCCCGATACCGGTTTCAATTCGAGTGACTTTTGAAAGGCCTGAATGCTCTCGTCCCATTTTCCTTCCCGGCCATAAGCGATGCCAATGTTGGCATATGTGTCAAAGTTTCCAGGGTCTAGCCGGAGTACCTCGCGAAAAGCCTTAATGCTGTTGTCGTACTCCGCAAATCTACCGTATGCGATGCCCAACTGGCTGTGGTTCTTCCAATAGTACGGATTCGCTTTGACGGCCTTTTGGTACGCGTCGATCGCCTCTACTTTGCGACCGTTGGCAAGGTAGGCGGCGCCCAATCGGCGATACCCGTCGTCGGAGTTCGGCGCCAATTGCAGGGCGCGTTTCAGTTCCACGATGGCTTCAGCCGTTTTACCCGTAACTACGTAGATGCCACCCAGCGAAAAATGCACTTCGGGAAGATTGTCGTTGAGCCTTTGCGCCTGTTGGGCAGCGCTCAATGCCTTCTCGGACCACGAGCTGACCTTGGTGGAGTCGTACATGTAGATGCTCGCCGCCGACAGTCCAGCGTAGGCAAGCGCGAACCCCGGATCTTTCTTGATCGCTTGATCGTACAAATCCAAGGCGTCCTTCACAGACTTTTCATCTTTCTTGGTTTGAAGACTTTTCGCTCGCAGATAAAGATCGTATGCGCCTACATCTTCGGTGGGATGCGTGGCGCCGCGCGCCAGATCCTCGTTGCCGAGCTTCAGATCGAGGGCAGCTACCAGCTTGTTATAAATATCGTCCTGCACCGTGAGCAGATCCTGCCGCATGCCGGAGAATTCCTGGGTCCACAGAGTCTTCTTTCCTGGCACATCGTCCAACTTCACCGTGATGCTGATTTTGTCACCGGACCCTTGCACGGTTCCCTGAACGACGAGAGGCACGCCAAGATCCTGCGCGATCTTGTCGATGGAATCCTTCTTACTGGCAGTCTCCACCGCCGCAGCGGAAGCCAGGTGCACATTCTTGAGCTGGAAAAGCTTGGCCGACAGCGATTCCACGACGCCCGCTGCCTGATACTTGAGCTTCTCGTCATCCGCTGGCGCGCGAAACGGCAAAATGGCCATGTACTTTTCCGGCACTGGCGCGGCGGCGCCGAACTGCCGCCTCAAGACCGTGTTGCGCACAGAAGGAATCGCCATCGAGAGCGCGACGGCCACCACCAACGCACCCGCTGCGATCAGCCATCCACGCCGCGCAGGCTTGGCTTTCACCGCCACCGGCGCGGGCTCTTCCGGGATCACCAATGTGGACGCTGGAGTGGGCGCGGCCCGCCCCGCGTCCAGATCCTTCAGGATCTCCGCCGCGCTTTGATATCGCCGCGTCTGGTCCTTCTCCAGGCAGCGCATGATGATGGCGGCGATGTAATCGGGCAGCTCCGGAACCACCGACTGCGGATTCTTCGGCGCCTGCATGACGCGCTGATTCATCACCTGCAGCATGGAGCCGCCGCGGAACGGAACGTCGCCAGTCACCATCTCATAGAAGATCAGCCCGAGCGAGTAGAGATCGCTCTGATGATCGGTGGGAAGGGCCTGGGCCTGCTCCGGCGACATGTAACGCGGCGTGCCCAGGATTTCTCCGGTGCGCGTCATGGCGGTGGCGCTCTCTTCAAGCGATTTAGCCAGGCCGAAGTCGGAGATATAAACGTTGTCGAGGCGGTCTATCAGGATGTTGCGCGGTTTTAGATCCCGATGCACGACTCCTTCGGCGTGGGCAGCCTCGAGAGCGCCGCAGAGCCGCTTGAAAATGGCGACAGCGCGTTCCAGGGGCAGCCGACCCTCCCGAGTTATGACGTCGCCCAAATCCTCGCCTTCCACATAAGTCATGGAGATGAACTTCATCCCCTCGACATCGCCAAGATCGTGAATGCGCAGGATGTTCTTGTGAGAGATCCTGCTCGCCAGCAGCAGCTCCTGCTTGAAGCGCTGCATGGAGGCAGGATCGCTGGCCAACTCAGACCGCACGAGCTTGAGGGCGACAATGCGGTCCAGGTCCTTGTCGTAGGCTTTGTAGACTTTGCCCATTCCGCCTTCGCCAATGAGGGATTCAATGCGGTAGCGTGGGCCGAAATCGTCGCCCGGTTCGAGTTGGAGCGAAGCGCCGGCTGCCGCTGGCCGCGCGAATCTGGAAGCCTGGCTGGACATCGAGCCCTGCGGCGCAGTCGTTAAGCCTGGAGAGGGTGTGACAACGCCGACTATGGTTTCGGCGTCATCTTGAGCAGCAGGTAAGCCGGTCCCACAGCTTGGACAGCTTGTCGCATTCCCGGGCGCCGAGGCATGGCATTTGGGGCAAGTCATCTAAGTACACTGGCGCGTAGAACCCATGATACCTTGCGCATGCCCGGGTGGAAAAGTGTCGAGGCAACTCTCGACACGGCACGCACGAGGGTGTGTAGGCCACGATGGCTTACAGCGCCGTTCACCACAAATTCTAACTTATCACGGTGTCCTTGTCGTCTAGCGACGCTAGAAACCTTTTTAGAGATTCGAAGGTGGCCGGACAGGTTACCACGGGTGTATCATACCCCTTCAGCTCGACCTCGTGCTCTTTGAGATAGGCCTCCGCCCGCGGCCAGCAGCGCAGAAAGTCGCTGGTGGTCTTGCCCAGGCAGAGGTCGGTTTGCAAACCCTTGGTAGCCGATTCAAGGCGGAAAGCCGCATTGACGCACTCTCCGGTGGCGGTGTAATCGGTGACCCGATTGGTGCCGGTATTGCCGACGGTGGCCGATCCGGTGTTCAGGCCGGCGCCAATTCGCAGGCTATCGGATAGACCGAAGCGAGCACCCAGGCTTGCTGTGACGTCTGCAAACTCGCCGATGGCGCGGAGAATCTCGATAATCTCCAAATGCTCTTGCCCTTTCACGCGGTGCAGCCACACTGCCATGACAGCATCGCCGATATATTTCTCAGCGGAGCTGCCGTGGCGCTGCATGATGCGGTCTGCCTCGGCGAACCATGTTCCGGTTACCTGGCATAGCACCGAATCGTCGACCTGCTGGGACAAGACGGTGAACCCGCGAATATCGATCACCAGAACAGATACCAGGCATTGCATGAAGTGGCAGACGGTGGCCTGTTCGTCCCCATCCAGCGGGGCTAAGCCCTGGCCGGTTTCCTGCGGATTGTAAAAGACCATTTGCGCGTTACCTAATGTCAGGCGATCGCCGTTCTGGAGCGTGGCAGGAGTACTCAGGCGCCTCTCATTCACGAAAGAGCCATTCCGGCTTCCCATGTCGATGAGGATGTATTGACAGGAGTCCGTCCGCTGGATCATGGCGTGATTGCGGGAAACCAGGTCGTCCTCCAATACAATTGCGCACTGGCTGCCGCGTCCCAGCTTCCAGGAGTTTTCACCGAGCAAAGGTACGTTTGCAACACCATCGGATCGGGATATCAAGAGGTAAGCTGTCGTAGCTGTGGATTCCATCGTTTTTTCAATTATCGCGCAAGTTGCCGCCTCTTGATAATCGGCTGTCCAATTGTCAGGCAGGAGAGTCCCACGCTAGGCGTGAGGCCGGCGAATCCCTAGCTTCTCCATGCGCGCCTGCAGTGTGCTCCGCTTCAGAGCGAGCAGCGCCATTGGGTCCGCCGAACACGCCGTTGGTGGCGTTCAGAGCCGCCAGAATATCGCTCGGCGGCATGAATGCCGCATGGAGTGCTTGTTCAAATTGAGGGTAAACCCGTTCCCATGTGCTGCGGTATGAATTAAACTTTGCAGCCGCGCGATGAGGGATACCTCGCTAACGTCGAGCGCACTCGAATGCAACCTTCAGCCGTTTTCGCTGGAAGACAGCCGCGACCACGACACCTAAAACTAGCAGAAGAGTTGAGGAAGGCTCCGGCGTCGCTTGAACAATAAGCTGCCGGTGTTCGCAGTCGAGTTGCCCGGAGCCACCGTGAGATATGTGTCCGGTGAACCCAATGCGCCGAGTGGAAAGCCAGGATCGCGCCGGATCGACCAAACCCTTTCACATCGCCCATTGCCCGGAAAGCTGGCAATCACCCCTTGCGGCGACGAAGCCGAGGTGAAAAGAATGCGAGAGCAATGGCCCCGAACGTAAACAACGCTAATGTTTTAGGTTCCGGTACGGTTCCATTGACCTGAAGAGCCGCTTGGAACTCGGTCGTCACGCCGTTACTAATACCATTCATTGAAGACCATTCCGGCCCAACCACATGAGGAGAAGGCCAATTCCAAGTAGCATAAACGCCCCCATTGCTTGGGGTGGGACCCACTTCGACCCAATACTGCGTTCCTGAACTCAGGAACGGTTTCACGACCGAAGCCAGCGTCACCGGAGGTCCACCAAACGTAGAGAGTGTAGTGGAATCGACGATGAACGTCTCCAGAACAGTACAGCACGGCAGATTGGAGCCGTCGTCTTTCAGAACTGAGACAAAGATATTACCAGAAGTCTGAACCGGCGCCGCTTCTCCAGTTAGCGGTAGTAGCAGGGATGACAAGGACGAATTCACACCCGGCGTGAAAGGGACGGCAAACACATCGTCCACTCCCGTTCCTATGGGGCGACCTTGGCTCGGGTCGTATGCGTTGCCGGGTCCAAAATTATTGAACACCGTTATAATCCCCGCATGCGCACTGCCGACCACACCAAAGGCGGCAATGACGAGGGTCAAGATCAGGTTTCTCATATGCGAAGTTCTCATTTCTTATGTTTCCTCCAGAGCCTTCCAATCACGTATGTTAGGACTAAATGCGAAAGCAATCCTTTTCTGTAACCAACTTAAGAATTGCAACACCAAAAAGTATTATCAGTACTGCCCTTGAGTCGAGTTACTGGCACGAGGGATCCCCACTACACCGGAATTAAGCATAGGGCTGAATTATCAGCATAAACAACGTTTCACGGAGTGGTGTAACAGTTCCAAATTGGTGGGATCATTAGGCCGATTCTGATTCTGTGTGGAGCAGTGGCCGACCGGAACGGGCTCTTCGGGAGGCTTCTCGTCGAAGCGGCTAAATAGTCCCGGCCAAGATCACGCAGCGAAGCGGTTGACCGGCAGGCCCGACCTCAGATACGGCACGGCCCAGATTCCCGCATCGAGTAGAGGTCACGAATCTCGGTTGCGCTTAAGGCTCGATTATAGAATAGGATTTCGTCGAGTTTGCCATTAAGGAACTGTTTCCGCCTCCCAGTGGCTCCGAGAAACAGCGGAGCCTCATCGTAAGCGGCAGCGGCCGCCCTGAGCGCTCCGATGGGCTTCTGGCCCTCCAGGTTGCCATCCACATACAGTGTGATCTCCCGATCGTCTTTTGTGACGGCCACCTGATACCACCGATTGGCCGCGATGGACGTGGAGGTGGCCAGGCGCAGAGGACCACCCCGTGCAGTCTCAAACTCAAAAGCGAATCGGTTATCCCGGGTTTTGCTCAATGCCGAATGGCTGGGCGTTTCATCCGAGCTCCTATCGAAAATGTTCATTACTCCCGCAAGGTCTGAGAATTTGACGTACAAGACGGCAGAGGAATCCCGATAGCCGAACCTGACACGATGGCCGGTCCGAGGCGCTTCAAGAAATCCCGATTTGCCATCGAGTAGAAACGCTTGACCTACCCGCCCAGGCCCGAATCTTGCGGCGCCCCTGAGCGTCAAGTTGGCGGCGCCGACCGGGTCGTCCCCTGCGCCGTCCGCTGCATAGAATGACGCGAGACCTTCGGAAGGAGCCGAGCATTCGGCAGGCTCCGCTTCAAAAGCGACTATCTCTTTTCTATGAAATGCTCCGAAATAGGCTTTGCGCCGTTTCCAATCGAGCGCCACGCTTCGAAATCCTACGTCTTTAGGTTCCCATTGTTCGAGCTTAATATGTTGGGCAGCATCCATCACTG
>Ga0210405_10004797_pt1 | contig 12568 bp, 10 predicted proteins | sample IncBWH11MmetaG_FD_155492 | JGI IMG/M metagenome (GOLD analysis project Ga0210405, IMG submission 155492) | Forest soil microbial communities from Barre Woods Harvard Forest LTER site, Petersham, Massachusetts, United States - Inc-BW-H-11-M | ecosystem: Environmental > Terrestrial > Soil >... | reverse complement strand
ATTGCGCTCTGCTTTCTCTGGTGGAGCGTGATGTCTTCGGAAAACCGGCTTTGATTTTTCCGAACCGTGCTCTGACGGCGGGCTGGGCGGCGTGATCCTGAGGCTCGACAATCTGACCCGATCGTTCGGCTCGCTGAAGGCTGTCGACGGCGTCAGCCTGGACGTCGCACCGGGCGAGGCGCTGGGCATCATCGGACCGAACGGCGCCGGCAAATCGACGTTGTTCAACCTGATCACCGGGCTCATCCGGCCAGACGGCGGTGCCGTCTGGTTCGACGGCCGCGACATCACGCAGGCGCCGCCGCGCGCGCGCTGCATCGCCGGCATCGGCCGCTCGTTCCAGATTCCGCACCCGTTCGAGAACCTTACCGTGTTCGAGAACCTGCTCGTCGCCGCGGTCCACGGCCGCAGGCAGCGCGAGGCTCAGGTCACCGACGCCTGCGGCGAAATCCTGGAGCGCACCGGCCTCATCGCTTTCGCCAATCGCCGAGCCGGCACGCTTAACCTGCTCGGCCGCAAACGGCTCGAGCTCGCCCGCGCGCTCGCCGGCGCGCCGCGGCTCTTGCTGCTCGACGAGATCGCCGGCGGGCTGACCGAGGCCGAATGCGCCGAGCTGGTGCACCTCATGCGCGCCATCAACGACGCCGGGATTACCATCGTGTGGGTCGAACACGTCGTGCATGCGCTGCTCGCCGTGGTATCGCGGCTCGCGGTGCTCAACTTCGGCCGCAAGATCGTCGAGGGCGAGCCACGCACGGTCATGGCCTCGGCCGAGGTCAGGGAGATCTACATGGGCATCGCAGCGTGACGCAGCCCGGCGGCACGGCAGTGCTCGAGACAAGCGAACTCACCGCCTTCTACGGCGACTTCCAGGCGCTGTTCGGCATCACCTTCGCGCTCGGCGAAGGCGAGACGGTCGCGATCATCGGCGCGAACGGGGCGGGGAAATCGACCTTCCTGAAGGCGATCGCCGGCCTGTTGCCGCGGCCGGCCGCGGCGGTGCGGCTCAACGGGCGCGACATCGGCGCGCTGCCGGCGTTCGAGATCGTCAAGCTCGGCGTCGCCCTGGTGCCGGAAGGCCGGCGGCTCTTTCCCTCGCTGTCCGTCGAGGAGAACCTCCTGGTCGGCGCCTACGGCCGGCGCACCGACGGGCCATGGAACCTCGCCACGGTCTACAAGCTGTTTCCCATGCTGCGGGAGCGGCGCCACGCGCCGTCGACGGCATTGTCCGGCGGGCAGCAGCAGATGGTCGCCGTCGGCCGCAGCCTGATGTCGAACCCGCGTATCCTCCTCTGCGACGAGCTCAGCCTCGGGCTCGCGCCCATCGTCATTCGCGACATCTATGCCGCGCTGACGGATATCAAGGCGCAGGGCACCAGCGTGGTCCTGGTCGAGCAGGATCTCGTCCATGCGATGTCGGTTGCCGATCGGGCCTATTGTTTCCAGGAGGGACGGGTGACGCTGACCGGCCGGCCGCAGGATCTGACCCGCGACGCGATCCACGCCGCCTATTTCGGACTGTGACGGATGCTCGGCTGGGTCGACACGCTGCTGCAAGGAATCCTGCTCGGCGGGCTCTATTCGCTCTATGCCACCGGGCTCTCGGTGATCTTCGGCATCATGCGCCTGGTCAATCTCGCCCATGGCGACCTGATCGTGCTCGCGGCGTTCCTGATGCTGGCGCTGACGGCGGTCGGCGTGCCCATCATCCTCGCCGTCGCCGTCGTCGTGCCGCTGATGTTCGCCGCCGGCTACGCGCTGCAGTGGGCGCTGCTCAATCGCGCGCTCGGCCGCAACATCCTGCCGCCGCTGCTGATCACGTTCGGGCTGTCGATCATCGTGCAGAACGGCCTGTTGGAAACGTTCTCCGCCGACACCAGGCGTCTCGACGTCGGCCACCTGCAAAGCGCGTCGCTGCCGCTCGGCGGCGGCATCGCGGTCGGGCTGATGCCGCTCATCTGCCTCGCCGCCGCGGTCGCGGTCATCGTGCTGCTCAACGGCGTGTTCTACCGCACCGCGCTCGGCCGCGCCTTCCGCGCCACCGCCGACGATGTCGAAATCGCGCAGCTCATGGGCATCAACAACAAATCGATCTATGCGCTCACCATGGGCATCGCGCTCGCGGTCTGCGCGGTCGCCGGGTTGTTTCTCGGCGCGCGCGCCAACTTCGATCCCAGCATCGGTCCGGCGCGGCTCCTCTACGCCTTCGAGGCAGTGATCATCGGCGGTCTCGGCAGCCTGTGGGGCACGCTCGCGGGCGGCATCGTCGTCGGCCTGGCACAGACGATCGGCGCGCACATCGATCCGGAATGGCAGATTCTGTCCGGCCATGTGGCCTTCCTGGTGGTGCTGGTGATACGGCCGCGCGGCCTGTTCCCGCGCGCGGTGGATTGAGGTCGCAGTCATGCGCCTATGGGGCGGATTGGACCGGCTCGCTCGCGGCGCCGACCTGCGTGGCGCGACCCCCTCTGCTCCCGGCGAAGGGCAGCGGCGCAATTCACGGTTCACCGTCGTCACGGCGACGCCCACGTCCACGGTCACGGCGCTCCTCGCCATTCCCGGGATCGTCCTCCTGTTCGCCTTGCCGGCCTTCGCCAGCCGCGCGCTGCTGCAGGAGCTGTTCTACGTCTTCACCATGCTGGCCCTGGCGCAGCTGTGGAATCTGCTCGCCGGCTGCGCCGGCCTCGTGTCCGTCGGCCAGCAGGCGTTCGTCGGCGTCGGCGCCTACGCGCTGTTCGCCTTCACGGTGATGGAGGGCTTCGACGCCGTGCCGTCGATCGCGCTCGCCGGCATCGTCGCCGGCGTGGTCGCCGTGCCGGCGGCGCTGATCGTGTTCCGCCTGCGCGGCGCGTATTTCGCCATCGGCACCTGGGTCGTCGCCGAGGTGTGCCGGCTCGTCCTGGCCCAGGTCAAGCAACTGGGCGGCGGCACCGGGACCTCGCTGCCGACCGATGTTGCGGGCGCGATGCTCGGTCTCGAGGAGGTGCGCGAGCTGTTCGCAGTGCGCGGGCCGGCGGCGCGCGACATTCTCGCCTATTGGCTGGCCCTCCTGCTCGCCGCCGGCACCTTCATGCTGGTCTACAGGCTGCTGCGCTCGCGCTACGGGCTCGCGCTTTCCGCCATCGGCGACGCCGAGGCCGCGGCCGAAAGCGCCGGCGTCGACGTCTTCCGCACCAAGCTCCTGATCTACGTGGTGACCGCCATGGCGACCGGCATGGCCGGCGCGCTCATCTTCCTGCAGAAGGCCAGGATCTCGCCCGACGCGGCTTTCTCGCTCATCGATTGGACGGCCTATGTCATCTTCATCGTGGTCATCGGCGGCATCGGCTCGATGGAAGGCCCGATCATCGGCGTGCTGATTTTTTATCTGCTGCAATATTATCTCGCCGCGCTCGGCTCCTGGTATCTGATCATCCTCGGCGGCCTCGCCATTCTGCTCATGCTGTTTGCTCCGTCCGGCGTCTGGGGCGTGATCTCGCACACCTTCGACATCAGCCTGTTCCCGGTGCGGCGCAGATTGATCGTGCCGGGAGACAAGGCGAAGCAGAAGGAAGGCGAGGCATGAGAAGGAAACCGGGATTTTTCCGGGAGCGGGGCGCGAGCGCGGCCCGGCACTGGCACGGATTTCCGGCGAGCAGCGGCTTGGCGCCGCTGCTCGCCGCGGAACTGTTCGGCGCGCTCGCACGTGTCGCGCGCGAAAGCGAGACCGCGATCCTCATGGTCGAACAGAACGCGCGGCGGGCGCTGAAAATGGCGAACCGTGCCTATCTGCTGTCGCTCGGCCGCATCGTCGGCGAAGGCAGCGCGCAGTCGCTCGCACAGGACAAGGCGGTGGCCGAATCCTATCTCGGCCTCTGAGAAGAAGCCGCCATCAAACCCGCAGCCGTGCGGCAAGGGCGCAGCGCGCGCCGGATGCGTGCAACGCAATATCCACTTGTCAGAATTGCGACAAATTGTCAGATTTTATCGTGTCTTGCAGCATAGGTGCATTGCAGCATTTGGCGGGGTGACGGCACCGATCGCGCCTATATGCGTGCCGCAAGCAAAGCAGACTTGGAGGTCACAATGTCTCGCAAGATTATCCCCGCTACGGTGGTGGCGGTCCTGTTCGCGTCCACCGGCTTGGCGTCCGCCCAGGCTCCGTCCGCCGAGGGCTTCGGCTTCGGCTCAGGCCCGTACCAGAGCCCTGCCGTCCAGAGCGTCACTCCAGCTCCGTACGAGCAGTTCAACGGGTACTACAATATGGCGCCCACCGACCGGTACCTTTACGGGTCGGCGCCGCGGAGACACGCAGCGCCCGAAAACGGGGCTGTGCGGTAACCTCGAAGCAGAATTTTTCGAAGCAACGGCCGCGTCATGCGCGGCCGTTGCCTTTTTCGTGAGCGGCTCCTCGCACCGCGCACGGGAAGTGCAGAAGCCCGAAGCGTGGCCCGGCGGCCTGCACGATGTGCGGCAGCAGCGTTGTCCACGGTGCAAAACCGCGTTTTCGGCACGCACTTACCCTTCACCGGTGACCCTCGCGCTCTGATACAAAAGCCAGCAAGGAGACTGTTGAACTTGCAGGATCCTGTCGGAGGGAACCGGCTCAACGATGCTGAAGAGCGATTCCGCAGAGCGCAGCGAAGCTCCAAACGCGGCGAGACAGCCGGTCACCCCGATGATGGAGCAATATATCGAGATCAAGGCGGCCAATCCGGATTGTCTCCTGTTCTACCGGATGGGTGATTTCTACGAATTGTTCTTCGAGGACGCCGAAGTCGCCGCGCGCGCGCTTGGCATCGTGCTCACCAAGCGCGGCAAGCATCTGGGCCGCGACATTCCGATGTGCGGCGTTCCGGTCGAGCGCGCCGACGAATACCTGCACCGGCTGATCGCGTTCGGCCATCGTGTCGCCGTCTGTGAGCAGCTTGAAGATCCCGCCGAGGCGAGAAAACGCGGCAACAAAAGCGTCGTCCGCCGCGACGTGGTGCGGCTGGTCACCCCCGGCACGCTGACCGAGGATTCGCTGCTCGATGCCCGGCGCAACAACTACCTGCTCGCGCTCGCGCGCGCCCGCGCCTCGTCGACGGAAGACCGCTTCGCGCTCGCCTGGATCGACATCTCCACGGGCGAGTTTCGCGTGGCGGAAAGCGACCGTGCCGGTCTTGCGGCCGAGATCGCCCGCATCGAGCCGGGCGAGATCATCGTCTCCGACGCGCTTTATGCCGACGCCGAGCTTGCGCCGCAGCTGCGCGCGCTGCCGGTGGTAACGCCGCTCGCCCGCGACGTGTTCGACGGCGCGACTGCCGAGCGGCGGCTTGCCGCGTTCTTCGGCGTCGCCACGACCGCAGCCTTCGGCGCCTTCTCGCGCGTCGAGCTGACGGCCGCGGCGGCGGCGATCACCTACGTCGAGCGCACCCAGATCGGCAAGCATCCGCCGCTGTCGCCGCCGGTGCGCGAGGCCGCCGGCGCGACGCTCGCGATCGACCATGCGACGCGCAGCAACCTCGAGCTCGTGCGTACGCTCGCCGGCGAACGGCGCGGTTCGCTGCTCGCCGCGATCGATCGTACGGTGACGCCGGGCGGTTCGCGGGCGCTGGCGCAGCGGCTGGCGGCGCCGCTGACCGATCCGGGCGAGATCGCCCACCGGCTCGACGCCGTCGGCGCATTGGTCGACGACGCCGGCACACGCGCCGATCTGCGCCAGCGGCTGAAATCCGCGCCCGATCTGGCGCGCGCCCTGTCGCGCCTCGTGGTCGGCCGCGGCGGGCCGCGCGATCTTGCCGCAATCCGCGACGGCATCGTTGCCGCATCCGCCATCGCGGAGCGGCTTGCGGCGCTCGCCGCTGGCTCGCGCGACATCCAACGGGCGCTCAAGGCGCTGTCGCTGCCCGACACTGCGCTCGCCGCCGAGCTGTCGCGGTCGCTTGCCGATGAGCTGCCGGCGTTCCGCCGCGACGGCGGCTTCATCCGCGCCGGCTGCGAACAGGCGCTCGACGATGCCCGCGCGCTGCGCGACGAATCGCGGCGCATCGTCGCCGCCTTGCAGGTCCGCTACGCCGAGGCGACCGGTATCCGCTCGCTGAAAATCCGCCACAACAACGTGCTCGGCTATTTCGTCGACGTGACCGCGCAGCACGGCGACAAGCTGTTGAGCGCGCCGCTCAACGCGACCTTCATCCATCGCCAGACGCTCGCCGGCCAGGTGCGCTTCACCACCACCGAGCTCGGCGCGCTCGAGGCGAAGATCGCCAATGCCGCCGATCGCGCGCTGGCGCTCGAGCTGGAGATCTTCGATCGCCTCGCCGCCGCCGTCACCGCCGCGAGCGCGGCGATCATGGAGGCGGCGGAAGCGCTCGCCGCCGTCGACGTCGCGGCGGCGCTCGCGAGCCTCGCGGTCGAGCGCGACTATGTGCGCCCCGAGGTCGATGCAAGCCTCGCCTTCGCCATCACCGGCGGGCGCCACCCGGTCGTCGAGCAGGCGCTCGGCAAGGACGGCGGGCCGTTCATCGCCAACGATTGCGACCTGTCGCCGCCAGCGCTGGCGGAGGGCAAAGAGGCCGCGGGGCGTATCTGGCTCGTCACCGGTCCGAACATGGCAGGGAAATCGACTTTTTTGCGCCAGAACGCGCTCGTCGCCGTGCTGGCGCAGATGGGAAGTTTCGTACCGGCCAAAGCCGCCCGCATCGGCGTCATCGACCGCCTCTTCTCGCGGGTCGGCGCGGCTGATGATCTCGCGCGCGGGCGCTCGACCTTCATGGTCGAGATGGTCGAGACTGCGGCGATCCTCAACCAGGCGGGCGAACGCGCGCTCGTCATCCTCGACGAGATCGGCCGCGGCACGGCGACCTTCGACGGGCTCTCCATCGCCTGGGCCACGATCGAGCACCTGCACGAGAACAACCGCTGCCGCGCGCTGTTCGCGACGCATTTCCACGAGATGACCGCGCTCGCGGCCAAGCTGCCACGGCTCCGCAACGCCACGATGCGCGTGAAGGAATGGCAGGGCGAAGTCGTGTTTTTGCACGAAGTCGTTGCCGGCGCCGCCGACCGCTCCTACGGCATCCAGGTGGCGAAGCTCGCCGGCTTGCCGCCCAGCGTGATCGAGCGCGCGCGGCACGTGCTGGCGCAACTCGAAGCCGAGGATAGGAGTTCGCGGGCGCGGCAGCTGATCGACGATCTGCCGCTGTTCGCCGCACGGCTGGCGTCAACGCCGGCGCCGCCGCGCGACGCCACACTCACCGCGCTGATCGAGGCGCTCGCGGCGCTCCATCCCGACGAGATGTCGCCGCGCGACGCGCTCGAGGCGCTCTATGCGCTCAAGGCGCAGCTGGCGAAGACGCGCAGTCTGGATTGAGCGGCGCGACGTCCGGGGTCGGTCCGCCCGCCGGCAGCCCGGTCCGCGGTCCGCGTCGCGCAATCCACGCTAGGCTTGCTGCGTGCGCGCGATCCACAACAGCCCGCTCCACGCGATACAGATCGCAAGGCCTTTCGTCACTCCGGCCGAGCGAAGCGAGAGCGGCAACCCATCACCGCGACCGCGGTGCCATACTTCTTGCGAGCGGTGGACAGGGATTCCGGGTTCGCGCCCTTCGGCGCGCCCGGAATGACGCAATCGGTCACTTGCGGGTCAGCCCTATCTCCACCGACGGGCCGCTCCTGATCGTCTGATAGACGACGCAATAGCGCTCGGTGAGCTTGAGCAGCTGATCGAGCTTCTCCTGCGACGCGTCGGTGTCGAGGTCGAAGCGCAGGCGGATCTGCGCGAAGCCGACCGGCGCCTCCTTGGCGACGCCGAGCGTGCCGCGGAAATCGAGGTCGCCTTCGGCCGAGACCGTGCCGGCGTGGAGCGGGACGTCGATCGCGGTGGCGACTGCCTTGAGTGTGACGCCGGCACAGGCAACGAGCGCCTCGAGCAGCATGTCGCCTGAGCACAATTCGAGCCCGGAGCCGCCGGTCGCCGGATGCAGCCCCGCAACGGCGAGCGCGCGGCCAGTCTCGACCTTGCACGCGATGCTGGTGTCGTCGAGCGAGCCCTTGGCCTTGAGCGTGATCACCGCGGCCTTGGGATCGGTCTTGTAGCGCTCCTTGATCGGCGCCTGCAGCGCGCGCAGTCCGGCAGCGTCCATGGACAGACCTTTCCTGCGAATTCGATGAAAAAATAGGGACGACAGACGGCGGACAACAGAGACGGCAACCTGTCGCTCTGACGCCCGCTGTCTGTCGTCAGTCGTCTGTTTCGGTCATGCCGCCGGCATCAGCACGAGGCGGCCGACGACCTTGCCGTCCTTCAATTCGTTGAGCGCGTCGTTGACCGCAGCGAGCGGACGCGTGCCGATCGGGAGGTCGGGCGCGCCCTTGCGGCGCACGAGGTCGAGCAGCTCGCCCATTTCGGTGAGGCTGCCGACATATGAGCCCTGAATGGACATGGCGCGCAGCGGCAGGAACGGCGTCGGTATGGTGACGTCGCCGCCGAACAGGCCGACGACGATGACCTTGCCGCCCTTAACGATGCTGTCGAGGGCAAGCTGCACTGTGCGCGCGGCGCCGACGAGATCGATCACCGCCCACGCTCCGCCCTTCGTCGCCTCGATGATCTGCTTGGCCGCATCCGGCGCATTGCCGTCGATCGCCGCCACCGCGCCGGCCTTGAGCGCCGCCTGCCGCTTGACCGGGTCGATGTCGACGACGATCGCGCCCTTGCCGCCCATCTTGCCGTGCAGCGACAGACACATCAGCCCGAGCCCGCCGGCGCCGATGATGACCATCGACTCCTGCTGCAACAGCGGGCCGACCTTCTTCAACGCGCCGTAGGTGGTGATGCCCGAACAGGCGAGCGGCGCCGCCCGTTCCGGCGCGACGTTGCCGATGTCGAACAGATAGCGCGGATGCGGCACCAGCAAATGATCGGCATAGCCGCCGGAGCGGAACACGCCGATGCTGAACGCCGTGCGGCAAAGCTGCTCGTCGCCGCGCTTGCAGACCGCGCATTCGCCGCAGCCGAGCCATGGATGAACGAGCCGGCGGTCGCCCACCTTGACGCCCTTTGCGTCTGGGCCGACGGCGACGACTTCGCCGACGTTTTCGTGTCCCATGGTCAGCGGCAGCTTGACGCCGCGGTCGGCGAGCTTGAGCAGCTTGCCGCCGCCGAGATCGTAGTGGCCCTCCCAGATATGCAGATCGCTGTGGCAGACGCCGGCGGCGATGACCTTGAGCAGGACCTCGGTCCCCGTGGGCTTCGGCGTCGGCCGCTCCATCAGCCGCAGCGGTGCCCCGCATTCACAGACATCATAGCTTTTCATCGGACCTGATCCTCCCGTTCATCTTTACTGCTTCTCGACGCGTTCGCCGTAGCATGGGGTACGGGTACACGGCGGAAGATAAATGTTATACCAACCTTGCGCGCAGGACGATGATGTATTCGCCGCAGGAGAACCTATGTAGCCCGCATTGAGCGAAGCGCCATGCGTCAACGCCGCGGGCCCGGCATCTGATTGTCGGATTCCGCTTCGCCCCACTCGGGCTCCGTTACACGACCCCAGCTCTTGCATGATGCACGATACCCAACGCTCCGCGCGCGCCGTCGAATTGATCGACAGCCCGGCAATCGTCGCCGACCTCAAGGCGCTCGCCGCCGCGCACGCCGGGCGCGAGCTGCGCAGCGCCGTGGCTCAGCGCCTGAAATCGGCGCTCACCCAGGCCCGGGCGCGCGCCGAGGACCTGCTGCTCAAGGACCGCCACGGGCGGCACTGTGCCGAGCGGCTCTGCGGCATGCAGGACGAGATCATCCGCATCCTTTTCGAGTTTGCCGCTGGCGAACTTTATCCGCTGCAGGTCCGCTCGCAGGCCGAGCGCATGGCCGTGGTCGCGACCGGCGGCTACGGCCGCGGCCTGCTGGCGCCGAGTTCCGACATCGATCTCCTGTTCCTCTTGCCGTACAAGCAGACCGCCTGGGGCGAGTCGGTCGCCGAAGTGCTGCTCTATTGCCTGTGGGACATGGGCCTCAAGGTCGGGCACGCCACGCGCTCGGTCAACGAATGCATCCGCCAGGCCAAGGCCGACATGACCATCCGCACGGCGCTGCTCGAGTCGCGGCATCTGTTCGGCGACGCCAAGCTCTACGGCGAGCTCACCGCGCGGTTCGACAAGGAGGTCGCGCAGGGGACGGCGCCGGAATTCGTCGCCGCCAAGCTTGCCGAGCGCGAGGAGCGTCACCGCCGCGCCGGCCAGTCGCGCTATCTCGTCGAGCCCAATGTCAAGGACGGCAAGGGCGGCCTGCGCGACCTGCACACGCTGTTCTGGATCGCCAAATACGTCTACCGCGCGCACGAGCCTGAGGAGCTGATCGCCTGCGGCGTGTTCGACCGCGACGAATACAATCTGTTCCGCCGCTGCGAAGATTTCCTGTGGTCGGTCCGCTGCAACATGCATTTCCTCGCCGGCCGCGCCGAGGAGCGGCTTTCGTTCGACATCCAGCGCGAGATCGCGGTGCGGCTCGGCTACACCGAGCATCCCGGGCTCAAGGACGTCGAGCGCTTCATGAAGCACTATTTCCTCACCGCCAAGCATGTCGGCGACCTCACCGCCATCCTCTGCGCCGGCCTCGAGGAGCGCGAGGCCAAGCCCGCGCCGGTGCTCAGCCGCATGATGGCGCGCCTGCGCCCGGCGCGCAGCCGGCGCACCCTGAGCGAGACCGACGACTTCACCGTCGACAACAACCGCATCAACATCGCCCGCGCCGACGTCTTCCGGCGCGATCCGGTCAATCTGATCCGGCTGTTTCACTTGGCGCAGAAGCACAATCTGGCGTTCCACCCCGAAGCCATGCGCTCGGCCACCCACTCGCTCAAGCTGATCGATGCCAAGGTGCGCGGGGACGCGGAGGCGAACCGGCTGTTCCTCGACATCCTGACCTCGAAGACCGAGGCGGAGACGGTGCTCCGGCGCATGAACGAGGCCGGCGTGCTCGGCGAATTCGTGCGCGCCTTCGGCCGCGTCGTGGCGATGATGCAGTTCAACATGTACCACCACTATACGGTGGACGAGCATCTCCTGCGCTGCATCGGCGCGCTCAACGAGATCGAGCAGGGCGGCAATCGCGAGGTCGCGCTGGCGAGCGAGCTGATGCAGACGATCCAGCCGCGGCACCGCACGCTGCTCCTGGTCGCGCTATTCCTGCACGACATCGCCAAGGGCCGCGTCGAAGATCACTCGATCGCCGGGGCGCGCATCGCCCGCCGGTTTTGTCCCCGGCTGGGCTTGAGCGCGGCGGAGACCGAGCTGGTGGCCTGGCTCGTCGAGGTGCATCTTGTCATGTCGACGGTGGGGCAGTCGCGCGACCTCTCCGACCGCAAGACGATCGAGAACTTCGCCGCCGTGGTGCAGTCGCTGGAGCGCATGAAGCTCCTCTACATCCTCACCGTGGCCGACATCCGCGCGGTGGGGCCGGGGGTATGGAACGGATGGAAGGCGCAGCTGCTGCGCACGCTCTACTACGAGACCGAACCGGTGCTGACCGGCGGCTTCTCCGAGGTCAACCGCGCCGAGCGCGTGGCGCAGGCCAAGGCCGAATTCCGCGCCGAGATCGGCGATTGGCCGGCAGACGCGCTCGACGCCTACATCGCCCGCCACTATCCGGCCTACTGGCTCAAGGTCGACCTGCCCCACAAGGTGCTGCAAGCGCGCTTCGTGCGCGCGACCGAGTCGGACGGCAGGCGGCTCGCCACCAGCGTCGGCTTCGATGCCGCGCGCGGCGTCACCGAGCTGACGGTGTACGCCCCCGACCATCCTTGGCTTCTCTCGATCATTGCCGGCGGCTGCGCGCTCGCCGGCGCCAACATCGTCGATGCCCAGATCTACACCACGACCGACGGGCTTGCGCTCGATACCATCGCAGTCTCGCGCGAGTTCGAGCGCGACGAGGACGAGGCCCGGCGCGCCGCGCGCATCGGCGATGCCATCGAGAAAGCGGTGCGCGGCGAGATCAAGCTGCCCGAGGTGGTGGCCAAGCGCGCCCCGGCGAAAGGGCGGCTCAAGGCTTTCGCGATCGAACCCGAGGTGACCATCAACAACCAATGGTCTCACCGCTACACCGTCGTCGAGGTGACCGGTCTCGACCGCCCCGGCCTCCTTTACGAGCTGACCGGCACACTCTCCAAGCTCAACCTCAACATCGCCTCCGCGCATGTCGCGACCTTCGGCGAACGCGTGGTCGACGTGTTCTATGTCACCGACCTTCTCGGCGAGAAAATCGGCTCGCCAACGCGCCAGGCGGCGATCAAGCGCCCGCTGCTGGCGCTGCTGGCTGCGCCCGGCGCTGAGGGCAGGCCGATGCGCGAGGCGGCGGGATAGTTTCTCTCTTAGTGTGAGCCATTGCGGGAGGGCGCGGGGGTCGGGGAGGACAGGTAACGCCCCTTTAAACCGCGCGCCCTACCGTCGCCGCTGCGCGTTTTCAGCGCGGGGACGGAAACATGGCGTTGCGACGGGCCGGCCGCAAGCGTGGTGGCGACGACGCACGCCTCAACTTGCGGCTGCGCCCGCAGGACCGCACCAGCGGCCCGCAGCAGGGGCGGGGGAGCGTTCTGCGCCC
>Ga0210405_10004795_pt1 | contig 12572 bp, 11 predicted proteins | sample IncBWH11MmetaG_FD_155492 | JGI IMG/M metagenome (GOLD analysis project Ga0210405, IMG submission 155492) | Forest soil microbial communities from Barre Woods Harvard Forest LTER site, Petersham, Massachusetts, United States - Inc-BW-H-11-M | ecosystem: Environmental > Terrestrial > Soil >... | reverse complement strand
AGTAGCGGCGCGGGCTATACCGAAATCCACCAGATAGGCGAAATCATCATGGGTGACCAGGACGTTTTCCGGCTTGACATCGCGATGGGTCACGCCGGCGGAATGCGCGGCGTCCAGTGCGGCTGCGATCTGGCGCACGATGGCCACCGCCCGTGCGGGGCTCATCGGCCCGGTACGTCGCAACATGGTGGACAAATCGGTGCCCTCGATCAGCCGCATGTCCAAATACAGCTGCCCGTCGATCTCGCCGTAGTCGTGGATCGGCACCACATGTGGCTCGGTCAGTCGGCCCGCGGCGTCGGCCTCGCGTTGCATCCGTGCGCGGAACGTCGGGTCGCCGGAGAACTGCCCCGAGATCAGCTTCAACGCCACCACCCGGCGCTTGCGGGTGTCTTCGGCCTCATAGACCTCGCCCATCCCGCCGCGGCCGAGCAGCCGCAGCAGCCGATAGGGCCCAAACCGCGACCCCGCCCGCGAATCCCACTGGCTGTGGCTCACCGTCGACGCTCCCTTCGCCCGGCGACCAGATCCCGCCAGCCGTAACCGGCCGCGGCTCCCGACGCCCACATTGCGCCGCAATCGATGGCTAGCGGCGACACGTTAATTCTCTGATGAGCTGGCCACAGCAAAATCGTGCTACGGCAGCGAATTCTGGATCATGCCTTCGGGCCCGATCATCGGTTGCAGGGAAATTATTTTTCGTCATGAGATGGCATTCACCGCCGTTTCTAGTTTCGATTGGAACGAGCTCGGCAGCGGAATGGATCCATATTGGTCTAAACCATCTTGACCCGGACCAATTGCGGCCTCCATAAACGCCTTTACGGCCGTGCCGGTCGCGGAATCCGGATACTTCGAGCACACGATCTCGTATGTTGCCTCCACGATTGGGTAGGCACCGGGCTGCGTCGGCTTGTAGAACGACGACAAGTCCAACACCAAATCATTGCCCTGCCCAATGATCTTGGCGCCGGCTATCGTTTTGCTGACCGAGTCCGTAGTGATCGACACCGAATCCGGACCCGCTGACGTGATGATCTGGGCCATGCTCAATTGCTTCCCCACCGCGAACGACCACTCGTTGTAAGTGATTGACCCGTTGGTGTTCTGCAGCATGGCCGACGTGCCGTTATCCCCAGCGGCGCCGTCACCGACACCCCCATTGAACGTCTGCCCGTCGCCTTTACCCCACGCACCGTTGGACGCGGCACCGAGGTACTGCTGGAAGTTGGATGTGTTAGCGGATTGGTCGCTGCGGAAGATGACGTGAATGGGCATCGCGGGCAGGTTGGTGCCCGGGTTGAGCGCCGTGATCGCCGGGTCGTTCCAAGTGGTGATGCTCCCGTTGAAAATCTTTGCGGTCGTGGGCCCGTCCAGCTTGAGCGAACTGACTCCGTCGATGTGGTAGGTGACTGCAATCGGTTCAAACACTGCCGGCAGGTCCCACGCCGGCGAACCGCACCGCTGCGCTGCGTGATCGGGCTGACCCTTCGACGGATTCAACGGGTCGCCGGAACCCGCCAGATCGGTCTGGTTATTAACGAAATCCGTTACCCCGGCGCCGGATCCGTTCGCGTTGTAGTCCAGCGTGTAGCCCGGGCACGCATGGACGTAGGCGTAGACGAATTGTTCCATCGCGTTTTCTTGCGCGGTCGCGCCACTGGCTTTGAGTTTCTTCTTGCCACCGCACTGCACCGGCGCCGAGTTGGCGCTGGATCCAGACGACGAGGTGTTGGTGTTGGTGTTGCCACCGCATCCCGATACCACCAAGACGCCGGCGACCAGCAGGCTCAGCGCGGCACCAGATCGGGTGAACATCACAACTCCTCTGAAGAGTCAAGGCGACGAACACACACTCCGCCACCGGGTCGAGCCGAGCCGCGGAACCATGTCCCGCCGTTGGATACGTCGCGGTCGGCAACGAACGCGTTAACCCAATGTGAATATACAAAGCTTTGAAGATGGGCGAACGCTTAGGGACAGCTTTGAAGATCCGCAGAGGTTAGCGGCGGTTCACCCGGAGTGTGACATCACGACGTAGCATCGGAGGTTAATGGAATGTGAACAGCTCAGCGCCGAAACTGGTGCTGTTGATACTAATGGTGCCGCTGCCGTCATGAGGGCGGTGGACCTCACCCTGGGGTTCGGCGCCAAAACCGTGCTCGACGCGGTGAGCCTCGACTTTCCCGCGCGTGCGGTGACGTCCTTGCTGGGGCCGACGGGCTCAGGTAAGACGACCTTCCTGCGCACGCTGAATCGGATGAACGACAAAGTTTCCGGACACCGGTACAGAGGTGATGTGCTGTTGAACGGACACAGCATCTTCAAAGACCGCGACCTGATGGAGTTTCGCCGCAGAGTCGGCATGGTGTTCCAGCGGCCCAATCCGTTTCCGATGTCGATCATGGACAACGTGGTTGCGGGCGTGCGCGCTCACAAGATGGTGCCGCGCAAGGAATTCAAAAGCGTTGCCGAGGCTCGACTCACCGAGGTTGGGCTCTGGCATGCGGTTAAGGACCGGCTAGGTGATTCGCCGTTCCGGCTCTCCGGCGGTCAGCAACAGTTGTTGTGTCTGGCCCGTACGCTTGCGGTGAATCCGGAAGTGCTGCTGCTCGACGAGCCCACCTCCTCATTGGACCCGACGACGACCGAGAAGATCGAAGCGCTCATTCGATCCCTCGCCAACCGCCTGACCGTGATCATGGTGACGCATGATCTCGCCCAGGCCGCCCGGATCGCTGACCGGACGGCCCTATTTTTCGACGGCAGGCTGGTCGAGGAAGGGCCCACCGACCAATTATTCCTGTCACCGAAGCATGCGGAAACCGTCCGTTATGTCTCCGGATTGTTCGGCGATCGCAGACTGCTCGGCGTCGTCGTTGGGGCCAGCGAGGCAAATGGCGAAAGGCGGGAAAAGAAAGATAGAGAAAGGTGGGGCGCGTGAAAATTCGTTTGCGCACGTTGTCGGTTGCGGTGCCGCTGGTTCTTGTCGCAGCGGCCTGCGGTTCGCACTCAACAGGCGGTTCGTCCAACCCGCGCGCCAGCGCCGGTAGTGTCGCCACCACGCCCGCAAGCTCGACTGTGGTGTTGTCGGAGACCGGCGCCACTGAGCTGTACCCGCTGATGAATTTGTGGCGCGACGGCTACCACCAGAATTACCCGAACGTCACGATCAACACGGCATCCACCGGGTCAGGTGCCGGAATATCCCAGGCCATTGCCAGGACAGCCGACATCGGCGCTTCCGGCGCCTACCTGTCCAACGGTGACATTGCCGCGCACAAGGGGCTGATGAACATCGCCTTGGCCATTGCCGCTGAGCAGGTCCACTACAATCTGCCCGGTGTCACCGAGCACCTAAAGCTGAATGGCAAAGTGCTGGCGGCGATGTACCAGGGCACGATCAAAACCTGGAATGACCCGCAGATCGCCGCCCTCAACCCCGGGGTGAACCTGCCAGCCACCCCGGTGGTTCCGCTCCACCGATCCGACGGGGCCGGCGACACTTTCGTGTTCACCCAATATCTGTCGAAGCAAGACCCCGACGGCTGGGGTAAGTCGCCCGGCTTCGGCACCACCGTCGACTTTCCCGCGGTGCCCGGCGCGCTGGGCGAGAACGGCGCCGGCGGCATGGTGACCGGCTGCGCCGGAACTCCCGGCTGCGTCGCCTACATTGGCATGAGCTACCTAGATCAGGCCAGCCAGAAGGGACTGGGCGAAGCCCAGTTGGCCAATGCTTCTGGTAAGTACCTGTTGCCCGAAGCCAAAAGTATTGAGGCCGAGGCTGCCGGCTTCGCCTCGCAGACACCGGCGGACCAGGTGATCTCGCTGATCAACGGGCCCGCCGCGGACGGGTATCCGATCGTCAACTACGAGTACGCCGTGGTCTACAGCAGCCAGAAGGATGCCGCCACCGCACAGACGCTGCAGGCGTTTCTGCACTGGGTGGTGACCGATGGCGGCAGCCCCAAGTTCCTGGACAAGGTTCACTTTCAGCCGCTGCCAGCCCCGGTGTTGAAGTTGTCCGAAGCTCAGATCGCCCAGATCACAAGCTAAATCGTTTCTTTGACGCTTCCCACGCACCAGCCTTCGTCAGGCGGCTCAACCGTCCTCCGACCCTTGCTGAGCCGCCTCCGTGTGGTGCGCCGCCAGGGCCTCGTCGTCCGCTGGGCCGGCGGGTTGGGTGCTGTGATCCCGCTGATCGCGCTCGTGTTCGTGCTGGCGACGCTGATCATCGAGGCGTTGCCCGCGATCAGGCTCAACGGACTGCACTTCTTCACCGCCACCGAATGGAACCCGGGAAACCTTTACGGCAACACGGTTGTCACCGATGGTGTCCCACATCCGACGGGCGCCTACTACGGGGCATTGCCGCTGATTGTCGGCACGTTGGCGAGTTCTGCGATCGCCCTGATCGTCGCTGTGCCGGTGTCAATCGGAGCAACGTTGGCGATCGTGGAACGGTTGCCGAAACGTCTCGCCTCGGCGGTCGGCATGGTACTGGAATTGCTCGCCGGCATCCCCAGTGTCGTCGTCGGTCTTTGGGGGGCATTGACATTCGGGCCGTTCATCGCCCACCACATCGCTCCGGTGATCGCCCGCAACGTTCCCGATGTGCCGGTGCTCGACTACTTCCGCGGCGATACCGGCAACGGAGAGGGCCTGTTGGTGTCCGGTCTGGTGCTGGCGGTGATGATCATTCCCATCATCGCCAGCACCACCCGTGACCTGATCCGGCAGGTGCCTTCGCTGCCCCGCGAGGGCGCGATCGCGCTGGGGATGTCCGATTGGGAGTGTGCGCGCAGGGTCACCCTGCCGTGGGTGTCCAGCGGCATCATCGGCGCCGTGGTCCTGGGACTTGGACGTGCGCTGGGCGAGACGATGGCTGTCGCGATGGTCTCCGGCGCAGCGTTGGGCACGATGCCGACCAATATTTACTCGACCATGACCACCATCGCCGCCACCGTTGTGTCGCAGCTGGATTCGGCGCTGACCGACTCCACCAACTTCGCGGTGAAGACGCTCGCCGAAATCAGTCTGGTGCTGATGGTGATCACGCTGCTGACGAATGTGGCGGCTCGTGCGTTGGTGCGACGGGTGTCGGGTACCGCGCTTCCAGTCGGGCGAGGTATTTGAGGTGAGCGAATCGACTGCGCCTGGGGCCGGGCAGACATCGACGTCCGCTCGGCATTGGTCGGTCGTTGCTCGACGCAAGATCGTCAACGCGCTGTGGTGGACCGCATGTTTCTGCTGTCTGGCGGTGGTGATCGGGCCGACGTTGTGGATGCTGATCGGAGTCGTCGGCCGTGCTTTGCCCGTGTTCCACTGGAGCGTGCTTGTCGAGGACTCGCATGGCGGCGGTGGCGGCCTGCGCAACGCCATCGTGGGCACCGCGGTCCTGGGTGTCGGGGTCATGCTGGTGGGTGGCACCGTGAGCGTGTTGACTGGGATCTATCTGTCCGAATTCGCCACCGGCAGAACGTACTCCATCCTGCGCGGTGCTTACGAGGTGCTGTCCGGTATCCCGTCCATTGTGCTTGGCTATGTTGGCTATCTGGCCCTCGTCGTGGACTTTGATTGGGGCTTTTCCTTGGCGGCCGGGGTGTTGGTGCTGTCGGTGGTGAGTATTCCGTACGTCGCCAAGGCCACCGAGTCCGCGCTCGCTCAGGTGCCGACGTCGTACCGGGAGGGGGCCGCGGCTCTGGGGCTGCCGGTCGGTTGGACGCTGCGCAAAGTCGTGCTGAAGACGGCAATGCCCGGAATCGTCACCGGGCTGCTGGTGGCACTGGCGGTGGCGATCGGCGAGACGGCGCCGATGCTGTACACGGCGGGCTGGTCGGATTCCCTCCCGACCGCACAACTCACCGACTCGCCAGTCGGATACCTGACCTACCCCATCTGGACGTTCTACAACCTGCCGTCGAAGACGGCCCAAGACCTGTCCTATGACGCGGCCTTATTGCTGCTCGTGTTCTTGTTACTGCTGATCATCGTTGGGCGGCTGATCACCTGGTTCGCCCAGCGGCATTCGGAGTCGGAGTAACGAGCGGTCGCTGGCGGAACGCTACGGGTGCCGCAGCTGTAAGAATTCCAGCAGCAGCTTGTTGACGATTGCCGATTGCTCAATCTGCGGGCAGTGGCCGGCCGCCTCGACCACAGCCGAACGCCCCTGCGGAATCTGGTCGGCGATCTCTTTCGCCCAGCCGAGCGGAAGGAGCTTGTCGCACCCGCCCTCGACCACAAGCGTCGGCACTAAGACACGCTCGTAGGCCCGTCTGCTCGACGGGGTCGGTGGCGGCTCAGCGCCGGGCCGGCGAAAACGCGCCGCCGCGACCGCCTCCCACGCACCGGGTGCGGTGCTGGATTCGTACCGGCGCCGCACATAATCCTCGTCGGCCGGATAGGACGGATCGTGAAACAGCGCCTCGACGATACTGCGCATGGCCGGCACTGTCGCGTCGTAATCGTAGAGCGCCTCCATGTACTGGTTGCGCTGGATTTCGCCGCCGCCGCAGATGGCGACCATGCTGCGCATCGGCAAGGCCGGCGACTCCGATGTGGCGTCGACGAGCAGCATGATGGCGCCCATCGAATTGCCGATGAAATGCGCCGAGGCGATGGACAGCTCGCTGCAGAAGCGGGCGACATGGCGGATCCGCATGCCACGCCCGTCGTTGAAATCAATGACTTTGGCTGATTGCCCGAAGCCCAACATGTCTGGCGCCAGTACTCGATACCGGGCGGCGAGCGCGGCTATGGTTCTCTCCCAGCCGAGTTCGGCGCTCACGCCGAACTCACCACCGTGCAGCAGGACTACCGGATCGCCGTCGCCGGCCTCCAGGTAGCTGGTGATCAGCCCGTCGACCACGACAGTTTTGTGTCGAAACTCCATGGCGGGCATCTCAGTTCGGATCGAGCGGGCCGACGGGTTTGGTGGTCGTCGCATGGACCAGCAGTTCGGCCAGCTGCTGCGGCCGACTCAGGAACGGACAGTGCGACGTGTCGATGGTCAACTGCTCGACGCCGAGTTCGGTCGATGAGTTCGACCTCAGGGTGCCGCCGAGGCCGACAACCAGCGGCCCTTGGCCTTCCGGGCCTTCCGTCAACATCGACCGTGCCCTCCTCACTTGACCGCGATGGGATTCACCGGAGAGCCCACCGCGCCAACGATTCTCAACGGTGGCGCGATGAGCTGAAACTCGTACACACCATCGGCCGCACAGTCCGCCGCCAGCGCGGTGAGATCCCAGTACTCGCCGAGCATCAGCCCCATGTCCCGCAAGCACAGCATGTGCATGGGCAAAAACGTTCCCTCGACGCCGGACACCGGGTCTTCGACCATGAGGTTATCGGCCGCCACAGCAGCGATCTCGTGATCATGCAGCCAGGATGCACACCGCCAGTCCAATCCCGAGCCGAGTTCACCCCCGTTGCCGGTCTCCAGAAACCTTGCCCACCAGCCGGTTCTGATCAACACGATGTCGCCGCGGCCAACCGTCACGCCCTGCGACCGAGCGACGTCGTCAAGCTCGGCCGGGGTGATCGGGTTGCCGAGTTCAAGAAAAGTCTGCGCACCGCGATGACGAACGAGATCTAGCAACACGCCACGCGAGATGATGCCCTTGGCGTCGACCTTGTCGATTCCGCAGTGGAATGCGCCGAGACTGGTCACCGAGTCTGCCGGGAAGCCGTTGTAGAGCTGGTCATCGTAATAGACGTGGGAGAGCGCGTCCCACTGGGTGGCCGCCTGGAGCGGCATGATGATCATGTCGTCGTTGAAACGAAATGGATTGTCCTGGAAGTATTTCCCAAGCTCTCGTGCAGCGGGGTTGGTGGCCCAGTCCGCCCCGTAGCGAGCCAGCGTGTTCACATCGCCACCGTCCACCGTCATCACATGGATCGGGTTATGCCGGAACTTGAATGCGCCCTGCGGGCCCGACGACCCGAAGTCCACGCCAAGGGGAAACACCTTGCCGTGCTTGACCAGACTAGCCGCTTGCGCAACCTTGTCCGCGGTGATGAAGTTGAGTGTGCCGAGCTCGTCGGCATCTCCCCACCGTCCCCAGTTGCAGACATCGCGCGCGACCCGGCGAAAGTCGGTCAGGTTGGCCACAGTGCGCGCCCTTCCTCAAGTTCACGCGCGATGGCGGCGCCTATATTGCCGCCGTCGACCCAGAGCACTTGTCCCGAAATATAGCTGGCTGCTTCGCTATTCAAGAACACCAGCACAGCGGCCTGCTCGGCCGGATCGGCGACCCGGCCCAAGGGTTTGGGGATGTCATCGAGGTACTGCTGGCCGTAGGCAGTGCGCAGCTGGTCGAGAATCGGGGTCTCGGTAACGCCCGGTCCAGTGCAGTTGATGCGAATACCTCGAGCACCGAGCGCAGCGGTATTTCTCATGGTGTAAAGGATGATCGCTTCTTTGGACAACCGGTAGCCGCCGTCGGCCAACGCGTCCGGATGGCGGTGACACCACTGAATTCCCTCGGGCATCGTGCGGGTGTTCAGCAGCCCGCCGACGACCTGCTGATGCTCCCGATACCCGGCCGCCGCGAGCGAGGACACACTCACGATGGACGATCCGGCCGGCATCTGCTCCAATAACGCCTCGGTGACATGGCGTAAGCCGAGGAAGTTGATCGTGACGACGAGCAACGGATCGCCGATGCCGGAGGAGACGCCGGCGATGTTGAACAACGCATCGACGTCCCCGCCAATCGATTCGACCGCGCGGTCGATGGATGACGGATCGGTCAGGTCAAGAGCGTGGAATTCGGCGATGTCGGTATTGGGCGGATGCTTATCCAACCCGACGACGTCGGCCCCGAGCTCGGTGAGCTGCCTGACGAGGTGGGCCCCGATCCCCGACGCACACCCGGTCACGACGGCACGGAGACCGTCGTAACGCCACAGCTCGTCGATCTGTCCCAAAGTGTCAGACAACTTCCGGTTTCACGACTGCTGCTCTTTCTGCTCTTTGAGACGCTGCGCAGCCTGGACGCGACCTTCGTTGATTTCGGCCATGGCCTCGGGGATCTCGCTCGCGGTGAACTTTCCTCCGCGGCCGGTGGGCAGGCCGCCGAACGAGTAGCCCTCGTCAAACGGCGGGGCGGTCGACTCCGGACGACGCGCCTCGATCTTCTCGATGACCGGCGCTAACCGCTTGGCCTTGTCGGCCACCGCCTTTGCATCGCGCTCGATGAATTCCGGCAGCACTTCTTTACCCATCAGCTCGATAGATTCCATACTGCCTTCGTGGCTGCGCGGGTTGAGCAGCAAGATGATCTCGTCGACGCCACTCTCCTCGTAACCGCGCAGGAACTCCCGAACGGTGGCCGGCGAGCCGATGGCTCCGCGACCGGGACCGTAGGCCAGCGTCGGATCCTTGTCGACCTCTTCGAGATACCGTTTCCAGACTCCGGTGCGCCCGGGCGTGTGAATGCCGGTCATGTAGTAGTGCATGATCCCGAACGAGAAGAATCCGCCACCCAATCCGAGGCGCTCGAGTGCCTGCTCGTCGGTGCGGGCGACCATCATTGACAGGTCACCTCCGATGGCAAGGATGTTCGGGTTGATCTGCGGGGTGATCGGGACGCCGCTTTCCTCGAGTTCCTTGTAGTAGCCGTTCACCCGCTCGGTGAGCGGACCAGGGCCGGTGTAAGCGAAACTCAGCGCCCCGATGCATTTCTGGGCGGCCATCTGCACCGATGCTGGCCTGGTGCAGGCGACCCACACCGGCGGGTGCGGCTTCTGTAACGGCTTGGGGATGACGTTGCGAGCCGGCATCTCGATGTGCTCACCCTTGAACCCGGTGAAGGGTTCTTCGATCATGCAGCGGATCGCCACCTCCAGCGCCTCTTCCCATTGGGCACGCTTGTCGGCGGGGTCGATACCGAAGCCTCCCAACTCACCGATCGAGGAGGATTCGCCGGTGCCGAACTCGACTCGTCCGTCGGAAATCAGATCGAGGGTGGCGATACGTTCGGCGACCCGGGCAGGATGGTTGACAGCCGGCGGGAGGTGCATGATGCCGAATCCCAGCCGGATGTTTTTGGTCCGCTGGCTGGCTGCGGCCAGAAACATCTCCGGAGCGGTGGAGTGACAGTATTCCTCAAGGAAGTGGTGCTCGGTCAGCCACACCGTGGAGAAACCGGCCTCGTCGGCCGCCTCGACCTCATCGAGGCAGTCCTTCAGCAGCTCGTGCTCGTCGTCCGGCTGCCATGGGCGGGGTAGGGCGAATTCGTAGAACAATGAGATTTTCAATTGGTACCTCCCGGAACAATCGAGTGAGTTGAGCTCGCGTTGACAAGGTGCTTGGCCGCGACGTAGCCGAAAGTCATTGCCGGACCGATGGTCGCGCCGGCGCCGGCGTAGCTGCGTCCCATCACCGCCGCCGATGTGTTGCCCACGGCGTACAGGCCGCGCACGACCGTGTCGTCGCTGCGTAGCACGCGGGCGTACTCATCCGTGCGCAGACCACCGGATGTGCCGAGGTCGCCGAGAACGACTTGAAAGGCGTAGTAGGGCGGTTTGCCAAGCGGATACAGGTTCGGATTAGGCAGGGTGGGGTCTCCGTAGTAATTGTCGTAAACGCTGTCACCTCTGTTGAAATCGTCGTCGTGGCCGCTGTGGGCCAGTTCGTTGAAGCGCGCGGCCGTGTCGCGGAGTTGGCCGGCCGGCACTCCGATCTTGGCTGCGAGTTCTTCCCAGCTCTTCGCCGCTTTGACCACACCCGACTGCAGCCAGGCAGCCGGGATCTTTCGCCCGGTGGGTACGGGCGCGCCCGGGATCTTCGGCAGCGGAAGATGTCCGGCGACGACGTAGAGATTCCACGACCGATGGTCGGTGATAAGCCAGCAGGGGATGTGGGTGACACCGGATTTCTGGCCGTCGATCATGGCGTGGCCGAAGTCCATGTAGGGCGCCGCCTCGTTGATGAATCGCTTCCCCTCGCCGTTGACGATGAACTGCGACGGCATCATTCGCTCGTTGAGCATGAATTGCATTCGACCATCGGGCCATTGGATGGCCGGAAACCACCAGGCCTCGTCGAGCAGGTCGGCGGCGGCACCGACCCGCTGGCCGGCCCGAATGCCGTCGCCGGTCGCGGCGGGGTTGCCGAAACTCCAATCCTGTTCCACGATCGGCTGGTGCTCTTTGCGCCACGCGAGGTCGTGGTCGAATCCGCCGGTCGCCACGATGACCCCACGTCTGGCGCAGATCCTCAGCGGTGTACCGTCTTTCACGACGATCGCGCCGGTCACCGACCCGTCGTCGGTGAGTAATTCCGTCATCGGTGAGTCCAGCCACAGCGGGATACCGCGGTCCTTCATCGCCAGCCTTAGCCGCGCGGCCAGCGACTGGCCGATCGCCGCGATTCGATCCCCGAAGACGCGGGCTCGGACCATGCGCCACACCAGCTTCACCAGGACGCCCTTGCCCGCCCACGACTGGCGCACCTGGTAAAACGACCGAAGCTCCTTTGGCCCCAACCAGATTCCCCGGGGCGCCAACGCCAACGGCTGCAGCAGATGTTGTTCTTCCTCCGCCAACGTGCGCAAATCGATCGGGGGGACGTTGATCGTGCTGCCGAGCTCGGAACCACCCGGCAATTCCGGGTAGTAGTCGGCATAGCCGGGCTTCCACACAAACTCGAACCATGGGCTGAGGTGTTCGAGGAACTCCATCATTTCGGGCGCCGAGTCGACGTATTGCCGGATTCGCGCATCGCTGACCAGGCCCTCGGTGATGCGCCGCAGGTAGTCGACGACACCGCCTGGAGACGGCGTGTAGCCTGCCCGGCGTTGCGCCGGCGCTCCCGGTACCCAGATGCCACCGCCGGACAGCGCGGTGGAACCGCCGAATTGGCTGGACTTTTCGACGACCAGCGTCTCCAGATCAGAAGCGTGGGCAGCCAGCGCCGCCGTCATGCCGCCGCCTCCAGAACCGATCACCAGTACGTCGACGACATGGTCGAAGGTACCGGGATTTTCTGGCGGCACTGATGTCACGTCGCCGGCACCGCCGTTCTGACCGCAAAGCCGGCGATCAGCTCGGGGGCCGGCTTGTAGTAACGCAATCCCGTCTGGTACGGACCGGCAGCCGCCAGCGCCGCGAAAGCGGCTACCCAGGTGCGGATCTCGTGTGCGGAGTTGCCGCCCTCTCGGGCGATGAACGAGTTGGACCAGTTGTCCAGCTCGTCGAGTCGCCCGCTGTCGAGAATGTCGAGAAATCGGTGATCCCACACCGGGTTGAGTGGTTGGAGTTCACTTCCCCCGTCTGCGAAGCTCCTGGCCGCGTCGATTACCGCGGTCTGCCGCGCGAGCCGCTGTTCAGAGGTCATCGGCCGTCCGTGCACAATTCGATCCACGACTGCCGGAGTCGCCGTCGCCAGCGTCGGGACCGGCGGATCATGTGACAGCCCACCGGATCCCACCACCAGGACCCGCTTGTTCAGGGTGGCCAGATAGCTGCCGATCGCGGTGCCAAGCGTCCGACAACGATGCAACGGCCCCAGCGGGGTGGCGACCGAATTGATGAAGATCGGTATCACGGGATGCGCCGTGGCCGCA
>Ga0210405_10004792_pt1 | contig 12573 bp, 11 predicted proteins | sample IncBWH11MmetaG_FD_155492 | JGI IMG/M metagenome (GOLD analysis project Ga0210405, IMG submission 155492) | Forest soil microbial communities from Barre Woods Harvard Forest LTER site, Petersham, Massachusetts, United States - Inc-BW-H-11-M | ecosystem: Environmental > Terrestrial > Soil >... | reverse complement strand
CGCCGAAGCAGAGGAAGGCAGCGAACCAGGATGCGCTTACAATGTCCAGGGAGACATGGCCGATCTCGTCGCCAAGCATGCTTCCCTTCTTCGCAAGGCGGAAACCTCGGAGGCCCAGAGGCAGGCGTTCGAATCTTTCGGAAAAAGTGTCTTTCACGGCACCGAATCCGGCCAGGGTAACTCCAATTCGAATCATCCTGGCGAATCACCCGTTTTTACGTTCAGCGTCAGCAACCAAAGTGCACTGGCCACCATGAATTTGACGCGCGCGACTCTGGGCCGCCTCGGACCAGGTGTTGTGACCGTCCCCAACCTCGGCGATGACGCAATCGACGCAGGCGGTGCCATGCTCATCGTTCGCAAAGGCGACAAACTCATCCGCATCATGTATATGATGTGCCCCTGCACCACCGACGACGTGCTGCCGCTGGCAAAGAAAATCGCCGCCGGCATGTAGCGTCGTTCTTAAAGACAAAACTAAAATGGCGCCTCTCGCAAATCACGGCGCCTTGGCGGCGACAACTCCGATGTCGGCGATGTTGTCTCCTTTTTTGAGCGAAGGAACCGCGTTCACGTGAAGAATCACGCCGGCTACAGGAGCGCGCGCTTCCAAAGTCACTTTGCCAAAATAATCCGTTACGTGGCCGAGTATCATGCCTTCTTGAACGTATGTCCCGCGCTTCACCAACGGATACCAAATTCCCGGCCCGTCGGAAATCACGTCGACGACTTTTCCCAGCCAAACTGGATTCTCGATGAAGTGCGGCTCTCCGGGAATCATTTTCAGATAACGCATCGTGCTAAGCGTACCGTTCACCAGCAGCGCCACGTCGTCGGACTCGACCGTGCCTGCGTGCCCCGCTTCCACAACAATCGACGGTTTGCCGCGAACGGAAGCCGTGTTGTCCAGATATCGAGTGGCAGCTGGATCGGTCGGCCGCTCGCTCCAAATAATGATGTGATCCAACCCGAACGCCAGCACCATCTGTTTTGAAGTGTGGTCCTGCGCCTCCTTGCCAACCGCTCCCCAATAGGCATACGGGCGCAGACTTTCATCTAAATCGCCGCCATGGTAGTCGATTAAATAATCGCAGCGATCGACCACTTCCTTCGTAATCATGAACAAGGCGCGATCCGTTTGTGTCCCGTCCATTTTGCCCGGATAAAAACGGTTCATGCTCTTGTTGTCGATTGGATTCACGTGCGGAACTTTTTGCTCGAACGATAGGACATTCACCAGCGGAACGAGAATGACCGTGCCCGAAACTTGCGCGGGATCAAGCTCGCGAATTAATTTTTCCACTGCGATGATCGAAACATACTCGGTGCCGTGCGCCCCAGTAACCAGCGCGAGCACAGGCCCCGGCTTCGCGCCATTGACCACCACCACAGGAATGTTTGTCCCCGCGTCCACACCCGCCGGCACTTCGATATACCCATTCGACTTCTGGCCAGGCGCGGCGGAAGCTGTGCCAACACTAAAGCGGGTTTGCGCGTGGAGCGAAAAGCCAACGAGGGGCGCGAGCAGCGCGGAAGTAAGAACTCTTCTCCAGATATGCATCATTCTCCTCCGGCCTTGACGGTGGGTGCCACCGGTGGCGCCGGGGTTGCCGGCGTCGATTCGCCTTTGACGTAGTGGGCATACCACGCCAGGTATCGCTCGAGTCGATCTTTGATGTGCGACGGCACGGTGAAACCGTGGTATTCGCCCGGGTACACGACGAGTTCAGTGGCGCGGCCAAGCGCCTTCATGGCCTGGTACATCTGCTCGCTTCCCAGAATCGGCACGTTCGAGTCGATTTCACCGCCCATGAAAAGCGTCGGCGTCGTGATGTTCTTCACCTTGTAGAACGGCGAAATTTTATCCCAGAGGGCCTGATGTTCCCACGGATAGCCGAGTTCTGTCTCGTAGTCGCGCTGGTAGTGGTCATGTCCGTAGAAGCTGGAAATCAGCGCGACGCCCGCTCCGGAGATGGCGCCTTTGAACCGTGTGGTCTGGCCAATGATGAAGTCGGTGGAAATGCCGCCATAGGACCAGCCGCCGACGCCGAGCTTATCGGGATCAGCGATGCCTTGCGCGAGCGCATAATCCACGATAGCCATGTCGTCTTGAAAGTCCTTGTTGCCCCAGTCAGCGTAAATGGCTGCACAGAATTTCTCGCCGTAGCCGGAAGATCCACGGGGATTAGGCAAGAGAACGGCGTAGCCGTTGGCGGCGAAAAGCTGCGCGAGATGGTTAAAGGACGCCTCATATTCGCTGACCGGGCCGCCATGAGGAACCAGGATAGTGGGCACTTTTTTGGTGGCGTCAAAATCGACCGGTTTGTAAAGGTAGCCGGCGACAGGAGTGCCGTCCTTGCTCTTGAAGTGGACGTATTCACCTTTGGCGATGCGCAATTGCGAAATTAGAGCGTCATTCGTCTTAGTCAGTCGCGTAAGTTCCGTACCGTTCTGAAGAAAAATCTCGTCGGGACGATCAATGGTTCCGATTTGCGCAGCAATCGCTCCGTCTTTGCCAAGCGAGTAGAAAGCCACCGTGACGCGGCCTCCAATAGGGCGAGCGACATCTCCGCCGGTGACGGCTATGCGGCAGAGATTTTGCGTGCCATCATCCGCCGCAATGAAATAGATGGACTTGCCGTCGGCGGAAAAGCTCGGGCGGCGCACACTGCGGTCAAACGCGAGCGTAAGGACTTTCGCCTCTCCCCCAGCGGTCGGAGCGATGGCGAGATGCTGCGTTGCGTACCAAAAGAGATGCGGGTCGAGCTGCGTCACGTACGTGATCCATTTACCGTCGGGAGACCAAGCGGGCTGATTGTCAGCGCCGGGATTGGTGGTGATCTGCGTGAGATGTGCCCCTTTATCGGTGTTGTCAGCCGCGACTACCCAGATATTCGAGTCACGCGAGGCGTCGGGATCGGGCGCGCTGCGGTTGCTGGTGAAGGCCAGCTGCTTGCCATCCGGAGACCATGCGGGTTGCGAGTCGTCGAAGTCCCCGGAAGTGATCTGCGTGAGAGATTTCTTCTCGACGCTGAAGACGTAGAGGTGTGTGCGGCGATTGTCGAGATAACCGACGGTGTCCTCCTTGAACTGAAGGCGGTCAATCACCCAGGGAGGCTGCGTTTTCGGTTTGGCCGGAGCCGGCTTGTCTTTATCTTTTTCTTTCTCCTTGTCGGCTTCCACGTCCTCCGGCTTGGGATCCTGAATAACAAGAACTAGGCGAGTGCTGTCGGGAGACCACTCGAAGTCGTTAACTCCTTGGGGGATCTCCGTCAGCCGAACAGCCTCGCCGCCGAGACGATTCAGGAGCCAGACTTGGCTCTTCCCGTTATTGCGGGATGAAGTAAAGGCGAGATATTTGCCGTCAGGGCTCCAGCGCGGATGCCCCGAGGAGTTCCCTTCGCCGGTCATAGGAAGCGGCTCGCCGCCGTGTGTCGAGACCATCCAGATGCGTGTTTCGTTTTTATCTTCTTTGAGCATTTACTGGCGCACGGTGTAAGCAACCCACTGACCGTCCGGGCTCAGCTCGGGTTGACCGACGTCGCGAATCTGGAAGTAGTCGTCAATAGTGATGTTACGCATCGCAGACGACGCCGCGGGGCGAGATTGCTCGGCGGTCGAACCGGCGACTCGAGTCGACGACGCAAGCGCTAACATTAAGAAACCAAAGGCGCAGCAGCGGACCATTCTCATTCTGAAAACTCCTCGGCATGGAATTGATGGAGAAACGGGACGAAGTGTAGCAGAGCCAGCAACGGTTTGACGCAGCGACGTGTATGACATATCATACGTGTCGCGTCTGTGTGACGTGAAAGAGGTGGAGTGTGTTGTCCATTCGATTGAAACCCGGAATTGAAAAGCGATTGTCTCGCCTTGCCAAAGAGACCGGCAGGACAAAGACTTTCTATGCCAGCAAGCTCATTGAAGAAAACTTAGAAGATCTCGAAGACCGATACTTGGCGGAGGCTCGTCTGGAAAAGCGTGGAAAGACCTACACAACTGCGCAAGTTCGGAGGGAGCTTGGCCTGGACGATTGAATATGACGAAGGCGCTCTCGCCGATCTTAAGAAACTCGACCGCCCGATGCAGCGCGAGATTTTGGATTACATGGAAAAGCGAATTGGAAAGGCCCATGACCCTCGAACGTTTGGCAAGCCGCTTCGACACAGCAAATTCGGACTGTGGCGCTACCGAGTCCGCGACTTTCGGATCATCTGCGAACTGCGCGATGCGCAACTGAGGGTGCTTGTGGTGGCCATAGGTCACCGAAGCACTGTCTACGAAAAGTAAGAGACAAAATGAGGGAATAAGCTTGAGAATAACATTGACTGGACATGGGCGGCAGGGCGGCAGAAAATAAACAAGAAAGGCGGGCCAACACTTTGCAAGTGACCATCGAGCTGCCTGACGCCCTTGCGGAACAAATTCGTAAGAGCTACGGCGATATCGGACGACGAATGCTGGAAGCGTTCGCCGTCGAAAGCTACCGCTCGAGCGCGTTGACGGGTCGGCAGGTTCAGCAGTTGCTTGGCCTGAAGGACAGATTTGAACTCGATGCATTTCTCAAGCGAGCCGGCGTCTTCCGCGAGTACACTGCCGAAGAACTTGCTCTCGACTACGAGGCCAGCCGCCGCGCCAGCGGCGAGCGCTCGCCAGGCTCGTGATCGTCATTGCCGATACATCACCCCTCAACTACGCCGTAAGGATTGGCATTGCGGATGCGCTGTTCGATCTGTACGGTCAGATTGTCGTGCCAGCCGCTGTTCACGCAGAACTTATCAGCCCCGGAGCACCTGACGCTCTACGGTTTTGGGTGGAAGAGCACCGCGGTTCGATTGACGTGCGCGAGGTAAGCCTGCCTGACGATCCGGGATTCCGTGATGCGTGGAAGATGAGCGTGTAAGAGGACAGCCAAGATTGGCTGTCCCACTGGGATCGATGTAGGGGAGCCCCCACCCCCCGGGGGGTTTTTTTGTAAGTGCAGATTCTAAAGGAGTTTAAGTCCCGCGTTTTGGAAGTGCGGATTCCAAAGGGGTTAGAGGCGCGTTTTTGGTAAGTGCGGATTGTAAAGGAGATAGTGGAGAGTAGTGAGTGGCGAGTGGTTAGATTACGGAAAGAGAGGAGTTTGGACTGAGGTGTACTCCCACCCCGGGTGTTTTTTGTAAGAGTGGCAAACAAAGGACTTATGCTTGACGCGGCGTCAAGATTCGTCGTTTGAAGGTTGGAAGGTTTAAAGGTTGGAATGTTGAAGGGCAAAGAAGAACCGGAACTAAATGCATTGAGGAGGAGGGTGCGGGGGCGATTCGTCGGTGAGGCGACTGGCGACGAGAACCCCTCGAGGCTCAGGGTGAACATAGGGAATGGTAGCACGTTAGTTACTATGTGTCAATAGCTTTGTGTTTTACTGACTGATTCATTCGAACGGGAGGGGCGGATTCGAATGGGGTGAAGGGAAGTCGAGAGGTTTGAGGCAGTTGGAGGGGGAGTGATGGGTTTGTTACGGCTGTGGAAATGTGTTGAAACGTGGGGAGAGGCAGTGGGCAGTGAATAGTGGGTAGTGAATAGAAAGACGAGAGAGGGAGAGGAGTGCCCCACCGTTTGCGAGAAACAAAACCCGAAACAAAAGCGCAAACGATAGGCCACCCCAGAGTAAAGGCGCGGCCACCTGCCGGGAATATACACCACATTATCAAAAAGTGGTGTATGCTTTCCGCATGGGGCGAACCAATATTGAGATTGACGAGATTCTGGTGCGCAAGGCGCGCAAGCTCACACAGCTCAAAACCAAGCGCGAAATCGTGGACAAGGCACTGGAACTGCTGGTGCGGTCGGAGAGCCGCAAGGGCATCCTTGACTATTACGGAACGGGGATCTGGAAGGGTGACGCGAAAGCCATGCGCAGGAACCGCGGTTGATCCTGGTCGATAGTTCAGTGTGGATCGATTTTTTCAGTTCCGCCCCGGGCCGCGCCGGAGGCGAGTTGCGGCGAATGATCGGCGAGGCCGAGCCTTTTGCTCTCACAGGCGTGATCGTCACCGAAATCCTTCAGGGACTGACGCGTGACGCAAACCGCATTGCGCTCTATCTTTCTCAATGGGACCTGCTCGAGCCCAGCGGTCTTCGCACCTACCGCGAAGCAGCCGGAATTTTTCGCCTGGGACGCGCCAAGGGCGTTAGCCTCACAACCATCGATGTGCTCATCGCGGCGGTCGCCTTGGAGCATCGTGCCAGTGTCTTCACACTGGATAAGGATTTTTCTCGTATCGCACGATTGACCGGGCTTCCGCTGTATCCCTTGCCAGCACCATGATGCGAAGAAAAAGGGCCGAGCCGGAACTCCACGTTCCGGCTCGGCTCTGTACCGCTAGAAGCGTAAATGAACGTACCGCTAGAAACGGATGTGGGCCCCTAATTGGAGGATGCGTGCGGAATAGGCGCTGATGACTTGTCCAAACGTGGAGCCGATGTCCTGGGCATTGGTGTCAAGGTTTTGGAATTCGGTGTGGTTGAGGAGGTTGAAGGCATCGACGCGGAGCTCGAGGCTGACGCGTTCGCGATAGAGCGGCGTGGTTTTTGCCAGCGATAGATCCAGGTTAGTGCGGCCGGGACCACGCAACACGTTGCGGGGCGCGGTTCCGTATCCCTGAGTAACCACGTTGCTGAAGGACGCCGGATTGAAAAACTGCAAGCCATTCGTCTTGGGGTTGAGATATTGAATGGGCGCCGTTAGATTTGCGTTGACCAGGCCAGCATCGCCGGCACCGGAAGGTCCGGGTGCGGTGTTGGAAGTGCCCAAGCCGTTGGTTGCCGTGAAGGGGAACCCCGTACGCCAAGTGAGGATGGGATAGAGACTCCAACCTTTTACGAGCTTCTGGGGGCCGCGGGTAAATGGCAGATCCCAGCCGCCGGAGAAGGTCAGGTATTGGCGGATATCGAAATCCGACGAGGCGCGGAAAATGTTCGGAGTGAAAAAGGGAACCGTGCTGTTGCCCTGGCGGAAACCAGAAGCGCCGTCGATACTGTGCGCCCAAGTATAACCAAGCGTGTAGTACATATTGCCGAGGACGGGCACGACGGTGGTTTGCTGGGTGAGGCTTAGTTGCAGGGAATTATAATTCGCATTGGACGCGTTCTTGAATTCTTGTTCCTGTCCAAAGCTTCCTCCAAATCCCGTGGCGTTATTTTGCGGCGTATTCCCCGGTACTTCATTCAAGAAACGCTGCGGGCTTGCGCTGTTCAGCGTAGCAGGGTCAAAGGGATTGATATCCACGAGCGCGGTTAGGCCGTGCGATGAGCTTCCGACGTAAGCGGCGCGAGCAATCAGTTTGTTGGAAATCTGATGCTCGACGCTCAAATTATATTGATAGGTGTATGGCGTTTTGAGATGAGGGTCAACGATTGTTGCGCCAGTATTGAGGCTTGTGAAAGTACCGAAAGTGTTCAGGAAATTTACGTTGTGGTTCAGAGGCTGGCCAAAAGGATCGGGAGTGCCAGTGGAGCCAAACGGATCGCCAAAGAATCTGTATCCGGAGGTAGTTGCTGCCGGCACATTGGGTTCGTTAATGCCAATGTTGGCGGTAGCGGCGAACGGAGCTTGCCCGTTGAATTGGAAGTTGTCTTCGGCTTTCAGCACGTCGTAAAAAATCCCTATGCCACCGCGGATGCTGGTCTTTCCACCATGGAACGGCTGCCATGCAAAACCAAAGCGCGGTGCGAAGTTCGTTTTATTGGGGAAATTGACGCCCGTGGGCGCGCCCTTGTCGCCCGGGAAAAGCAATCCTAGTGGCGCGCCAGGAAAGACCGTGGATTGCGGGGAACCCGGAATCACGGAATAGGTGCGCCCTTGGGTATCGGATTTCGGCGTGCTGTATTCATAGCGCAGGCCATAGGTCAGAGTCAGATTGCTGGCGACGTGCCATTCATCCTGAGCAAAGGCATAGGTAGCTTTGGTGCGAATGTTTGAAGGCGCAGCGGGAGATTGAAAGTAGGCGGTAGGAACGCCCAAGAGGAAGTTGGCGAAAGGGTCGCCAGCGGCCAACGTATTGCCATTGCCGTCTTGACCTGCGAATTGGAACACTCCGTTGATTTCAAAATCGAAGACCTGGTTGTCTTGATAGGCGGAGAACGAACCGCCGAATTTCATGGTGTGCCTTCCGCGAGTCCAAGAAAACACGTCGGAGTAGGCGAAGGTATTGTCCGTGAGTGTGGAGGGGCCTTGATTACTAAAGCCGATTGTAGCATTGGGAAAGTCGAGTTGCGACGGGCCGGTGGGATTTTCCGATTTTATTTTGATTCCCAGGGCGGTGGATGTCGGTTCTTGCGTAGCCGGCACGAATTGCAGGGTGTCGCTGCGCTGAGCGGTGACGCGAAATTCGTTTAGAACGTTGGAGGAGAAGGTGTGGACGTAGGCGAGATTGAAAAACCGGTTGTAAAGGGTCGAGTTCGAGCCAAAACCGGGAATGCCGCCGGGTCCGGGATTGAGCAGGGGGTCATTGCTGCGGCCTAGAGTGACTGTAAAGTGGTCTTTCTGGGATGCTTCAAAGTCAAACTTTCCGGTCAATTCGTCGGGACTGGCGGTGACTGGATTCTGAAAGGATACCTGACCTGTCGGAGAAGTCGCCGTCGGAATGAGGTTCGCTTTAATATAGGCCTGGGCAACGGGGTCAATGCTTGCAGGATTAATAATCCCTTGCGCCGCCAGCGCCGCATTGGGCTGGAAAAACGGATTCGCTTGCAGAAAACTGGCAACGGCTGCCTGATTCTTCGAGCCCGAGAAATTGCCCCGAAGCTCGGCTGGTGTCGGGAGAGTGGTGGCCTGGCTCGCCCTATTGGAGGTGAGCTGTTCCTTTTGATAAGAAAGGAAAAAGAAGAGCTTGTCTTTCTTGATGGGCCCGCCCAGCGTTCCTCCGTACTGATTGCGGTGAAGGGCTTCTCTGGGGTCGCCATTCAAATTGCTGAAGAAATTGTTGGCGTCGAGAGCTGAGTTGCGAAGGAAATCGTAGGCGCTGCCGTGGAAGGCGTTGGTGCCGGACTTGGTGACTTCGGTGATGATTCCGCCGGCGCTGCGGCCGTATTCAGCGGTGAAATCACTGGTGAGAACCTTAAACTCCTGAATGGAATCGGGATTGGGGTTGTACACAACGCTGTTGCTCAGGAGGTCGTTGTTGAGGCCGCCGTCGAGAACGAACGTGTTGGAATCGCTGCGGCCGCCGCCAACGCTGAAGGCAAGAGTCGTGCCCAAGTTACCCTGGCCGTTGCCTGGATTGTCGGCTGGAAGCACTCCGGGTTGCAACGCGACGAGATCCAGAGCGTTGCGGCCGTTGAGCGGCATATCCTGCACAGCGCGGTCTGAAACCGTGGAGCCAAGCGTGGGATTGATGGTCTCGATAGTGCCGGTGGTGGATTCCACCGTAATCGTGTCACTCGTTGCGCCGACCTCCATTTTGAGATCGATTTTCAGAGTTTGATTGATCTCCAGTTTGTTCTGTGCGGTGGTTTCGGATTTAAATCCCTGGTGTTCCACCGACACCGTGTAGTAGCCAATGGGCAGCGCGAGAATCTGGTAGAAACCGGCGGAATCCGAAGTTGTCTCGCGAGAGATGCGGGTCGCAACGTTCGTTACGGTAATATGAGCATCCGCTATGACAGCGCCACTTGGATCGAAGACAATACCAGTAATGCGCCCGGTGGCGTCCTGCCCCGACACTCTCGATCCACAGAACGTGCCCAATGCCGCCGACAATAGAAAATAAATCAATTTTTTGTTAAGCCGGTTCAAGAAAACCTCCAGAAGGATAAACTCCGAGCTCCCGAAAGAAGTTCGGGCAAGCTCTGCCAGTAAACGAGCGCAATTGAAGAGCAATTCCCGGCAACCCCACAGGCATTACGCTCGGCAGCAAAACAAGAACCGAGAAATTTCTGTGCATCACCGTATTCCGCTTCTTGGCGAAATGTAAGACCGCATGCTTTTGCGTTCTATTCCATTTCGTTTGCAGAAGTGTGTGACGAACTACAGAGGGTTTTCATAGCACGTCCGATTCAGCGAAATTTTATTGGATGAATTGTGAGTGGTAATGGATGGCCGCTTGTCGTTCGAATTGGGAGGCTGAGTGGATTATCCTTATGTGGATGAGAGTTCAGGGCTATTTCCGGATTTTGAGTTTTTTTGATATTGGCGAAGCGTTTGACCTGGAGCGGCTGACGACTCTTCTAGGTTCGGGAGCTGCACCGCACGCGCCTGGTTTCGTACACCAGACACCGGAGTATGCGAAGGCACAGAACGTTCCGATTCGTGAATCGCTGGGTTTCGTCACGCTGCCAAGCGAAGAAAAGCTGGAAGCGGCCATCAAGTATTATTGGTTCGGGGTGGCCAGCGTCGAGCTGAGTACACCGTTCGAGTGTGATTTTGAGTCGTTCTGCCCGCAATCGTACCGCTGGATGAATGCAACGGAGGTTGAGACGGCCGCGGAAGAATTACTGCGCAGCCGCACGGAAAAGTTTCGTCCGGCGCTGAGCAAGCCGTCGCCAAAATGGCTGGACGAAGACTATCTGGTGATTGACATTCAGTCGGCGAAGCATGCGGACGGGCGCGCCGCGACAGCTGACGAACTGCTTGAATCGTACGGAGACAAAATCGCGCAACTGGTGCGAGGCGAAGTGGTCGCGCTGTCGAGAGCGGAACGGGAGGAGGTGCTGCGCGCGACGCTTTCCTATTATCCGAGTGATCTGGTAGTTGTGGGTTGGGCCGCGGCGCTGGTCTACGACAAGCCCGAGGCAACTTCAGCGGTTATCGATCTATTGGAATACGCGAATACGCAATTGCTGGAGTTTCGTTACTACGACGAAGTGCTTACAGCTCTGCTCTCGAATGTTTACAGCTCGCTGGAGGGGGAGGAGAGTTTTCTATCCCGCTGGCGGCCGCCACGGCGCGCGGGCCGTTTGAACCGGCTTCGACTGGACATCATGGATTTGGCGGAGAGAACGGAATATGCGGTGAAATTCATCAGCGATACGTATTACGCGAGGGTGTATCGGCTGAGCTCGGGAAAAATCGGAGTAAATGACTATAAGACGCTGGTGAACGAAAAATTGAAAACGGCCGGTGAACTTTACGAATTCATGGTGGCGCAGTTCAACGAGCGGCGCATGTTTGCGCTGGAGGTAGTCGTGGCGGTGCTGGTGCTGCTCGACGTGATTTTGCTACTGAAAGGAGGCAAATGAGGCGATATATGCAAGGCCAGGAAGAGCGGTATCACCAGAAGTCGAAAGAACGTAGAATGCGAGAAACGTACGGCGTTTCACCCCAAACGCGCATCGAATACAAGCGAAAACGGTAGCTCTGTGTCGGAGCATAGGTGCGTAGTTGTGCGAACTCTATTTCGAGATGAGGTGAGCGTAATGAAAGAACAGATTTCCCGCCTGATTGCAATTTTCACGGTTCTGCTTTTGTTGCCGGCGCCGGACTGGGCCACTTGTGGTGGTGGTGGTGGCGGCGGAATGGGCGGGATGAGAGGCGGCGGGCCAAGTAGCGGCGCAGGCGGTGGGGGCAATGAGCAGGTCTACCAAGTTCCCTGGAAACTGATGAAACCGGAAGAAGCGCCTGCGGCGGGCGGGCTGGTGGTGTATTGGTTTCCGTCCTCGGCGCAAGAGTTTCAGAAATCCAGCCTGCGCAATTCGCGTTCGCTCTCACTTTATGCGGCGCAATGCGTCACGATGGGCGTGGCTGACGCCGGCACGACACTTGGGCAGAAGTTTCTGAGTGGAGACAAACTTCCGGTGGTGGTGCTGGCCAAGGCGGACGGGACGGTTATCAACAAGCTGCAGAACAACAACGGATTCCTGAAAGTGGATCAAGTGGAAAAGCTGGTTGAATCCGAGATGAAGCAGCGCGAAGAAGCCGTTAAGAATGAACTTAAAGCGGCCAAGGAAAAGGCCAAGTCGGGTGACAAGGATGGCGCGATTCCCCTGTATAAGTCTGTGCTCGACGAAAAGTGCCTCTTCCCAGGCAAAGCGAAAGACGCGGCGAAAGAATTGAAAAAGCTCGGCGTTGATGCGGCTGTGAAGCTGTTCGACGCGCCGGTTATGGATCCCGGCAAGAGCGCCAAAATCGAATCCGTCATGAAGCGCGGCCTTGAGGCGGAGATGAGCGAGAAATACGAAGAGGCCGAGCGACGCTACAGCGAAGCGCGGCAGATGGACCCCGCTGATCCTGCTCCGCTGAGGTATCTCGGGGAACTCTATCGCCATCACCTCGGGGATTGGGATAAGGCGCACCAGACGTTTCAAGCCATTCTCGATATGCCGGCCGATCCGCTATCGCGTGCGGTGGCGTTGCATGGCATTGGGAAAATGACAATTCACGAAGGCGACTTCCTTAAGGGCTTGCACCTGATGGAAGATTCCGTGCGCGAATATCCTCTAGCGCTGGCGTACCGCAACCTGGCAGTCTATTGGAATTCGGAAGGCGACGCGGCCAAGACGGACTACTACACGCGCGAAGCGACGAAGCTCGACCCGACGGATCCGTATAATATCGTTTTCGCGGCCGCGTTCCTTGCCGGCAATGGTCATGGC
>Ga0210405_10004791_pt1 | contig 12573 bp, 9 predicted proteins | sample IncBWH11MmetaG_FD_155492 | JGI IMG/M metagenome (GOLD analysis project Ga0210405, IMG submission 155492) | Forest soil microbial communities from Barre Woods Harvard Forest LTER site, Petersham, Massachusetts, United States - Inc-BW-H-11-M | ecosystem: Environmental > Terrestrial > Soil >... | reverse complement strand
TTCACATTGTCGGTGGATAACGTTACGTAATCCGTGTTCTTGTCGAGCGTGAGGGCACCGTTGCCGCCGAGAGTCTTGCCCGCGCCGCCTCGAAAGCCCAAGCTATCTGCGGCGACCGTCCCACTCAAAGTGAGTTGCGAGGCCACGTCGATGGCCAGCACTCCTCCGAGGTTTCCGTCCCAAGGCAGCGGTACAAGCCCTGAACTAAGTGTCGCCGACGTGTATTGGGGCACTCGAATCACTTGGTATCGTTGTTGACCTTGATTCCCTGCCCCGTTGTAGGAAGCTCTCACATACGTATTCAGCGCTCCGCCGTTGGCGCCCGTGCCAGTGAACGTCAGGGCGCCGCCAGCAAGCGGGACGGCGCTTGTCGCCGTCACATACTCAAACTGGCCAGAGCTCTGCAGGTTTGAGGAACCCGTCGCCGGATCACCGGGCATGCTATCACCGTAGGACGACGAGTTGGTGTTATTGATCAAGGCATCCTGCAATTGGATTATCAGGAGCAAGTCGCCGATGGCTATCGGCTTTCCGCCGGCTGGCAAAGCCGTGGCCAAGGTCACCGTATTGCTTCCAGCCGCAAGCGTGCCATTTGCGGAAGCCTGATAATAGGTGTTCACGACTCCGGAAAGCGTGCCGCCAGGGCCGTCTTTACCCGGTGTAGCGCAAACCAGCGGCTGCACCACGGTTATAACCGTCGCGCTGTTATTGGCAGCAACAGGATCCGCTGTGGTTGAGCTAACGGTCGCTGTGTCGGTGATGGGGCCTGCTGTCGACGGAGACGTCACTGTTATCGTGATGGTTGCGGATGCTCCCTGTGCCATCGTGCCAGTAAGCGAGCAGGTGACCGCCGTTGTTCCCGAGCAGGACCAGCCCGCCGGAGCGTTCGCCGAAACGAAAGTTGTCGTCGCAGGAATGGTGTCCACAACCTGAACCGTCGCGGCGTTAGCCTGGCCAAGGTTTTTCACTTGAATCGTGTACGTCAAGGTGGAAGACAAGAACACCGGTGTGGGCGAGGCGGTCATCGAGAGTGCCAAGTCGGCCTGGGCAGCCGCCTCGACAAGCACAGTGGTAATGCTGGTGTTATTACTCGGCGACGGGTCTGTCGTCTGCGATGTGACGGTGGCGGAGTTAAGAATAGTTGTGCCGTACGTCGTTCCAGCATTCACGCTGAGAGTGAACAAAATGGGATCCGCAGCCGTGTTAGAGCCGCTAGCCAGTGCCCGGGCGTAGATACAGATGATGGGACCGGCTGCGCCGGGGTTCGAGCAATTCCAGTTCGCGTCGACCGTAATACTCTGTAGCTTGGTATTCGGCGGTGTCTGCTGGTAGACGACTAGCGTCCCGGCTGGAACCGTATTGGGCCCGTTGTTGGTGGCGATTTCGGTGTAGTTGAAATTGATCCCCGTGTCGACGACAGTTACCGAGGTTGTCTGGGACATCGTAAGATCGGCCTGCGCCGCCGCAGGCGATGCGTTCAAGAGAATTCCAGACAAAAACAGGAATCCAGACAGAACGAGGGAAGAGGCAAACTTCCTTAGACGAACAGACGCTGCCAGCTTGCATCGATGAATCTGTTTGCGGATAGTATGCCGGAATCTCTGGGCAGAGGTCGTTATCGAAGTCTTTCGTCCGTTGCGTTCCATGGCGACCACTCTGCCGAGAATAGTCCGCATAGCTGGATCGTTTTCCTGTCCGGCATCCCCGCGTGTGATGAGGCTCCCTGATGGGGAGTTGCAATCGGAGACTCGATGAACGCGAAACCCCTCTTCACCGCGCGTGAGCGCAACATCGCCCCGGCGAAATTCTTTTTGTTTCGCAGCCGAGACGACCACGACGTCATGGTCAAGAATATTTGGCTGCATGCTCTGACCTTGCGCGCGGAAACGCACTTTAGCGCCGCGCTCCAGAAGCGCCTCGCAAACCGCAGCGAATTGCGCGGAATTGCGCTTTACGATGGCTTTACGTTCCCGCACGGCAGATGGCCTCCACAGCGGATTCATCGGGGACAAATTTGAAAATGGAACAAGGAACTTCTCGGGCGACGCGATCCAGAAATTCGAGCGTGAAGCGGATACCTTCCCCGGAATGGTGGGTCACAAAACTGCGTGTAAAGAGCTCGGCTGCGGCGCGGCCGGGTTCGAGCTGGAACCGCTCATTGGTATTTCCGTGCTCGAGGAGATAAATACCGGAGAGCGGAGCACAATCCGGCGAGGCGATGCCTGCATCTCCATGCCACGGTGTACCATACATCCAGATTTGGCCTTCGTGTGCGCGCAATATAATGCGGTCGTCGCTGAGGATTCGCACACCCGGACGATCGAGCCACAAGCGGGCGGTGGTGCTCTTCCCCGCGCCGGAATGGCCGAGGAAGAGATGGCCGCGGCCGCTTTCGTCTGAAATACCGACGGCATGAACCTCCACGCCTTCGCCGCGCGAAAGGCGGTGAATCATGAGGAGCTCGTCGAGTGGATATTCGAGAGGATAAACAGGCCGCTGCGTATCAAAATAACGGCGCGAGAGCAGCACGCGCCCCGAAAGAAATTCGGGATCAAGCCATGCTTCTTTATAGGGAGTCATCCCCAACAAAGGCGAGAGAAAGCTGAAGCGGTAACCACTAGGCTCGGCAAAGAGCGACCACAACCCGCCGGAATGAAACAAGAGAGTGGAACGCGGCACTGCGAGAGAGTCAGCCCACGAGATTTGTAGGTTCACGTCGCAAGAATCTACCTGAAGCGCGAACGCGCGGAGTTCCCGTTCGAGACTCAACCGCAGCTCGCCTTCGGCGTGCAGGCCGAACTTGATTCCGCCAATCTGGTAGGAAAGCTGCGAGTGGCCGGGAAAGTCTTCCACGTTGTGTACTCTCAATTCTGGAAGCTCGTTGTGGGATGGTTGCATGTCGAGTCTCCGGTCTCTCACGAACCGAGCGACCTGCAAGCGACGACGGAACGGCAGGACGTTGAGACTGGCCCGGTTGCGCCCGTGACTTTGCAGTGGCCGAGTACGGCCTCTTCGGGCCGCAGGCTAATGCGGATGACCTTGGGCGGCTCGTAAGCGCCCTTTGCGTCCTTTTCCAGTGGCTGTATGTCTTGCTCGTCTTTCATGGTCTTTCTTCGATCACGCAGGCGTCGTAGCGCAGGAGTTACAACCGCCGGTTCGGCATCCAGTTGTAGGTTGCAAAACATTCAAGACCGGCGAGGTAGGCTTGCCTTTCATCCAAATCCTTGTATCTGGTGTGAAGTTCTTCAACCGCTCCGCAGCTGCCAACAGGTCCGCCCGGTGCGCGCCGCCTTCGCAGCAATCGCAATCGCCATGCTCCGGAACTTCGTGACCAAACGCGTACGCCCGCAGATGGGCCACCTGGCAGAGAAAAGACACTGGGGACTCGGGATCGCCATTTTCCAGTTCGCCGTTCGCGGGGCACATGCTGCAAAGAGACTGAATCTGGCAGCGGTCGCAAATCGTAGGGCGGGTGCGCGGCTGGTTGCGAATTTCGCGCAGCGGGCCTTCCCAACCTTCCAGAAAGCTACCCTCGCGAATGTTGTAGCCTTGCTGGTGCGAAATCACACAGATGCTCATTGTTCCGTAGGGATCGATGGCGCAGCCACCAATGCCTCCGCCGCAGGAATATTTCTGCGCGGTTCCCGGTTCGCTTTCCATCGGCTTCGCGAGATCCTGCTCGGCCATGCGCCGGTAATCTGCTTTGCGCTTCGGCTCGGCAAAATCGAGCTCCACCGCCTGCTCTGGGGAAAGCCGGACGGCAAGGGGACTCTGCGAGCAGTCGATGCGGGGATTGATCAGGGAGTCAAACTTGAACTCGACACCAAACTCTTCCTCGGCAAGACGCTTCATCTCGAAAATTTCGTGCCGGTTGATCGTAGTCGGTACAGTCTTGAGCTTCAGAGGAAGGTTTCGCTCGAGAAGCAGGCCAATGCCTCTCAGGCAACGGTCATAGGAACCCGGAATCTGGGTCAAAGCCTCATAGGTTTCTCTGGTCGCGCCATAGAGCGTGATTTCGATGGCGAAGGGGCGGTATTTGGCGAGGTGATCGGCGATGCGCGGGTTGATCATCGTTCCGTTCGTAAACAGCGTAATAAGAAAACCGCGCTTTTTGGCTTCGGTGTAGATCTCGAGAAAGTCCTTGCGCGCGAAGATCTCTCCGCCTGTGTAAAGCAACCAGAGGCAGCCAGCGTCGACGAGCTCATCGAGGAGGCGGCAGTGCTCTTCGAAAGTGAGCTCCTGGGAGCGAGCCGCGTGGTCGCTCATGGGCAGATTGTTGTAGCAGTGGAGGCATTCAAGCGGGCAGCGGCGGGTGACTTCAATAGACACCTCAAGCGGAGCGCGTTTTCCCTGGAAACGCTGGTGAACCAATCCTGTCAATTCGCTGTAAGCTGCCGTTTGCACGTCTAGCCCTTCTGATCCTTGAGCTGCAAACTGCACAAGACTCAAGATTTCAGTACTCTCAGTACTTAACAAATTCGCGCAGACTTCACACTTCGCGCTTCGTGCCTTTTTGAAGGCAAGCCGAGAAGGAGGAGGACCGACTAAACCGTGCGAACCAGGCCAACTTCCTGGAGTTCAGCGAGGTAGCTCTGCACGTCTGCAGAGGCCTGTTTCACATCCACTTCGTAGTGCGTAGCAACCCAATTCGCCAATTCCTCAACTGAGTGACCGTTTTCGAGCAGGCGCCACAAGCTTCGACCGACCGCATTGAAGGTATAAACGGAATCGAGATCCCCCACACCCCGGCAAACGGGAACAACGATGGTTTCACCCGCAACATCGCGGGAAACAATCGCCGTATTCCGGGCGTGGCGGACCGGCGTCGTATTTACCGACGAGGTTAAAGCCTCAGACCCTGGAAGCTCTGAGAGAGGGCTTGGCATGCTTCTAGTGTCCGAAATGGAACAGGTGTTGTCACGTTCTGGGAAGAACAGTGTTCCGTACTAGTACCCTCCTAGTACGGAGTGCCTAACATGTAAAACGAAGCACTAAACCCTTTTGTAACTGTCATTTGGAGTGCATGGGCGAGCTTCTAGCGGCTTGCGTGTCGTGCCTTCATCAGCAGGCTTCACCAAGGAAGAACTTCGCGATCCCCGACAGCCCTAGGGCAGTCCCACACTTGCGCTCTTTGTGCGTACTTCCGTCGCGCCGGGGAAGCGCGCGCAAGTAAAGATGAAGTTGGTAGCGCTAACGGGATTCGAACCCGTGTTTCCGCCTTGAGAGGGCGATGTCCTAGACCCCTAGACGATAGCGCCGGAGAGCCGTGCGTGTGAACAGCAAGCTTCCGCACAAGCAGTCAGTGGTTTCATTTTCGCATGGTCCGGTGGCCTGAGCAAGCAACGGTCTTGTCGGCTTCCTCGTCTCGAGGCTGCGAACCGAAAGGATGCCATCCTTGCATGCGGGATGAACTCGCCCTCATCACGATGCCTCTTTTTTCGTCCGCGTCATGCTTCCCCGCATCACTTCCAGCAGAGCCTCTTCGCTCGCTTCCATCGTTGTCGAATGAATCTCCAGCGAGGCCCAGTAGAGGACTCCGATGTTTGTGTTTGGCGCTACCGCGACTATCCGTAGCCCGGGAAACTTCTTCAAAAGTTGATCGCACAGCGGCGGCCGCCGCCTCAATTCATCCAGTGCCATCAATAAGAAGTCCGGTTTCGTCTCTGCCACCAGCGAAGGAATATCTCCCTCGTTCTCCGCTTCCCCAACGATGCTGATCCCTTCTTGCTCGGAGAGTGTCGACAGCACTAGCTCTCGTAACAGTCGGGGACGGGTTGGCCGCCAGGACGCGGATGCTCGTTTCCATGGATATCTCCCCTGCCTCGAAGCCTAGAGGGTTTGTAAGCGCGGGACAGGCTGCAAATGGTACGGGGCTTGCGGTACTGCGTCGTGCTGGCTAGTACTCCGGTGATGGGACCGATGGGATGCTAAATTAGTATTTCGCCGCGACGTCTTCCGCCACAGCTCGCGGCTGCTGTTCCGTCCTCAACTGTGGTCTCAACGAGAAAAATTTATGCCGGCATGGCGCGCAACGCATGGCCGGCAGTTTCAACCACCGTCCCAGCGCTGACATCATTCCCGCAACTTTCTCCGGCGAGATTCGCTGCAGCTCCAGGTTGCCGCAGACGCCGCAGCGCGCATAAAACAGATGCCGAAACGGTATCGCTCTCGCGTGAAAGCGTGTCCCACAGGCCGTGCACCGCCACGGAACTACACCTATAGCGCTGAACAAATATTCGGGAACGGACCGCCGCCTCGATCGCCGGCAAGCCGCGGCTTGACATACTGGACAGTTCATCGAAAGATTCTGGAGGGTCCTCTTCGCCTGAGGATAGGGGATGCTCCGCTTTTCGGCAAGGGCCTGTCGCCTCTAAGTCATCTGTCAACGTACAATAGGAACTGTTATGGCCGACTACACAGCCGATCACGCCCGCGCAGGCATTCAAGCGATTTTACCCAAGCTCGACACCTGGCCCAATCAATATCCAGGCTACGTCATCACCACCCGTTTTCCGGAGTACACTTCCGTTTGCCCAAAAACCGGCATGCCCGACTACGGCACCATCACCATCCAATATGTGCCGCGTAAAGAATGCCTCGAGCTCAAGGCCCTCAAAATGTACCTCCTTGCCTATCGCGATCTTGGTATTTTTTACGAAAATGCCGTGAACAAGATTCTTCATGATATCGTCAAAGCCGTTGATCCCGAATGGTGTGTGGTACGCGGCGAGTTTACTCCCCGTGGCGGTTTGACCACTTCGATCTTCGCTCGCTGGCCCGAGCGCTCCCCCAGCCGTAAAAACGGGGGGAAAGCCCGCGCATTGCGAGGCAAGTCTCGCTGACCGCGCCCATAGACACGGCGCGAGTTGCGGTAGATAATTTTACCGGCATCCAGATCCCAGCCTGGAGCCATGATTGAGGAGGGGGAATGAGCATTTCTCCAAATGTGCCGAGTCCGGAAGAGTCTTATCGTTATGAGTCCACGGGAACACCGCGCTGGATCCCTGTGCTCTTTGTCGTTCTTTTTGTTGTCGTAGGCGCGCTCGGCTATGTTGGTTACTCCGGGATTACCCGGCTCGAGCAAAATCTTTCCAAAGAGCAGGACCAGGATAAAGTTTTGACCGCGCAGCTCGAGCAAGCCAATGCGCGTCTCGCCGATCTGAAAGGCCACATCGAAGTCACGGAACAAAAAATGGGCATGACCGTTGCAGAGCTGGCTCAGGCCAAGAGCCGTGCGGAATCCATCCGCAAAGAGCAAGTGGAATCCGATCAAAAGCTCACCGCGCAATTGTCTCAAGTAAAGAAAGAAAGCCAGGAACAGATTGGCGCTGTAGCCACTGAAGTCGGCGGAGCGAAAAAGGACATCGAAGCCACGAAAAGTGATCTCGAAGTCACCAAAGGCAAGCTCGAACGCGCCACCGGCGACATGGGCGTCATGAGTGGCCTCATCGCTCGCAACCACGACGACCTCGAAGACCTAAAGCGCCGCGGTGATCGCAACTATTACGAATTCACGATCACGAAATCCAAGAACGGGGAAAAGGTTGGGCCAACCCAGCTCACTCTCAACAAGACGGACCCCAAGAAATCCAAATACACGCTGACGGTTCTGGTCGATGACCGCACCATTGAAAAGAAGGACAAGACGGCGGGCGAGCCCGTACAGTTTTACGTCAAAGGCGCTTCGCGCATGGCTCCCTACGAAATTGTCGTTTTCGACGTGGGCAAGAACCAAGCCACGGGCTATCTTTCTACTCCGAAAGACGTGGGCGCGAGCGCCGCTCCACCAGCAGCTCCCGCGGCAGCGCCCGCTTCGGCTCCGACTAAGCCCTCTTAGGTCTAGCGCCGGCTTACACGCGGTATATATCGCAAGCCCTGTTCCGCATCCTGGAAACTCTTCGCGGCACAGGGCTTCTGTCTTTTTCGCCGCCGTTCTACGAGGCCAAATCGGACAATGCTTTTTTCTTCTCGTCGCCACGCGGCCCTTTATATCTATATCGCCTGCGTTTTCTTGCTTGCGCCGCCCGCTTTTCCTCAACAATCCGTCCAGTCGTTCCCCGACATTCGTGTCAGCGTCGACCGTGTCAACGTCGGAGTCGTCGTCACCGACTCTCGCGGACGGTTCATCGGCGGCCTTCGCCGCGAAGACTTCCACCTCTTCGACGACGGCGCCGAGCAGCCCATCACTGATTTCCTCAGCGTCGACGAGCCCGCCCAAGTCCTGCTCCTCATCGAAGCCGGCCCGGCCGTCTACCTCCTCGAAGGCGGCCACCTTCAAGCTGTCCACGCTCTCCTCGACGGCCTCTCCCCTAGCGACCGCGTCGCCATCGCTCGTTACAACGCGGCTCCCGAGCCAGTCCTCGACTTCACAGCGGATAAACCTGTCGCCGCTGCAGCTCTCGATCAATTGCGCTTTAATCTCGGCTTCGGTCAGTTGAATCTCGCCTCCAGCCTGGCCACCGCTCTCGACTGGCTTCGGCACACTCCCGGCAAGAAATCTCTGGTCCTCCTGTCAACTGGCGTCGATACGTCTCCGCTCGCTGCCGCGCAAAATCTTCTGGCCCGCCTGAAATCGAGCGATGTCCGCGTCCTGGCCATCTCTCTAGGCGGCGAACTCCGCGGGGCCAATCTCCCCGGAAAAAAACATTCCAGGCAAGAATCGCTAAACGCAGAAAAAATCCAAGCTGCCGCCGAAGGCTTTGCCCGAGCCGACCAGGAACTAAAGGACATTGCGCAAAGCAATGGCGGCCGCGCCTACTTTCCGAGGACCACCAAAGATTTCGCCGCGGCCTTCACGGAGATCGCACAACTCGTCCGCCACGAATACAATCTGGGATTCGTACCGCCCGTGCGTGATGGGAAACTCCACTCGATCGCAGTTCGCGTTAGCAATCTTCCGGGTGCCAATTTAGCGACCGGCGCTGCCGACCCCGCAAATCCCTCAGGCTATCGCGTCGATCATCGGCAAGCCTACGTCGCCCCTCCGACCGAGCAGCCATAGCAACTAAATTCCTGTTCTCTTTTTTCGTAGCTTCGGAAACTCTGCAGTGCGTCAATCCTGAAGAAATACTATTGGAACTCCTTGAGCGTCTTCGCCATCTCCGTCAATTTCTCGTTCATCAGGCCAAAAATCGTTCCCGCTTCAAATGTCCCATCCTCATTCCGCCGCCCGGCCGCCGACTTCGTCAAAACTTCAATTCCCTGTTCTACTCTCCCCACCGGCCATATATGAAATTTCCCCGCTGCTACCGCATCCATCACGTCTTCCCGCAGCATCAAATCCTCGACGTTCGATTCCGGCATCAGCACGCCTTGTGTCCCCGTCAATCCCTTGATCCGGCACACGTCGAAAAATCCTTCAATCTTCTCGTTGATTCCGCCAATCGCTTGAATGTCTCCCTGCTGATTCATCGATCCCGTCACGGCAATATCCTGGCGCAGCGGCATTCCGGAAAGCGCCGATGCCAAGGCATAAATCTCCGTCGAGCTCGCGCTGTCCCCATCCACTCCCGAGTAGGACTGCTCGAAGCAGATGCTCGCCGCTAACGACAATGGTTTATCCTGGGCAAACAGGCTCCGTAAATATCCTGAGATGATGTGCACGCCCTTGTCATGAAACCGGCCGCTCAAATTTGCTTCACGCTCGATATTGATGATCCCCGCCTTGCCCAACGCTGCCGACGCCGTGATACGCACCGGCTTCCCAAACGAATATCCCCCGATTTCCAGCACGCTCAATCCATTAACCTGCCCGACCCGTTCTCCCGTCACATCGACGAGCAGCGTTCCCTCTTCGATCATTTCGCGTATTCGCGTCTCGATCAGGTTGTGCCGCTGCATCTTGGAAGCCTGCGCGTCTCTGACGTGCGCCGCACGCACCACTCTCTCGCCCGCAGCCGCTGCCGCGTAATGCGCCTCGCGCGCAAGGTCCGCAATATCCACAAACCGCGCTGTCACTTTGTTCCGTCGCCCCGCCTTCCGCACGCCATACTCGAGCATCGCCGCAAAGGCCCCGCGATCAAACGGGTAAAGCCCCTCTTTCTCTGACAGCGTGCGCAACCGCCCCGCATACTCCGCGATCACGCCGTCGCTCATCGGCATCTCTTCGTCAAACTCCACCCGCACCTTAAAAATCTTCTGAAAATCTTCTTCGTACTCGTACAGCATTTCGTAAAGCTGTCGGTCGCCGATCAATATCACCTTGACGTTGATCTCCACCGCTTCCGGCTTCAACGCGCTTCCCCCAAACGGATAAAACATCTCCAGCGGCTGAATTTCCAGCCGGTTGTGATTCAAGGTCCTCTTCAGCGCGCGCCAGACTCCCACCTCCGAAATCGCTTCCATCGAATACATGATCAAAAATCCGCCATCCGCCCGCAACAAAGAGCCGCCGCGCAAGTCCATGAAGTCGCTCGTCCATCCGCCCCGCGTGTCGTAAGCCCGCTGAATCGTCCCAAACAAGTTCGCATACGTCGGAGTAGTCTCGAAAATTACCGGCGATCCTTCGTCTTCGCTATGCGCCAAAATCACGTTCACGCCATACAAGCGGAACGGGTCGCGCTCCGGCCCGCCCGCGCCAGGCATCTTCGGCAATCCATCGGGCGTATCCCCCTCTGACTCGCCCTCGCCTTCCCGTTCCTTGAAAGGATCAAGATTGTCCAGCAGGTGATGCCGGACTTCTTCCAGATACTCCGAAACATTCGCTCCAGGATATTTTTCCTTCAATTCTTCAATCACTCCATCAACCAGGACCGAGGCCGCTTCCTGCTCTAAATAACTCAGTTCGCTCGCCAATTCCCGTGATAACGTCAGTGTCTTCCGGTAAACGACAGTGAACTCCTGCCGGAACTGCTCATATTTTCTCTCGATATCCTCCGCCACCGGCGACTCAAGCTTCCCCTCATGCACCATCTTCGAAATATCCTCGATCGGCACCATCTGCCCTTCGAGCACCGGAAAAATCTCCGGCAGCGCCACCGCTCCCACTTGCATGTGCCCTAGCGCAAACTGCTCTCGCGCAATTCGTCTCGTGAAATCGTCCATCAGCTCTTTCTCGCGCACCGTAAACCGCTCGACGATCCTTCCTTTTTGCCGCTGGAACGGCTCGCCCTCAAACACTTGCGGAATCCGCCGCCGCAAAAAATCAATTCCCGCTTGCATATCCTTCTTGAACGCATTCGCCTGCCCCCGCGGCAGCGAAAGCAGTCTCGGCCGGTCAGTAATCTTGAAATTGTTCACATAACATCGATCCAGCGAGGGTTTCGTCAGCGGATGCAAGTCCTCGATCATCTTGGCGATCGTCCCGCCACGGCTTGTTCCTGCCAGACCACAAACAAATACGTTGTAACCAGGCGCGGACAACTCCACGCCCATCTTCAGCGCGCGCAGCGCCCGCTCCTGCCCGATGAACCCTTCGCGCAATTCCGCCTGCGCCGTGGTCTCAAACGGTATGCGCGGCAGCTCGCACCGCCACCGCAATTTCGTCGGCGCCAGCTCCGTGGGTGTCGCAGCGGGTTTTAGCTTCTTGGAACTCATCCGAGCCGGGTACTCTAGCACACCCATGCCGCGCCCACCGTAGTTTCCCCGTTAACGTTTCCCAGCGCGAAAGCCTTGCTCCCACAATGGCCTAATCAGCCGAACTGGCATAGCATGGGGCTGTTTAATTCCAGATCGTTAGAACGGTGGAGCCGGCGAATGGCGAATCCTGCATCAGCAGCAAATCCAAAAAAACAACTCGATTCCTTCCTGGCCAAATACAATCCCGAAATCGCTTCACTTGCCCGCCGCGCCCTCGTCAAAATGCGCCAGCGCCTCCCCGGTTCCCTCGAAATGGTCTACGACAATTACTACGCCCTCGTCATCGGCTTCGTTCCCAACGAACGTCCTTCCGACGCTATCTTTTCGATCGCGCTCTATCCCGACCATGTCAGCCTTTGCTTTCTTCAAGGCGCCGGCGTCCCCGATCCTAATCATCGCCTCCAGGGCAGCGGCAGTGTCGCCCGCCACGTCAGGCTCGAAAGCTTCGCCACTCTCGACGACCACGAAATCGTTTCCCTAATGAACTCTGCGCTTCACCGCGCGAAAGTCCCTCTCGATCCGAAACAACCCCGCCGCCTCATCATCAAGTCCGTCTCCGCCAAGCAGCGTCCCCGCCGCCCCTCCAAAGATCTCGGTTAACTCCGTCGCTCGAAATCCCTATCGTCCTGCGCGGCAGCTCCGCAGCTCTCATGCGCCCTTCGCCGCCAACTCATCTCTGTGTTCCATATACACGCGAAACACTCCCATCGCAGCAGCCACAATTGTCGGTCCCGCCACCAACCCTAGCAGCCCAAACGCTTCCAACCCTCCCAGCACTCCGATAAAAAGCAGCAGTTCGTTCAACCGCGTGCGGTTCCGCAACAACATCGGCCGCACGATATTGTCCGCTACCGTGGATACGCCCCCGCAAATCACAACCACCAGCAAAGCCTTTCCCCAATGGCCGCTGAACAAAAACCAAAGCGCCGTAGGCCCCCAAATCAGCGCCGAACCCACTACTGGCACGAGCGAAAAAAACGCGATCAGCACACCCCA
>Ga0210405_10004789_pt1 | contig 12576 bp, 5 predicted proteins | sample IncBWH11MmetaG_FD_155492 | JGI IMG/M metagenome (GOLD analysis project Ga0210405, IMG submission 155492) | Forest soil microbial communities from Barre Woods Harvard Forest LTER site, Petersham, Massachusetts, United States - Inc-BW-H-11-M | ecosystem: Environmental > Terrestrial > Soil >... | reverse complement strand
CAGTTAGAACTCGCATTCGAATCCGTGAAAGATATCCCGGCAATTTGGCCCCGTTCGTTCACATTGCCCGCAATGGCGTCGGGACCGCCCAGCGTTCCCAAGTCTCTGATCACCCCGTTCTGCCACAGATATGCTCTTGTTTGCGTTGCGAAGCCACCGACCATGGAGAATGGGTCGGATACGTCGTTGTCAGAAAACCCCACGGCTTGGCCGTGGTTATTGACTGCAATGACGATGCTCCCCGTTCCTCCCGGCACGGTTCCAAGATCGATGACCTTCCCGTCCTTTGTCCACAGGACAGCTCGGCCGACAGGTAGGCCCGAAAGCGGGTCCGTCATGCCGTTTTCTGAAAACCCGGCGATAAGCCCATTTTCGCTGATAGCAACAGTCTGACCGTTCGCGCCACCGGGAAGCAGTTCCAGGTCAGTGAGCGTGCCCTTGTGCCATAGAACGGGGTGCTCGACAAAGCAATCTCCGGCATTGAAAGGGATGAAGCAGTTCGCATTGGGATTGGCAGTAGGCGTATTCGCGTAGGCCGCGAATGTTCCTCGGTTATTTAAGATTAGCTGGTCGGGGCCTGAAGCGGAGCTCGTGGGACCGCCAAGAGGCTCGATCACGACGAGTTTGTAATGATGGTGCGTGGGTTTTTGTTCTTGAGCGGCGGTGCGACCGGCTGTTCCGAGACAAAGCAGCACTGCGATGGCAACGAGCCAGGTTTTCTTGCGATTCATTTTATTCTCCTTTGAGTTCCGCACGGACGCGACCGGCATAAGCTGATTTCCTAGGCGTAATCCACAGTGCGGAGATCCTGGGAATGGCGCGTGGAGGGCAATTTAGTCTTGGCTGCGGGTGGCGGCAATGACTGGAGTCTCCGCAAAGCGTTAGTTGTGTGTTAGGGGGCAACTTATTCATGAATAGGGAGTTATGCATAATCGAGGGTGGGCAAACGACTCGGGAATACTAGAGACGCCGCAAGTGCTATACTCCCACCAGTTCCCCTTGCGTTGAATTTGCACATCAATGCCGCAATCATCATTGAAAAAGATTCGGTTTGGTCCGTTTGAACTGGACGCTACGGCGGGCGAACTTCGCAAGAATGGCATTCTGCTCAAGTTGCAGCCGCAGCCGGTGAAAGTCCTCCTTCTACTCAGTCAACGGGCCGGCCAGGTAGTTACTCGCGAGGAAATCCAACAGTGCCTTTGGAACGACTCAACGTTTGTGGACTTCGAACGTGGGATTAATTTCTCGATTAATCAAATCCGTGGCGCACTGGCGGACGAGGCAGAAAAACCTCGATACATCGAGACTCTTCCTCGCAGGGGTTACCGTTTCATTGCAACGGTCAGCGGCAATGGCACTGAATTGCGCGAAGAGGTCTCTAACCATGTCCAGGTTGCGGAGGTCGGAGCGGAATCAGGTCCCAGGATGCCGAACGCTCGGCGGTCTTGGGGAAAAATGACTGCGGCCGGTTTGACGCTTATAGTGGTTGCGGGAATCATCGGCTATGGCCTGCGGCGTTGGATCCCGCGAACGTCTAGCGCAAGTTTCGGGAACTTGAGATTCTCCAAGCTTACGAGTAGCGGCAAGGCTGAGGATGCCGCCATTTCCCCCGACGGCAACTACATCGTTTACGCACAGCGCGACCGCAAGGGATCGGGGCTGTGGCTGCGGCAGATTTCGAGTGGTAGCGACGTCCAGATTCTGCCTTCTGAGGAACCCGATTTCCGGGGTCTGACGTTCTCGCCCGATGGCAGTTCCATTTATTTTGTACGCACGCGCAAAGAAACGGGTAGCTTTAAGGATCTCTTTGCAATGCCGATCCTTGGCGGTGCGTATCGGCTTCTGACTCGGGATATTGATGCACCCGTAAGCTTCTCGCCCGATGGTCATCGGTTCGCCTATACCAGAGGAATGCCGTCACCTGCCAGAGTAGAGGTTCGTATCGCCAACGCGGACGGAAGCCAAGACCGGCTGCTGGCGGCTATCCCTGGCACTTCATTCAGTTTTCATACGGGAGCGACGTGGTCTCCTGATGGAAGAACCATTGCGGTTGCTTTAATGTTGCGCGGAGAGCGTTCAGGGTACGTCCTGGATTGCTTATCCGCTTCTGATGGAGGTGTTCGGGAATTATTTTGGAATGCGGGTGTAGTCGGCAGACCTTTGTGGCTGCCGGAGAGTGACAGGGTGCTCGTGGAAGTAGATGACTCTACCGGCAGAGGTCAGCTTTGGACAATTGCTGTTGCGAATGGCGACCGGAGGCGTGTTACGAATGACCTTTCTAATTGGGGCATTCGGATTGACGCGACACCCGATGCCCGAAAGGTTGCCGCCATCCAATGGTCACTTTCGGCGAACATCTGGGAAAGTGCGGAAGCAACTCCATCGGAAGTGAAACAGATTACTTCCGGAGAGATGCCGATCGTGGCGGCTGTGCCAGCAAGCGCCGGAAAGATCCTCGCGGTGAGTGGAGACGGGCAGCTATTGAGCCTGGGTGAGGACGGAAGGGAACGCCGCCTCTTTTCTACACTACGCGATGTGGCCCCGCCTGCGGTGTGCGGCAAGTTTGCCGTTGCGGCATCCTACGCATCTGGGGAAGGTGAGGATTTCCGCGCGGATGCGGGGAGAGTGAATGCAACGAAGCTGGCGATCGGACGTCTGATAGTTCCCCGGTCGTATCAGTCCGGCCCAGGCAGTATTATGCGCATCGATTTGGAGGGCCTGAATGCAGCCACGCTCGCGAGTGGATTGGTGTACTCCCCGACGTGCTCGCCCGACGGGAAATTTGTGTATTACGTGGTAATGGGAACCTCACAGAAAATATTGCGCATTCCGATAGAAGGTGGCGAGCCTTTCATGGTTGGAGAAGTACCCGGCGTAACCATCCGGGGAACCATGCGAGTGTCGCCCAACGGCCAATTCTTGGCGTTTCCGTACGATGAGTTCCATCCTAAGCCGGTGCTCAAATTGGCGGTAATGTCGACACGCCAGGGTCGAATTGATAAGGCATTTGAGTTGCCGCCGGAAGTCTACCGGGAGGCCTGTTTGCGCTGGTCTCCCGACGGCAAGGGGCTGCAATACCTTCTCACCAAGGGTGATGTGACCAATATCTGGGAACAGCCGCTTACCGGAGGAAGCCCGAAGCAGATCACAAATTTCACCTCCGGCAGAATCTTCGATTTCAACTGGTCCGAAGATGGTAAGTTGCTTCTCACCTCCCGAGGCGAAATTACCAGCGATGTCGTTCTCCTAAGCAATCTACGCTGATTTCTGAAATGAGGAGTGGTGTGCATGTTCCGTACACCGAAACATGCAGAGAGAATTGGCTAGCGCGCCTGCATTTTGCTGCATTGTCGAGGGATCCAATAGTCCCATTCTCTGATGGGATCGCAATTGGCGGGGACCAACGTTATCCGCTCATCTCGATGTTCCGGCCCGAACCGCCCTGTTTAAAGGCCTCTGAGGGGACTATGGCCGGATAACGGACTAACCGGAAACTGACCGACTACCCCAGCAGCCACTTGATTGACCCAAAATTATGCTGGGCGTATAGTCAAGACACCAGTTCGCGGCCAAGCATCCCCGGGTTTCGTCCCTTCCTGGCTCCCGGACGCCTTTGGATGCGGGTTCATGAAGGGCAGGAATGTTTTATTCGCTGCTACTCCCGGGTTTCCGACGCCTCTGTTTGATAGTTTTTGCTTGCTGCCTGACCTTCTGGGGAAACCGCCTATCCGCGCAGACGCCCGCCTCACCGCCACCGCCGCAAGATGCACCCGCGAAGACGGAATCGACAGCCACACCCGCGCCAACACCGAGCCCGAACGAGGAAGTCTCCAGCCACGATACGCCCGCCACGTTCAAAGTGCGCGTAAACCTTGTGCTGGTGCGCGTGGTCGTGCGTGACTCCCACGGCAAGGTCGTACCCAACCTCAAGAAGGAAGACTTTCAACTCTACGACAACCGAAAACTGCAGACCATCTCCTCTTTCAATGTGGAGACGCCCGAGACGCGCACGGCCTCGGCGGTAGCCTCCACGGCGGCCGAGGGTTCTTCTTCGAGCACGGACGTGGCCGGCGGCAAGGCCGTCGTTCTGCCGCAGCGATTTGTCTCCATGGTCTTCGACGATGTGCACCTCTCGATGGAAGATTCCACGTTCGTCCGCGATTCGGCGACGCGCTTCTTTGGCGCTCTGGCGGCGAGCGATCGCGTTTCGCTGAGCACGACCTCCGGGCAGACGAACCAGGAATTCACCGACGATCACGAAAAACTCTCGAAAGCGCTGCTCGGAATCGTGCCGCATTCCCTGGCGGCCCAGAATTTTCACGATTGTCCGGACGTGAGTTATTACCAGGCCGACCTGATCGTGAACAAGTCCGACCCGCAGGCGCTGGCCGTCGCCACCGACGAAGCAGTGCAGTGCGCTTTCAATGGTGACACGCGCATGACCGCTGCTGCGCAGAGCATGGCGCAGGGCGCGGCAAACCGCACCGTCGCGCTAGGAGACAGCGAGACGCAATATGCTTACAGGCACCTGGACGAAGTTGTAAGACGCCTGGCAAACATGCCCGGTCAACGCGTGCTTGTTCTGGTATCGCCTGGTTTTCTCTCGACGACCCTGCAGTACGAAGCTTCCGATATGGTCGATCGCGCCACTCGCTCCAACATCGTGATCAATACCATCGATGCGCGCGGACTTTACGCTCCGGACGTTCTTGGTGACATAGCCAATCCGCCGCGAGACAGCATTCGAACCGTCGGTTACAAAACGTCCTATCGTGTCGAGGCGCAATCCGCGCAAGAGGATGTTCTTGCGCAGTTGGCCGATGGCACCGGCGGCAAGTTCTTCCACAACCGCAACGACGTGGATGAAGCCATGCGCGAAGCTGGCGCGGCGCCGGCGTTTTCCTACTTGCTTGGATTTTCTCCGCAAAACCTGAAAATCGACGGACGCTTTCACACCCTGAAGGTCGCGCTGGCCAGCAAGGAAAAATTTGAAATCCAGGCGCGCCACGGCTACTTTGCTCCGAAGACGCTCAGCGACCCCGTCGAATCGGCGAAACTGGAATTGCAGGAAGCCTTGTTTTCGCAGGAAGAAATCCGCGACCTGCCAGTGGAGCTGCAAACGCAATTTTTCCGCAAGGATGACGCGCAGGCGCGCCTGGCGGTGCTGTCACATTTTGACGTGAAGGGCATCCACTTCCGGAAACTGCTGGGGCGCAACAACGATCAACTGACGATCGTCACGGGAATTTTCGACGAAAATGGAAATTTTGTCGCCGGCCTTTCCAAGGTCGTGGACATGAATTTGCTGGACACGACTTACACGCGATTGAGCCGTTCGGGCTTCACCGTGAAAACCAGTTTTGACGTGAAGCCGGGCACCTACCTTGTGCGTATGGTGGTGCGGGACGCGGTGGGTGCGCAAATGGCGGCGCGCAACGGCGCGGTGGTCATTCCTTATTGAAGTCTAGTGATCGTGGTGGGGGAAATATGAATACGCTGACAAACTTCGGGCGAATCATTCGATGGGCCGCGTGGCTGGCTGCCGGAGCGATATGCCTGTTGCCTGCTCCTTCGCGGGGGCAGGAGCAACCTGCTCCCCCACCGCCGCCTGCGTCTTCTCCGGCTCCGGCGGCTCCGCAATTGGGAGTCGTCATTAAGAAGGAATCCAAGCTGGTGCTTGTCGATTCGGTGGTGACGGACAAGAAGGGCAACTACGTCCGCGACCTGACGCAGAATGATTTCAAAGTGTTCGAAGATAACAAGGAGCAGCCGGTTTCCACTTTTTCTACCGGCGCCGATACCGCGATCCAGGCCAACGGCCAGCGCCGCTACCTGATTTTGTTTTTCGACAATTCCACGATGGCGGCTCCGGACCAGATCCAGGCGCGGAGCGCCGCAACCAAGTTCATCGCCGCCAACGCTGGCCCGGATCGTTTGATGGCCGTCGTGGATTTCGGAGGCTCGCTGCGCATCGTGCAGAATTTCACGGCCAACGCGGACCTGCTCCGCGCGGCGGTGTCGGGAGTGAAAAATTCGTCGGTAGATCCGAACGCGCCTGGGGCAAACGGGCCGGTCACGGTGGCGTCGACGGGTCTGCCTTCCTTTGGCTCGTCTCTCGGCAATGCCGAGGCGGATTTTGGAGCGCGCAGCATGCTGCTGGCGGTGCGCAGCTTGGCAAAAAATCTCCGCACCATCCCCGGCCGAAAAATGGTCGTGCTGTTTTCCGGCGGTTTCCCGCTGACCACGGAAAACCAATCGGAGCTGACGGCGACCATTGACGCTTGCAACAAGTCGAACGTAGCAGTTTACGCGCTGGATGCGCGCGGCCTGGTGGCGCCCACCCCAGGTGGAAGCGCAAGCCGGCGAACAACCACGGGGAAGACGCGCGCCGTTTCAAATCACGTTCCCGCGGGGAATACTCACGCGGTTTCGAATCACGTTCCGGCGCGGACAACAATCGAGAAGACGCGCGCCGTTTCGAATCACGTTCCCGCGGGGAATACTCACGCGGTTTCGAATCACGCTCCGACGCGAAAGAATTCTCCTCGTCCGCGCATTCTCCTCACGGCCTTTCCGGCGATGGCCATGCCTGATCCGCAGAAACCGGGCGGAGGAGGCGGTGGAGGGACTGGCGGCGGTGGTGGCCATGGTGGCGGCGGAGGTGGTGGAACAGGTGGTGGAGGCGGCAGGGGCGGCACTGGCGGCGGTGGTGGTACCGGGGGAGGCGGCGGCAAAGGCGGCTCCGGTGGAGGCACAGGCGGCGGTGGAAAGGGTGGTTCCGGTGGAACGGGTGGCGGCTCCCGCGGTGGGAACACTGGCGCCAATAATTTTAACAACTCGCCCTTCACTCAGCCGCGGAGCATTGTTCCGCCATTCCCGGCTTCGGCTTCGACGAACCAGCAGATCCTGGCGGCACTGGCGGAAGGAACCGGTGGTTTCACGATTTTCAATACCAACGACCTACTGGGCGGGCTCGAGCGCATCGGCCGGGAACAAAACGAGTTTTACATTCTTGGCTACGTGCCGGGGGACACTCCGGAAGGAAGCTGCCACACGCTGAAAGTGAAACTGAATCGTGGCGGACTCAACGCGCGCTCGCGCAGCGGCTATTGCAACACGCGAACCGCCAACGTGCTCGAAGGCAAACCTCTGGAGAAGCAGCTGGAATCGCGCGCCACAGGGACGCAGCCCGGCTCGATTCATGGCGCTTTGCAAGCGCCCTATTTCTACACCGCGCCCGAGACGGCGCGGGTCAACCTGGCGATGGAAATTCCGTCGGATACATTTCAATTCAACAAGGAAAAGGGAAAGTATCACGCCAATTTGAACGTTCTGGGTATCGCCTACAAGCCGGACGGCACGATCGGGGCGCGCTTCAGCGATACTGTCGACCTGGCCCTCGAGAAGGACGAGTGGAAAGAGTTCACCAAGTTGCCGTATCACTACGAGAATCAGTTCGATGCTGCAACGGGACCGTACAAGCTGACGGTGGTCCTGAGCGCCGGCGGCGAGGCGTTTGGAAAAATTGAATCTCCGCTGGCCATCGATCCCTACGACGGCAAGCATTTCAGCCTGAGCGGTGTGGCGCTGACGAATTCCCCGCAGCGGCTGAATGATATTCCGACCAGCCTGGATGCCGCCTTGCTCGAAGACCGCACGCCTCTGGTGGTCAAGGGCCTGCAAATCATTCCTTCCGGCAGCAATCGCTTCAAGCATACCGACAACGTCATTCTTTATACGGAAGTCTATGAACCGCTGCTGACCTCCGCGACCCCTCCGGTAGTGGCCGTGGGGTACAGCATCTTCGATCGCGCCACCAACCAGCGAGTCTTTTTTACCGGCGCGCAGCCCACCACCGATTTCATTCAGAAAGGGAATCCGGTGATTCCCGTGGGAATGAAAGTAAGAGTAGACGACCTGAAACCGGGCTCTTATCGCTTGGTGATGCAAGCCGTCGACGGCGAGAAAAATCGCGCCCCGGATCGCACCATCGATTTTGACATCACGCAGTGATGCCTTTCCAATCGAATATTTTGAGGCGCTCCTTAAAGAGCTAAAATACCTGCTCGTAATTTCAATTCTTTTGGCCATCACAATCATCTCTGTCCCTCCTGTGCTTGGAGACTCTGAGAGGGCGATGATGTGGTGCTTATTGTTGGCTCTCGTGTGGATGGCTCTCTTTATATTCGGTTTAGTCCGTCACGGAAAACGCGGGCTGTGGCTTTTAGTCGGTGCGCCCTTTGCCCTTTACTTGCCCGTTGCGATCGCTATTGTTTGGGTGACCTGCCGCCACTCCTCCCAGCCATGCGGATGACAGCACAGTCGCAGTGGGGGACGCAACACGAGGAAGCCCGGGGACGAAGCCGGGGACAGACGGGACGTTTTCTTCGACCGCGGTAGAGATTCGACACGCCACCAGGACTTGCGCAACTTCTTCGCGGAAGAGGGGTTAGTCTAAAGGTGACCGGCGATCCGCCGAATCTGCCATCGAGCAGGAGAGTGTTATGAGGCTGCAAGCGCGTCCCGCCTCACCCCATTTTCAACGAGTCTGCGCGATTACCGCCACGCCCAAATCGTTCCTTGCTGTCATTCTAACTTTTGCCTGCATTGGGTCGCTCAGTGTCGAGGTGCCCGCTAGCGCAGCAATTCCTGCGTCGGAGAAGGACACTTCGGCCCTGCTCAGTGCAGGCAAGAAGCTGAAAGCCGATCCTGCCCTCAAAGGGCTGCCGATTACGGAACTCAGCGCGGACGAAGCGATCCTTCATGCGCTGAACCGCCTGGCGTACGGCCCGCGCCCCGGTGACGTCGAGCGCGTTCGGCAGATGGGACTGACGAAATGGATCGAGCAGCAACTGAATCCCAATTCGATTGATGACCGCGCGCTGGATGCGCGTCTCGCGGACTATCCGACGCTCCGCATGTCCACCGCGAAATTGATCGATGAATATCCGCAACCGAAGCAAGCGGAGAAGCAGGCGGAGAAACAAGCCCAGGCGCAAGCGCGGCAGGAACAGCGGCGCTCCGATGCGGGTGCCGCAGTCGTTGAAAAAGACATGCAGGCCGGGCAAGCGCAGGCAGGCAATTCCGAAGCTCCGGCGGTGACTCCCGTTTCCACGCCGCAACCGGTGGCGGACAATTCCAACGCGCCGGCTCCGATGAAACAGCAAACGCCGGCGAACGAAGCGACAAAGGGAGCAGGGAAGCGCGACGTTCTGGGCGGCGGCGATCCGAACAATGTACCGCGCGCGGTCGCCGACGACAGCAAGAGGCCGCAGCGCGTGGTGGCGGAACTGAGCATGTCCAAGGTGACGCGCGCGATTTACAGCGACCGGCAACTGCAGCAGGTGATGGACGATTTCTGGTTCAACCACTTCAACGTGTTCGCGGGCAAAGGGGAAGACCGCTACTACCTTACTTCGTATGAACGCGACGTGATTCAGCCGCGCGCTTTCGGGAAATTCAAGGATTTGGTGACCGCGACGGCGAAAAGCCCGGCGATGCTTTTTTATTTGGACAATTTTTTGAGCGCCGATCCGCGCGCCGGGGAGCGACAGGCAGCCGAGCGAGCCATGCGGCAGCAGAGACGCCGTGGGGGATTCGGCTGGCCGCCGCGTCCCGTGGCCAACCCGCGGCAAGCGAAGAAAAACGAGCGCGGGCTCAATGAAAATTACGGCCGCGAGCTGATGGAATTGCACACGCTGGGAGTGGACGGCGGTTACACGCAGAAAGACGTCACCGAAGTGGCGCGCTGCTTCACCGGCTGGACAATTGATAAGCCGAGGCAGTACGCGGATTTCAAATTTGACGACCGGCTGCACGATCCCGATCCGAAAATCGTACTGGGCAAGAAAATTCATGCCGGCGGAATGAAGGACGGCGAGCAGGTGATCGATTTGCTCGCGCACCATCCGAGCACGGCGAAATTTATTTCCACGAAACTGGCGCGGCGGTTTGTTTCGGACAATCCGCCGCCGGCGCTGGTCATCCGCATGGCGCAGACATTTCAATCGAGCGACGGCGATATCAAAGCAGTGCTTCACACGATGATCTGGTCGCCGGAATTCTGGTCGCGCGAATCTTATCGCGCGAAGATCAAGACGCCGTTTGAACTGGTGGTTTCCGCGGTTCGCGCGCTGGGCACGGACGTGGACACTCCCATGCCGCTGGTGCAGTGGGTGGGGCGAATCGGCGAGCCGTTATACCAGTGCCAGCCTCCAACAGGTTATTCGGACAAGGCGGATGCGTGGGTGAACACCGGCGCGTTGTTGAACCGGATGAACTATTCCCTGGCTCTCGCGGGAAACAAAATGCGCGGGGCACGCAGCGATGTGCCTTCGCTGCTCGGCGTGGATTCGTCCGCCGATCCGAAGACGGCACTGGACCGCGCCGTGCAGGTTTTTCTCGGCGGGCAGGCAGGACCGACCACGGTGGAGACGCTCGAAAAACAACTCGATAATCCGCAAGTTTTGCAGGCGAAGTTGGACGATCCGCGCAAGCAGGTGGATCTGGGCGTGGTCGCTGGGCTAGTGCTGGGCGCACCGGAATTCCAAAGACGCTAAAGTTCGAGAGGTCGCGATGAGCTACAAATGCTGTGAAGGCGTGCGCGGTCTGAAATTTTCGCGGCGATATTTCCTGAAGCAGGGCGGCGTGGCCATGGTCGGCTTGAGCGCGATGCCCGCGTTCTTGCAGCGTGCGGTGGCGGCAACGCCGATGCCGAACAAGAAGCAGCTCGTCGTGTTGTTCCAGCGCGGCGCCGCGGACGGTCTGAACATTGTTGTGCCCTTCGGCGAACCCAATTACTACCGCATGCGTCCGACGATTGCGATTCCTCAGCCGAAGCGCGGCGGCAGCGATGCGGCAATCGACCTGGACGGATTTTTCGGTTTACACCCAAGCCTCGCTCCTCTCGAGCCGCTCTTTCACAAGAACCAACTTGCCATCGTGCACGCCGCGGGTTCACCCGATCCGACGCGCTCGCACTTCGACGCGCAGGATTTCATGGAATCGGGCACGCCGGGATTGAAATCAACCGAAGACGGGTGGCTGAACCGCGCATTGGAAACTGTTCCGGAAGAAGATGCCTCGCCGTTCCGCGCCGTGGCCATGGGGCCGAATCTCCCGCGCATGCTGCACGGTGCCGCGCCGGCCATTGCGTTGCCGGACTTGAAGCAATTCAAAGTGATGGCGCAGGCTCCGGGAACGGGCCAGATGGTCGAAGGCGGCTTTGAAGCCATGTATTCGCAGACCGTGGACCACGCGCTCCACGGCACGGGCACGGAAACGTTTGAAGCCATTGATCTCCTGCGCAAAGCGGACCCGGGCAAGTATCAGCCGGAAAACGGTGCGCAATATCCGACGAGCCGCCTGGGGCAGAGCTTGCAGCAGATCGGCCAGCTCCTCAAGGCGGATATCGGCGTAGAAGTTTTGTTTGTCGATTGCGGCGGCTGGGATAATCACGTCAACGAGGGCGGCGTGCAGGGGCAGCTTTCCAATTTGCTGAAGGACCTCGGGCAGGGCCTCGCGGCGTTTCATCAGGACATGGGCGACCGCATGCAGAATATTGTTTTCGTGACCATGAGCGAGTTCGGGCGCACTGCAAAGGAAAACGGCAATCGCGGCACCGACCACGGCCACGCAAATTGCATGTTTCTTATGGGCGGCGACGTGAAGGGCGGACAGGTTTACGGCAAATGGCCCGGGCTGAACGATCACCAGCTCAACGAAGGCCGCGACCTCGCGCTCACCACGGACTTCCGTTCCATCGTCGGCGAAATTTTGACAAAACACATCGGCGTCGCCGATCTCAAGCCTGTCTTCCCCGATTTCGACAACAATCCGCGCAAATTCGCAGGCTTAATCCGGTCGTAAGAGGCAAAAAACGCTGTCGGCGTCCACGCACCGCCACGCGCCCTACTTTTTATTTCAATTCACGGATCCAAATATTGCGGAAGCGCACGGGATTGCCGTGATCCTGTAGCCCGAGCGGCAGTTTTTCGGGATGCGCCTTGTAGGGGGGACGCTGGCCATTCGCCGTGGGTCCGCTGAGTTCGACGTTGTCCTGCATGAGCACGCCATTGTGCAGAACGGTGACGCGAGCAGGTCGCGTCAGTTTTCCTTCTTTATCGAAACGCGAGCCGTGAAAAACGATGTCGTACGTCTGCCACTGGCCGGGCGGGCGCGAAGCGTTGACGAGCGGGGGATATTGGCCGTAGACGGCGGAAGCCTGGCCGTCCGCGTAAGTTTTGTTCTCATAGGAATCGAGCACCTGAATTTCGTAGAGCCCCATCAGAAAGACGCCGCTGTTGCCGCGTTCTTGACTTTCGCCTCTGGGAGGCACGGGTTCGGCAAATTCAACATGCAGTTGGCAATCGCCGAAAGCTTCGCGCGTGTAGATGTAGCCGGTCTTGGCCACGACTTCGGCGTAACCGTTCTCAACTTTCCATTTCGGTGCGCTGCCGTCCTGATGCGCCCAGCGCGATAAATCCTTGCCGTCGAAGAGCACAACGGCGTCCGAAGGAGGCCGCCCCGGCGAATCCTGCGTGCTCGATGTTCCGGGATCGATCACCGTTGGCAGCG
>Ga0210405_10004787_pt1 | contig 12579 bp, 7 predicted proteins | sample IncBWH11MmetaG_FD_155492 | JGI IMG/M metagenome (GOLD analysis project Ga0210405, IMG submission 155492) | Forest soil microbial communities from Barre Woods Harvard Forest LTER site, Petersham, Massachusetts, United States - Inc-BW-H-11-M | ecosystem: Environmental > Terrestrial > Soil >... | reverse complement strand
CCCGGACGCTCGGCTCAATTGGACGGTATCAACTAGAAGGCGCTCTGCAGTCCGCGCATATCTATCGCTGCCGCACCGGTGACAACAACTGGCCCGCCGTAGTCGAGTTGTACGATACCTTGTTGGCACTCACTGCCTCACCAGTGGTTGCGATCAATCGCACTTTGGCAGTAGCGGAGATTCATGGCGCCGCAGCTGCTCTCAGTGAGTTGAGCAAGATAGCTTCTGATGTGCGGCTCGCTGAATATCAACCCTACTGGGCAGCGCGGGCGGAACTACTGGCCAAGACCGGTGCAACAGATGAGGCACGCGACGCCTATGAAACCGCAATAGGTCTCGAGCGCGACGCTTCCGTCCGCCGCTTCCTGCAGAAGCGCCGTTCGGCGTTGGTGTCGTGACCTCTTGGTTCGAGTATCCTCTGACGATATTGCTCCCGGATGACGGGCAACCCTTCCGTAATCCTTGCGTGAGCAGTGGAAAAGAAGTCAAGCACGGGCCGTGCTGCACGGTTTCTGCACGGTTCTGCACGGGTGCTGCACGGCTCTGCACGATTTATTTTTCGAGTGGGGAAATCACCGCCACCGCAAGCTCAGAAAGCCGAAGCTTACCCGGTGTTTTCGCTTGCCCAAAAGGATGCGCCGGGATTTCGCCCTGGTGGGCAAGCTCCAACACACGGCGGCGACGAAAAGACAGAAACTCGGCCGCCTTCTCAGCGTCCACGAATGGCTCGGGCGCAGTCGTTTCCGTGTAGCCGCCATGCGGTCCGCTTCTTCCGGATTCAGTTTCAGCCCTGCCCATGAAGAAATCGTAAGCCCGGGGGAGTTTGCGTGACCCGCCACAAAGCGAGAATCACGTCAGGCCCGATCTTATGCAGATCCAGTTCGCAAGCTTGTGGTAGCTGTGGAAACGAAGTCAAGCACGGGCCGTGTGACACGGATTTGACACGGGTGCTACACGGCACTTACACGGACGTACACGGTTTATTCTTGGGGGTACAAACTGGGGAAAATCGAAGAAGGCCTTGCGTGGGGGTGCCGGACAAGGGATATTGCATCAAACCTGCGCCCAAAAGCCTAAACGGTAGCGAAGTCTCGGATGACTGGGATCGGCAAGCGGATTGTTCCTGCTGACCCTGGCGGAAAAAAGAAACGCCCGAGTTTTGGGCTTATTTTGAATCCTTGAAGTCTGCCGACTGGTCCCCTTACAAACACAAACTGTACATCTACCGGACAAACTCCTGGCGAGCGGGATTGTGTGGTGATGTCAGTATTCGGCGAGTGTGTTCCCCCGCGTGGGGCGTAGGCATCCCTGTGCTTAAAACAGATCGGCAGATTTTCGACACTTATGGCAGATCCTGTATTTCCAATTGATTGCATGCTGCGCGTCCAAGCGTGCGGAAATGGAACGTTTTCGGCCCAATTTCCTACAAGCCCGTTTCTGGACCGCTATGGACACCTCGATGTGAACCCGCCCAGTTAAGTGAAAAAGTTCATTCGGCACCTTTCGGTTCGGGTTGGCTAGCGAGTGCACCACACCCGCCTCGCCACCATTGACACTGATCATCCTTCCGCCCGGCGCAATGTACAACCAAGTCCACGTTTGGGTTTGGTGAGTTATTCGCGGGATTGCGGCATTTTCCATTTCTCTGGGCGTTGCGCCTTTGCAGCGTACTCCAATCTCATGTTGTAAATCAGTCAGAGAGAACGCCTTGGGAGTGATGGGGCTGGCACGGTGCGGGCTGCCTTCGTACGTCCGTTGAAGCCCGGAATCAAGCAGGTCAAAACCCTACGTAGGCGGCGTTTTTGCTGATGAGCCCTGCGAATAGCCTACCCTCTTTACTAGTTCCTGAAACTGCGGATCGGACCGCAGAGGGTCCAGTTCAGGATCGATGAGCAGCCATAATAGCTCCGATTCGCGGTTCTGGTAGGACCGGTTCAGTTCCGCCCGGGCGGTCTCCCAATCTCCTAGGTCCGCATAGTCTCGTGCAAGATAAAATGAGGGCCGTCCGAAATGCTTATGGATCTTAACGCACTGCCGCAAATAGGCTGTCCTCCCACCGGTTGAGTACGCAGCCGGAAGTTCATCCACAAGCGCGACCAAATCACCTTTCGCATCCCACAGCTGGACTGCGGTCCGCATTGGAGGAATGGACTCGATAAACTTGCCTTGGCGTCGGTACGTCCAATGTATGGCATCAAACGGTGGCGAAAATTTCGGGTCGATCTTCAGGGCCTCGTGGTACTGGTCGAGAGCGCGATCATATTGCCGTGCCTCTTCCAGGGTGTTGCCATACTGCAGATGGACGATGGCCGAGAGCGGGTCAAGCGCCAGCGCCGCCTGGAGCTCGCGAATTGCCTCCTGGTGTCGCGCCATGAGCGAAAGAAATTCCCCATACCACTGGTGTCCGGTGGAATAGTTAGGATTAAGAGCGAGAGTCTTCTTGAATTCCTTCTCTGCTCCGGCAAAGTCCCAGTCTTGGTATAGCTTGACTTCGGCGATGGAGAGATGCGCTTCTGCCAGTGAATCATCCAGCGTCACGGCTTCGCCGGCTGCGGCTCGCGCTTTCGGGTATGCCTCAGCTTGTGAAACCGTGGTCAACATGGGGAGCACAATATAACACTGTGCCAGCCCGGCATAGCTGCGTGCATCGTTGGGATCTTCCTGGATGGCCCGGCCGAAATACTCCACCGCCTTCTTCAGGCTTTCGTCCGTGCGCATGGCCCAGTAGTGGCGGCCTTGCAGATAGTCCTGAAACGCCTGCGGATTGAGCGTGCGGTTGTGGGCGAGGTTCTCCTGCTGCTGCGGCGTCAGTCGGAGCTCGATTTGCCGGGCAATGTCCTGCGCCAGCTCTGCTTCGAGGAGAAGAACGTCGCTCAGCTGCCGGTCGTAAGCTTCGGCCCACAGATGTTGATCCGTCGACGCCTCGATCAATTGCACGCGCACTCGCATCCGGTCACCAGAGCGCTCCACCGATCCTTCCAGCACAGCCCCAACATGCAGTTCACGAGCAATTTCAGGGATGCTCTTGTGCGTCCCCTTGTATTGCATGGCTGAAGTGCGCGAGATCACCCTCGGCCCTGCCAGCTTTGCCAAGTCTGTGATGATCTCATCGGTCATGCCATCGGCAAAATATTCCTGGGCTGAGTCGGCCGAGACGTTCAGCAATGGCAGTACTGCGATTGCCTGAACGGAGCCGGGTTGCGCGGCTGAGACCGCCGACTTAAACCGCGCTCTGATCGCGAAGCCAATGCTCAGTAACACCAGGACCAGAGCTAGCGATGCAAGAAGAGCGAGCCGACGGGGAGAACCCGATACAAGACCGTTAGACGGCAATCCAAGTTGTTCAGTTGCGTCGGGTACAGCGACAGCCGAAATCATGGAATCGGCAGATTCTTCACCTGCTGGAGCCACAACATCTCGTTCAACAATGGACGCTGCTCTTGAAACCGACACCGGCGCAACAAATCTGTACCCGATGCGCGGCACGGTTTCCACAAAGCGAGGGTTTTCCGCGGAGTCGCTCAAGGCCGCGCGCAGTTTCTTGATGGCAGTGTTTAACCCGTCATCGAACTCCACAAACGTGTTACCGGGCCAGAGTCTTTCTTTCAGTTCTTCCCGGGTGACGACAAGGTCTTGTCGCTCCAAGAGCAGCACAAGGATTTGGAAAGGCTGGTCTTGCAGCCGGACGCGAAACCCGCTCTTGGTCAGTTGGCGGTTGTCCAAGTCCGCTTCGAAGACGCCGAAGCGCACGATCCGGCGCGGTGCAGTCGGTTGCATGCGTGTCCCAAGTCCGTTTCAACTTCAGCATCCTATCACGGGCCAGTTCAGGCTTAAACAGAAGTCCTGTGCTAACAGCGCCATACGTGTTCAGGTGAAGATCCCGGATAAGTCCTTTGACCGGGAAGCGTCTTTCGGTCAAATTGCGAGCGCGTTTTGGTGGGGCGGTTCGACGCAATCTTGATTCTTCTTTGAACGAGGACAACTATGAAAAAGTGCAGCAAGTTTTGCCGCCACAGCATTCTTCTCATGGCTCTGTTGACATTCGCGGTTTCGGCAGAGGCTCAAGCGACCTATCGAAGACCTGCGAGGCTTTCCGGATTCGCGCCCGCTCGACCAGTAGTCGAGGGAGGCTCGCCTGCTACAGGCTCGACATGGACGCTCCTGTTTCCCACCCACCTTCTGGACGAACGTTTCGCTGGTGCGGCGGTCTACGATGCGGCGACCAATAGCCTCATCGTTTTTGGTGGGCTTGGTGCCGGTGGCATCGCGATCGACAACGACGTTATTGCACTCGCCAACGCGAATGGAATCGGAACCAGTAACTGGACGACTGTAATTCCCAATGGCGCTCCCGGCTCCCCGGCTGCCCGTGACGCACATACCGCAGTGTACGATGCCGCCAACAGCCGCATGATCGTCTTCGGAGGGTGCTCATTCACGGGTGGTTTGTGTACAACCCTCCTCAATGACGTTTGGGTTCTAACCAACGCCAACGGCGTGTCCGGCACCCCGACTTGGGTACAACTTACGCCTACCGGGACACTTCCACCACCGCGCTGGAGCCACGCCGCAGCCTATGATCCGCTCAACAACCAAATGATCATTTACGGGGGCGAGGACCAGCACGGGGTTGTTTCGGACACCTGGGTATTGAGCAATGCCAACGGTTCGGGCGGCACTCCTATCTGGACGCAACTTTCTCCTTCCGGTGGTCCTCCGACGGGCCAGGATTCCCCTTCTGTCGTCTACGACGAAGCCCACAACGTCCTGATCGAATTTGCCGGAGTGCGGCAAAACTTCGGCCCTCGCACTAACTCTGTTTGGACGTTGTCGAACGCAAATGGGCTGGGCGGGAATCCGGTATGGACGAACATCGTCGCCAATGGAGCAGCCGGTTCACCTCCCAAACGTGACGGACATTTCGCCGCCTACGACGCTGCCAATAACCGCATGATGATTTTTGGTGGCAACGCGAACACTGCGACCGGTTTCCCTCAGCGCAATGATGCCTGGGTACTGAGAAATGCTAATGGCTTGGTGGGTAAACCTCGCTGGAGCAGGGTGAAACCGGCTGGCGCAAAACCCGGAGGACGCACTTCCCAAGTGGGGGGGTACGACTCGGCAAATAATCGCATGATCATTTATGGAGGTTCAAGTTGGGACGGAAATTTTTTCAGCACCTGGGTGCTGACCGGTGCGAATGGACTGCCCTGACAAACTGCCTGTCGTTACCGGGGGCTTTTCACCGCCCTTAGCCGGCACTGCATACGTACGGTGCAACGGTTCAGAAAACGACGAGCACAGCGCAGCCTGCGCTCGCACAAGAATGGGGAGACACGTCGTGAAGCAAATCGTCTTGGCTTTTCTCAGTGTCGTGATGGGTCTAAGTGGCGTTGGGCAAACGCAGGTCCAACCCAACAATAAACCGGCAATGAAAACGTCAGTTGTGCCAAACATGGTCCGGTTCGCAGGGATCGCAAAGGATCTCGATAGCAAGCCGCTCAGCGGCGTAACTGGGATCACCTTTTTGCTCTACAAAGACGAGCAGGGTGGCACCCCTCTTTGGTTAGAAACTCAAAACGTCCAGCCAGACTCCACAGGCCGCTACAGCGTGATGCTCGGTGTTACCAAGGCGGATGGCCTCCCTGTGGAACTCTTCCGCTCAGGAGACGCGCAGTGGCTAGGGGTACAAATCGCCGGACAGCCCGAGCAGCCGCGGGTCCTGCTCTTGAGTGTGCCCTACGCGCTGAAGGCGGGCGATGCACAGACTCTCGGCGGTCAGCTAGCTTCTGCGTTCATGACGGTCTTGCCTTTGGGCGCCGGCAATTCCACAGATCCGGCTGGCACTATCACCGGTGGTGGCACCGCAAACTTTGTACCCCTCTTCACGGGCACGACCACGATTGGGAACTCAAAGATCTTTCAGACCACGGGAGGAAATGTTGGCATCGCCACCACTACACCCGCCGCAAAACTCGATGTCAAAGGCACGGGAGATTTTCGCGATACCCTCACGCTATTTCCGAAAACTACTCACCCAGCGTTATCTATTTCCGGAACCGCTTTCCAAGTCAGCAGCACTGGAACTGTAACGTTCGTTTCCGGGCAGACTTTCCCCGGAACTGGCACTATCACAGGCGTCACGGCGGGGACAGACCTGACCGGCGGCGGCACCAACGGCAACGTCACGCTCAACCTGAACACTACAGCCACCGACGCGCGTTACGCCCAGTTGAATGCGAACAACGCCTTCACTAAAACCATGACGTTTGCCGCCGGACAGACGTTTCCTGGCACAGGCACGGTCACAAGCGTCGCTTTGACGGCACCCGCATCCGACTTTACAGTAGGCGGTTCCCCGATCACGGGCGCAGGCACGCTGAATCTGGGGTGGACGCAGGCTCCGACCAGCGCGAATACTGCGAACGCAATCGTGAAGCGAGACAGCCTGGGCAACTTCGCTACGAATTCGGTGACTGCCAGCAGCCTGGTGAGTTCAGGTCTGAGCGCGACCACAGTCTCAGCGGGCAGCGTCATCGTCAACGGCCCAATTTCTGGCGTAGCCGGCAACTTCAGCGGGGGCGTGTCTGCCTCCACACAGACCGATGCGAACTTCGTCACCGGAATCCTCGGCCAGCAGCTTGGCGTGTCCAACGCGACGATCGGAGTGGAAGGAGTCAGTAACAGCGTGTTGGGCATTGGCGTTTTCGGCAATGCTTACAGCCTGAGTGGCATCGGGGCTGGCTTGTTCCCAAGCGCCCGTGGCATTTGGGGCGACTCTGGACTTGCGGGAGGAATTGGCGTGGTAGCCACGACCGACGATGGCTTCAGCCTTTTGGCCGTTAACAACAGCACAAATGACACTACTGCATTCTTCGAGAACGAGGAGAGCACCAACAGCGCAACCGTGGTCATGGAGACGGACGGTCCTTTTTTCAACGGCCAATGCGTCATAGACGTAAGCGGAAACTTGGCCTGCACTGGCTCCAAGTCTGCCGTAGTTCCCGTCGACAACGGCACCCGCAAGGTCGCTCTCTACGCCGTCGAGGCTCCAGAAAATTGGTTCGAGGATTTCGGTTCCGGACAACTCTCCAACGGCGCGGCTGTGATTGCACCGGAGCCCACGTTTAGCCAAACCGTGAATGCCGCCATTGACTACCACGTGTTCCTCACTCCGAGGGGAGAATGCGAGGGCCTCTACGTGGCTAACACATCCGCTACTGGCTTTGAGGTACGCGAACTGCATCACGGTTCTTCCAGCGTTGCCTTCGACTACCGCATCGTGGCTCGCCGCAAAGGCTACGAGAACATCCGCATGGCCGACAAGACTGCACAATTTCAAAATCCTGAAGCCCTGTCGTCAAGAAAGGGAACGACGCTCAGGACTCCCGCGCCGCCGCGGCCACAGACCTCGAAAACAATTTCGTCGGTGATTCGATGAAGCCAACTGCACGCGCGGATTGTTCCAGGACACATTTCGACGATTCTGAGGATTTTGCGTGAATGCGGCGGGTTGCAATGAAAGTTCAAAAGGAGATCTCTTAATGAGGCACATCGCTTTCTTGTTCATGATCGCTGTGTTCTGTCTTTCGATCGGGTTCGCGCAACAAACTCCGACCTCGACTGGTGGAGTTGTGCCGCACTTGGTCCACTTTGCCGGAGTGGTCAAGGACGCTACCGGTCATCCGTTCATGGGAACCGTGGGTGTGACCTTCGCTTTGTACCGGGATCAGGAAGGCGGAGCGTCTCTGTGGCTCGAAACTCAGAACGTGGTCGCCGACAGCAACGGCCACTACGCGGTGTCGTTGGGAACCACCAAAACGGATGGTCTGCCGGTTGAGCTGTTCACTTCGGGTGAGGCGCGTTGGTTGGGCGTGCAGGTTGCGGGACAAGCAGAACAGCCACGCGTGTTATTGGTGAGTGTCCCTTACGCGCTGAAGGCGGGCGATGCCGAGACACTCGGTGGCAAGCCGGCTTCGGCTTACATGGCGGCCTTGCCTTTGGGCCCTAGCAATTCCTCCGCTCCACCGGCCGGCACGATCACCGGTAGCGGCACCGCAAACTTTGTACCCCTCTTCACGGGCACGACCACGATTGGGAACTCAAAGATCTTTCAGACCACAGGAGGAAATGTTGGCATCGCCACCACGACACCCGCTGCAAAACTCGACGTCAAAGGCACGGGAGATTTTCGCGACACCCTCACGCTATTTCCAAAAACCGCTCATCCGGCGTTATCTATTTCCGGAACCGCTTTCCAGGTTAACAACACGGGAATTGTGACTTTTGTCTCGGGCCAGACTTTCCCCGGCGCCGGCACCATCACTGGGGTTACCGCCGGTGCGGGGCTGTCAGGCGGTGGAAACAGCGGCAATGTCACTCTTAACGTGCCGAACGCTGGTCTTACCAATGCCATGCTTCAGAACTCGTCGGTGACGGTCACGGCGAACAGTCCACTTTCAGGGGGCGGAGCGGTTTCGCTGGGTGGCAGCACCAGTCTCGGACTGAAAAACTGCAGCTCCAACCAAGTGCTTGAGTTTATCAGCGGTAGTTGGACCTGTGCCAACGCAGGCAGCGGAACCATCACGGGTGTAACCGCAGGCACCGACTTGACCGGCGGCGGCACCAGCGGCAACGTCACCCTGAACCTGGATACCACAGCCACCGACGTCCGTTACGCGCAATTGGGCGCCGCCAACACATTCAAGCAGACGCAGACAATCAACGCGACTACGACAGGTCTTCAGGCGATTGCCAGCAACCCCTCCGGAGTTGCTGTTCTGGCTTTGGTCAACGGCGGAACCGGAAACGGAATTGCTGTCCAAGGGCTCAATGGCGCTTCGAGCGGTATTGGCGTGATGGGAAGCGGTGCGGTTGGCGTTTCTGGAGCCAGCGGCAGCGGAATCGGAGTACAGGGCGCCACCTCCGGAGGCACGGCGGTTATGGGACAAGATTCAGCCTCCGGCACGGGCGTCGTAGGCGCAAGCGCGGGCGGGAGCGGGGTATACGGGTTTAGCAGCACCTTGAACGGCGTTTATGGAAACAGCAGTAGCGGAACCGGAGTCCAAGGCATCACCGGAGGAAGCACTGTCAACTCCGCAGGAGTTTATGGAAGGGCTGGCTCGGGCACCAGCGTCGGAGGCATTGCCGGAGTTTGGGGCGACGCTGACCAGCATGTGGGCGTGTTTGGATCGAGCAACGGTTTTGCCGGTGTAGCGGGTCAAAGCCAGAATGGTTATGGTCTGCAGGGCGTCAGCAATGGAGCCGACGGCGTAAATGGCACCTCACACACCGTCAACGGGTCGGGCGTCGCTGGAATCAATGACGCTCCGGGCGGTCTCGGAGTTTACGGCCACTCGAGCAATGGCGGCTTCGGCTTCTACACTGACAGCAACGCGGCACAGGCCCGCGGCATGGGCGGCTGGGTCAAGGCCACGGCCTATGTGGATCCGTTCGCTCAGGGCGGTGTCGCTATTACTCGCTGCTATAACTCCCAGGCGAGCGGAGCGGACGTATGGACTCCGCCGTGTGGCATTGGCATTGTTCACAACGGTGCCGGTGGAAATACGTTGGATTTTGGTTTCCAAGTGAACGATAGGTTCGTAGGTGTGAGTTCAACAGTATCGGTGGTAATTGTTAGCGCGGATACGACCACTACACCACCTAATCAAGTGTCTACCAATACTTGGAACGCTCAAGCGGGGATCTACGATGATTTCCCCTTTACCATTTTTGTCTACTAAGCCTAAAGACTGTCAAAACACATGGGACACGAAGCGGAGCGAGAGAACGATTTCACAGCCTAGATAAGAAAGATGGAGGAAGTTCGATGAGCAACAAACTTCTCAAGTTCGCGAGCAAGACTACCAGTCTTGCTATTTTGATGACTTTGCTTTCTTCCGCGCCGTGGACCCACGCGCAGCCAGCAGACCAGGAGACAAGTGTGCCCCCCGGCCCGCCCACCGTAAACATCATCTACAAGTTCCTCTATGACGGCTTGGTGAAGAGCGGATTCTCGCACGGGTACCTCCTCTACGACGAACTCGTCCAGGGTGCGGACGGCAATTTTTATGGGACCACTGTCGTGGGTGGCTCCGGCACATGTGCTAATGGTTTTGGCGTAATCGGATGCGGCGTTGTGTTCAAACTAACGCCGTCTGGAACCCAAACGGTGCTGTACAACTTCACCTACGACAGCAAGACCAATACAGCTGTCAATGGCATCTATCCCTACGGCGGGCTGGTGCAGGGCAAGGACGGAAATTTCTATGGCACCACGACGGCCGGCGGGAATGCCGCTGCGGTCTGCAACGGAACCTTGGGTTGCGGTGTCATCTTCAAGATCACACCGGCGGGGAAATACACCGTGCTGCACAGATTCAACGGGGCTTTGGCGAAACCTCCCGAGGGTGGAGGCCCCGGCGGCAGGCTGCTCCTAGCCAGCGACGGCAACTTTTATGGCACCACTTATTCCGGCGGGTTGGTCCAGAACTTCGCCAATCAAGGCACGATCTTCGCGGTTTCGCCGAGTTGCGGGTTCACGACGCTGTACATGTTTGACAATATCCACGGCATGACTGACGGCGCCAATCCCTATGCCGGATTGATTCAGGGCAAAGACGGCAGTTTCTACGGAACCACGCAATTCGGCGGAACGTCGAACGCCGGCACGGTTTTCAAGTTTGCCGGCTCCAAGACAACTGTGCTGCACTCCTTCCCGGAAACGACTGGTCAATTTTTCCCCGATGGAGCTTATCCAAAAGCAGCCCTGGCGCAAGCCAGCGACGGAAATTTATACGGCACAACATCCTACGGTGGCGCCCTTACCACTTTCTATCAGAGCGGCACATTGTTTCGGATCTCGCCGCAAGGAACTTTTACCAAGCTCTGGGATTTCAACGCGACCGACAAATCCGTGAATGGCATCTCCCCTTGGGGCGGACTGATCCAAGCCAGCGACAACAACCTCTACGGAACGACGACGGCGGGCGGTGGCACCCCAAACAGCGGCACAGTCTATCAGCTCACACTAGCCGGTGCGCTCTCCCAGGTTATGAGCTTTGATGCCGCGACCACGGGAGCATTGCCCGAAGCCGTCCCATTACAAGCGGCGGACGGCACTCTGTACCTCACCAACAACGGAGGAACCGTATCGAACAACAAGTATCAAGGGGCGGTCGTACAGATCGCCAGCGGTCTGCCCGCGCCAAAACCGGTTGTCCGCAGATTTGCTCCGGCCAGCGGGAAGGTTGGCCAGAAGGTGATCATTACAGGCGGCAGTTTTGTGGGCACCACTGGCGTGGCATTTAACAGAACGCCCGCCACTTTCACGGTGAAGTCGACCAATGCGGTCGTCGCCACCGTACCCCGCGGAGCGACCAGTGGACCCATCACCGTGACCAACGCGGGAGGATCTACGAAAAGTGTTCAGAGCTTCACGGTCCTGCCTTAGCTCAGAAATGTCTTGACTGAAACATCGGACTTGCCGCAGGTTGCCCGTCGAGTACTCGACCGGATCTTGTGATAGCGAAGAAGCGAAGGGATTGCTTCCCATGATAAAACGCAGTGCGCAATTTCTAGTTCTTGGCCTCGCCGTCTTTGCGGCCGTAATGGGCAGTAGCAGCGGCGCCGCACCTCGACATTCATGTGTCCCGTGGCTCTGGGCCAGAAGAACTGGATCCACATCGGCAGTCCACAGGCGGGACCCAAGGTTGCGGCGATTCTCTTGGTCGTGGAAAGCTGCCGCAGGTTGAAACTCCCAGTGCGCGAATATCTGGCCGCTGTTCTCCCCGGGTTTGCCGATCTCCCGATCCAGCGCCTCCCAGACCTTACTCCCGCTTCGTGGGTCGCCCGGCATTGATGGACATTTTACCGACGACTCGTCAGAAATTCGGGGCAAGTAGCGCAACAGCGACTATAGGTTGTCATGTCTCCGAGCTTGCACTCCCGGTCACTCTCTAACGATTGTGCCCGGACGAAGCAAACAAGAAAGAACAGAATTAGTTCTCGTTTACGATTATCCGGATACAAGCTTACCAACCCATTTCCTGCTTCGCCCCGGCTGAAGGGAGCGTGCTGGGCCGGCGGAGAAGTCGAAGGTCAGCCAGGGTTCGTGTCGACACCCACTGGACTCTTGCGGCTACTCAGCGTTTGTCGGATCGATCACCGACCGGATTCGCGAGATTCGGTTAGCCGGAAAACCGCCCTGCTGGGCATGCCTACGTACCGCGTCCGCATCGGGGGCCACGTATATGCAGTAGATTCTGTCGTCCGTGACGTAGCTCTGAACCCACTGAATCTGAGCACCCATCTGTCGCAGAACTCCACACGACTTCTGCGCTATCGCCTGTAGTTGGTCCGACGAAAGCCTGCCAGCTTCCGGAATATCTCTCTCGATGACGAACTTCGGCATGGTAATACCTCGTTTTGTAGTTTTACTAGCGAAGAACTTGATTAATCGAAGTAGGCTTCACTGCTACCGGATCAGAGGATGACGCTGGCTTGACTTTGCGCATCTGCTCCAGCATCTTGCGCGGGTCGGGGTCGTTGGTATGGTCCTCGAAGCGGACCGTCTCGTAT
>Ga0210405_10004784_pt1 | contig 12587 bp, 10 predicted proteins | sample IncBWH11MmetaG_FD_155492 | JGI IMG/M metagenome (GOLD analysis project Ga0210405, IMG submission 155492) | Forest soil microbial communities from Barre Woods Harvard Forest LTER site, Petersham, Massachusetts, United States - Inc-BW-H-11-M | ecosystem: Environmental > Terrestrial > Soil >... | reverse complement strand
GGACGCCTCATTCATGATCCAACACATCGACGAGTTAGGCAGCGCCAAGGCTTCCAACCACATTCCCGTCGGATGGGCATGGGCCGTGAACACACCCTTCCAATGGGGCAAGCAGGTAGCCTCACACCTTGGCGGCACGCGTAACCCTCTCGTCATCGTCTGGCCGGATCGCATCAAGGACGCGGGCGGAATCCGCACCCAGTTCCATCATGTCATCGACATTTCCCCCACCATCCTCGAAGCAGCCCGTCTTCCTCAGCCGGTGGAGGTAAATGGCGTAAAGCAGAAGCCGATCGAAGGCGTGAGCATGATGTACAGCTTCGACGACCCCAAAGCCACAAGCCCGCGCCACATTCAGTACTTCGAGATGTTCGGGAACCGAGCCCTATATGAGGATGGTTGGATCGCCACTGCCCGTCACGGGCGGCTCCCGTGGGTGACTGCGGGGGGTACGACCGGAGACTTCGACCACGACAAGTGGGAACTGTACGACCTTACCCAGGATTTTAGCGAAGACAACGACCTTTCGGCCAAATATCCGCAGAAGCTGAAAGAGTTACAGGATGACTTCTGGGTTGAGGCGAAGAGGTACGATGTTCTCCCTCTTGATGATCGTTTCTCGGAGCGCGGCCGGGTCGAAAAAACGTGTCCTGGACGTTTCGGAGCCGAGAGCTTTGATGTTGGCATGGACAACGGCTCGCCGGTGAGTGAAGCCTATGAACCGCCATTTGCGTACGGGGGAACCATCAAGACGGTAAAGATTAAGATTCAACCGCCGATCCTAACCGCAAGCGAGCAGCAAAGTATCAGCGCCGCAGAACGTGAAGTGATGCTAGGCATGGAGTGACCGGAGACGAGCAATTTCCCACGCGGGCTTCGTGTAAAGGGAGACCAAGCATATGAAGACTTTTCTGACTCACGTCCGCGACATAGCCATCTCCGGCTTTTTCGCTCTGTTGCCGTTATACGTGCTGTTCATCGTCATCGCCAAAGCCTGGAAGTCCCTCAGTTTTGTTGGAGCTGGAATTGCTGGAATGTTTGGATTGAAACCGATACCGGGCGTCGGTGGCACCACCATCTTTTCAGGTCTTCTGGTGATAACGCTTTGGATCGTGACTGGATTGCTGGTGCGTTTTTCCTTTCTGGCTGCGTTGAGTCGAGCCGCAGAAAGAGCGATGTCGAAATACATCCCCGGCTATGGCACTTACAAGGCGATTGCGGAGGAAAAACTACAACACAAGGTGAGAGCGCTCGACTACACCAGTGCTTTGATCCGATTGCAAGAGTACTGGCGACCCGCGTATATCGTCGAGAAGGACGAGCACGGAACCTGCGTGTTGTTTATTCCCGACGTACCGGACACGAATAAAGGGCAGGTTTTGCTCGCCCAACAGGACGACGTAAGAGTCCTGTCCTCCATTACCGCCAACCAATTCGACACGTCACTGAAGAAGATGGGAAAGGGATTGTGCAGCGAATATGGTCTTCGTTCATAACGTGATGAACCTCTGTACATAGCGACAGAGGAGGGTCAATTCTTGATCTTGCAACTCTGAAAACAATTCGGTCTTAGGAAACCACAATGGCAATAGCGAAGATTGAATCACTACCAAACTTCGACTTGGGCAGAGAGTTAGTGCCGTGGGAAAAGCGGCGCGCCGAGGGCAAGATGCTGCGGCGTGCGACGCCACGTGAAGCGCACGCAGAATGGAAGCCCAACAAAACCCGGCCTGACCCGCTAAAGTTGCTGGCCGAGAACAACAGAGGTCGTCAAGCGCACCTGATCCCGCTCCGTATGGGACGAATGGCGGCCTCGCCGTTTGCCTTTCTCCGCGGTTCAGCCTGCGTTATGGCGTCAGATCTATCCCGCACCCCGATCAGCGGCATACCTGTGGTGATCGATGGCGACGCACACCTCAATAATTTCGGGATGTACGGTACGCCACAACGGGAGGTTGTCTTTGATCTAAATGATTTTGACGAAGCTGTCATCGGCCCTTGGGAATGGGACCTCAAACGCCTAACAGCCAGCGTCAACGTAGCGGGACGGCAGAATGGACTGAATCGCAGAGAAAGGGCAGCAGCCGTAAGGCAGTGCGTCAAGGGCTATCGCTTCAATGCCCGCCGGCTGCAGGATATGGGCGTATTGGACATCTGGTACCTACACGCCTATCCCGGAAGAGAAAATCCCATCGTCAAGGCAGACCCGAAATCGAAGGCCGTGTTCCGTAAGACGTTGGCCAAGGCGATGCACACTGACAACCGCGCCTTAATCCCAAAAGTGGCAGATCGGAAGAGCAATGGATCATGGACATTTCGGGACGATCCTCCGGTTCTAACCCGGGTTGACAGAGCCACCAAACAGAAAGTCATCGACGCACTTAACCGTTACTCACTCACACTACCCCGGGAGCGCCGCCTGATGCTGGGACACTACCACGTCGCCGATGTTGCGCACCGGGTCGTAGGGGTTGGTTCCGTCGGGACCCGTGCTTACCTGGTGCTGCTATTCGGAAATGGCGAGGGAGACCCTCTGTTCCTGCAGGTCAAAGAGGCGCTGCCCCCCGCACACGCGCCTTTTCTCCCCACGGCATTGGGGGAGTTTCAGCACAACGGAAAACGAGTCATACTAGGACAAAGAGCTCTACAGGCTTCCTCTGACCCCATGCTTGGTTATGCGGACATCGATGGGCGAGATTTCTACGTCCGACAGATGAAAAATCTTAAGGCATCGATTCCGGTCGAGTGGTTAACGGGAGAATCCTTCAATTTTTACGCATGGGGATGCGGTGTGATTCTTGCGCGTGCTCACGCGCGGACTAGCGACGCGGCACGGATTGCGGGCTACTGCGGGAACTCGTCAGTGCTGGATGAATCTTTGGAGCAATGGGCAGAAGCCTACGGTGACCAGACTGAAGCAGATCATGGAGCTTTGGTTGCCGCAATTCGTCGTGGCCAAGTCAAGGCTGACGTTCAGTCGAGTGTCGGGGAGTAGTTTGATCCTCGTGATTCGCAGAATCCATGGCTCGAAATGACGGGATTTTTCTGGCATTGGGCATTGCTCAGAGTCTTCACAGTGCTCGTGGAACCCACTAGAGAATCCTAAACGGTTCGACAATGCCGAACCAACTAACGTGGAGTCTCAACACCAACCATCGCGGAACCGCTGCCACCACCTTCTACATTACGTGCGTTCGGTAGCGTAGATAGAAGTTCGCATCCCACGGCCGGGCGAGAGACAGACTTGCGCGTCAACTCTCAATTGACGCATTACTCCGACGGGCGAAGGGCTAGAAATTCAGTTCGCTTACCCGATCAGGTCGGAGTCACACGTCGCAGCGCTCAGCTGAAGAAGTAGTAGATCGGACGGCAGGTGCAGTTCATTGACCCGCCAAGGATTGTCGATCAACGGACGAATCTGTGAACTCCTGGTGCGCCAGGCCCGGACAGCTGTGATCTTTCCCTGATCGTGTTGGCTGTCGGCCGCCAGTACCCTCAAGGAGACCTAACGCTCCCGTTCATCTAGTCAACAATGAGTGCTTCCGGAGAGTGAATGAGCACTTTTCCACGCGCCTTCGAAACGGAGCCGTCACGTTCCCATCTCCCCAACACCCGGCTGGTCGTAAACGGGCTCAGGTCCGCAAGAGCACCGAGCTGTGCGTTGGTAGTTTCAACTTCAACTCCGTGGGGATTTACACGACCTGTACGATGCCCGAGATTCAGCAGAGCCGCCGCTAATCGCTGTTGAGCACTGGTGGCAACGAGGCCAGCATGCCGGTCGGAATAGCTCTTCAAATAGCTTACGACAATTCGCAGTGCGTTCTCAGCGAGCTGAGGATAATCTTTCGCCAGCTTCCTTATGCTTGTGTGTTCCCATGCCAGCAGCTCCAATCGGAGAGCGTTTCTCCACTACCTAAGTAGTCAGGAGGATGTTTCAGCAATGTGCCTAGGCCGAAGACGTCTCCTGGAAGTAGCAAATGCAGTAGTATCTCGTTACCGGCCTTCGTGAGCTTGTAATAACGTGCCTGCCCTGTTCTTAACAAGAACAAATGGGAGGCGGGCTCACCCTCTGTGAGGATGGTACGTTTCGCAGCTATTTGTCGGACTTGTGCTGCCGCAACAATGCTTTCGATCGCACTCTTTTCAAGGCCTTCCAGAAATCTGGACGTTCCCACCGCCGGCAAAGTTGCTCGAGAATCGGTCATGTCCTATCGCCAAAACATTGCGTAGCTTGTTAGCGAAAAATTGGGATCTACCATTTACTAGGGCCGTTCAAAACCCAGTCGTCAATGCAAGAGAAAACACAGCTGTGCTGACGCTGCTGAGCTACTAACGGATGGAACCTAAGCAACCTATATTAAAAGGGGCGCTGATTCGCCCCCTCTTGATCTGGCTCAATTCTTAAGTTGTGAGCTTTTCAGTCGTTCATAACTCGATTCTGGTTAGGCCGCGAGCTTCTGGCCCAGGAACTCCTTCGCCTTTGTCGCCTCAGCATCCCATTTTGTGAGTTGCTCAGGCGTCAAGAAGCTGACCAGACGCTGCCGAATCGTCGCCCGGTTGTCAGCCACTTTCTTGATGAGATCCTCCTTTGTGACACCGGGGTTCTGCAGCTTGTATTCATGCAGTTTCTCGGAGGCCTCCGACAGAAAGCCGTGTAGCTTCTGCTTCTGGTCTTCAGAGAGATTCAGGTCGGTTGCAAATCTCTTCAGTTCACCTGCGACCATGTCACGTTGTTCCGGAGTAAGAGGCATAATCCACTCCTTTGCGATAAGGTTGGAATCGCATTGACGGTTTCGCATCCAGATGAATCCTATTTTGGAGCTCATCTAGATCCGGTCATTGGGTTGAGGGAGCCACAGCAAGCCATGACATCTGGACTGCTGCGCTGACTGTCCGAAGTGGAGCCGATTGTAACAATCGGCCGACTAGGGAGAAACTGTCACTTTTACTAGTTTGTGACGGAAAATCTTCAGCCCTAAGATTGTTAGCGGTTGAGTGTTGGCGAGACGAGGTGTTACATTTTCCGCCAGGTCGCTTGATGCGAACTCAAGGAGGCTCGACATGGGATTTGTCGCATGGATTGTGGTCGGACTCATCGCAGGTTGGCTTGCTGGCCAGGTGATGAAGGGTGGTGGCTACGGCGCAGTCGTCGACATCATTCTCGGCATCCTGGGCGGCGTCTTGGGTGGCTGAATCTTCGGGCTATTAGGGATCTGGCAGGGCGGCGGAATGATCGGCTCGATCATTGTGGCATTTGTTGGCGCCGTGATTCTGGTCTGGCTTACTCGCTTACTGAAAAAAGCTTGAGGAGAGCTTCAAACTCTCTTCACACCGGGTACGGATCGGCTCACACCATGCTTTCGATGAGGCTAACCGATGAGCACCCAAGCAGGAAAGATCCATAGTATTCGACGTGATGGATCGAGCGTCATTGGGCCGAGTATTGAAGAGCGCATGAGCGCGGGAAAAGCTCTGCGGGAAAAAGTCTCCCGGAATTCCCATAACGAGTGGACTGCTCCCTCCGACCGCCCCGATCCCATCGCGGTGCTGCGGGAGTCCGACCGCGGCCGCCTCTCCGAACTCTTGCCCATCCGGTACGGCCGGATGCAGCAATCGCCTTTTGCGTTTTTCCGAGGTTCGGCGGCAGTGATGGCATGGGATCTCTCAAGGACTCCCGTCACAGGAATTCGCGTGCAGGCGTGCGGCGATTGTCACGCGTCGAATTTCGGCGGCTTTGCCAGCCCTGAGCGGCAGTTGCTGTTCGACATCAATGACTTCGACGAAACGCTCCAGGCACCCTGGGAATGGGACGTCAAGCGACTGGCGGCGAGTGTTGTCCTGGCGTCGCGTGAACTCGGCTTTGGCGGCGGGCGCTGTGAGGATGCCGTGCAGACGATGACTAAGTCGTATCGCGAGCACATGCGGGAGTACGCTCACATGCGCGCTCTGGAAGTATGGTATTCGCATATGGACGCCGAGGTGTTCGTCGAAGAAGCAACGACAGCGGCGTCGAGAAAGCGCTGGGAGCAGGTGGAAAAGGCAGCACGGCTCCAGACCGCGGAGCACATTTTTCCAAAAATCGCGAAGGTGATAAACGGACGCACGCGAATCGTGGACCATCCGCCACTGGTGTACCACCCGCGCGAGAGCGATGTGATGCAAAAACACGTGATCCGGATGTTCCACGACTACCGCGAGACACTTCCCGCAGAGCGGCGCGTAATTCTGGATCGATACCACATTCTCGATGTTGCGCGCAAGGTGGTGGGAGTGGGCAGCGTAGGAACGCGCTGCGCTGTGGCCTTGCTGATGGCCGGCTCACACGACCCCATGCTGCTGCAATTCAAAGAGGCGCTTCCTTCAGTGCTCGAGCCGTATGCGGGCAAGAGCCGATATGCCAATCACGGCGACCGCGTAGTGACCGGGCAGCGAATGCTGCAATCGGCGAGCGACGTGTTCCTCGGGTGGACGCGCGACGAGGAAGGCCGCAGCTATTATTTCCGCCAACTCCGCGACATGAAAATGAAAATTGATCTGGAGAACATGACGAAAGGCGACTGGCTGGAGTACGTCGAGATCTGCGGCTGGACGCTGGCATGAGCACACGCGCGGACCGGGGACGCAGCGCTGATTGGCGGATATCTGGGCAAAAACGATATGTTCGATTCCGCCCTTGCGAAATTTGCGGCTTCCTATGCCGACCAAGCCGACCGCGATCATGCCACGCTAGTGAAAGCGATCCGCGCCGGGCAGTTGAAAGCACAAGACACCGCTGCAGCATAATCACGTTACAGACTGGGACCACAATCCGATGAGCCTAGACCGGCGACAGTCGTTCCCCGATCACACGAATCTTCCAGCGTAATTTCCATTCTCGTGTCTGTGCAGTTGTCTGGTGTGGACATCTAAATCGTGAGCGGAAATCGCAGATTCTCGCCCGGCGAATGGCCCGCCCGTAAACGCTTCGAATCCGTGGCGTACCCACCGGCTTCGACGGTGGGGTTTAGCTCACTAGCCGGAGTCGCGCCCTGACCATGTCGTTTTCCACGGTGCGACGGTCCTACTGACAGTAGGCGCGAGTTTCACACAGTGTTCATGCGGTGTGGTGATAGCCGTCGCATAACCTAGCTCGCTCTGTAACTTCCTTCGCAGTACTTTCGGTTATCACAACAGATCGCTTGGCTCGATGGCCTACGTCTCCGCCGCTGGCCGCAGTTTGTGCCATCCCGTGAACGCGAGATGGAAAAGCACATTCGTGGGCACCATCAGCGATAGATAGACAATCGGAATCATGTAAACGTTGGTGCCCGGAAAGCAGTAACGCGCCACATACAGCACGACAATTACGCTGCGCATGCCGGTGGAGGTCGCCAACACCCGACGTGACTCGAGGTCGGGTCCGCCGATCAGCCAACCAATCAACATGGACAGAAACAGCAACAGGAGCATCGCGAGGACGGTTCCGTGGCCGCGGATTGTATTAAAGGCCTCACGCCGCACCAGGCGCGTCTCCCACATGAGAAAAAGAAAAGCAACCGTGGCTAGAACGCCCAGAGGCAACACCAGCCGAGGGGCAATTTTCGGCGCGTGTCGCGCCGCCCAGAGACCAGCACACAATGGCAGCGCGATGTACACCACGATGTTCGTGGTCAGGAGGAGGATCGGCCGTTGATTGCGCTGCGCCGTCAGCGGCATCACCTCGACGGCCAGAGGCGTCATCGCGATGCTTACCAGCGAGAGCACGAAAGTCATGGCGGCGGCGAACGCCAGGCGCGTCTTCGCCTGGCGCGTGAACTGCAATGCGAGGGGCGTTCCCGGTATCGCGGCCAGCAGCAGGATGCCGACACTGGCGTCGGGTGTCAGCGGGAAGATGCGAACTAGCAGGAAGCCTATGGCCGGTATGAGGAAGCAATTGGCCAGCAGGGTACGGACAAACAGGGCGCGTTTGCGCAGGATATCGAGCAGCTCTCCGCCGCTGACACGCAGACCGATGGAGAACATGACGACGACAACGAACAGGTTCAGCAACAGTGAGGGCGGAATGAGCACGCCTTCCTCCGCTCTGTACTATTCCGGGTTCCCACTTCGATTCGCTGACATACTAGGCTGATACGCAACCGCGTCAGCATATCACGCTCTGCTGAGTCTGCTTTACACTCCGCAAGAATGCCGGAGCCTGCCAATAGCGTGGATGCGGTCGGCGTCGGCCCACCCGGATGTCAGTTGCGTAAGGCATTGACACACCAGGTAGCAGGCGCTACCCAATTGCTTTTGAACCCATCGAGCACTGAGTCTCACCTTGGGCATCGTGTCAAGCGGACGATAGTAACCTTGTCGTACGGCCCGACTGCCGCTATGTTCGCAGTACCAGCTCGTGAACCACTCCCGGCTCCGAGAAACAACGAGCTGAGCGCATACATTCTCGAACGTCATTTGCTTCGGGCGCCTTGAGGCGCGAGGCGGCCGAACCATGAACATTCTAACGAGCTGAGCTCCTACTTTGGAGAGTTGGTTGCAATACAAACAGCGAGGGATGACAGGTGACGAACAACCACTTCGAGCGATTCAAAGATGACTTGGAGTCAGGGCTTCAGGAATACCTTCGAGACAGAACGTCGTTCAGGTTGGTGGAAGACATACGACATAAGTTCAATCTCAAGTATCCCGATCCCGACGATCCGCCGGACCATGAGCATCCGATGGTTGCGGTGGGAATCGTGCTACTGTCGTCGGTAATTCTTGGAACCGCCAATGTTGAAAAACTGGTCAAGTTTACGGGTTACAGCCGTAATTTCATCTCCGCAATCGCCTTCAACATGGAGAACAACAAGCTGTGGGTGGACGGTGAATATCGGGAAGAACAGTACTGGCGATGGTTCTCGCCTGATGGATCTATTGAAGACGGAGAATTCTGGGAGAACATCGGCATTGCATGTGGCGAGACGTGGGAGCCTCACGCCCACAGCGACACCTCCATGGATCCTTGCGAAATCTATTGGGATGAGCGGCCACACCAAGACCCGACGAAGGGCTGACGCCACTGCCGAATACGTGATCTCAGCGAGCCGAGGCTGAATCCTCCCTAATATAGATTTTAGTGGTGACCCAAGTTGCAGCTAGATGGGGACTGCGACAGCGCTGATTCTGAAGGAGTTATTGAGACGCCATTTCGCTGATACCGCCATACTGATACCTTCCTTGCCTCTAGGTTATTGATTCTAAAGGCATGGCGGAGAATGTAATATTCTCCGCTATTAAAGTAGCTGACTCATCTACTTGCCGTTCTCCTTTTAGTAACTAATTAATTAGTTGTGTTGCACTACGTTGCAAATGCACGTGCGTCACGGTTCCCAGCTCGGGAACCGCGTTCCATTTTTCGACACCATTCTCGCGCAAAAAAGTGTCAAGCGGGGGCAAACTTTGCGATCTGAAACGTCACAAGCGTCACAAAATAGTCCATTTTGAAAATCAACCAGCCTCAAATATGCGGGAACCGCCCTATTCATGAGGGTCCGGGGCACATCTCCATTTTGCAAATGCTTGATTGGCGCAGGGTTCAGAGCTGCGGTTCCGGTTCCCTGACCTAAGTCAAATACTGGGAACCGCACAGAGAGCGTGCTTTCACGGCTCGCTCTCCTGTGAAGTGCGGTCCCATGCAAAACGGTTCCCAATTCGGGAACTTTTGGGAACCGCGGGAACCGTGAGTGGGTTCACACCCACCTTTTACCGCCTCAAAACACCACAAAAAATATTTACAAACAAATTCCCAGAGACATCCCGTCGCGACCCTAGATTATGAAAGATGAGGGACGAAAACCAAATCGACTCAAGGCACCCAGTGTGCCCGTCAGGCGTTGCGAAAAAGCGACGCCAACGGAAGTACCGTCTCAGCCTTCAGCAGAAGGCGAACCCGAACGCCGTCCTGAACGACCACTGTCGACACTGTGGTGCTGACCTCAAGCCGAGCTTCAATAAATCCTTTTGTGCGGGTGGTCGATGTGAGTTCCGCTTCGCGGATGACCGCAGGCGGTACCGGCAACGGGAGTACCAGCAACGATGGCAGACAAACACACTATATTCCCGGGTCATTCCAATCAAGCACAAGGCGTCGTCGAGAAGTGAGACTTTCGCCTTCTTGCCACGTCCCGCGCTCTTCAGCGCGTTGCCTCTCGACTCTCATGGGTCCCCACTGTGTTGGAAGCTTCAGTACGGGCGGGAAGACGCGCCGAGTGTGCTGTCTCTCGTTACGAACCGGAGGTCACAGCGTTGAGTGTACTCTTTCCAATCGACGAGCCGCTCTTTGCGAAAGTGCCGATCAAACGTGAATGGGAACTCGGAGGCGGGGATATGTGGCGGTCGAAGATGTCCCCAGAGGCAAGAGAAAAGGAATTTGAGGCGCGCCATAGGCTCCAGGAAAAACCAGCGTGTGGAGGTGTCGGGTGATCGAACGCTTCAACCTCTTCCCAGAAGAACTCCGCACTCCAGTGAATCGGCCGTGAGCTTTCGGCAAGCCTGCGTACGTATTCACGCGCTGGGCGTGATTCAGAAACCGTAAGCTTGAGCTACCCAGTAATGCCAATCGCCGATGGCCTCAATGGTTGATTCGTCCGCATCGGTGGCGACTAGTTGAGACAGGGGAGCCGCCAGATTGCGGCTCTGCCAGCGGATTAGCACGAGCATGTCGCCCGCACAGGCCTCTTCGGGCGCCATGCGCCGGACTTCGACGGTTTCTCCCTTTCTGAGTGGTGACACCACCTTGGACGCGATGCACTTGGCCTGAAAGGGGAAACGCAGTTTGTTTTCGAGGCAGTAATACCAGCCCATGGCCTGCTCTTCGGGCCCATACGCGTCGACGACGGCTTCGTTCCGGATTCGCTCCTCTCGAATGCGGTCCTTTCTCGCTTTCGACATTGCGTGCTCGCTTTGGTTGTCGGTCAGTCGGTCGATCCGTCGTCTCGTCCGTATAGGATTCCAGTACCGCTGCCATCCGAGCGTACAACCGGAGCAAGTCTTTCTGGAGCTTCTTATCCTTGGTATGGTTAGCTTCTGCCGCGACATACCCCGCCAGTTCATCCCAATCGTCCAGCGTAAAGCGAAAAACCGGCGGTTCCCCGGGCCGGGGCACGATGCGCAAACGGGCCGTTAGCTCGTCGTCGGTGAAAGTGTGTTTCAGAATTAACTCGCGCTCACGGTCGCTCAGCTCCAAGGGAACCTTTTGGTCGGGGGGAACCTGCTTTGATCCTTGTTGGTCTCGCAGGTGCCGTCAAAAAGGAGGGCTTCTTCTCAGACATCCCTACGCCCTATCCCATCGCCAACATGCGTCGCACCGAGGTGCGCCCGACATGGAGCCGGCGTGCGATCTCGGCCTTGCTGATGCCTTTGGCAAACATTTTCAGCACCTGCGGCTGCTTGCGCGCTGCCGTTACCGGTCGGCCTAGCCGCTGGCCGTTTTGCCGGGCATGGGCCAGTCCGGCGCGAACCCGTTCTCTCAGGATTTCATGTTCGAACTCGGCGAACACCGCCAACAGTCCGGCCATGGCCCGCCCGATGGGCGTCGTTAGATCCAGCGCTTCGGTCACAGGACACTCGATACGCTCAAAGTCGATGCGCCGAACATCGGCAGGCGGAATTAAAGCTCCACATTTCGGGCTCGCACAGGATTCTTAGCTTGCGTCCCGACGCCTACACCTGTGCCGGTCAAATTGTCGCCGAATATGTTTCTCTGCCTGGTCCGCAAGGCCGCGAAAATAGCCCGGGGCCGGAAATCGCATGTTGCAAACCTCGCAGATTCCTAGGGATGACGTATCGTCGGTAGGCTTCATGATCCGAAGCCGGCGCGGTTGCACGGTTCCTGCTCTTGTCTCCTCGAAAATCTCCCCCTTGCACGTATGCCGGGCGAACTTTTCCCGAAGAAATTCAGCGGCGGCTTGCGGCTGCTTCATGAGTTGCTGCGGAGTGAAAAATTTGAGATGACACTTGGCACAACCCGCTAGGGATGGTGTCTTGTCCGCGTACTGAAGGAACACCAACTGGAGATCGCCCATATCAGCATTTAGTCTGGCATGGCCATTGTGCTGCGATATACAGCATTCCACGCATCAGTTCTAAACTAGCAGTAGGCTTATTTCAACGAACGCGAAACATCCCAAGCACCGCCGGGGAGATCCCTCTCAATGCCCAGGCGGTGCCGCGCGCCATGGTAATAAGCTTCTTCAATCGCTGCGTCACATAACTGCAGGTTTAATCGTTCAGCTTTTTGCGTTCTCGGCTATAGGGGTGTTCGGCGCAAACGTGGGAAGTAAACTCGTTGTCGCGCTGCAACTCGAAGTTCCGCATCATTCCATCAAAGGAATTGCCCGTGGGCGCGCCTGAGGGCTTGAAAACCCAGGCGCATGCGGAGCAACCGAAACCCTGAAAACGGCTTTTTTCGATCCATATGAGCTTGCGTATCGCCGACATTACAGCCGGAAGACAAAATCTCGGGTGCTGATGTTTTGTACCATTTTTTTATCCTCTTCTCCTTGAATATGCAGCATCATTCAATGCAGTTAAGTGGCCCTCCGCATGAATCCCCGCAACTGGCTGTT
>Ga0210405_10004781_pt1 | contig 12591 bp, 9 predicted proteins | sample IncBWH11MmetaG_FD_155492 | JGI IMG/M metagenome (GOLD analysis project Ga0210405, IMG submission 155492) | Forest soil microbial communities from Barre Woods Harvard Forest LTER site, Petersham, Massachusetts, United States - Inc-BW-H-11-M | ecosystem: Environmental > Terrestrial > Soil >... | reverse complement strand
CCGGTGACGCGATAATGTGCCGGAGCCGCGGCGAGAGCAAAGCCCCCGATCATTGCCCCTTCCACAACAAAATTCTGATTTCCCAATGGAGCTGAAGGGCCTTGCCCTTTCAAGATTTTGAAAAAATATCCATGATACGGTTGGGCTTTGTCGGTGTAGCCTTCCTGCAAAGCATTCGCGATATCCTCGGACATGGGGCCGCCCAAGCTTCCATCCTCATTCCTCCACACCAGTCCATCGTGTTTGCCAGGCGTGCTGATTACCCGCTGCGCGTATTGGTTCACTTTGGCATCATCGTGTTTTTCCAGGGCGTATTCCTTTTGGGCGTCAACGTAACCACGGCAGATTTCGATTGCATCCAGCTCGTTGCTTCCAATGCGGCGGTAGAGCACCTCCTGACGGCCCGCCTTGGTATCAAACAGCCATGCCCCATTGCGTTTAACAATGGGGATCGCCAGAGGGAAGTCATCCTCTCCGACGATGAGAGTGGCCCGATTGGGATTTTTGGAGTCAATCACGACCGAGTGCCTCTGTTGCGCCTTTGCATTAAAGGAGGCCGCAATGCTTTTGTCTCTGACGGGATCCTCGGAAGACACAAGGTCTTCACCTTCCGGTCCGAGAATCTCATTCAAGGCTGGAGCATCAAAGGCTTTCGTCGCCTCGATGAAGGCCGCAGCGGCCCCCTCGGGGGTGGCAAACGTCTTCTGAGCAGACGCAGTAACTGTCGGTGACTTCGACTGTGAGAATGCCGGGGAAGCGAAAATTAGCGCGAACGCGCAAGCGAAACCAATCAGCGACGATCTATTCCGTGCATTCCCTGCGTGCGAGTCCATATTTTGCAATTTCATTGGCTTTTCCTTCTCCATGAGTTGTTACCTCCGCCGTCCGCCGCCACCGCGAGAGCCACCACCTCCTCCGCGGGAACTCATGCTGGAGCTGCCACGCGAACTGCTGGCACGCGCCGAACTTCCGCTGCTCCTGCCCGAGTCATTACCCATTGCACCCCCCCTGGAACTGGCGCCGGGGGATGTGCTGCGATTACCAACCCGATCCCCGCCGCCCCCACCACCACGGTCTCCGCCGCCACTGGCACGATTGCTGGCGCCTGGCTGTTGCCCGCGTGAACCGGCGTCGCGTGTCCCGCCTTGCTGTCCGCGCGAGCTCGCGTCCCGCGTTCCGGCTTGGGCTCTGTTGCCCTGCTGAGAAATATTCTGCCGTGCTCCGGCTTGGCGGTCGGATGCCGACGCCCCTCGAGTTGTGCCACCGAATTTATTCGCGGTTGCTTTATTGCCATAGGGGGTTCCGCCACGGTGCTGAGCATTGTGTTGCCAGCTATTCCCACCCCCTCCGCCGCGGTTGCCACCATTCACATTGTTGCGATTGCCGCCATTTACATTGTTGCGGTTACCACCATTTATATTGCTGTTGCGGTTAAAATTATTGTTGTTGTTGATGGTGATGTCGTTGTTTCCGCCCCAGCCGCAACCATAACCCCAGCCGCCACCCCATGCAGCTCCCATGGCGAGACCAACTCCGAAGGAAATCGCCATGCCCGCCGCGTAATATCCCGGTGGTGGGTAGGCCACGGGAGGATAGGGATAGACAGGCGGACCATAAACGACGGTTGGATTGTAACTGGGGACATACACGACCTGCGGATTGGCCTGCTCAATCACAATGACCTGTTTTGATTCCACAACTTTTGTTTCAACCTTCTGTTGTTCGGTGGATTTCAGGTTGCCCTTGTCTTGCGCCTTCTGCCGCATGCGCTGCACTGCTTCCATAACATCATTCTGCTGCGCCAGAAATGCGTTGCCGAGGTCGGTCGTCCACTGAATGTCATCCGCTAAACGCTTGACCACGTCCGGCATCGCGGCCATGCCCTGGACGCTGGGGTCCCAGGGCTGTTTCTGCACGGCATCGGCCAGCGCTTTGTCTTTCAGGGTATTGTTTTTCAGCAACCACTGTTGGAGTTGAATGAGCTCCAATGGGTAAGTGGATGCGGCAAGCACCTGAGCAAGCATCGGGTCGGGATAAAGCGCAATGGGCGCCACCAGCGAATCAAGCTGATCCGGTGGGATTTTCGGGGCATCTTCTTGGCCCGCTTGAGCGGTCTTCTCTTGCGCCTGTGCCTGACCTGCTGAAAATACGTCTCCCGGCAAGAGAAGCACAGAGCACAGAACTGCGATCCCGTTTTGCGCAATTCTCCAGAAGAACTTTCTTCCAACAGTTGTCTTTGGCATGCTGAACCTTCTCTCTGAACTCTGCCTGAAATTGCGGCACGGCCGAGTATCCCTTAATCCCTCAAGGCGGCACTCAGCGCTCTCACTTCTAACGCACTCCTGTGGCGTTCAGTACAGGAGGTGAGGAGGAGCCCATGGTTGCCATGACCCCTGCTTCCCGGGGCTGTCTAAACCCCGAGCTTCACGTGGAGCAACTTAACTCCGAGGGCAGCACAGAGGCACAAAAGTCCGAGCAGGCCAATCAAAGGCAGCTCGCTCCCGGTCTTCGGTAGTTTTGCAGGCATAGCATCGGCGGGTGCTTCGGCCGCGGCCGCGGGCGCTTCTGTTGTCGCGACAAGGATCGGCACATCGGCTGGCGGAGCCGGTGGAGGGGCGGGCATCGTTCCCGTTATTTTCTTCTGCTGGGATATCACGGTTTCTGGCTCTTCGACGATTTTGGTTGCGGTGACGATCATTCCCTTCTTCAAACCAAAAGCATCGACCATCTGCCCATTTATATTGAATTTCTGGCCCTTGGGAATCTTGAATGACTGGTTTGTGCCATCTTCCAGATGCAGAATCACAGAGTTTGGCGGCGAAACGTGCCACACCTTGCCGGTGACGTTCTGGACGGTTGTTACAACTTGGGGAGTCGTGACAGTGGTGATGGTGTGATGTAGATGCATGCCCGGCTTCAGGTCATGAATGCCAACTTGCCTGTCGTCGACATCAATCCTGGCGCTGTCCGGCACATTGGAAATGTGCCGAATGCTTCCATCGTCCATTTTGATTACCAGGTCATTGCCCTCCACGAGCACAACTTGCCCGTGCTCGACGGTGACCTCCCGTGTGGGATGCCCGGCCGTGGTGGTCTTTTGCGTTTGTACTTGGGCACAGGAAACGTCTGCGAAAGCAAAACAGATCACTGCGGTCGCCAGCACGAACCCCATGTTCATCCGATGGCTTCCTGACATCATTTCTCATCCTCCGTAATTGAATTGACCGAAGATTGTTTGGATACTATTTTCCCGCTCACTAAGGTCACTCTCTATCTCGGCCTCCTGCCTCCTCTGCCAAAGAGCTAAGCTGCCCAGATCTCGTAAGATTGCTCGAACCCGTGATCGAAGCCTGGACGACGTAGCGTAAGGGTGCGCTGCCAACGAAATAGAAGGGGTAGCAGGTCACAAGTGTGAGAGCGGGCTTTGGTCGGGGCGCCAGCACAGAAACGTTCTCGGGCGGAACAATGAGAATCTCGTCCACAACATAACGAGAGTTTCCGTTCTCGGTATAGAGATCCATCGTGTCGCCAGGATGAAGATCTTTGAGCCCTCGGAAGAATCCGTCGCGATGTCCAGCAATCCCGACATTCCCGATTCCGCCGGGAGCGGCCGTGCCTTCAATGTGGCCAACACCGCGATTCAATGTCAGGTCGTCACTCCCTTCCAACAAAGGGACCTCAAGCCCGATCGACGGAATCTTGAGCACTCCGAGCGGGGGCGGGACATTGCCGAGTAGGCTGCTTTGGTAGGCCTCAACGCGTTCTTCAGACCAAAGCCGAAAATCCGGGATTCCGGCTTTCCGCGAAGAGGGATTTTGGGGTCCGCTCGCAGTCGTGGACGTTTGTTTTCGCGAAAACTCCCGTAGTGCCGCACGCGAGTAGATCCCACTATAGACACGGGCGGCGCTGTACACACAAACCAGAAATAAGCCGGAGAGCAGCAGAAGCCAGAACCCGCCGAGACTCTTCATGTCGCCGCTAACCATAGAATGAGCCGCCCGAACCAGTCGGCAGTATTCCTTGGGCCTGCCGCGTGGAGTGATCTTCGCTTTGCTTACCTGTTTAGGTCGTTTCCATCGTGGCGGCAACTAGGGGAATCCCTAGCTAAGAATGGCGCTTTGCGAACGAATTTCAACGCTCATTCGGAGGAGGAGATATAAGACATGTGATCTAGAACCGCATAAATTGCAGGAACCAAGTGGGCTTTCATTTTGGATTTTGAAACGAACCCCCGAGCTCCTGCATCCACGCAGGCCTTAATGAATTCCTCGCCGGAATGAATCGTGAGAAATATAAAATTAGCGTTGGAGCCGGACTGGACAAGTTTCTGGACGGCCTCGATTCCGTTCAAACCCGGCATGGTAATATCCACGATAATTACATCCGGTTTGAGCCGCAGCGCCTCAGACACTAATTCGTCTCCGTCCATTGCGGTCCCCACGATATCGAAATGTGGCCGAAGAAGATGAGTTTCAGCTTCGAGCAATTGAGAATGATCATCGGCCAAGAATATTCGCGGGCGAATCAACGTTCGCCTCCGATCAGAACGAACATGCACCAACTTATGGCATGACGGGGGGACCGGCCGTTCAGGGTGAACTCTCGAGAATAATTCTAGGAGCGTTTTGGACTGCCGCGCTACTGGGGGAATCCCTAGGTGAGTAAGGCGAAGAAATCCCTAACCTTTTCCATGTCTCGTTCCATGTCTCGCTTTGGGGTCGCGCACCGATTCGGGATTCAATGAGATAAGACCATGCTTCAGGGCGAGTAGCACCAGATCTGCGTTGCTCTTAATCCCAAATGACTCCATGATACGGTGCTTGTGGAATTCCACGGTTTTTTCGCTCAGGTTGAGGAGGTCCGCAATTTCCTTCAGGGAACGTCCTTCCCCGAACAACTGAACAACTTCTCTCTGCCGCGGGGAAAGTTCCTTTGAATACTGGCGCGACCTGGTTTTTGCCTCCACCCAGTCTTCGGATCGCATCTTGGGCGTTATGTACGGCTTGCCATGTAGTACGTGCTCAATCGCGATCTGCAGTTCCGAGCCAGCGGAGTGCTTGAGAACAAAAGCAACTGGTCCGAGTTCGAGTGCGGCTGCGGCAAGATTTGGATCGTCTTGCATCGTCAAGAAGATGAACTTGATGTTCCGATCTTGCTCGCGGATCTTGCGTGCTGCGTCCAGTCCATTCAGGATGGGCATCCCTACGTCGACGACAATTACATCCGGCCTGAGCCTTATTCCTTCTTTCACCATCGCACGGCCGTCCGAAGCCAGTCCGACAACCGTGTACGCTTTTTCCAAATAAGCTCGCAGAGCCTGCGCGAATATCGCGTGGTCATCAGCGATTAAGACACGTGGAGGGAACCTGTCCGGAGACGTAACTTGCATGCAGTGAGCCTCTCTGGACTATCGGAACCAAACGACACAAAGGGTAAGCGGCTACTTTGGGGCGGGAGTAACTGTTCTCAAAGCGTACACTACCCCATCGAGTCTACATTTTCAAGAGCTGCATGTTGGCCGCCTCGGCTCGACTTCTCAATCCACCCCTCGACCAAAACAGTTGATACACCTCTAGTGCTTCACAGGTCCTGGCTTCGGTTGGTGTGGCACCCAGGCTTCAACTGCTGTTCCTTTTCCTGGTTCCGAACGAATCGCGAATTTTCCTCCCAGAAAGTGCAGACGTTCTTCCATGCTGCGGACACCCAGGCCACTTTTCTTATCTAACTCGTTCAGATCAAATCCGCAGCCTTCATCGCGCACGGAGACATATAACTTGTCACCCCGCTCACGCAAAGCCACTTGTGCTTTGTTTGCTCCACTGTGCTTCCTCGAGTTTCGAAGCCCCTCCTGGACAATGCGAAATAAACACAGGGCCACATCTGGATGAACGGAACGCGAGATGGTGTCTGAGGAAAAATCTATCAGCACATTCTGTTGGGCAGCAAACTCCCTGCAAAGAGCACTAATCCCCGTGGCTAGTCCCAATCGCTCTAGCGTAGCCGAATGCAGGCGGTGAGATAGTGTATGCAGATCGGCTCCCAGCTCGGCGGCGGAATCCAAGAGCTTATGCAGTTGCCGTTCAGTTTCTTGAGGCAAAGGAGGGGTTGTTTCCGTCACGTTCTCTAGTCCCAGGGCGAGCACCGCCAATCTCTGGCTAAAGTCGTCGTGGAGTTCCGAGGCCAGGCGGCTTCGCTCGTTCTCCTCGGCCGTAATCAGCATGCCGCTCAGCTGTGTTTGTCTATCCCTAGCCAAGCGTAGTTGCTTTCGGCTGTATAAGAGATAACCGGCGATGGAGAAGAGAACCGCGATGATTAGGATGCAAGTGGCCCAAATCCATTTGGTACGCTCCCAAAGACTTGCTTCGCGAAACAACACAAGGCTTCCCGGGGGAAGCCGGTTCTCCGGAATGTGCCAACGTTGCAGAGCTTTCCAGTCAAACACGTAAGCACTTGGAAGACTCTCGATGGGTATATCCTGGGCTTTCTTCCCCTCAAGTAGCTCCGAAACAATCCGCGCGGTGACCTTGCCCTGTTCTTGGAATCTCATCAAATCTCCGCCGACGATTCCATGCCCCAGGTACGTATCGGACATACCGAACAAAGGAGCATTGGCAGCGTCCGCAATCATGGGAAGCGCCCTCGTCGCATTAATGAACTTGTGCCCCGCAGCATCCCGGAAGTACGAGATGTAGAGCACGACGGTTTGCTCGGGAAGCTGTCGCACGCGTTCCAGCAATTGGTTCATTTCAAGATCGGTCATGTAGGCCAAATCGAGTTTGGAGGCAAGCGAGGCGATGTTTGTTTTTGTTATAGACACCTCCGTTGTGTCGAAGGCGGTAGTCCCTCCGATGATGACGACGTGGCGCGTTGCTGGGAACAACCGCAGGGCTGCCTCAATTGTTTTTGTAGGTTCGAATTGCGTCCATGTCCCCGTGAAGCGCGAGTCGAGCCGTGGATTGCCCGCGAATTCGGCGGCACTGCCACAAATGACGATGGGCACGTCCAGAAACATAGTTTGGGTGTAATTTGCGAGGAAGTTGATTGAGTCCGGTCCCACAGCTACGACCGCATCCAACTTGTAAGCGCCATATTTCTTGACCAGCCAGTCCCTGATTTCTGCGCGCGTGGGTCTGTCAGGCGAGGAGATCAGGTCAAGATTCTCCGAGTGGAATTCGACATGCAGGTTTTGCGTCTCCCGCACCCCTTCGACGATTTGTTGGGTGATAAAGTCTGTAAGCGAATGGGAGAGGCCCACCTCATTGATGATCAGAACATGTTTATCGGGCGGAACCTGCGCGCCGATAGGGATGGAAAGTACTGTCGAAAGGATAATGAGTGAAGGCAGTGGGACACATTTCAATCTCATTAGCGATCCACAAACGGACGGAAAGAGGGACAAGGACCAACCGCCCCCGTAATTCATTTTCGGGCCTCCAAACAAGAGGTGAGCCAGCCTGCCTACACCAACGGGATGTGCCACACATGGACTTGTATGCTGCGAAGTCTGCGGCTCCTTGTCATTTTCGTTAGGCGGCCCGGAATTCAGCGCCGGTTGCAATCACTTTTGCTTGGGCGGAAAATTCTTCAATAGTTTCTTGACAGCCTTGCCGATGTTTTTTTCTTTCTTCTCTGGCTTGGCCTTGGGGTCCAGGGTCTTGGACGCGACCCCGCGCCAAATGAGCTGTTTCGTGGCAGGGTCGTACATGCTAAGGTCCAGCTGGCCAATATAGACTGTCGATGTCGAGCCATACGTAGTGGTGGAGCTCATCCCGCCACCATACCCGTACCATCCTCCACCCCAACCGGGACCATAGCCCCAGCCGGTGTTGTATGATGTGAATTGTTTCTCGGTGCCAATCGCCGTCTGATATGCAAGATAGAGGTCGGCAGTTTCGCCATCTGTTTTCGTCAGCCCTTTCGCGGCAAGTTCGGCATCAACGGCAGCCGTTATCCGCTTGCCAGTCAGCTCATCGGGCTGGTCGGCGCCCTTGACAGACACCCACTTATAAGTTTTGTATTTAGAGAAATCTTTGTCTTTGTCGTAGTCGTAGCGAACATCTTGAGCCACGGCGGCTGTGATGCCCACCAACAGCAAAGCAATGGCAAGAAAGATAAGCTTCTTCATACTTCTGTCTCCTTTTTGATTACTTTGACTGGACCGGAGAACTTTCAGACTTCCATGCTGAGTCTCATATCCGTTTCCGGCAACACCTTCTACCCACTTCCAACCCAACCGATGTTCGATCGACGCTTTCGAAACTAACATCGCATACAGTTGCGATTCACCTAGGGAAATTCCTAGTCCGTACATTTCCGCTTGAATTGCTTCGGCTTCTTCTACATCAGTGCCCTGACTGGGCCGGCTTCTCGGCATTTTGCAGGCGACCTTTCGTTACACAGCAGAGTATGAATGAGAGCAGGCATCGCAATGGTTTGTTGCAACGAGGATCTTCGTTCTGTCGATCCCTCTGGACGTTCCTAGGGATTCTCCTAGTTGTGCAGACATGAATTCAGACCTAGTTTTTTCCCTAAACAAGGCCAATTGCATATCCGCGACCACTGGGTCGCTAGTGTAACCGCCTGGAAAGAAAGACATAAGCGAAGGCACTCAATCTCAAAGGAGTTCTTAAGTAAAAGTTAGGGTTGCATTGATCCTCAGCCAGAGCAATTTCCGGTACCAAGCCTGAATTCAGTTCCGCTTCTAAATGTGAACTGGGTTAGCGAGGAGCAGGGTGACCCGGCTGCGAAGGAAACGGACGCGCAGTTGGCAGGCAAACCATCAACCTGATGCGCGCATGCGTGCGCGATCGGCTGCTCGGTTGGACAGAGAGATCGAGAGTGGAGGTAGTCATGAATTCGAGGCGAACGCTTCTAAGTGCAACCTTCCGGTACGTGCTGACGATGGTCTGCACGATTGCACTCATTCCAGGCGACGCGTTGGCGTATACGCCCTCGCTTCGCTCTGTCCAAGCGTCCTCACCGGAGAATCAGGTTGTGAAGATACCGCCCGACCAACTGGACTCTCTCGTTGCGCCCATTGCCCTTTATCCAGATCCGATGCTGGCCCAGACCCTCGCGGCTTCCACATATCCTCTCGAACTCATCCAGCTTCAGCAGTGGCTGGCAAAGAATCCCGGACTGAAGGATAAAGCGCTCGCCGATGCCGTCATGAAACAGCCCTGGGATCCAAGCATTCAAGCTTTGGCCGCCCTGCCCGAAGTGGTAAAACGCCTCGCAGACGATATTCAGTGGACCACCGATCTCGGCAATGCATTCCTGGCGCAGCAGAACGATGTGATGGATGCGGTGCAGCGCATGCGCAAGAAGGCTCAGGACACCGGCAACCTGAAATCGACTGAGCAACAAACGGTGGAAACCAAGGTCATCGAGAGCAAGACTGTGATCGTGGTCGAACAGGCTAATCCCCAGATTGTGTATGTACCTTCGTATGATCCTGTCGTGGTGTACGGCCCCCCGATCTATCCCTACCCACCCATTTACTATCCGCCGGCGGGATACTATGCCGCGGGACTGGCAATTTCTTTTGGCGTTGGCATGATGATGGGAGCGGCCTGGGGAGGCGGATGGGGCTGGGGCTGCGGCTGGGGTGGCAACAACAATATCACCATCAACAACAACAACAATTTCAACCGTAACTCGAATATTAACGGCGGCAACCGCAACAACATAGGCGGGGGGAACCGTCCTTCCCAACAACCAAGCCGGGGTGGCGGCGGCCGCGGCGATAATGCCAATTGGAAGCACAATCCGCAACATCGCGGCGGCGCCCCGTATCGGGATCGAGGTACTGCGGACAGGTTCGGGGGTACGGCACGCGGAGACTCCGTCTCCAACCGTCAAGCAAATGCCAGACAGCAGGTTGGCCGGCAGGGCGGCAATCTGCCAAGCAATCGGGCTGGCGGCGCTGGTGCTAGTAACCGGGCGGCAGATGGGGCTGGATCAGGCAATCGGCCCGGCGGAGGAGCAGACCGCATCGGAAGCCGGGATGTCTCGCGGGGCGGGGGAGGAAACCGGGACGCCTTCGGTGGCGGCTCCAGAGGTTCCAACGGATACAACGGATCAAGTGCGCGGTCCAGTAGCAGCCGCGGTTCCTCCAGCATGGGATCTCGCGGTGGAGGTGGGGGCGCTCGTGGTGGCGGTGGTGGGCGCCGCAGGTAGGCCGGACTTGCGGAAGTCGAACTATAGGAGCAGAGCATGAAAGCAATAATTGCAGATCGGAATCTCCACGGACTTCTCTTGATCGTCGGCGTAACTGCGTTTTCCTGTCTATGCGGATTGGGTCTTTCCGTTGCACAGCAAACCGCAGCGAACAAACCTCCGACAACTACCTCGGCGCCTGCGACAGCAGCAAAAAGCTTTGCTACTCCGCAGCAGGCAGCCGATGCACTGGTGGCGGCGGCAGAGAATTTTGACGAAAACGCTCTCGAACAACTCTTCGGACCAGGCGGCGGCGACATCTATCTCACTGGCGAATACCCACAAGACCGGCGGCGAGCCGCTGACTTCGCCGCCCAGGCCCGCGAAAAGAAAACTGTTTCCGTGGATCCCAAGACAGGGAACCGCGCATTCCTTCTCGTGGGCGACGAAGACTGGCCGTTCCCCGTGCCAATCGTGAAGCTGGGCGCCGAATGGACCTTTGATGCCAAAGCCGGGCGGCAGGAACTCCTCTACCGTCGCATCGGAAGCAATGAATTGGACGCCATTGATATCTGCCACGGCTACGTAGAAGCACAGCACGATTACGCATTCCAGAAGCGGGAGGGCTACGACGTGAACCAGTACGCGCAGCACATCATCAGCACTTCCGGCAAACAGGATGGCCTGGCATGGCAAAACCCGGACGGAAGTTGGGGCGGGCCGATTGGCGAAAAAATTGCCCGTGCGATCGAGCAGGGCTACTCCCCCAGTGCGGAGCCATACCATGGCTATTTCTTCAAAATCCTGAAGGGGCAGGGACCCGCGGCGCCGCTCGGAGAAATGGACTTCGTGGTGAAAGGCCTGATGATCGGGGGCTTCGCCCTGGTGGCTGCGCCGGCCGAATACGGCGTAACGGGAGTAAAGACCTTTATCGTCAGCCACGACGGTGTTGTCTACCAGAAGGATTTTGGACCGGCAACTCTCAACGAATTTGCGAAAATGGAGCGGTTCAATCCGGATAGTTCCTGGAAAGTGGTACCGGCTGAGTAAAGGAAAGAACTGCAAAACAACGGCGTTCTCGAAAAGGAGTCCTCTATCTCGCCCAAACTAGAAACAGGCGGAAGAGGTCAGAGCCTCCTCGATGCGATCATTGCCGAAGATAAAACGTCTCGCGAACCAATAAACCGAAGGTCTCGCCCTACAGCCCAGGGCTAGTAGACTCATCGATTTCTCCAGTTCTGGCGACATTTTCTTGGTGTTCGCTGGCGATTGACTTTGCTTTCAACTTTTCCAAATCACTCAGTACTTTTTGCCAGGCCTTCTGATCTTTCTTGGTCGCGAAGTCCCTTTCGAGGTCCGCGTAATAGGACAGAATGTCCTCACGTAAAGGTTCCGAAATAGGTTTGCCGCTGATCATTCCCAGCAATTTCGCATAGGTTTCATCCGTGAGTCTGTAGGCAGCCGGCCCGGTTAGTCCGCCGGTGTCGAGGTTGTTGTTGGGCAATTGGAGTCTGCCTTCTCCCTCTGCGAGGAGCAACAATCGGTAATGGTCCAGGCTCTCGTTGAAACTGTGCATATAGATCTGTTCTACAGCCGGTGGGGGTGGATGAAACGCGAAGGCGCTGAAGGGGCCGATTTTGGGCACAAGGCGCAAAAGGAACGCCTTAAAGCGCGCAAAGAAACCCGGCTTCTCGTAAACGTCGCCCCACTCCTTGCGGTACCCGGAATTAGAAATGTTGTAGATGAATTTTGTCTTGGTCTCGGAGGGGTGGCCATTCTGAATCTCTCGCCTCTTGAGATGCCAGGCTACTTTTGTCGAACGCGGAATAACGGTGGATACAGCGTGGCGATAGCTGCCAATGGCTAGATCCACGCTAAAAAAGATGCTCGACATGTCGACCGAGTACGTTTTTGCGAACGCTCTTTCCAAAACAGGTTTGGAAACTTCAAAACCGATAAAGTCGTGGTAAGCCTTCGGCGCGTAGTTCCCTTCCGCTACTTGGTCCACATCGAAGCCAAACTCCACCTTCATATGAGCGGAGGGCTTTTCCTCGTACGTAACGATCGGTCCATACTTCTTTGCCAGGTCGGGATACATCATTGCCACTGCACGATTGGTCGCCAGTGGATGTCCGGAAGCGTCAGCCGCATAGTGTGCAAGCGCACCAAGCGCAAACGCGTATTCGTTTAGGTCTCGGGATTCTTCAATCAAGGCGAGAACGAAATATCCACTTCGGACATAGTGCGCTAAATCACTGAAGTACGAATTACCGAATGGATAGTAGCCTATGTCCTGGATAATTGCGCCTCCATAGGCATACGCGTGGGCTTGGAGCAGTTGCTCAGGCGTCGCGTCGGGAAACCGCTTCAAGAGCACGGGCACGATGCTCTCCTTCCACGCGGCGTCGATAATCGCTTCATGCGTCAGAACGG
>Ga0210405_10004779_pt1 | contig 12593 bp, 12 predicted proteins | sample IncBWH11MmetaG_FD_155492 | JGI IMG/M metagenome (GOLD analysis project Ga0210405, IMG submission 155492) | Forest soil microbial communities from Barre Woods Harvard Forest LTER site, Petersham, Massachusetts, United States - Inc-BW-H-11-M | ecosystem: Environmental > Terrestrial > Soil >... | reverse complement strand
AAACCTCATGAAAATCATTCCGAGGTAAGATCGCAACGGCCCGCAGCGGCGAGGTCGATAGAACCGTGGAAAAGTTGAGACCGTGTAAGTGTCTGATCCGGAGCGTGCGTGATGGAGCGAATAATTAGGCGTCGTTGTCTTCCCCTGGGGGAGCGGCGATAGCCCGTGTCAAACCTCGATTAAAATGTCCCCTTTGTCGGGTTCGGAAAAGAGACGCGGACGCTGGAGAGGGGAAGATCATTGAGATTATTGAGCCTCGCCAAACATACCGTCGTAAGGGTTGCTGAGAAAAGCGGCAGCAGAGCTGCCTCACTCCAAATGGCTTCTTCGCAATTATGCGGGACCATAGCAGGTCCGAACCGCGGGGAATTTTGAGGTTTGCTTTCCATCGCTGACAACGGGGGCTCGTTCGGGCTAGAATTCGCCCATTGAAAGATTGGAGCTGCTCCCTGCGTAGTGACTGACAGAGAGCAATTCCCAACCTGGTGGTGGAGGATTTTCCGATGGCCACGACAACCGCCGTACCCCCGGCTGCCCCCGAGCAGTCGCAGGCCCAAATGGGCGCAATCAGCCGGATGATCGGTGTGTTCTTCAGCCCCAAGGAGACATTCGCGGATATTGTGCGTCGGCCAAGTTGGGTTGCCCCGCTGATCGTGCTCTTCGTGATCTGGTTCGGGCTTAACGTCGCGCTGGTTCAAAAAGCGGATTGGGTCGAAGTTTCCAAGGAGCAGATCGCAAAAAACAAATTTGCTTCCAGGGCGATTGACAATTTGCCAGACAACCAAAAAGCGGCGGTGTATCAGCAAGCCGCTGGAAGGGCAAAAATCACGCGCTATGTTCGAGCGGTCATCGGCTGGCCGATGCTCCTGCTATTTGCTGCGCTCATTTACTGGGGACTTTATAGGCTAATCGGCGGCGCACGGACCAATTTCGCAACTTCTTTCTCCATTGCCGCCTTTGCTCACTTGCCGATGGGGTTGCGAGAGTTGCTGGCCATACCGGTTACGCTGTTCAAGGACCCCGCTGCTATTGATCCCGAAAACGTTCTCGCGTCCAACCCCGCTGCCTTTCTTGGCTCGGATGCGCCGATCTGGCAAACGGCCCTCCTGACGCCGATCGACGTGTTCGGAATTTGGGCGGTCATTCTCGTTGCGCTCGGCTTTTCCGCGGCCGATCCCAAGAAATTGCCTCTCGGTAAGTCTCTGGCGATTGCGTTCGGATTCTTCGTTTGCATCGATCTCTTCTTCACGACAATTGCGTGGATTTTCTCCTGATACACTCAGGGAGTGGATTTTTCGTTTGAAGTAAAGAGCATTGATCCGACTGGGGCGCGGCGCGGCGTTTTGAACACGCCGCATGGCGCGGTGCAGACGCCGTTCTTTATGCCTGTTGGGACGCAGGCGACGGTTAAGGGCCTGCGCAACGAGGCGCTCGAAGAATTGGGCGCTGAAATCATCCTCGCCAATACCTACCATTTGTATCTGCGGCCGGGGCCCGAAGCGGTGCGCAAGCTTGGCGGGCTGCACAGATTCATGTCGTGGCCGCGTGCGATTCTCACCGACTCGGGCGGCTTCCAGGTGTTCAGTCTTTCGGAGTTGCGCAAAGTTACAGACGAGGGCGTGAGGTTTCGTTCGCATCTGGACGGCTCGGAGCACATGCTCACGCCAGAAAAAGCTGCTGAGATTCAGCTGGCGCTTGGCTCGGACATCGCTATGGCCCTCGATGAGTGCATCGAGACGCCGGCGCCACGCGGCAAAGCCGAAGCAGCCGTCGCACGCACCACGCAATGGGCGGCGCGCGCGAGAAAATATTTCGTCGAACAAGCAGACCGCAACGGCGCACATGCACAATGGCAATTCGGGATTGTGCAGGGAGCCACGTTCGCCGACCTTCGGTGCGCGAGTGCGCAGCAACTCCTCGAGTTGGATTTTCCCGGATACGCCGTGGGCGGCCTCGCCGTCGGCGAACCTCACGCGGTAACCTGTGAAATGACCGGTGAAGTGACTGCGCTATTGCCTCAGGATCGCCCGCGTTATCTGATGGGCGTCGGAAAGCCCCAGCAGATCGCCGACTACGTCGCGCTCGGCATCGATATGATGGATTGCGTGCTCCCGACGCGCGCCGCGCGCCACGCCTGCCTCTACACCAGCGAAGGCCGCGTCCTCATCAAGAACGCGCGGTACGCCGCTGACCAGCGCCCGCCCGATCCAAACTGTTTCTGCTCCGTCTGCCGGCGCTACACGCGCGCCTATCTTCGTCATCTTTTCGCTGCCGGAGAACTCACAGCCGCCATCCTGGCCACCCACCACAATGTCCACTTTTACCTTGACTTAATGAGGCAAATCCGCGAGGCTATCGAGTTTGGGAACCTAGCGAATTTCTCATCTGAGATGCATGCACGCTATGCTGTAGACCCGGCCTGAAGGTTGGACGGGAATAGCGTCCGAGATTCTTCAAGTGCGGCCCGGTTTGCACCGCGGCTGACCTGCGCGGCAACACGAGCAGAGAATCCGGCGGGCTGTGAGAGCGGGCAACGTGAACCCGCCGGGCTGATTCTATCTCCGGTGATGCTGGGATGGCCCGAAATTGGCGAAAGGAACGATGCAGCTCTTGACGATCATGGCGGCGATTTTGTTTCAGGCTTCAGGACCAGCGAGTCTTCTCGGCAATCCTCTCGTGATGATGGTGGTGGTGATGGCCATCTTCTACGTAATGCTGATTCTGCCGCAGCAGCGGCAGCGCAAGAAGATGGCGGCGATGATCGCCGCGCTCAAATCGGGCGATAAAGTCGTCACCAACAGCGGCATCTACGGCACCATCAATGGTATTGACGGCGACACAGTCATCCTCAAAATCGCCGACCAGGTAAAAATCCGCATCGCGCGCTCGGCGATTGCGCAGGTGGAGGCATCGGAAGATGCGAAATAAACCCGCCCGCGGCCAGAGCGTGCGCTCAACTCTCTGACCATGAACCCCAATCTGAAGTGGAAATTCATCTTCATCGTTCTCGTCATTCTCGGTTGCATCTATGGCCTGGTGGGGCTGCCCACGTTTCCCACGTCCGTAGCGCAGTTAAGAGATAACTTCTCGCACCAGATCAAACTTGGATTGGATCTGCAGGGTGGCACGCACCTCGTCCTTCAAGTGCAAACCCAGGAAGCTATCGCGCAAGAGACCGACCAGATGGTCGACCGCGTCACTACCTGGCTGCGCGGCAAGAACATTCACTATGATGAAGTCCGTCGCGTGGATGACACGCACCTCCTGGTGCGCAACGTCGAGTCCACGCGCCTCTCTGAATTTCGCGACTACATCAACGCGCAATTCAGCAACTATTGGGATATGACGCCGGCTGCCGGCGATCCTAGCGGTTACACACTGACTCTCCGGGCCGCCGCAGTTTCCCAAATTCAAGAAACGACCATGACGCAGTCGCTGGAAACCATCGGGCGCCGCATCAACGCCCTTGGCCTGACCGAGCCGACGATTCAGCTTCGCGGCGGCCGGAATAACAACGAAATTCTTGTGCAGCTTCCGGGTGAGGGCGATCCGGCGCGCGCGGAAGAAGTGATCCGGGCGGGTGGCCAGCTAGAGCTTCGGCTCGTCGAAGATCCCGCCGTCTACACTTCAGAGACCGATGCTTTGAGCAAGCACCTTGGCGTCTTGCCCGCTGGTACGGAACTAGTCCCGGGTCGTTCGGAATCCCGCGCCGCTTCCGCGGCGTCCTCTGATGAAGTTTGGTACATTCTGACTCGGTCGGCCGTAGTCACAGGCCGTGACCTGCGAAGCGCCACGCCAAATAGGAACAGCAATAATCCGGGACAGTGGGTGGTGGATTTCACTTTGTCTCCCGAGGCGGCCCGGCGTTTTGGCCCCTTTACGCAGCAAAATCTCGGCCGGCAAATGGCCATCGTGCTCGACCATCGCGTTACTTCCGCGCCGGTTATCAATGGCAAGATCGAGGATTCCGGCATGATCGAGGGCAATTTCAGCCAGGATTCGGCCACCGATCTTGCCCAGATCCTGCGAGCCGGCGCGCTTCCAGCCTCGATTAAGTACCTGGAAGAGCGCACCGTTGGACCGTCTCTTGGAGCCGACTCCATTCGCCACGGCGTGCAAGCCTCCGTTCTGAGCTTGCTGGTGGTGATGATCTTCATGCTGTTCTATTACCGTCTATCGGGCGGCAACGCAGTTCTCGCGCTAATTTTAAACTTGGTCATCCTGCTCGCGGCGCTGGCTTTCTTCGGCGCTGTGCTTACCCTCCCCGGCATCGCTGGAGTGATCCTCACCATCGGCATGGGCGTGGATTCCAACGTCCTGGTCTTCGAGCGTATTCGCGAGGAATTGCGCAACGGCAAGTCGGCAGCTTCCGCCGTGGAAGCGGGTTTCGACAAAGCCTTCCTCACGATTATTGATACCCACGTCACAACCGTCGTCTCCGCGTTCTTTCTGTTTCTTTTCGGAACCGGGCCAATCCGCGGTTTTGCAATAACTCTGACGATCGGTTTGATCGCCAACGTGTTCACGGCCATATACGTATCCAAGGCGATTTTTCAGTATCACCTGGCCAAGATGGACCGCCAGAGCGAATTGAGCATCTAGGCGGTACTAGAACGCATAGGGCCAAAGATTTGTTGGATGCAAACGAGAGAGTGGTAGCCATCTCCGGCGGAGACTCCCAAGCTGGTCTGGGAGGCTGTGGGAACAAAGCCGCGGGCGCTGGAGTCTAAGGAAGGGAAGTAAGAGCCGCATGATCGAGCTATTCAAAGAGCCCAACATCGACTGGATGGGCAAAGCCAAGTATTTCTATGCCCTTAGCGGCATTCTGCTCATAGCTGGCTGGACTTCCATCTTCATGCAGGGCGGCCTTCGCTACAGCATCGACTTCAAAGGCGGCACCAACGTGGACGTGCGTTTCGCCCAGACTCCGAATATCGACCAGATCCGCAAAGGCTTAACCGCGCAAGGTTTGGGCAATAGCGAAATCCAATCCGTCAGCGATATCGCCAACCCCAACTCAAATGAGGTGCTGATTTTCGTCGAGCAGAAAAACCAAGGCGACGAAGCCGGTGATGCCAGCAAGACGCAGGTCATTAATGCGCTGAACGCGATCTACGGAACTACGAGCTCTTCCAAGCCCGATTTTAATTCCGCTACCTCTACACTGTCCTCCTTAACCACCTTCCTCACGCAGCGCGATCCACTGCTTCTCTCCGCGAGCGCGGGCGACCGCTATCAGCAGCTTGCAAAAAGAATTCTCGCCTATCGCGACACGAACGCCAAAGGTGTGCTTACGAATCTTGACGACCTGGCGAAGGTAGATGGAGTCACTCCGGCTGTTCTTTCCGCCTTGAAAGACAACTACGCTCTGGGCTCCTTCGCCATTCGCGGCGTGGAGATCGTCGGCCCCAAAGTCGGCGGCGAGCTTCGCCGCCAGGCAATCTACGTTACCCTCTATGCTTTGGGAGGCATGCTGGTATATATTGCCTTCCGATTCCAGTTGGTCTACGGGGCAGCCGCGGTCCTGGCGGTGTTTCACGACGTTTTGATTACACTGGGCTTTTTCTCGCTGCTGCATTTCGAGATATCGCTGACGGTGATCGCGGCGCTTCTCACACTAGTTGGTTATTCGATGAACGATACCATCGTCATCTTCGACCGCATCCGGGAGAACAATCGATTGCTGCGCCGCGAGCCGTTTCCGGATGTCGTCAACAAATCCATTAACCAGACTCTTTCGCGGACCATCCTAACTAGTGGATTGACTTTCCTCACCGTGCTCGTCCTGTTCTTGATGGGCGGCCAGGTGCTTCGTGCATTCTCCTTTGCTCTGGTGGTGGGGATTGTGGTAGGAACGTACTCCAGTTTTGGTATTGCTGCACCGCTGGTGGTCGCCTGGAATCGCTGGCGCGGCCAAGGCGTTGCGGTTGGCACCGGACCCGCAGCCGGCAACAAAACCCGCGGAAGCGAGGGCGTCACGGGACGTCTAGCTCCTTCGGGGAGGAGGTAAGAATCATGTTTGAAGATATGGTGCTTTCAGGCGATACGAAGCGGACGAACAAGCCGTGGACGGTGGCAGTATCACTGCTTATTCAGGCCGTTATCCTCACTGTGCTGATCCTCATTCCGCTGATCTACACAGAAGCGCTGCCGAAGACGATGATGGCGACCATGCTGACGGCGCCGCCACCGCCTCCGCCGCCGCCGCCTCCACCACCTCCCGCGGCGGTGGTGCACGTCAAGCCGCAAGTTCATTTGATGGACGCCGGCAAACTCGTGCAGCCGAAAGCTATTCCGAAGGATGTAAAGATTATTAAGGAAGACGCGCCGGAGATGGATGCCGGCGTACAAGGCGGCGTTCCGGGCGGCGTGCCTGGCGGTTCGATGGGCGGCGTGATTGGCGGCGTTATCGGTGGTATGGGCGGAGCTCCGCCACCGCCGAGGCCGACGCAAACCCGCATCCGGCAGGGCGGCAACGTAACGGCGGCCATGCTCATCAACCGGGTTCAGCCTGTGTATCCGCCGCTGGCCCGCCAGACCCGCATCTCGGGGACTGTGCGCCTGCACGCGATTATCGGCAAGGATGGCTCGGTGCAGCAACTTGAAGTCATCTCTGGGCATCCACTGCTGGTACAATCCGCGCTCGACGCAGTGCGCCAGTGGCGCTATCGGCCGACGCTTCTTAATACCGAGCCGGTGGAAGTGGACACCACGATCGACGTGATTTTCTCTCTGAACCAGTAAGCGGTCCGGCGTGCCGGTCGTGGGACAGGCGCGCTGGTCCGGGCGGCAAGCTTGGCAAAACTCTCGCGTTGGCCCTGGGAGACCCGGGGCCATCAGAACTAAGGAGCAAAACGAATGGTAGCGACCCTGTTTGTGAACGCGGCCCTGTTTCTGCAATCTCAGGCGACTTCCTGGGATCTGCGGAGCATGTGGTCTTCCATGAGCACCCTTCCCCGGATCGTTGTTGCGATCCTTTTCATTCTCTCGATCTATTCTTTCGGCGTAATGATTGACCGCGCCCTGATGTACAGCGCGGCTCGCAAGCAGTCGCGCGTTTTCGTGCAACAGGTTGCCGGAGCTCTCAAGGAAGGCAAGCTGGACGAAGCGATTGCCATCGCCGAGCGGAACAAGAAGAGCCACATCGCCAAAGTCGTGGCGACGGGCCTTTCCGAGTTCCAGTCCGCTTCCCAGCAAGTCACCGACTCCGATGTGATTGAAGCGGCCAAGCGCGGTCTGGAGCGCTCCGTCGCCATCGTTCACGCGGAAATGAAGCGCGGTCTTTCGGCGCTGGCCACCATCGGCTCGACGGCTCCGTTCGTTGGACTGTTCGGCACGGTCGTCGGCATCTTGAACGCGTTTAAAGGAATCGAAACGAGCAAAGCGACCGGTCTGTCGGCAGTCGCCGGCGGTATCGCGGAAGCTCTGGTCACCACGGCTCTCGGTCTTCTGGTCGCCGTCCCGGCCGTGTGGGCCTACAACTACTTCACCAATAAAGTCGAAGCTTTCGACGTGGAAATGGACAACTCCTCGATGGAGTTGATCAACTATTTCATTTTGCGTCGCGGCGCGAAGAAATAAGGTAACCCATGGGCTACAAACCAAAAGTCGGCGCGCAGATGGCGGCACCAAACGTCATCCCAATGGCCGATATCATGCTCGTCTTGTTGATCATTTTTATGGTGGTCACTCCCATGTTGCAGAAGAGCCTGCCTGTGGATATGGCCAGGGTCAATAATGCAAAGGAAATGCAGGACGCTGATAAGGATGACGCGATCATCGTAGCGGTTACGCGAGACGGAACGATCTACCTTAAGAACACGAAAATTACTAAGGAAGATATCACCGGGCAGATTAAAGATATGCTGTCCGCCCGTCTCGATAAAACGGTCTACGTGAAGAGCGACGCTCGGGCCAAATATGGCGACGTTGTGGCGGTGGTGGACGAAATCCGCTCCGCAGGCGTCGACCAGCTCGGACTTTTGACGGAGCAGAATCAAGAACGCAGAACACCGCCTCCGCCACCCAACACCTCCTCACCATCGGCGGATTGAAGCCGCTGGAGAGTGGTTTGGCTGAGCTTTGAAGTATTTGCACCATTCGTTTGCTGAGTCAGAAGGGCCGCGCCGGATCCCACCTGGCGCGGCTTGATGGCCTAGAAAGCTCGCGAAACGCAGGCTGACAGGAGATTCGCAATGGGCATGTCTGTTGGAGAAAGTAAAGGCGGTGCGATGGCGGAAATGAACGTCGTTCCGCTCATCGACATTTTGCTCGTGCTGCTCATTATTTTCATGGTCATCACTCCGCTCACTCCTCACGGTTTGGATGCGCTGGTTCCGCAGCCCAATCCAAACCAGAAGCAGGATATCGAGTTGGAGAACAAGACCGTGGTGGTTCAGGTGCTTTCCAATAACAAACTGAAGATCAACAACGAAGACACGACCTGGGATGGCCTGCAACCGCGTCTTGAAACGATCTTCAAAGAGCGCGCCGAGAAAATTGCTTTCGTGAAGGGCGACAACGATGTACTGTTCATGGAAGTTGCGCGCGCCATTGACATCATGCGCGGCGCGGGAATCGACAGAGTCGGTTTGATCACGGCCAAGCTCGAGGCCGGGCAGTAAGCAGCAAGGATTTCTTTTTCACGGCGGCCACGTCGCGGCCGCCGCAGGGTGTGAGACTCCTCGCGGGGCAATTTATTTCGCGCGAGGTGACTCATGGGAATTTCGCTTGGCGGTTCAAAGCTCGGACCGGTCTCGGAAATGAACGTGGTTCCGCTGATCGATATTCTGCTGGTGCTCTTGATCATCTTCATGGCGGTTTGTCCGCAGATGCAGTATGGTCTTCCTGCCGACTTGCCGCAGCAGACAGAAACCGGGCTCCTAGCGCCGCCGCCGTATGTCATAGTCGTACAAGTATTTGGCGACGGAACGCTGCGCATCAATCAGGACCCGGTCGAGTGGCAAGATCTCCAGGCCAGGCTTGAGGAAATTTTCAAAATGCGGGCCAGCCGCGTTGCTTTTGTCCGTGGAGACAGTGACATTGAATTTGGCGCTATCGCCAGGGCCATCGATGTTATGCGTGGGTCGGGAATTACGACGGTGGGCTTGATGACGCCGGAACTCGAAAACGTTCGCTAAATAGTGTAGATTGGCCCCTCGCAGGGCGGATCTGAATCCTAGCAGGGATGGATGCTTCGATGACTTATGCATCAGTTCGTATAGCTCGCCGGACCGCTTCTCTGGCAGCGTTGTTGATCCTCACCGTCGGCGTTTCGGGCTGCAACAAGCTCAAAGCCCGCGACCTTCTGAACAAGGGCGTCGTGGCCTTCAAGGCCGGCAAGTCGGATGATGCCATTGAGGATTTTAAACGCGCTACGGAATTCGATCCGAGCTTGACGACTGCTCACCTTTACCTGGCCACGGCCTACGCCTCTTTGTATATCCCCGGCGCCCCTTCCCCGGAAAACAAGGCCCGCGGTGAACAAGCCATCAAAGTATTTAAGGAAATTCTGGATAGCGACCCGAACAATCTGAGCGCCATCGACGGGATCGGCTCCTTGGTCTACCAGATGGCGGGCACGCCGTCGTATGACCAAAAGGGGTTCGAGGAATCGAAGACTTACCATCAGCGCCACCTTCAAATCAAACCTGACGATCCCGAGCCCTACTATTGGATCGGTGTGATTGACTGGAACGAGGCATACCACGCTAATCTGGAAATGCGCTTGGATTACAACAAGAGCAATATTAAAAAGCAAGTGCACGAAGACCAGCCCCTGCCCCCTGCGGTCCGCACGGAATACGCCGCCAAGTTTGGTCCTCTCGTCGATGAGGGCATCGCCGACCTTCAAAAGGCCATCTCGCTGAAGCCAGACTATGATGACGCCATGGCCTACCTCAGCCTTCTCTACCGCCGCAAAGCAGACATGGTAGACAGCGCCGATGAACGCGCTTCCCTCGAGAAGCAAGCCAACGACCTGCTCGACAAAATCAAGGAGATCAAGCAGAAGCGCCTGGACCAGCAGCAACAGTTATCCTGAGCAGGCTTGCTGAATCGGCCCTAGTAAATCGATTTTCTAGCAAGGGACGCCTTCAAGGGCGTCCTCTTGTTTTTTGGCCGGTGTGGCGCTTCATCGCCCGCCCCGCGGCTCGCGCATTACCCGTTTCGGGCGTATACTAGAACATGCCGTCTCCCAGTAATGTTCCCCTGAGCTTCCAGCGCGACCGCGCTATACGCCAGTTGGAAGCCCGCTTCGAAGAGCTCCTCGAAAAACTCCGCAAAAACCGCCCTTCCGAAGACCCCTGGATGGTCCGCCGTGCTTACGAAATTGCCTGCGAGCGCCATCGTGACCAGTTCCGCAGCTCCGGCGATCCTTATATCTCCCATCTTCTTGAGGTTGCCCACATCCTTGCGGACATGCGGCTGGATGCCACCACCCTCACCGCCGCGCTACTTCACGACGCCATCGAAGACACCGAATATCCCGTCGCCCGCATTGAAGAACGATTCGGCCCCGAGGTCGCCCGCCTCGTCGAGGGCGTGACCAAAATCAGCCGCATTAACATGACCGCCCCCGAGACCCGCCAGGCCGAAAACGTCCGAAAGATGCTGCTGGCGATGGTTAACGATGTTCGCGTGGTGCTTGTTAAGCTGGCCGACCGTCTTCACAACATGCGCACGCTCGAATACCTGGCGCCTGAAAAGCAGCAGCGCATTTCGCGCGAAACCGTGGATATTTATGCGCCCATCGCTCACCGCCTTGGCATGGGCGTCATCCGCGGCGAACTCGAGGATCTGTCCTTCCGCTTTCTGGAGCCGGAGGCCTTTCTCGCGCTGCAAAAAGAAGTCACGGAGAAGAGCCCCGTCTATCAGAGGTTTTTGGAAGAGGTCCAGGCCACGATTCGCACCAAGCTGGTAGAAAGCAGCATTCCCGCCGAGCTGGAAGCCCGCGTCAAGGGCCTCTACTCGCTACACGGCAAAATCCTACGGCAGCAGAGCAGCCTCGAACAGGTTTATGACTTGCTCGCTGTCCGCGTCATCACGGATTCAGAGCGAAGCTGCTATGCCGCCCTAGGCGTGATGCATCACATCTGGCGCCCAGTTCCGGGCCGCTTCAAGGATTACATCGCCATGCCGCGGCCAAATCTTTATCAGTCCCTGCACACCACCGTTTTGCATGGCGGGCAGCCTTTTGAGGTGCAGATACGCACTCAGGAAATGCACCGCATCGCTGAAGAAGGCGTCGCTGCCCACTGGAAATACAAAGGCGGCAAACCCGCTTCTGGCGACGACGACCAGCGCATCACCTGGATGCGGCAACTCATCGAATGGTCGCAGGAGCTGCAGGAACCGGGCGAATTTCTTTCCACGCTCAAGGTGGATCTGGCGCCCGTCGAGGTATACGCCTTTACGCCTAAAGGCCGCGTACTGGAGCTTCCTCGCGGCGCCACTCCTGTGGACTTCGCATATTCCGTGCACACCGAAGTAGGCCACCAATGCGTCGGCGCCAAAGTGAACGGCCAAATGGTTTCGCTGCGCCACGAAATTGTCAGCGGCGACGTGGTCGAAATTCTCACCAACAAGGGTCACGCCCCGAGCCGCGACTGGCTCAGTTTCGTCAAGTCATCGCACGCGCGCAGCAAAATCCGCCAGTGGATCAACCTGCACGAGCGCGAAGAAGCTACGGACATGGGAAAGAAGCTGCTCGAGAAAGAGTCCAGGCACTTCGGCCGCGGCTTGAAGAAAATCCCCGAAGCGGATTGGACCAAATTGCTTGCCGACTACGGCCTCTCGAAACAGGAGGACCTCTACGCCGCCGTCGGCTTTGGCAAATACTCCGCCCGGCAAGTTCTCTCGCGCTTGCTTGGCGAGCTGGAGAAGCCTGCGGAATCGGAAGCGGAAGACTCCAAGCCGACGCTGGTTAAAACCGTCAAGCGCATGCTCGGTTTCGGCGAAGCCCCATTAATTGTCAAGGGTCACGACGACCTGCTCGTCTACCGGGCAAAATGCTGCAATCCGATTCCCGGCGACGACATCGTCGGCTACATCACGCGGGGCCGCGGCGTCGCGGTGCACACGCGCGCTTGCCCCAATGTGCAAAACCTGATGTATCAGACCGAGCGCCGCATTGCCGTCGAGTGGGGCGGCGAAAGCGCGGCCACTTTCCCGGTTCAGCTTTCCATTCGCGCCAAGGACCGCGCCGGCCTCCTCGCAGAAATCACCACAGTTATCAGCGGAGCAGGCTCCAATATCCGCAGCCTCGAAAGCCGCCCGGACCGCCAGAACGCCCGCATCGAGGCCAGCCTCGAGATTGTCGATCGCCGCCAGCTCGAAAACATTCTCGCCAACATTCGAAAAGTAGCCGGCGTCTTCGGAGTCGAACGCGTCTACAACATTTGATTCTCCTCGAACTCGTAAAATATTCTGCCTGCAAAATACCGTAAGGGCGGGCTTGCTTGCCCTCGGTTTCGAAGGGCCCGCCGAGCCTCCGCGCGCCCACAAACGATTCCGGCCAGCACGCCCATCAGCGCCTTCCCGGAACAAATCCGCCACGACTCCCCACCTGTCCTTTCTGCCGGGTATCACCCGAG
>Ga0210405_10004778_pt1 | contig 12594 bp, 9 predicted proteins | sample IncBWH11MmetaG_FD_155492 | JGI IMG/M metagenome (GOLD analysis project Ga0210405, IMG submission 155492) | Forest soil microbial communities from Barre Woods Harvard Forest LTER site, Petersham, Massachusetts, United States - Inc-BW-H-11-M | ecosystem: Environmental > Terrestrial > Soil >... | reverse complement strand
GCTGCTCCAGAAGCTCAAGACCACGACGTCGCCACGGTGTTCCGACAGGCGCACGGTGTCGCCGGCGGCCGCGTGCAGCGCGAAATCGGGCGCTGCCTGACCGAGAAGCGCATACGGCGGCTCGGAGGCAAAACCCGTCGCCGCCGCCGCGAGCGTGAGCCCGAGCGCGCACAGTCGTACGGTCGCGCTCGTGCGCGCGCCGGCAGACCACCGCAAGGCAACGGGCCGTTGTGCCACGTTACGCCACGCCGGGTTCGGCTGCTGCCAGCTCAATAAAGGTCCTTCGCTCGGGCGGCGCGGTCTGCGCCCGCGCCAATGGCCTCAAAATTGCACAGCGTCAGCGACACTGTCAACGAAGCGAGCGGCGAAATGAGGCCTGCGGCAGCGCAGCTGCCTGCACCGCCCGCCGTCGTCAACATGCGACATGGAGTGCGCCGGGTGCGCGCCGCCGCTCGCGCGGCGCGCACGTGAGACGCATCACACGATGGGCTGGAACACCGTCAGGCCGGCCAGCGTGCTCGCGGACCCCAGGGTCTGGAAGGGGAACGTAGTGGCGAATTTCCCGTCGGTGGCGGCGGCGAGCCCCATGTAGTTGAGCAACACCACCTGCACCAGGGAGTCGACGGAGTTGGCGGCCGGGCTCGAGGTGCTGACCACCGAGCCATCCGCCGTGAAGTAGCCGATCTGTTGCGTCGCAGGGGCACCGCGCAGCGCCGGGCGGCCATTGGGGTTGTAGACCAGGAAGAAGGTCGAGGCCACCGAGGCGTTATCGCCCTGCCAGCCGAGCTTGCCGCGGCCGGCGGCGCTGTTGTCCACCATGCTGTTGGAGTTCAACGAGCCGTCGCTGAAGACGTAGATCATCACCGGCGCGTTGACGCGATGCGCGTACTCGAGCACCGCGCCGATCATCTGTCCGGCCTTGAAGTTACGCGTCTCGCCGGTGGCCCGGGTGCCATCGTGATAGTCGTAACCGCCCATGGCGATGGTGCCCGCGCCGGCGAAGCCGTTCAGCACCAGTTTCATCACCGTGGCCGTCTTGGCGACGTCGTTGTCGGAGAAGTCGCTCATCTGGAAGATCGGGCCGACGATGTTGGCATCCTGGGTCGGGTCGAGCGCCGAGGGGCTGCCGAACACGTTGGCGGTGTTGACCGCCCGCACGTACGAGCAGCGCACCTGGTTCCTGAGAGCGGCGTCCTGCGCCGCGCTGTACTGCGGGCCGTTCGGTACGCTCGGGGCGTACAGCTGCGTGCCGAGCGCACCGCTGAACGCCGCCGTGCCGCCGCCGCCGCCGTTGTACAGGCCGGTACCCCCGCTGATGCGCGTCTGCGTCTCGAGCACCTCTACCGCGAGCGGATCCTGCTTGCCACCCGGCGGGATCGGTACCAGCGAGGTTGCATCCGAAGGCTGGCTGATCGTGGTCGGCTGCAGTGCCGGGTTGATGAGCTCCATCGGCGCCATCGAGTTGCCGCCGGAAACACTCGAATCGGTGCCGATGAGTGTCAGCAGCTGCCCCTTGCGGCCCGCCATGGCGATGCCGTACATCGGGTTATGGGGATTCGACTGCGTATCGTTCTGCGACATGGCGCAGATCACCGCACCGTTGACCGCGGCGGCAGTGGCCGCGGTGATCTTGCTCATGATGCCGCGCTTGATGGCGCCGTCCGCATGCCACAGGAGTCCCAGCGAGGCGTCGATGTTGGCACTCGAGCTCGGCACCATGTTGCCCGGGACACCGAGCTTGCCGTAACCGGCGGTGGTGAGGAACTTGCTCTGCCCACCCTGCTGGCCGACGATCACCTCGGAACCGACGAGGTTCGCACCGCCGGCGAGATCGAAGCAGATGAAGGGCAGGCCCGCACCGGCGCTCGGCACGCTGCACTCCGCGCCCGCGAGCAGCGGCTGGATATCCGGATCGAGCGGCGGCGCCGCGGCGTTCGCGCGGCCGGCTTTGAGCAGCGAGCCGAGCCAGGCCGGCCCGATGACCATTCGCCGGTCCCGAGAGGAAGCCGGCCGCGAGTAACTCACGGCGTGTCACCGGCCGCGGGTGATTCTCGTGCCGCAGCGGCTCACCGAGGGCATGCGATCGCGGGGGCTTTTTGTAGATGAACATCGCTTATCTCCAGAACCTGTGGAGGTCTACTGCAAGGTCACGGCCGCACTGCCGAGCACCGCGGTACAGGCCGCTACCGTCGTCTGCTGCACCGTGCTCGCGCTGTGGAACGATGAGATGTTCGTGATCAGCCCATCGACCTCGTTGCGGACCGCGGTCTGTACCTGCGGGTTGGCGTTGCCGACCGCGTTCGCGACCAGCGCGTTGATGACGATGTTGCGCTGCCCACTGCCGCTCGCGCCGAACCACGACGCGGTGCTGCCGAGATTGGCATCGAGGCCGCTGCCGAAGAACGCATCGCGCAGCTGCGTGCTTGCCATCATCTCGCCGCAGTAGGCACTCGCCAGCTGCGACATCGCGGTCTGCTGCGAGGGCACGAAGGCGGCGATCAGCGGGCCGGCGGGCATCGACTGCTGCGACGCGTGGTAGAGCGGGCTCACCACGGAGTCGGTGATCGGCACCCCGGTGATGCGCGCGAGTGAGCGGTTCACGCGCTCGAAGGTCGCCACACCCAAGTCCGGCTGCGGTGTGTTGTCCGGCGCCGGGGGCGTCACCACCACGGTCGGCTCGACGTACGCGTGCACGTGTGTGGCGAGCTGGTCGAAGGACAGGAAGAACAGGTCGTTCGACGGTCCGAGCGTCGCCGGGATCACGGTCCCGAGTGGTGAGAGCAGCTGGCCGTTGGCGGCCGTGTAGTTCGCGCCGCCGACGGTCGCGCTCAGGGTCGCGAACGACTGCCCGGACGGGGCGAGCGTGCCGTTCACCCCGATGCGCATGCCGCTCAGCGGCAGGTTGGCCGGCTTCGCGTTCGGATCGAGGCTGATGAACTTCGGCTGGGCGAAGAGGTAGCTGTAATTGTCGTACTGGCTGCCCTGGAAGAGGATGTACGACTGCGCTACGCCCGTGAGCGAGCTGACGCCGAACAGCAGGTAGAACTTCTGCCCGACACCGGCGGCGAAGTTCTGCTGGATCTGCGCGGCGGTGAGCGCGCGGTTGTGGATGGCGACGAACTTGATGACGCCCTGCCACTGCCGCTGGCCGGTGGTCTCGTTGCCGAGCACCAGCGCAAAGGTGCCGTCCCAGTTGGCGAACGTGCCGCCCTTGGAGGGATCCGCGTCCCCGGTGTACACGCCGTTGACGTAGATCTTCTGGCCGTTGACCGGATCGTAGGTCAGCACCACGTGCTGCAGTGCCGCCTGCGCCGCGCCACCCATGGTGGTGGTGATGAGCGGCGGGGTGCCCGCGGTGCTGGTCGCGCTGCTGCGGGCGAAGCCCTGGTACTGCATGGCCGCTTGACCCAGTGTCATGTCGCGCGTGGTGTTGCTGCCGGAGTAGCTGACGATCCACGCGTTGGTCTGCGTGACGTCAGCGGGCGCCGCCCAGGCCTCGATGGTGTACTCACCCGCGGCCTGAATCATGCCCGCGACCTTCGCACTGGCGCTGGTGGAGGCCTGCGCCTTGCCGCCGGCACCGATCTGGATGCCCCAGCCGCCCACCCAGGTGACGTTACCCGACAGCGACAGGTCGGCCGCGGGGGTGACGCCGCTCGTGTCGTAGGCGGTACTGCCCTGGCCAGTCTGGAACATGTATTTCGCGACCAGGTTCGCCTCGTAGCGGTTGCCGCCCGCGGCGATGGTGCCGTCGGTGAGCGCGAGCGCATCGGACACGACCAGCGCGGGATCGAGCTGGGTCGGCTGGATGCCGTTGGCGAACGCAGTGATCGCCGCGAGCATCGCCGCAGAGCTCGCCGGGCAGTCCGGCGCGCCGTTGGACGAAGCCGACGGCCAGCAGTGATGGAACTCGGTCGCCAGGCGCTCGTAGAAGCGTGACTGGTTGGGGCTCAGCAGGTTGATCTTCGGCTGCGCCGCCGCGTAGGCCTCCTGGGGATTGGCGCTGGCGAAGTATGGCTGCTGCGCGGTGGCGGAGCTCGAGGTATGGCATCCCACGCAGTACTGCCGGAGTATCGGGGTCCAGATGGTGTTCTCGAACGCGGTGGGATCGAGTGGGAACTGCTTGCCGCCGCCCGCCTGCCGGACCGGCGGTGCGATGAGCTTGATGCTGGTGGTCGAGGAGGAGCCCGCCCCGATCCAGCCCTGGATCCACACCAGCAAGGTCGATGCGCACGCCGCGGGGTCCGCCACCCAGCAGTTGTGGCCGCCGCCGACCTTCAACACCATGGTCGACTGCGACGGGTTGGAGAGATTCACCAGCGGCAGCGCCGCCTGATACGCGAGGTTCACGTCGTCAGAGCGCGCGAACATCGGCGACTGGCCGCCCGCGTGGTGACAGCCGCCGCAGCGGTTGGACGGACTGATGTTCGCCCACAGGTTGACCATGAAGGCCTGCACGTCGGCGTTGGCCGGCGGCGGACCCGTGTAGCTTTGTGCCGTGTTGGTCGGGGGCGGCGCATTGACGGTGGTCGGCGCGCCGCCGCCGCCGCAGGCGGTGAGCACGGCGAGCAGCGCGAGCGCCGCGCTGCTGGCCAGGCCGCGCGCCACGCGCAGCAGCGGTGCCGAGGACACAGTGAGGGTGACAACAGGATCACGGTTCATGACAGCGCTCCCTTACTGGCCCGGGCAGGCGGCAGCGGCTTGCTGGAACACCTGCTTGAGTCTGTAGCCGCCGGACTTGAAGCTGGTCTTGAGGTTCGTGACCGTCTGTTGATCGGTGCTGCTGTTGGGTGCGCGGAAGCACACCGCTGTGAACACCTTGACCACCTGACATTGCGCGAATGCATCGCTCGACTCGAGCTCCTGCCCGAGAGACTTCGCGCCGCTGCCGTATCCCGGCAGAGCCGAATCCCAGCCCAACGAGGTGTTCACTCCCGCACGCCAGCGGTTCGACCAGCTGTCGTCCGGCGTGACGAAACCGTAGGTGAAGTTGTATGAGTTGATCAGGTACTTCGGCTGCACCTGGCCGGACGTGTACTGCATGGTGCCGGTGTTGGTGCCAGGACCGACCACCATGCCATTGAAGTTGTAATACGCGAACGCCTGCGCCATCGGATCCATGCCGCTGTGGCAGCCGACGCAGTTGTTGAGGAATACCCGGCTGTCGCCGCCCGGTGAGCGGGCCACGTCCTGGCGGATGCGATCCGTCGGACGCGTGGTGTCCATGAGCGTCTCCATGTCATGGCAGAAGTGGTTGATCATGGTGAAGCGGAACATCGCGCGATTGGTGCCATTGATGAAGAACGCCGACTCTGCCCCGTAGGTCGTGAGCAGTCCCGCGGTCGCCGCCGTGGGGGTGCCATAGACCGCCGACTGGGAGCTCGCCTTGAGGGCGGTGCTCAGGTCGACGCCGTTGGCTTCCGCGGTGGCGTAATGGGCGTTGCTCGAGTTGGAGGGCGCGGGCGACACGCCATTCACCACGTAAAGGATGTCCGCCGACAGCGCGGTGTTGAACGGCACGTCATCGCGCACCATGCCGATCACGGTGGCGGCGTAATCGTTGAACGGCGCGAACACGGTCTGGTCGCGGTTGGTCCAGGGAATGACCATGTTCTTCAACGTCACGTTGTAGAAGCTCGCCGCGCTGGTGGCGGTCTGCGCGGCCGTCACGAGCTGCTGCGCGCCCGGGGCGCAACTGCCGCCACAACCGCTGAGCGTGCTGACCATGGAGGCGAGCTCCGCCGCCGTCGGCGGCACGCCCGCGATGCGCTCGTAGATACGGCGCGCCTGCTCGCTGGTACCGGCGTGCGCCGGGGACGCCGCGAGCGCCCCGGCCAAGAGCGCGCCTGCCACCGCGGCGCGACGCCCGCGGGCCGAAACGACCTGTGCCCTGTTGGTTCTGACATTCATGGCGCTCGTCAACTCCCAAACTAACGACCCAGTGCGCGAGCTGGACTATACGGCCCGCGCAACCCCGCCCCGAATGTCTCAACCGCCTGACGTCGCCAGTCGACGACAACTTGTGTTGTTGTTGTGTTGCGCTGCTCAATGCATAACAAACTGCGAGCCGGTTCACGGCATGGGCCCGATCGAACGACTACCTAGTAGCTCGACCCGCCCTGCACACCTGCGGTGGTATATGAACCGCGTGATGCCGGGCGCGCCGTGATGGAATCGGCGCTATGAACGAACAGCAGGGCGATGGTCATCGGCAGACCTATGAATTACGTTACATTGGTATCTGGCGGCATCGCCGCCGGGCCTGAGGAGAGGCACATGAGCGCCCCGAGTTGGCGTGGGCTGAGGCGATGGGGGCGGCGTTCCCGGCCGCTCGCGGCGCTTCTCACCGGCTGGCCCGCGGCGCTGGCGGCGCTCGCCGCCTGCAGCGGCGGCTGGCACGTCGGCAGCAACAGCCAGGTCACGGATCCGGCGACCGTCGACTACCCGGTGTTCTACGTGAAGCGGCAGGTGCCGGTCGACCAGGCGGGCCTGCTGGTGCAGGACGACCTGCGCATCATGCGCACGCTCACGCCCTCGACCCCTTCGGCGGACCTCTTCATGCGCGCCAGCGCATCCGCGGCTGCCGCCGAAGTCAACATCAGCGCACGCATCACCGCCGGCGCCATGTGGGACGTCAAGGACGTCGACACCTCCGTCGATGGCAGCCGCGTGGTCTTCGCGATGCGCGGCCCGCTCATGATGAATCAGAAGGCGAAGGATCCGCCCTGCTGGCGCATCTATGAGTACGTGATCGCCACCGACACGCTGCACGCGGTGATCGATCCGGCCTCGGACCCGGACCCGGCCACGGTGAACGATGTGTCACCGCACTACCTGCCCGATGGGCGCATCGTGTTCTCCTCCACGCGGCAGACGCAGTCGCAGGGCATCCTGCTCGATGAGGGCAAGCCGCAGTTCGCGGCGCAGGACGAGGCGCGCAAGGAGCCGGCGTTCGTGCTGGAGGTGATGAACGCCGACGGCACCGGCCTGCACCAGATCAGCTTCAACCAGAGTCACGACCGCGACGCCACCGTGCTCGCCAACGGCCGCGTGCTGTGGACGCGCTGGGATCACGCCCCGGGCAAGGACGCCATGTCGCTGTACTCGGCCAATCCCGATGGCACCGATCTCGAGCTCTACTACGGCGCCAACAGCCACATGACCGGCACCAACAACACCGTGGTGGAGTTCGTCCACCCGCACCAGATGCTCGATGGCCGCATCATGGCGATCATGCGCCAGTACACCGGCGTCGATGACGGTGGCGCCCTGGTGATCATCGACGGCGAGCACTACGTCGAGAACACTCAGCACCTGCTCGCCTACCCCACGCTCACGGGGCCGGCGCAGACACCCGCGACCAACAACGCCGTGCTCACCATCCCCGGGCCCTCACCCGGCGGGCGCTTCATCTCCGCCTATCCGCTGCTCGATGGCACCGGTCGCCTGCTGGTGAGCTGGAGCCAGTGCAGGCTGCTCGATAACACGCAGACGCCGCCGGCGATCGTCCCCTGCACCTCGACGGCACTCGCGCAACCGAACGTGCAGGTCGCGCTGCCGCTCTACAGCCTGTGGCTGTTCGATCCGACGCAGAACACCATTCAGCCCATCATGCCGCCGATCGAGGGCACGATGGTGACGGATGTGGCGGTGGCGCAGCCGCGGCCGCCGCCGACTGTCATCAACGACAAGCTGCCGGGCGTGGGACTCGATGAGAACCTGCTGAGTGTCGGCGTCGGCGTCATAGATATAAGGAGTGTGTACGACATCGATGGCATCGACGCCGCGGTGCCGAACATCGCCGCGGTCGCCGACCCGGCGAAGACCCCGCCCGACACGCGCCGCGCCCGCTTCATCCGCCTGGAGAAAGCGGTCTCGATCCCGGACAAGACCATCGTGAATCTCTCCGCCGCCGCCTTCGGCGCGAGCAATTACATGATCGAGATCATGGGCTACGCGCCCATCGAGCCCGATGGCTCGGTGCGCATCGAGGTGCCGGGCAATGTCGCCTTCCGGATGAGCGTGCTGGATGCGAACGCCCGCCGCATCACTCCGGTGCAGGGGGTGTGGCTGCAGGTGAAACCTGGCGAAGCTGTGAACTGCAACGGCTGCCACCTGCCCGCGACCGCGCAGAATCCGCACTCGCACGGGCGGCAGGGAGTGTTCGCCTCCGCCTGGGCGGGTGCGGCAGTGAGTGGTGCGCCTTTCCCGCACACGATCGTCTCGGGCGCGGGCGCCTTCATCCCGCAGGTCGGCGAGACCATGGCGCAGGCGCGCATGCGCGTCAGTTGCCTGAGCGACACGCCGCCGTGCAAGCAGATGGTGCCAGGATACGGGAGTCCGACGCTCAATCCCGCGGGCGGAATGAACGTGCTGTACACCGACGTGTGGACCGATCCGGCGCAGGCGACTCCTGGTACGGCGATCAGCCTGCGCTATGACGATCCGATGCAGTTCTTCACTGCCATTCCGACCACCGCGTTGTGCGTCACGCAGTGGGCGGCGAACTGCCGCATCATCATCAACTACCCCGAGCACATCCAGCCCTTGTGGGACCTGCCGCGGCCCAATCCGCCGGTGGCCGGTGTGGACAACACCTGCACGCAGGGCGGCTGCCACAACCCGAAGGACGCGATGGGCAAGGCGCAGACGCCGGCCGGCAATCTCGATCTCACCAAGACCCCCTCGCAGGCAGTGCCGCAAGAGCTCACCTCGTATCAGCAGCTGCTGTTCCCGCGCCCAACCGTTATCATGGGGGCCAATGGACCACCGGATCCCCCGGTCATGAACGCCGGCAACGCGAACGGCGGCGCGTCGGCGCAGTTCTTCGCGTGTCTCACCACCGGTGCCGGCTGCATGGCGCCCTCGCACGCAGGCTTCATGACTCCCGATGAGCTGCGGCTCGTGTCCGAGTGGCTCGACATCGGCGCGCAGTACTTCAACAATCCGTTCGATCCGGCGGTGCCGGTCAATTGAGTAAGGGACGGAATTGATCACGCGCGCGCGGCACCCGGCGCTCGCGGGCCTCCTGCTGCTGGTCACGCTCTGCGCCCCCGCGCTGAGTGCCGCACGGGAGTACCTGCAGCTGTTCGTCACCGAGCCGTACCTGGAGCTGCATACCGGGCCGGGACGCGGCTACCCGGTATTTCACGTGGTGCCGCGCGATGGCAGCGTCGATGTGCTCTTCCGCCGCACCGACTGGTTCAAGGTGCGCACCGAACGCGGCGTCGAAGGCTGGGCGAGCCAGACGGACCTGCTGAAGACGGTGCTGGCCGATGGCTCCCCATTCCGCTTTCCGCTCGGCGATCGCGCCGGCTTCACCGCACACACCTGGGAAATGGGCATCTTTGCCGGGGAATACGGCGCCGCGACGCTGGTCTCGGGCTATGCCGCGGTCTCGTTCAATTCACAGCTGCAGCTCGAGGGCACGGTCGGCAACTTCCTCGGCAAGTTCACGAACGGCGTGACCGGCGATATCGGCCTCGCGCACATCATTCTCCCCGAGGCACGCCTGTCCCCGTTCCTCATGCTCGGTGTGGGACTCGTGCACACCGAGCCGAAGGCGACACTGGTGCAGCCGGTCGACCGCACCGAGCAGTCGGCGTATGTCGGTGGCGGCTTGCGCTACTACCTCACACGGCGCTTCTTTCTGCGCGCCGAATACAAGGCGCACTGGATTTTCACGAGGCGTAACGCAAACGAGGAAGCAGACGAATGGAAACTGGGCTTCGCATTCTTCTACTGACGGCGCTGCTCGCGACGCTTCCCGGCTGCGCCTCGTGGCGCCACCACAAGGGCAAGCCGCCGAGCGCGCAGAGTGCGCCCGCCGCCGCCCAGTCGCCGGATGAGGCACCGCCGCGGGTGGTGGAACCCGAGGTGGCGCGCCGTCAGATCAAGGTACCGAAGATCCGCAGCTCCAACTTCGAGCTCGGCCTGTTTTACGGCGAGCTGTCGATTGAGGATTTCGGCGCTCATCCGGTGTCCGGCATCACCGCCGCCTATCACATCACCGAGGACTTCTTTTTCCAGGCGGAAGTGGGCCGCGCGCAGGCCGGACGTACCAGCTTCGAGGTACTGGGCGGTAACGTGCAGCTGCTTACCGAGTCTGAGAGACGCTTCACGTATTACGACCTCTCACTCGGCTACAACTTCCTGCCGGGCGAGGCCTTTCTCGGTCGTGGCCACGCCATGACGAGCGCGTTCTATCTCCTCGGCGGTTTCGGCGGCACCGATTTCGCCGGGGACACGAAGTTTACGGTGAACTTTGGTGCCGGCTACCGCGTCGTGCCGATCGACTGGATGGCCGTGCACGTCACGGTGCAGGACCGCGTCTTCCAGACGTCGCTCCTCGGCACCACCAAGATCACCAACAACCTCGAGGCGCGTCTCGGAGTGACCGTATTCTTCTAGAGGGACGCATCATGAGGAAGAAAATCGCAGCCATCGTCACGGCGCTGGCCATATCGCTCGCGGCGCTCGCCACCACCACCCCGACAGGCCCGGCGCCGGCCTTCACGCTCGCCTCGCGCGCGGGTCAGGAGGTGAGCCTCGCGCAGTACAAGGGCCAGGTGGTGATGATCAATTTCTGGGCGAGCTGGTGCGGACCGTGCCGCCAGGAGATGCCGTTGCTCGAAAGCATTTACAAAAAGTACAACAAGATGGGGTTCACGATGCTCGGGGTGAACGTCGAGCCCGATTCGAACGCGGCGAACGAGTGGCTCAAGGCGACGCCGGTGAGCTTCCCGATCCTCTACGATCGCGACAGCAAGGTAAGTAAGCTCTACGACGTCGCCGGCATGCCCTCCACGGTGATCATCGACCGCAGCGGCAAGCTGCGCGTGCTGCACCGGGGCTACAAACCAGGCGACGAAAACGAGTATCTTGACAGCATCCGAAGCCTCATTCGCGAATGAGGTAAGGGGTGAGCGTGGGGCAGCATTGATGAGCATGAGGAACAAGAGGCTGACACGGACGGTTGCGGCCGGCGCGCTGCTCCTGGCGCTCGCCGGCTGCACGGCGCCCACGCCATGGGTCAAGCCTTACGAGCGCGAGCACTTCGCCGATCCCATCATGTCCTTCAACCGTGACCCGATCTCGAGCGTCTACCTCGACCACGTGTTGGAGAGCCGCGAAGGCTCGCGCGGCGCGACTGGCGCGGTCGGCGGCGGCTGCGGATGCAACTGAGCGAGGTGCGCGAGGCCCGCGCGGAATCCACGCGGATCCTCACTCCGTTCAGCCGGACGCTGCTCGCGCTGTGCGTGATCGGCGCGCCGGCGCTCGGCGGCGTGCTGCCCGAGGATCGCGCCGATGTGATGTGGCACAACTACAACGGCGGCGACCTCACCGTCGAAGGCCCCTCGGTGCTCGTACAGAAGAAAGTCGGCGACAGCCTGTCTTTCTCCGCCGGCTACTACGAGGACATGATCTCGAGCGCATCGATCGACGTGAAGCTCTCGGCGAGCCCGTACCACGAGACGCGCAAGCAGGAGAACGTCGGCGTCGAGTACCTGCACGGCAAGACCACCTACAGCATGGGCTACATCCACAGCAAGGAGCCGGACTACATCGCCAACACGACCTTCTACTCGATCAGCCAGGACATGTTCGGCGATCTCACGACGGTCACCATCGGCTACCGGCGCGCCTGGGACCAGGTGTACCGCGACATCAAGCAGCCGAGTGGCGAGATCGTCAACGACCCGACCTTCCACGAGCGCGCGGATCACCGTGGCTACACGCTCTCGATCAGCCAGATCCTTACCCGCAACCTCATCGCCGATTTCAACTACGAGCTGCTCACCGACCAGGGCTACCTCGCCAACCCTTACCGCAAGATCCGCTACCTCTCCCCGGGACAGGGCCAGGGCTTCACGCTCGCCGACCAGGTTTACCCAAATACGCGCACCAGCAACGCCGCCTCCATTCAGCTGAAGTACTACCTGCCCTGGCGTGCGGCGGTCGCCGGCCAGTACCGCTTCTTCCGCGACACCTGGGGGATCGTCGGTCACACGGTCGAGGGCGATTACACCGCGACGTGGCGGCAGTGGGTGTTCGATGGCATGGTGCGCTGGTACACGCAGACACACGCCGACTTCTACAGCGACCTCTTCCCCTACGCCAACTACCAGAACTTCATGGCGCGCGACCGCGAGCTCGCGAGCTTCACCGACTGGACGGTCGGAGCGGGCGCCGCATACCAGTTCAAGGTGCCGGGCGCACCGTGGATCAGCAAGAGCACGGCGAACGTACGCTTCGATCACCTGTTCATCGACTACAAGGACTTCCGCAACGCGCTGCTCGCGGCTGATTACGGCGCGGGCAACGAGCCGCTCTACAAGCTCGACGCCAACATCTTCCAGGTCTTCGTCTCGATCTGGTTCTGACCGCGCTCGCCGCGCGCGGCGCCGCTGAACCTGCGCTGAATCGCGCCGCCCCGCGCATCGAAGCCTCGCATCGGCCCGCGCGCACGCGTCATGCGTGCATGACGCACGTGCGTTGATTAGCTGCGCGCGCCGCCCGCGAGTGAGTTAAGCTTCGCAGTCAGTCGACATGGCTCATTCACGCGCTGTCGGCAAGCGCCGACAGTCAACGAAT
>Ga0210405_10004777_pt1 | contig 12598 bp, 10 predicted proteins | sample IncBWH11MmetaG_FD_155492 | JGI IMG/M metagenome (GOLD analysis project Ga0210405, IMG submission 155492) | Forest soil microbial communities from Barre Woods Harvard Forest LTER site, Petersham, Massachusetts, United States - Inc-BW-H-11-M | ecosystem: Environmental > Terrestrial > Soil >... | reverse complement strand
CGGATCGGCGGGACCCTCGAGACGCACCGCGCAGGTTTGATCCTGCGACACGATGCTGAATTTGTATTCGCCGTCATCGAGCACATCCGAGACAGGCCCAGCCCAATGCTGTTCGTCGCCATGGCCTTCCGGTAGCGGCCAGAGTTTGTCGCCTCCGTAGTTAATCCATTGGCCCATTTTCGCGGCTTCGCTTGGCGGAAAATACTTGCCCTTGTATTTCGGATTCACGAAAAGGTAGTCATGACTGTTGAAGGTCACTTGCATGAGCCTGCCGCCGAGTTGCGGCACGATTGTCAGACGCACCCAATCGTTGCCAAGCTCTTCCGCTTTCCATCCATCGAAGGTTGCAGACTGCACTCGACAAGGCGCGTGTGTGGCCGCTGTCGAAGCGGACCGGGCCAAACTCGGCGTTACAAACAATCCGACGCTCATGACCGTAACCGCAATCCGGATGACGATTCGCGCTAGGCGCACGACCATCGAGTCAGGAAGCTCGGCTCGCAACTCGCGCCTCCGCAATTTCGCCTCTCCGCGCGGGCAACTGGTTATTTGGTTTGCCGTTTTTCGGATATCCCAACTCCATCGAAATTCGGAGTCCAGCCTCCTGAACCAAGGGCGCGAGCTGCCGCAACCGGCTGACCGGCATTCGCACCATAGGTGCGGTGAGGCTCAGGCTCGCGGACACGCTGCAGGTGTGATCCCAGATCGGCGCAGCGACGCAACGAATGTGGAGTTCGTGCTCCTCCATATCGCAGGCGTATCCGTTCTTCCGCACCCGGTACAACTCTGTCTGCAGCTCTTGCAGGCTCCCAACGGTATTCGGAGTCAGCCGCTTGAGTTCAAGCTGGCGAAGGACGTGGTCCTGCTCCTCTTTCGGCATATAGGCCAACATGACCTTGCCGACAGCCGTGCAATACAAAGGAACCCCTGCCCCGATCCTCGAGTAAATTCGCAGTTGCTCCGGCGAATCGAGTTTCTCGACATAAACCGCGGACAGCCCATGCCGCACCGTCAAGTGGATGGTTTCACGCGTCTGATGATTCAGTTCCTGAAGATATGGCAGACTGAGCCTGCGAATATCGAGTTGGCCAAGTGCGGCCTGCCCGATCGCGAAACACGCAATTCCCAGGTGGTAAACCCCGTCTCCAGCACAGTTCAAAAATCCCGTGCGATACAGGTTCACCAGAAAGCGGTGCACTGTACTGACAGGAAGGCGGGAAAGACTCGCAACTTGCTTCGCAGTGAGTCCGCGCGGCGATTCGCTGAAGAGATGAAGAAGGTGCAAGCCGCGTTGCAACGCCGTAATGTTGTAGCTTCGTCCTGAGACGTCAGCCATGTTTTTCTTCCGCGGCACGAAAATGAAAGTCCGAATTATCTGATGAAAATCGATTTTCTGCAATAGTGCGCCTGCGTCACAACCTGCCGGACTTCTTCACCGCCTCCTCGATCGATTTCATTTGCTCAATCTGCGGGTACATCGAGTGCTCTTTGAAATCCAGTTGCTGGGCAAGCTTTAATACCTCCTGAGCTTTGGCGGCCGGAACCACCACGACCCCGTCACTGTCCGCCGCAACGATGTCTCCCGGATTGACCGTGACGCCGTCGCAAGTGATCGGAATTTGCCCGCCCGCAAAACGGTAGTGTCCTACCGAGGTCGAGGGAACGATGCCTGTGGCAAACACCGGGAATCCTATTTTCCGCAAATAGGCCACGTCGCGTACACCACCGTCGATCACGGCCCCTGCATAGCCGCGCGCTGCCATGGCCGTTCCCATCAACCCGCCCATGCCTGCAATGTCGGCGCCGTCTTCGACTGCCATGACATAAACGGAATCGGTAGAGCCTTGATCAATGGCCGCCAGCATTCCGTCCAACGCCGACGCGTCCCTATTGCCTTCGTCCTTCTTGAGTTGGACGGTTCGCGCGTAGCCAGCAAACTTCGCCGTAAAGATCGGCTGCATGCGATGACTCATATACATTCGTTTGCCGGTAAGCTGTTCAAGAGCATCCGAGACCGAAGCCACTTCGACCCGCCGAAAATCAGCAATCAACCCACTTTCAGACGCAGGAGCTGTGGACTGTGCGCGCAGAAGCCGCCCCCAACTGACGAGCGCGCAGAGAATGCATAAGACGAAGAAAACTCCTGTCTTCTTGCGCGATTTCGCAAAGCGAGTAAGTTTGTCCATCAAGGCCTCCCTGTTGTATATATGTCCGCGGACTCTAACACTGTTTTTCGTCTCGTGGAAGAGCCGATGCAGAGCCGTTCGAGAAAGGAAACCATGAAACGACCATCCAGGCAGCAGCCCTGGTCAACAACGCTCGTATTGAAATCTCCGCCATCGCGGTGAAGCAGAAGTGAGGGTGGCGTTCGCGGATCAGCGGCGTGTTTACTCTTGTGGGCCTCCACTTTTTGGAATCCGGGACTTGCCGCTTGTAAAACGTTTTAATTCGCGCAAGAAGTTATTGACTTCCCACCATAATTGAGATAAACCGTCCTGTCAGACAGCAAAAAATGCTTTCACAACTTCAAGAACCATTTTCACCAGATGAGAGAGGTTCGGTCTGGCAGTGCATTCGTCTGGCAGGAGGTCGGGTCATGCGTAATCGTCAGCGCGCTAGCTTGTCACTGTATCTGTTCCTATTTCTGGCAATCGGAATCACCTGGGCCAGTATCGCCGGCAGCATTTCAGGGCTCGTGACCGATTCGAGCGGTGCTGTCATTGCGGGGGCCAAAGTAATGGCAACGGACACCCAAACCGGAGTCCAAACCACGGTCATCACCGATGCCAAGGGTTTTTACAGCCTTCCCGCCCTTCCGGTCGGCACCTATGACTTGCAGGTGAGTCAGATTGGATTCAAGGGCTTCGATCAGACCGGCCTTGTGATCAACGCCAACTCCGCCCTCCGGGTCGACGCAACGCTTTCGGTGGGCACGATCAACGAAAAGATCGAGGTCAGAACCGACGCCGTCCATGTGGAAACTGAAAGCACGCAGATGGGCGAAGTGATCACGGGGAAGACCATGACCGCGGTTCCCCTGAACGGCAGAGCTTACACCGACCTGTTGGCCCTCCAACCAGGCGTTTCCCCTTACAACGCAATTGACACCGGAACTGGGGGCATCGGTGACCGCGCAGTCGACGGCGGCCTGAATGCCGGCAACCAGTCGGTCAACGGCCAGCGCGAGACTGCCAATGGCTTCATGGTGAACGGATCGAATGTCGAGGAAGGTAAGAACAACGGGGCCGCAATTATCCCCAACCTGGATTCAATTTCGGAATTCCGCATCATCACTAACAACTTCGACGCCGAGTACGGAAACTACAGCGGCGGACAGATCAACGTCGTCACCAAATCCGGAACCAACCAGTTTCATGGAAGCGGGTTTGAATTCCTTCGCAACACGTTGCTTGACGCCAAGAATTATTACTCCCTCCCCACGGACAAGACTCCGGTATTTCAACAGAATCAGTTTGGGGGCACATTCGGCGGGCCGATCAAAAAGGACAAGACTTTTTTCTTTGTCGACTATCAGGGCACCCGGCAGAATCAGGCGCCCACTCAGAATGCACAGATGCCCTCGCCTGCGAACTTCACTGGCAACTTCTCTGATTCCGCGAGTTCGCTCAGCGGGGTTGTGCAGAGTAACGCTCCCTCCGCCGCCAATCCCGATCCGTGGTCCGTCGTTCTCTCACGACGACTCGGGTACGCGGTCATGCCAAACGAACCTTATTATTCTCCCGGATGCACAACCAACGATCCCAACACCGGCTGTGTGTTTCCCAATGCCGTCATCCCCCAGAGCGCATGGTCGCCTGTGGCCGTGAACATGCTGAAACTCGGCCTCATTCCACAGCCGAACGCGCCCAACAACTTCTTCGAGACGTCCGCTTACGCGCAGAAACTGAGCGACAACAAGGGTGGAGTTCGCATTGATCAAAATACCCACTTCGGAGACTTCTTTGCCTATTACTTTATCGATGATTACTTGCTGAACTCGCCGTTTCCCAACGGCGGAGCCACCGTCCCGGCTGCAAGTTTCGCCTACAGCGCCAGCACCGGCGGACGCGCCCAGTTGGTGAATCTGGGCAATACCAAGAGCTTCGGCGCTTACTCTGTGAATGAATTCCGCTTTAGTTACGTGCGGAACACGATTTCTCTGGGACAACCTCAGGGCGGAGTTGGACCAAACTACAGTTTGGCCAACTTGGGCTTCGTCACGCCCTGGAACGCCACGACCGGCGGAATCAGTTCTATCGCACCCAACTTGGAGGGAGTGCCCTACTTCGTTTTTAACAACTTCCAAATCGGAGTTCCGCAGGTCAGCACGCGCCAATACAACAATTCTTTTCAAGTGCTGGATAACTTTTCCAGGGTGATGGGCACTCACTCGCTGAAGTTCGGCGGGCAGTTCCATTACGATCAGATTAATGAGAGAAACCTTGCCGCAGAGAATGGGCAGTACGGATTTACGGGTGGCGAAACGGGCATCGATTTTGCGGATTTTCTAATTGGCGCTCCGGATAACTTGACCCAGGCCAGCCCGCAGATCCTCGATTCCCGTAGCAAGTATTATGCGCTTTACGGACAGGACAGCTGGCGTGCTACCTCCAATCTGGTCTTCAACTATGGCCTGCGCTGGGAAGCTAGCATGCCGTGGTATGACACGCAGAACAAAATCGAAACCATTATCCCGGGCAAGCAATCGGTGAAGTTTCCTGGCGCGCCGTTGGGCTATGTGGTTGCCGGTGATCCCGGTGTTCCTCGAACTCTGGCGCCCACCCAGTGGCACAACTTCTCCCCTCGTCTCGGCTTCGCGTACTCCCCGGATGCAAAAACCAGTATTCGCGCTGGCTTCGGTCTGTATTACAGCTCGGTGGAAGATCTCTCGCAATTCCTCGAAGTCGGCGATCCGCCTTACGGACTCTACTACGGCAGTGCCAACCCGCCACTTCTCGAGTCCCCTTACATAACCCGTGCCAGCGGCCAGAGCGTGGGGCAGCGCTTTCCGTTCCCATATCCTCCGACCAACGTTTCGCCGCAGAACCCCGATACGACTTTCCCCTGGGCGCAAGTCGAGCCTCTCTCCTACGACTTCTCTTTCGATTCCAAAAACAAACTGCCGTATTCCGAGAACTATGAGTTCTCCGTCCAGCGCCAGTTTGGGTCGAACACTGTGCTGACCGCCAGCTATGTGGGAAACGAGGGCCACCGGTTGGTTACGTCCATTGAGGCCAATCCCGCCAACCAAGCCGCGTGCCTGTTCCTGAACAATCAGGCTAATCTCGCGCCCAGCAGCGCAGGTCCATGTGGTCCGTTCAGCGAGACTCCACCGTTCCAGGTGACGGTCGGACCCAACGGACAGAGCATCGGAACCAGTACTCCCTGGATCACCGCAGCTGGAGTAACGGTTCCAGCCGTGCGCCCGCTTGGACCGCTCTTTGACACCAATCCTTTCGTCTCCACAATAGCCAACTCCCACTACAACTCGTTCCAGGCCAGCCTTAGCCACACCAGCGGATCGCTAAGCTTTCTCGCTGGTTACACGTACAGCAAGTGCATGGACAACGCATCCGGCCTGCAGGATTCCACCAATCCCTTCAATCCAGCCCTTAGTATTTCCCTCTGCAATTTCGACGTGATGCACAATTTCGTTTTCAGCTACAACTGGTTGCTGCCGTTTGACAAGTTCGTCGCCGCAGGCTGGGCCAGAAAGGTTGTTGGCGGGTGGAGTTTGTCCGGGGTAACGAACTTCGCCACCGGGCTGCCGATCACGATGTCGGAGAATGATGACAACTCACTGATCGGCGCCAATGCCATCCCGGTTGACGTTCCCAACTTTTCCGGCGGACACGTGCTGCAGACTACCAATCCGCGAAAGGGTGGCACTTATTTCAATACGTCTCTCTTCAGTCACGAACAGCTTGGACAATTCGGGAATTCTTCGCGCCGTTTCTTCCATGGCCCTGGCCTCAATAACTGGAATATGGCCTTGCTGAAGACAACCAAAATCACCGAGTCCAAGGAACTGCAATTGCGCTTTGAGGCATTCAATCTTTTCAATCATGCTCAGTTCATGAATCCGACGGGCGAGATCAACTCCACGTTTGGAGTCGTCACCAGTGCGCGCCCCCCTCGCATTATGCAGGTGGCAGCGAAGTTCCTTTTCTAGGATTCTAGGCCCAGGTCAGTCGCGATCCGCGGAAGCAAAAGCCTTCCGCGGATCATTTAAAAAAGGAGCAGTCACATTCACAAGAGATTGTTTCTGTTCCTTTTCGCGACCAGTATCTGCCTTGCTCAGCAATCAGCTACGCCGCAGTCCTCGCGCCCAAAACCGCAACTCAATTCAGCGAACCCCAAAGGACAGAAGATTTTTGCTTCCACCTGCGCAGGCTGTCACGGGTTGGATGGTCGCGGTGGAGAGCGCGCTCCAAACATCGCCCAGAATCGCGACGTGCAGCGGCTTTCGGATGCTCGGCTGACGCGCATCGTTCAAGAAGGTGTCCCCGGAACTGGAATGCCTGCCTTCCATTCGCTTGCAAGTTCTGACGTCAGGGCAGTCGTCGCCTATCTGCGCATTCTCCAGGGGACCAACAAAACGTCGGCCCTGCCCGGCAATCCCGCGCGCGGAAAGACTTTGTTCTACGGGGATGCCGGCTGTTCCGCCTGCCACATGGTTGCGGGCAACGGCGGATTTATCGCTTCCGATTTGTCCGGCTACGGGGCTACCCATTCGATCCAGGAGATTCGAAGCGCGATCACCCAGCCCGCACAAACTGCAGATCATCAAGCCCAAAGCGCGGTCGTCGTCGTTCGCACGGGTCAACAATTCACGGGCAGGATACGCAACGAAGATAATTTTTCTTTGCAGCTGCAATCGCTCGACGGAACATTCCATTTCTTCCTTAAGTCCGATATCGAGCGCCTGGAATACAAACCGCTCATGCCCGTGGACTACGCTTCAAGGCTCAGCGCCCGAGATTTGGATGACCTGGCGAGCTATCTGATCAGTTCCGCAAGAAAGAGCGCACCCGCGCTCGCACGAGACGATGAGTAAAAGCCAATCTGACTTAGTTGAAAGGATGCATTCGTGAACCAGAGAGCGACTATCGTATGCGGCAGCATCCTGGCAGCTTTGCTTCTGATTGCATTCCACACGCGAAGCTCTGTAAGTGCCGCCCACCGCGCGCGCGAGTTTCAGCTGCAAGCCGCATCGCCCGATTTTTGGAGCATCGTGGATCACAACGCGCAACTCAGCACTGTGGCAACCGGTTTCGGATTCACGGAGGGACCGGTTTGGGATCAAAAAGGATTCCTGTATGTGAGCGACGAAACGCTGAACAAGATCTTTCGCGTCCATCTCGATGGTAAGAAAGAAGAAGTAATCGCGCTCGGCGATCCCGATGGCAACACCTTCGACCGCCACCATCGCCTGATCGACTGCGCAAGTGTTTTGCGCGCCATCATTGAAGTCACGCCCGACGGAAAATACAAGATTCTGACCGATCGCTACCAGGGCAAGAAGCTCAACAGTCCGAATGATGTAGTCCTGGGGCCGGACGGAGCACTCTATTTCACCGATCCCACGCTGGACCTGGTCGCCGGCGAAAAACAGGAAATCCCGTTCCAGGGCGTCTACCGCCTCGATGTCAACGGTAACGTACGGCTGGTTACGAAAGATCTGGCGCAGCCCAATGGCCTCGCCTTTTCTCCCGACGGCAAGCATTTCTATGTCGACGACAGCGAGAAGAGAAACATTCGTGTGTACGAAGTCGCCGCCAATGGAACGCTCGAAAACGGGAAGGTTTTCGGCGAGGAGCCCGGCGAAAAAGATGACGGCGTGCCCGACGGCATGAAAGTCGACAAGAACGGCAATCTGTTTGTGACAGGGCCAAAGGGCATCTGGCTGTGGGATGCTAAAGGCAATAAGCTGGGCACAATCGTGATGCCGGAGCAGCCCGCAAATCTGGCCTGGGGAGACGACGATTACGGTACACTGTACATAACAGCGACCACTTCTCTATATCGCCTGCGCACGAAGGCGCATGGTTACGTACCCTACGAAGCGCCGTAACCAGAGCGAAACTCTCAGGCCGAAAGTTCTGCCGTTACCAAAGTAGCAGGCAGAATCTGCCGTTGGTCAGGGCTGTGGGGCCTCTAGACCGACCGCGACTTATGCTCGGATAATTGTGTTGTGCAGAGAAGATCCGCTTCATTCCGGTTGAGCCTTCTAGGCTACCTGTTAGCAGTGCTCGCGCTGGTCGGCTGCCAGGGCGTTTCCTCTGCTTCGAAACAATCTACGACGGTCAACGCGGGACCCGGCCAGCTCGCAGTTGCGCCCACGACGATGAGTTTTGGGAACTTGGCCGTAGGGAGCAAGTCGGCCCAGAAGGGGACTTTGACGGCTGGGACTACCGACATTACGGTCTCTTCCGCGGCATGGAACGGTCAGGGATATGCGCTCAGCGGCATCACCTTTCCGGTTACAGTGCCAGCCGGACAGAGCGTTCCTTTCAGCGTCACTTTCGATCCGCAGGCTCCCGGAAGTGCACCGGGCAGTGTCGCATTTGTAAGCGACGCGACGAACTCCCCAACCACCGAAACTTTGACAGGGAGCGGAACACAACAACAACAGTCTGGGCACAGTGTTGCGCTTTCTTGGAACCCAAGCAGCTCGCAGGTGATTGGCTACAACGTCTATCGCCGCCCATCGGGCGGCTCCTACGCAAAGATCAATCCATCGGTAAGCGCAACTACCAGCTATACAGACAGCTCTGTCCAGAGTGGAACGACCTACGATTACGTAACCACAGCGATTGATTCGAGCAACGTGGAGAGTGCGTATTCGAACCAGGCGACCGCCTCGATTCCGTAGCGCGCCCGACCATCAGAACACCTTTTCTGTCAGCAATTGCAGCAGGTACGCGCCGTAGCGATTATTCTTCATCAAAGATGCCGTGGCCTCCAGTTGCTCGGCGCCGATGTATCCGAGACGGTAAGCAATTTCTTCCGGACACGCAACCATTAATCCCTGGCGGGTTTCGATGGTCTGAATAAATAAAGACGCCTCCAGCATGGACTCGTGCGTTCCCGTATCCAGCCATGCCATGCCTCGGCCCATCACCACCACGTCCAATTGCTTCTGTTTCATGTACTGCTTGTTCACGTCGGTGATTTCCAGTTCTCCGCGGGCGGAAGGCTTCAGCGACTTTGCGACGTCGACCACCTGGCTGTCGTAAAAATAAAGTCCCGTCACCGCGTAACGTGACTTCGGAACTTTCGGCTTTTCCTCCAGGCTCAGCGCTTTGCCTTCGGAGTCGAACTCAACCACTCCATAACGTTCAGGATCCTGCACTGGATAGGCAAACACCCGCGCGCCCACACTCTTCTTCGCTGCTTCCTGCACACACTTCACCAGGTCGTGGCCATAAAAAATGTTGTCGCCCAGAACCAGGGCACAACAAGAAGAACCGATAAAATCCTTGCCCACCAGAAACGCCTGCGCAATGCCCTCCGGCCGCGGCTGCACTACGTATTCAAAGTTCAGACCGAGGCGCGATCCGTCGCCAAGAAACTGCTGGAACCGCGGCACGTCTTCCGGTGTGGAGATGAGCAAGATGTCCCGTATCCCCGCCAACATCAGCGTGGACAGCGGGTAATAGATCATGGGCTTGTCATAAATCGGCAGCAGACTCTTGCACACCGCATGGGTCACGGGATAAAGCCGCGTGCCCGATCCGCCCGCCAGAATGATGCCCTTGTAGTGAGAACCGCGCGTGGTTTTGTGAATTGGCATTCGTCGTCGTTTACAGTGGGGTTCTTTGTCAGTGTAAGACAGAAACGTCAGACCGAATATTGTGTCGCGATCCACTCGCGATAATGCCCGCTCGTCACTTCCCGAATCCACGCTTCGTTAGCCAGATACCACTCCACAGTCTTGCGGATCCCGCTTTCAAACGTCTCCCTCGGTTGCCAACCCAGTTCGCGCTCAATCTTGCGCGTATCCATGGCATAACGCCGGTCATGGCCGGGCCGATCCTGGACATACGTAATCAGCTTTTTGTGTGGGACGACAGGATCAGCGGGCCGCAGTTCGTCGAGAATCGTGCAGATCGCTTGCACGATCTCAAGGTTCGGCTTCTCATTTCGCCCGCCCACATTATAAGTTTCGCCAACTCGGCCGCGAGCCAGAACCGTGCGGATCGCATCGCAGTGATCCGCTACAAACAACCAGTCGCGGACATTCTGCCCATCGCCATAGACCGGGATCGCCTTGCCATTCATCGCATTCAGAATGGTCAACGGAATCAGTTTCTCAGGAAACTGATACGGCCCGTAATTGTTCGAGCAGTTCGTAGTAAGGACGGGCAACCCGTAAGTGTGATGATAGGCGCGCACCAGATGGTCGGAAGCCGCTTTGGTGGCCGAGTACGGGCTATTGGGAGCGTAGCAAGTTGTCTCGGAAAATGCCGCGTCCTCGGGCCCGAGCGATCCGTAGACTTCATCGGTCGAAACATGAAGAAAGCGAAACCTTCCCCTTTCTTCTTGCTCGAGTTCCGCCCAATAAGCTCGCACTTCCTCCAGCAGGCTGAAAGTGCCATTCACATTGGTGCGGACAAAATCATCCGGCCCATGGATGGACCGGTCCACATGACTCTCGGCCGCGAAGTGCACGACGGCACGCGGACGGCTACGCTCCAAAAGATCGCTGACCAGTTTTCGGTCAGCGATGTCTCCATGTATGAAGGTGTACCGCGCATCGGCAGAAATCTTTATTAGATTGCCGAGATTCCCGGCGTAGGTAAGCTTGTCAAGATTCACCACCGGAGCAGCATCGGCCGCGAGCCACTGCAAGACGAAGTTGGAACCAATAAAGCCGGCTCCTCCGGTCACCAGAATGGGTTGGTTTATTTCCAGGATCGAAAGCCTCTAGCCGGCAACTTCTTCCAGCAACTTCTGATCGATATCGAAGTTGGAGTGAACGTTCTGCACGTCGTCATGCTCCTCGAATGCTTCCATCAGCCGGATCATGGTGCTCGCCGCCGGCCCTTCCAGCTTGATGTAGTTTTGCGGAATCATGGTCACGCTTGAAGATGTAGGCTCAATGCCAGCCTTCTTCACCGCTTCCAGGACCGCTTCGTAAGCCGAAGGCTCGGACAGCACTTCCCAGTTCTCGCCATCGTCACGCAGGTCCTCGGCGCCGGCATCCAGTACCAGAGCCATCAAGTCGTCTTCTTTAATCGCCGACTTCGGAACGATGACTTCACCCTTCTTATGGAACATGTAGGAGACCGCGCCGGCGTCGGCCATGTTGCCGCCGTTCTTGCCAAACACGTGGCGGATCTCGCTGACGGTGCGATTGCGATTGTCCGTATTGATGTCCAGCAGAACCGCCACGCCACCGGGGCCGTAGCCTTCGAGTGAGAACTCTTCGTAAGTCGCACCCGGCAACTCCCCGGTGCCTCGCTGGATCGCCCGCTTGATATTGTCCTGCGGCATGTTTTCCGCCTTGGCCGCCAGGATCGCGCCACGCAACCGCGGATTGCTGTCAGGATCACCGCCGCCATTCTTGGCGGCAATCGAAATTTCCTTGATCAGACGGGTAAAAATCTTGCCGCGCTTCGCATCGAGCGCGCCCTTCTTATGCTTAATTGTGGCCCATTTAGAGTGCCCAGACATGGAAATACCTCGTGTTCAATAAACTCTGATTGCGCTGCTCTTGATGACGCTGATTGTAACTGTAAAAGACGCGCCCGTAGAGGAGATCACAGAATTACCCTCGGGATTTGCCTCGAAAACAACAGCAGGCGACTTAAAAGTATAGCACGGAGCATCGCCCGATCCATTGTTTCGAAGTAACGGTATTCCAGAGCGAGGGATGCGCGAGAGTTCACGGAAAACTTCCAACTTAAGAACTCTCATCCCGAGCGAAGTCGAGGGACCTTGTGTCTACCGTCCATCGATCAGGCACAGTTCCAGGCGGAGTGCTCTTGTAAAGCGCCTCCGTGATTCCAAGCTGCGAACGGCCAAGTTCGGTCAGATCCGCGACTGTGCCACGGCCTGCGAAATCGACTTCGAAATTATCAGCCCTAAACGCGAACGCCGCAATTCTAGCCCACCTTGAGCAGCTCCAGCGAAGAAACCCTTGCGAGTGGCGGTTCAATCTCGCCGCATTTCCACAGAATGGGAATTAATACCCGTGCCCCACATCTCGCGTTTTCAACATGTGAGCCTCAGGTTATTCCACCCTCCAAGGAGAGCTCTCCGGCCATTGACGCAACGCCCCGGTTGCCCACGAAGTAGATTTGTCGGTATGACATGACGTGCATGGGTTAGGGATTCCGTACTTCTCCGTCATCTCGGGCCTTACAAACCTGAAAGTGTGAGCGTGGACCTTAACGTCCGCGATCGTTGTCTCGATCTGTGGCATGTGGCATGCGACGCATTGGCTTCCTGCGCTGCCGTCTTTGTGATGTGTATGCTCTTCAAGTGTCGCGGTGCGAGGTCCATTGGCCGACAAGGGACCGTGGCAATCCAAACAAATCTTGTCGGCCGGTTTTATTAGTTGAGCATAATTGTCCGTGCCATGTGCGTCGTG
>Ga0210405_10004775_pt1 | contig 12601 bp, 7 predicted proteins | sample IncBWH11MmetaG_FD_155492 | JGI IMG/M metagenome (GOLD analysis project Ga0210405, IMG submission 155492) | Forest soil microbial communities from Barre Woods Harvard Forest LTER site, Petersham, Massachusetts, United States - Inc-BW-H-11-M | ecosystem: Environmental > Terrestrial > Soil >... | reverse complement strand
AACATTACTCAAGCCTGTCCTGATTGCCGAACGGGTGTCCAATATGCTGAAATTACGGTAAATGAATCCAAACGCGACCACTACGACAGCGGTACCCAGTCCGCCCGGTTCAAGCTCGCCCGAGCACAGATACTCCGACCAGCGCGACGACCAGCCTAACAGCCATTGGTGGGTTTGGCTGCTTATCGCCGCGATCGTGCTAGTCGGCGGATTTATTTATTACAGGCACCGGCAAGCTGCCAATGAAGCCGCAGCAAAAGCGAAGGCGGCGCAGCAGCCTCGGGCTGTCCCTATCGTGACCGCGACGGCGAAGAAGGGTGATATCGGAGTTTACGTCGAAGCCCTTGGAGCGGTGACGCCCGTCTACACGGTGAATGTTACGAGCCGCGTTCAAGGGCAGGTCATGAACGTGTATTACAAAGAAGGCCAGATGGTTCGCAAAGGTCAACCGCTTCTCGAGATTGACCCGCGACCGTTTCAAGCAGCATTAACACAGGTGGAAGGACAGCTGGAGCACGATCAAGCGCTGCTGGCGGAAGCGCGCATTGATTTGGACCGTTACCAACAGGCATTCAATCGGAATGCGATCGCCAAGCAACAGCTCGATGATCAGACCCAATTAGTGAAACAGGACGAAGGAACGGTAAAAAATGATCAGGGACAAGTGGCCAATGCACAAGTCAATCTGGCCTACACCCACATTACATCGCCGATAGATGGGCGCGTAGGTTTGCGTCTCGTCGATCCGGGCAACATGGTGCAAGCAAATGGGACGACACCGCTAGTAGTCGTCACCCAGCTTGCGCCGATTACCGTGATTTTCAGCGTAGCGGAGGACTACCTCACCCAGATTCAGCAGCAAACTCGTAATGGCAACAAACTGACAGTCGACGCTTACGACCGGACGCAACAGACGAAAATCGCGGATGGAACCCTGCTGACGATCGACAACCAAATCGACACGACCACCGGGACCGTCAAGCTAAGGGCGGACTTTCCAAATAAGGACGGAGCGCTATTTCCGAACCAGTTCGTAAATGTGAGGCTCTTAGTCACCACTCAACACAACGTTACGCTGATACCCACCTCAGGTATTCAGAGGAACGCTCAGGGGGCGTTCGTGTACCTCATCCAAGACCAAAAGGCGACGCTGCGGACGGTGAAAGTTGGTACTACAAACGGAAACATCACAGCGGTCGAGGGAATTAATCCGGGCGACGTGGTTGCCGTGAATGGGTTTGATAAGTTACAGGATGGCGTTCCGGTGAGAATTCAAAAGCCGGGTGCAAGCGGCGGCGCAAACGCGAACTCCGGCGGGGGCGGCGGAGAAACTCCGTGAATCCGTCTCGCCCGTTTATTCTCAGGCCGGTCGCAACGTCTCTGCTGATGGCGGCGATTTTGCTTACCGGATTTGTGGCGTTTCTGCAACTGCCTGTCTCGGCTCTTCCTGAAGTTGACTATCCGACGATTCAAATCATCACGTTTTATCCCGGCGCGAGCCCTGATGTGGTTGCGTCGGCGGTCACCGCGCCGCTGGAACGGCAGTTCGGTCAAGTTCCGGGGCTGAACCAGATGACCTCGACTAGCTCTGACGGCAGCTCAGTGATTGTGTTGCAGTTTTCGCTCGACCTGAGCATCGACGTGGCCCAGACGTATCTTCCGGCGGACCTCCCGACGCCGCCTCTTTACAGCAAAACAAATCCAGCAGACACACCGATTCTGACCCTGGCTTTGACCTCGGACACCGTACCCCTTTCCCAGGTGGAAGACCTAGCAGACACACGTTTGGTGCAAAAGATTTCGCAGCTTCCGGGCGTTGGGCTTGTGAGTATCAGCGGCGGGCAAAAGCCGGCCGTCAGGATTCAGGTGAATCCCACTGCGCTTTCGCACTATGGGATCAATCTTGAAGATGTTCGCACTGCTATTCAGCAAACAAGCCTCGATCTTGCGAAAGGCAATTTTGACGGCCCTCGCCAGGACTATCAGATTCAGGCCAACGATCAGCTTTTGACGAGCAAGGACTTCAAGCCCGTGGTTATCGCCTATCGCAACGGGGCTCCTGTGTTTTTGTCCGATGTGGCTAACATCATCGACAGCGCCGAGAACGTGAGACAGGCCGCTTGGATGAACACCACGCCAGCGGTGATCGTGAACATTCAACGGCAACCGGGAGCAAACATTATTCAGGTGGTTGATCGCATCACGAAGCTGATGCCGGTGTTGCAACAGACGCTCCCCGCATCCGTGAAAGTCTCGGTTTTGACCGACCGCACCGTCACAATTCGCGCGTCGGTGCAGGACGTTGAGTTCGAATTGATGCTCACCATTGCGCTCGTGGTAATGGTGATCTTCCTTTTTCTGCGAAGCCTTTCTGCCACAGTGATTCCCAGCATCGCCGTGCCGGTCTCGCTTGTGGGCACATTTGGCGTGATGTATCTCGCTGGCTATAGCCTGAATAACCTCACACTCATGGCGTTGACGATCGCGACCGGGTTCGTGGTGGACGATGCGATCGTGATGATCGAGAACATCGTGCGTTTTCTTGAAGAAGGCGACACGCCGCTTGAAGCCGCACTGAAAGGGTCTGAACAGATAGGGTTTACGATTGTTTCGCTCACTATTTCTTTGATCGCGGTTTTAATACCCCTTCTCTTCATGGGCGACATCGTCGGCCGGCTCTTCCGCGAGTTCGCGATTACGCTGAGCGTAACGATTCTGGTCTCTGCGGTGGTCTCCCTGACGCTGACACCGATGATGTGCGCGAAGCTATTGCGCCACAAAGCGGATTCGCAACGAGGCCGCTTCTACGAGGCGTCCGAACGAGCATTTCAACGTGTGATCGATTTTTATGGCCGGACTCTTCAGTGGGTGTTGCAACGCCAGACGGCGACGCTTTTCGTTGCGTTAGGCACTCTGATTCTCACCATTGTTCTCTACATTTTGATCCCCAAGGGCTTTTTCCCCGTTCAAGACACCGGAATCATTCAGGGAATTTCGGAGGCGCCGCAGTCGATTTCATTTGACGCGATGTCTCAACGCCAGCAGGAACTTGCTCGCGTAATTCTCAAGGATCCGGCGGTAGAGAGCCTTTCGTCGTTCATCGGCGTCGACGGCACCAATACGACGCTTAACAGCGGCCGGGTTCAAATCAACTTGAAGCCTCTAGAAGAAAGAAAAATCAACGCATCGGATGTGATCCGCAGACTTCAACCGGAACTAGACAAGGTGGATGGGATCACTCTGTACATGCAGCCCGTTCAGGACTTGACGGTCGAAGATCGGGTCAGCCGGACTCAATTTCAATACACTCTCGAAGATCCGGATCCGAACGAATTGAACCGATGGACGCAGCGTTTTGTCGACAAGCTGAAACAGCTGCCAGAGCTGCGCGATGTAGCAACCGACCAGCAGACGTCAGGCCTGGCCGCCTCGCTCGTGATCGATCGCCAGACAGCCTCTCGGCTGGGGATCTCTCCGCAGATGATCGATCAGACGCTCTATGACGCGTTTGGCCAGAGGCAGGTTTCTACCCTTTATACGCAGCTCAACCAATACCACGTGGTGCTGGAAACGATGCCAGATTTCCAGAAGGATCCGGCGAAGCTTCAAGATATTTACGTTCGCTCCGCGGCAACGTCGCAGCCAGCGTCCGGTTCATCGGTATCTTCGGGAAGTTCTGCGACACCGTCAAACTCTTCTTCGGGGGTGAATTCGAACGGGGTGGTCACCGTAGGGTCATCAAACAGTACCTCAAATACCTCCGGGCCCACGGGAACCAATTCGAATGCGAATACCGGTTCGCCCAATCCGGCTGCTGTGACCGCACTTAACGGTTCGGCCGTACCGCTCAGTGCGTTCACGCATTTCGAGTCGCGCACTGCGCCACTGTCAGTAAACCACCAGGGCCAATTTCCCGTCGTCACAATTTCCTTCAATCTCGCGCCGGGAGCATCGCTGGGTGAAGCTACCAAGGCGATTGAGCAAGTGCAGAAGGAAATCAAAATGCCGCTCAGTATCCAGTCTGCCTTTCAAGGCACAGCGGCGTCATTTCAGGCCTCATTGGCAAATGAACCTCTTCTGATCCTGGCTGCCCTGATCACCGTATATATCGTGCTCGGCGTCCTTTACGAAAGCTACATTCATCCAATTACGATTCTGTCTACGCTTCCATCTGCGGGAGTGGGTGCCATTCTTGCGCTGATGATCACAGGGCAAGAATTGAGCGTTGTCGCCTTAATCGGAATCATCCTGTTGATCGGCATCGTAAAGAAAAACGGCATCATGATGATTGACTTTGCGCTCGAAGCAGAACGCAAAGAAGGCAAGCACTCCACCGAAGCAATCTACCAGGCGTGCCTCCTTCGCTTTCGGCCCATTATGATGACCACCATGGCTGCCCTTCTTGCGGGTCTACCGCTGGCCCTCGGCACAGGCATCGGGGCGGAACTGCGCCGGCCTCTGGGAATTGCGATGGTCGGCGGGCTGATTTTCAGCCAAATCTTGACGCTCTACACGACACCGGTGATTTACATCTTCTTCGATCGGATAGCGATGCGTCTCAAAGGCTCGCGCGCCAGCGCGACAAGTGGGGGACCGGTCCCCGCGGAGCAGCTATGAGCCTATCGTCTCCATTTATTCGTCGCCCTGTCGCGACCACTTTACTGACGATAGCTGTGGCACTTGCCGGAGCGGTGGCTTTCAATTTCCTGCCTGTTTCGCCGCTCCCGCAGGTTGATTTTCCGACCATTTCCGTAGGCGCTTCGCTGCCGGGGGCGAGTCCCGAGATCATGGCCTCGTCCGTTGCAACGCCATTGGAGCGCCAGTTCGGACGGATTGCCGGTGTGACGGAAATGACCTCGTCGAGTTTCCTTGGCACGACCAGCATTACGCTTCAGTTCGATCTCAATCGCGACATTAATGGCGCCGCGAGGGACGTCCAGGCGGCAATAAACGCTGCGCGTAGCTACCTTCCGACCAATCTTCCGAGCAATCCGACTTACCGAAAAGTGAATCCAGCCGACTCGCCCATCATGATTATTGCCCTCACATCGGGTGTGTACGATCGCGGCCCTCTGTATGACGCGGCTTCGACGATCATGTCGCAAAAGCTTTCACAGATTCAGGGCGTTGGACAAGTAACGGTTGGCGGAAGCTCGCTGCCCTCCGTTCGGGTGGAATTAAATCCCGTGCAATTGAACGGTTATGGCCTCGGCGTGCAAGACGTTCAAAAAATGCTGAGCGTGCAGAATGCCAATCTGCCCAAGGGCCAGATTTCGAACGGCGAGACTACGGCGGACATCATCACAAATGATCAATTGCTCAAAGCCGATTACTATAAACCGCTCATCGTCGGCTACCACAAAGGCGCCGCCATCAAGCTTTCTGACGTGGCCGAGGTACAGGATTCAGTCGAAAACGTCCGTGCTGCGGGTTACGTAAACGGAAAGCCGAGCGTATTGGTAATTATTTTTCGTCAGCCCGGCGCGAATATTATCGATACTGTAGATCGCGTTTATTCGGAGCTCCCTTCTCTAAAGGCTTCGATACCGTCCGCAATTGACCTTACCGTAGTTCTCGACCGCACCACGACGATTCGAGCATCCGTGAAAGATGTTGAACGCACCCTCGCTCTTTCAGTCGCGCTCGTGATTCTCGTGGTGTTCTTCTTTCTCCGTAACGTTCGCGCCACGATAATCCCGAGCGTCGCCGTTCCAGTGTCTCTTATTGGAACCTTCGGCATCATGTACCTTTGCCACTACAGTCTCGACAACCTTTCCCTGATGGCTCTTACGATCTCAACCGGATTCGTCGTGGATGACGCCATCGTGGTCATCGAAAACATATCCCGCTATCTCGAACAGGGCATGAACCCCGAGCAAGCGGCGTTGGAGGGGGCAAAAGAGATCGGGTTCACGGTGATGTCGATCAGTATTTCGCTCGTGGCCGTTTTCATTCCCATTCTGCTGATGGGTGGAATTGTCGGGCGCCTTTTCCGGGAATTTGCAGTTACGCTTTCCGTGGCGATCTTAGTTTCTCTGGGGATATCGCTGACGACGACTCCGATGATGTGTGCCAAGCTTTTGAGGCCGGAATCTGAGGAAAATCATGGCCGTTTCTATCGAGCGAGCGAGAAATTCTTCACTTGGATGGTGCGCACTTATGAACGCACTTTGACGGTTGTTCTGCGCCATCCGGCGTTTACCGCGCTCGTTCTTCTCATCACAATCGGCGTCAATGTCTATCTCCTCATCATTGTCCCGAAGGGTTTTTTCCCGCTGCAGGATAACGGCACTATTTACGGCGGTCTGCAAGGGGCCCAGGATATCTCCTATCAGGCCATGCAGCAGGATATCAAAACATTCGTGGACATGATCAAGCAAGACCCGGCAGTGGCGAACGTTATGGGATTTACCGGAGGCTCGGGAGCAACCAATGGTGGCTTCATTTACGTAGGGTTGAAACCATTAGAGGAACGAAAAATCAGTGCCAGCGACATCATAAGCCGGCTGCGGCCCAAACTTACGTCTGTTCCAGGCGCAGGCGTTTTTCTGCAGGCTGGGCAAGATCTGCGGATAGGCGGGCGCCAGAGCAACGCCCAGTTTCAATACACGATTCAAAGTGACAACCTGGACGATCTGGTGAAGTGGGGACCGCAACTACTTCAACAGATGCGAAAGCTCCCCGGCTTCACCGATGTGAATACCGATCAGCAGAATAGCGGTCTTCAGGCGTCGCTTGTTTACGATCGCGACACGGCATCGCGCCTTGGAATTACACCTCAACTCATTGACAACACGCTCTATCAATCGTTTGGTCAAGCGCAGGTTTCGACGATGTACACCGCCCTCAACCAGTATCACGTTGTGATGGAAGCCGCGCCGCAGTTTTGGCAAAGTCCGGTGGGGCTGAACAATGTGTATGTTCATCCGGCGACCGGTGGTGAGGTTCCCCTCAGCGCCATAGCGCATTTCGAGCCTAAAACCGCACCGCTCGCCGTCAATCATCAGAGCCAGTTTCCGTCGGTAACCGTCTCATTTAATCTTGCGCCGGGAGTTTCTCTTAGCGACGCTGCCGCGACAATCAATCAGATGGAGCAGAAAATTGGGATGCCGCAATCGATTCGGGGAATGTATTCGGGAACACTGCAAGCTTTTCAGGCGTCACTTTCGACCGAGCCGATGTTGATTATTACAGCGTTGCTTGCGGTTTATATCGTGCTAGGAATTCTCTACGAGAGTTTCATCCACCCGATCACGATTATTTCCACAATTCCATCCGCTGGAGTGGGTGCTGTTCTGGCTCTGATGGTTTTTCGATTGGATCTCAGCGTGATCGCGCTGATTGGAATCATCTTGTTGATTGGGATCGTGAAGAAAAACGCAATTCTGATGATCGATTTCGCGCTTGCTGCTGAACGCAACGAAGGGAAGAGTTCGAAGGACGCAATCTTTCAAGCTTGTCTGCTCCGCTTTCGGCCGATTCTGATGACAACTATGGCCGCTCTTCTCGGCGCGTTGCCCTTGGCGTTGGGGCGCGGCGTGGGTTCTGAACTCAGGCGCCCGCTCGGCATCGCGATTGTCGGAGGATTGATTTTTAGTCAAATGCTCACTCTCTACACCACTCCCGTCGTGTACCTCTATATGGACCGAATGCGCCTCTGGTGGGAAGGACGCCATGAGAAAGGCCACGCGGGAGCAACTCCTCAGGAGATTCCCGGATGAGTTGTTGGCCAACACGTGTAAAGTCGCAGAAAATCAAACAGCAAAAACGACGAAATCAGATGAACGCCCGAGGATTTCTGCGGGTGATTTGCGTTGCCAGCGGAGCTGCAGTTCTGCTCGGTGGCTGCACCGTGGGCCCAAAATATCATACGCCTTCCGCACCCACGCCTGCCGCGTACAAGGAATTGACGCCGGCTAATTTCCCAACGACCGACGGCTGGAAGGTGGCTCAGCCCAAGGATGATGAACTTCGAGGGAAATGGTGGGAGATTTACAACGATCCTCAACTGAATGCTCTTGAGGATCAAATCGAAATTTCAAACCAGAGCATCGCTGCAGCCGCAGCCAGTTTCTTTTCTGCTCGCGCCATGGTTAAGGAGGCGCGCTCACAGTATTTCCCGACACTCTCAACCAATCCGTCGATTTCACAAATCCGGCAATCTGCGTCGCTAAGAACGTTTTCGACGGGATCGGGAGGCGGCGGAACTGGCTCTTCGGCAAACCTCTCATTCACGGAGTATAACCTTCCATTTGACGCCAGCTGGCAACCGGATTTATTCGGAAAGATTCGCAATTCAGTGCGCTCACAGGTGTACGGCGCGCAGGCAAGCGCGGCCGACCTGGAAAATACGCGCCTGACCGTCCAATCGGAACTGGCTATCGATTATTTTTCTCTTCGCAGCCAAGATGCGCTGCAGGAATTGCTGGACTCGACCGTTATTTACTATCAGGAGTCGCTGAAGCTCACCCAAGCTCTTTATGAAACGGGAATCGATTCAGACGAAGCGGTGGCGCAAGCGGAAACACAGCTTGAGACAACTCAAGCGCAGGCCACCGGCGTAGGCCTCACACGGGCTCAATTCGAGCACGCGATCGCGGTTCTCGTTGGCAAACCAGCTTCCGATTTCTCGATTCCCGTCGAGCCATTGAAAGCGAGACCCCCGGCAATCCCTTTCGGTCTTCCGTCGCAACTTCTCGAACGTCGTCCGGACATCGCGGCCAGCGAACGGTTGATGGCTCAAGCCAACGCACAAATCGGAATCGCTACAGCCGCCTACTATCCCACCGTCACACTGAGCGCCATGTTAGGACTCGAATCCACATCAGCGGCTACCTGGTTTACCTGGCCGAGCCGATTCTGGTCCGTAGGACCAGCCCTTGCGGAGACTCTCTTTGACGCAGGGCTGCGGCATGCGACTGTTCAGCAATTTCGAGGGGCCTACGATCAGACTGTCGCAAACTACCGTTTGGCCGTGCTGACGGGATTTCAGCAAGTGGAAGACGGTCTGTCGGCGCTCCGGATCTTATCTCTCGAGATTCAACAACAGGATACTGCGGTGAGATCGGCGGAGAGAAATCTGAAGGTTGCGACGGACCGCTACAAGCTGGGAATCGATCCGTACCTGAACGTAATTACTGCGCAGACCCTGCTGTTGGGTGCCAAGGAAACTGCTGTCAACCTCCGAAATCAACAGATCACCGCCAGCGTGCAGCTCATTGAGGCCCTTGGTGGCAGCTGGGGGAAATCGCAGTTACCCTCCGGGCGCCAGCTAATGGCAAAACTGCCCTAGAATTTCCGCATCTCGCAATCGCAAGCCCTCAGAGCTGGGCAAGCGCCACGACTTTTCTTGGACTGGGGTGTTTCACTGTTGATGGCAATGCAACCTCTTGACGATAAGTTTCGTCCCAATATTCGAAAGTTTTATAATATCTGTAATAGGAGAGCCATTCTAAATGAACAAACTCATACTTTTGTTTTCGATGTTCCTGTTTTTGGCAGCTGCTGGAACTGCGAGTGCGGACCCGAGACCTGTGAAACTGTTTCTGTCGCCGGCGTCCACAATTTCGAACGCAGATTTGATGAAGCACATCGTTGAAAAGTGCCCCAACGTCGCAATGACGCTGGATTCGAAGAAGTCTGATTTCATGCTCGAAGCAGGCGGTTGGTCCGGCAACTACAAGTTCACCGTCTATCAGCACGGCGGGGTGGCCGTGTACAGCACCACCACTCGCATGCTGAGCAATGCAGTGAAAGACGTCTGCAAGTACGTGAATCTGCCGACCAGCACTGCCAGTGTGAAGTAAGTCTCGGCGGGTTCTTTCATCGTCATTCCTTCCGAACCGGGGGCGTGTGTCTCCTGTGGTATCGTTTTGCGACCCCAGGAGACTTGCATGGTTTCGAGCGGTTTCGACGCGACTCGGTTGGAAGCGACAAGAGACTTCGCCCAGAAATTAGACAGGCAGGATCCGCTCGCGCCCTACCGCGAGCGCTTTTACATTCCTCGCGGAACGAGTGATTGTGAATGGGTGTATCTCACGGGCCATTCGCTGGGTTTGCAGCCGAAATCCGCCCGTGAATATGTCGAGCGCGAACTAGAGCTGTGGCGGGAGCTCGCGGTCGAGGGCCACTTTCATGGTCCGCAGCCGTGGGTGCCCTACATCGAGCTGCTCACCGAGCCCACGGCCAGACTGGTAGGGGCGCTGCCAGGCGAAGTGGTGGTGATGAATACTCTCACCGTAAATCTTCATTGCATGATGGTTTCGTTCTACCGCCCCACGCGCGAGCGCAATAAAGTGGTGATTGAATCAAACGCGTTTCCTTCCGACCAGTATGCGGTCAAATCCCAGCTTCAATTTCACGGCTACGATCCCGAGTCTTCTCTAATTGAGCTTAGTCCCCGACCGGGAGAGACCACAATCCGCACCGAAGATGTGGAAAGCCTCATCGAACGCGAAGGCGACACGATTGCGCTGTTCATGCTCGCCGGTGTGAATTATTACAGCGGGCAATTTTTTGATTACTCACGCATCACCGCAGCCGCGCGAGCGAAAGGCTGCGTCGTCGGCTGGGATATGGCGCACGGGGCAGGGAACGTTCCGCTGGCATTGCACGATTCTGGTTGCGATTTCGCCGTATGGTGCACCTACAAATACATGAACGGCGGTCCCGGCTGCGTCGGCGGATGCTTCGTCCACGAACGCCACGCGCGCGAATTTAATCTGCCTCGCTTCGCCGGCTGGTGGGGACACGACAAACCAACGCGGTTTCAGATGGGACCGGATTTTCATCCGATTCCCGGTGCCGAGGGTTGGCAGCTGGGGAATCCGCCCGTTCTGGCGATGGCGGCATTGCGCGCGTCGCTCGAGATTTTTGACGAGGTCGGAATTGCCGCATTGCGCAAAAAGAGCATGGCCCTAACCGCCTATCTCGAATTTCTGCTTGAACAACACCGTTCGCGCTCTTTCTCGATCATCACGCCTCGTGATTCGGGGCAGCGCGGGGCACAGCTGTCCTTGCGCCTTCACAACAAGGGACGTGCCGTTTGCGACGCGCTCAAAGAGCGAGGCGTGATTTGCGACTGGCGGGAGCCGGACATTCTGCGCGTAGCTCCTGTACCGCTCTACAATTCGTTCCTGGATGCGTACAATTTGGTAGAAGAATTCTTCCCTATTGTCGAAGCCTAATTCCTTGAACCAACATCTGATAGATGGTGCAGCAAAGTCACATGTAATATTGCTGTTTCGGACCAAATGCCGATGATTTGACGACCCGACGTCGTCTTTGTGGCGCATCTTTGTAGCTTCGCTCGTGTCTGTTCTGGCTGGGAGGCAAGAATGAAAATTGCGGTGTTAGGCGGAGATGGATATTGCGGCTGGGCTACGGCCCTGCATCTCTCGCAAAAGGGCCACGAAGTGGCCATTATCGATAATTTCCTGCGCCGTCAGTGGGATGACGAGCTCGGTGTGCAAACGCTCACGCCGATTCGTCCGCTCTCCGAGCGACTCCGCGTCTGGCAAATGCGTTCGGGAAAGACAATCGATCTTTTTGTCGGCGACGTTGCCGATTTCGATTTCCTCTCGTCGATGGTGAAGCAATTCAAGCCGGAAGCGATCGTACATTTCGCGGAACAGCGCTCTGCTCCTTACTCGATGATTGACCGCAAGCACGCAGTCTTCACCCAAGTGAACAATGTACTGGGCACGCTGAACGTGCTTTTTGCCATTCGCGAATTTCAACCAGACTGCCATCTCATCAAGCTCGGGACGATGGGCGAATATGGCACGCCGAACATCGACATCGAAGAAGGCTACATAACGATAGAGCACAACGGTCGCAAAGACGTCCTGCCGTATCCCAAGCAGCCGGGCTCGTTCTATCACCTGTCAAAGGTTCATGACAGCCACAACATCATGTTCGCCTGCAAGATTTGGGGAATTCGCGCCACCGATTTGAATCAGGGCGTCGTGTACGGCACGATGACCGATGAGATCGCCCTCGACGAAGCGCTTATCAATCGCTTCGACTACGATGATGTGTTCGGCACTGTGCTCAACCGCTTTTGCGTGCAAGCGGCCATCGGGCAACCGCTTACCGTATACGGCAAAGGCGGACAAATGCGCGGCTTCCTTGACATACGCGACACGGTTCGTTGTATCGAGATCGCCTGCCAGAACCCGGCGGCTCGCGGCGAGTGCCGGGTGTACAACCAGTTCACAGAGCAATTCTCGGTTCTCGAATTGGCGCAGATGGTAGAAACGGTCGGCAAAAAGCTGGGAATGAACGTCGAAATTGACCATCTGCCTGACCCGCGTGTCGAAGCCGAAGAGCACTACTACAATGCCAAGCATTCCAAGCTGATTGATCTTGGACTCGAACCGCACCTCCTTTCCGACGCTCTGCTGGATTCGCTGGTGACAATCGCCGTGCGCTATCGTGACAGGGTGGACGCATCGCTCATGTTGCCGCAGGTGAATTGGCGCGAGCCTCGCAATGACCGCAGGCTGCAGCAGAATTTGACGGCCAGGGCTTCTCTTGGGGGACGCTCCCCGAAGCGGCCTGCACGTGCTGCATCGAAAGGGAAGAAACGCTAGTGCTACTG
>Ga0210405_10004771_pt1 | contig 12603 bp, 14 predicted proteins | sample IncBWH11MmetaG_FD_155492 | JGI IMG/M metagenome (GOLD analysis project Ga0210405, IMG submission 155492) | Forest soil microbial communities from Barre Woods Harvard Forest LTER site, Petersham, Massachusetts, United States - Inc-BW-H-11-M | ecosystem: Environmental > Terrestrial > Soil >... | reverse complement strand
TCCATTCTGCGGTAACGTTCATTTGACGTTCAAGAATCGATCATGGGGCGATCGATTCATCCGATCTCGGGGCCCCTTGCTAACGTGCGAAGTTGTGCCGCCCTGGCACATGCGCGATACGTAAACCGATCACCACAAGAGCAGTTAATTCTGCAAGGAGGAGTAATGCGCGTAAACCATGCGAGCATCTTGAAACCGTTTGCCTTGTCCCTGGCGTTCGTGCTGGTGACGACACTCTACAGTTCGATCAACACATTTGCCCAGAGCGCGGAGTTTAATCCACGCAGTCTGGGTACAACCGATGCGGGATTCCCCATCAGAAACGCACCGACCAGCATTGGCACAGTCAACCCTTTTATAGTCGTCAGCAGCGCACAGTACGGTAGCGGAGGGGTTGCTCTGCGCAACCGAGGGACGGGCGCGATTCATGTCAGCGGCGTAATTGCACCGGTCAAAGTTGCCTACATCTATTGGTCGGTTTTGATCAACGCTGCGGGCGTAACACCGCCCATGATGAGCGTCACACTGCAACGTCTGTTTCCGTTGCCCGCGCCTCCTGCTGTAGTGCTAAACGGAGTTCTGCTGAACGTCGGAGCAGATCCCTGCTGGGGTAGCAAAGGAGCGGCCGTTTTCCGCGCACCGGTGCCGATCGCTGTTGCCAACGGGAATGGCTTGTACCAGATCACCTTAAACGCCGGCGCCAGTGGACTTACAAATGGCGCCGATCCCTGGGTCGGCGCTCCGGTCTTTCCTTTGTTCGAGGGGGCATCTCTGGTCATCGTGGGCACAGGCACAGGGAGAGTCGCAATTTACGATGTCCCTTTGGCGGGCACAGAGTGGGATATGGCAAACCCGCTGAACTATGCTCTGACCCTACCTGCCGCCGCCACCGGTACGCTGACACTTTGGGATAACATCGGAGATGACGGCCAGATTGGAACGAGCCGTACTGCCATCCCAGGAGTCCCTGTTGAGACGACAACCATTAACGCAGTACTCATTTCAGGGGGTGCGGGTGCTCTGGACGGCGATAGCGATTGGAATGGCAGTTCAGGATTCCCGCTTCCTCAACTCTGGGATGACACGGGCCACGACATAACCAAGGCTACGCCGGCAGGAACGGCAGTCCTCAACGTCGCCTTCGCGGCGAATGGCGACTGCCTGAATGCGATCGCCAACGTGGTGGAAGTACATTAGCCGCAGCGGAAACAGGAGCGATAGCTAGCTTCTGTGTCACAGCGGGAGTTAAGAATCACAACCGGGGTGGGCTGGTGAGGCTCACCTCGGTTGATCTTTGCAAAGCCATCGCGTCACTACTTGGCGACTCCTGCAATGGAATCGAGATCAGCGACGACTTCCGGAGGAAGTTGTAGCGATGCGGCCTCAAGGTTCTCGCGAAGATGATCGATCGACGACGTCCCGGGGATCAGCAAGATGTTTGGCGAACGCTGCAGAAGCCAGGCCAGTGCGATCTTCATCGCCGTGGTGCCGAGTGCCGCGGCTGCTGTGTCGAGCGCCGAAGACTGTAACGGAGTGAAACCTCCCAGCGGGAAAAATGGCACATAGGCGATGCCCTGCTTCGCCAGCTGATCGATGAAGCTATCGTCATTTCGCTGCGCCACGTTGTACATGTTCTGTACGCAAACGATCTCCGTAATTTTCTGACCCTCAGCCAGCTGCCCAGGAGTGATGTTACTCAAGCCGAGATGACGAATCAGCCCCTGACGCTTGAGTTCTGCAAGCACCGTCAGCGGCTCTTCGATGGAACCTTCGGACGGCCTGTCCACCCCTCCCACTCGGAGGTTGACGACATCAAGCCTATCGAGCCCAAGGTTTCGGAGGTTGTCGTGAACGCCGTCGATCAGTTCCTGGCGCGAACGAGCGTGAGGCCAAGATTTGTCCGGGGCACGGCGAGCGCCTAACTTGGTGACAATCACGAGGTCGTCAGGATAGGGATGGAGCGCCTGCTTGATGATCTGATTGGTCACGTGCGGGCCATAATAGTCGCTGGTATCGATATGGTTCACGCCGGATGCGATCGCTTCCCGCAGAACTGCGATTGCGCCATCGACATCGGCCGGCGGTCCCCACACCTGCGGCCCTGCAAGCTTCATCGCGCCGTAGCCCATGCGGTTTAGAGTGATCGATGTGTTCGGGAGCGTAAAGCTGCCGCCCAACTTGCTGCTAGCATCAGTCTGTATCGCCATTGTTATCTCTCCTCTTGGTTTCCGATGTCCAAATCTTGTCTCAATTCAAAGTGGCTAGTGAAGCGATTCTGACTGCCAGTTAGCGGGAAAGAACCGCCGCCGCTGTCTTTTCACTTTCGAAGTAGCTCTCCCGGTCAAGATCGGCCATGAGCCCTGGCTGTCGTGGTCGCCATCCCAGCTGTTCCTGCGTTTGTGCGCTGGATGCCGGGCTGTCGATCGCTGCGAAATGCGCGAACCAGCCAAAGTGCTCGGCCGCTTCCTCAGCAGACTTGCTGACGATCGGCACGTTCAGGCGGCGGCCAATCACGTTAGCGATGTCGCGGAACGGCACGCCCTCATCCGCGACCCCGTGATACTTCGCTCCTGCGGAACCGTTTTCCAGAACCAGCCGATAGAGATGGGCCGCGTCGAACCGATGCACCGCAGGCCAGCGGTTGAACCCGTTGCCGACATACGCCGAAACGCCCTTTTCCCGCGCGAGGCCGATGAGGGTGGGAACAAACCCGTGATCGCCATCGCCGTGCACCGAGGGCGGGAGGCGCACGACCATCACCTTTACGCCACGCGCTGCCACCGAGGCGGCTGCCCCTTCCGATGCCACGCGGGGAACCGAGGAAGCAGGCACATCCTTTTCGGTCACAAGGCGGCCTGGCGGAAGGAGCGCCGTCCCCGAGGTGACAATGAGCGGTCGTCCGGATGAGCTGCGGTCGGGGCCAGCGAGCGCGTCACCGAGAGCCTCGATGGAACGCCTGTCTAGCTCACAGTTCTGCGCCCACTTCGAGAAGTCGTGATTAAAGGCGGTGTGAATCACGCCATCCGACATAGCTGCCCCGCGGCGCAGGCTTTCCAGGTCTTCAAGATCACCCCGATGCACCTGAGCCCCAGCAGCGGCAAGAGATTTGGCAGCCGCTTCTGAGCGAGCGAGGCCGAGCACCTGATGGCCTGCGCCGATTAATTCCTGAACGATGGCAGCTCCGATAAAGCCTGTGGCACCGGTTACGAATACGCGCATGTTTCTTACCTACTAATCATTCTCTTATTTGCATCTGTTCGCTGATTTGTCTTGGTTATACGTCTTGTGGTTAGATGAAGGAAGCTTCAGGTTAGGAGTTCGCATTTGCCTACCACTTCCCATCTGCTCTTGGAGCCCCGTAAATCCCCGGTGCAAGCGCGATCGGCGGCAAGCGTGGATGCCATTCTTCATGCGACTATTCAGGTTTTGCTCCGCGTAGGAAAAGAACGGCTAACCACAACCAGAGTGGCTTATCGAGCCGGCGTGTCCGTTGGGACGCTGTATCAATACTTCCCGAACAAGAGCGCACTCCTGCAGGCTGCATTGAAGCGCCACCTCGACGCGGTTGCAGACGACGTTGAACGAGCCTGCCGGGGACAGAAAGGCAACAGTCTCGAGCAGATGGGCGCAGCCCTCGTCTCTGCGTTCCTCGAAGCCAAGATGAGGGATGTGAAGACCAGCGTCGCTCTCTATTCCGTAAGCTCTGACGTGGACGGAGCAAAAATCGTGCAGCAGGTTGGGGTCAGGGTCAACAAGGCGATGCTTGAAATGTTTGCCAGCGCCCGTGAACCGCTCACGAAAGACCCGCAACTGGTCGCTTCGATGCTTCAAGCTGCCATGGCAGGAGTGAGCCGGCGGATGCTCGAATCTGCCGCTCCCGAGCAGGAATTCGAAACCTTGCATCGGGAACTCATCTTCTTTGTACGAGCTTATCTGCAAGCCTGTTCTGCACGGCCAACCGCCTAAATCGTGCCCCTGAACCAATCCGGCAATTGACGCCAGCCTCCGCACATCGGAAGATACCAAGGAATAGACCAAGCGGGCGGCCCCTCGCGCGGCCCGGGAGCCTATGCGGATCAAGTTCTGGGGAGTACGGGGTTCCACACCCACTCCACAACCCGAGAACATGCGCTATGGAGGGAACACCTCCTGCGTCGAAGTCCGCATCGGCGACCGCATTTACATCTTCGATTGCGGAACCGGATTCCGCATGCTCGGCCGGCAACTGGAGAGCGAATTCGGCGACCGCCCTTTTTCCGCGCACGTTTTCGTTTCGCATTTTCACTGGGACCACATTCAGGGCATGCCGTTCTTCCGGCCGCTGTATGCCAACGCGGAGAACCGGTTTCTGTTTCAGTGCTCTAGCCGCGTCAGCAACCTGAAACAAGTTCTTGCGGATCAGATGGCGTCGCCGTACTTTCCCGTAGGCATCGATCACATGAAAGCCCGGCGGGATTTCTACGACATCGAGAGCGGACGCACCGCGATGGAGGACGGCATCACACTGCAGACCGCGTGGCTGAACCATCCCCAGGGGTGCATGGGATTCCGCCTGGAAACGAAAGATGGAATTCTGGTCTACGCGACCGACAACGAACCGGGCGATGCTACGTTCGACAAAGCCGTGCGCAAGCTGGCCGAAGGCGCGGATGTGCTAATTTACGACGCACAGTATTTACCCGAGGAATACGAAGCCCGCCGCCGCGGCTGGGGACACAGCCACTGGCGCGAGGCTGTGAACGTTGTGATGGAAAGTGGCGCGAAAGAGTTAGTGCTCTTTCATCACGATCCCGACCACACTGACGTTGTCATCGACAAGGTGGTCCATGACGCGCGCAACTACTATCCCAAGGTACGGGCGGCGTCAGAAGGGATGGAGATTAATTTAGAAGCCAAGAAGGCGTAGTTCGCCGCGTTTCGATTCCGTCATAGGCAGTATTAAAGGGAATCTGCTTCGGTCCGCGCTATGTCTGTTTGGGCAAAGTCTGAGCCTTTGTATAGCAACTCCTCCCCTAAGCTCTGCGCTAGCGCATAGCTGAAGCAATCGCCAAAGTTGAGTCCAGCAGCGTGACCGCTGCCCTTTCCATAGCGTCGCCATGCTTTGCGCGCAATGCGGACGTGCTCCGCTATTACAGGCTCAACCTCAACCTGAGCGCGAGCCAGAAACAAGTCCAATTGCTCGCCGCCTCTTTGTCCGGACTTACTTTCAAGCACGATCGCGCTCTCTAGAAGGCTTGCAGCCGATATTCGCCGGGAGCCAGCAGCAGTCAAGCGGCGCAACAGGCCTTCAGCCCCGGACTCTTGCCGCAAAATGGCCACGACAGCTGACGTGTCGATGACCATTTATTTCGGTAGGCCTTGCTCGTCATAGCCGACAATGTCATCCGGACTGCGAGAATCGATCTCAGGAAGGGCGGCGGCCCGACGGGCGATGGCGGTGAGGTCCTCCATCAGCCGCTCCTGCTGGCGCGCAGCGCATATGCGCTGGTGGCGCTCGCGCAGGGCTTGCAGGATGGTCTGGGTCAAGTCTTCGCCCGTCAGGCGAGAGAGTGCACGAGCGAGGCGCTCGACTTCCGAGTTGCGGATACTCAACGGCATACTCGAATTATATACGTTACGCCAATGTATATACAGCAATAAAGCCTAGCACTCGGAATTCATAGGAGCGGGCGGTTTCCCGGCAATTCCGATTTGGCATGGCATCGTTCGCTAATTACGCCAACGGTACCCTGCTCCTTGCTTCCCTGCCATCCCGGCTCATATACTCTGAACGTTTGCCTAATCATCGCAGCAACTCGTCTCGGCGTCGGCCAACAGGTTAATCGCACTCATTCCGGAGAAAATTATGTCCACAATGGTTAGCGCTCCACAGATCGACAAAGAAAGTAATCCGTGGGAATCGCAGCGAGCACGTTTCGATCTGGCGGCGCAAAAGCTCAATCTGGATGACGGCCTGTGGCGGGTTCTGCGCTATCCCAACCGCGAGCTCACGGTCTACATCCCGGTACAGATGGATGACGGCCACCTGGAGGTTTTCACCGGATTTCGCGTGCAGCACTCCATCGCCCGCGGCCCGGCGAAAGGCGGCATCCGCTACGCGCCCGACGTCACGCTCGACGAAGTGCGCGCGCTGGCCAGTTGGATGACCTGGAAGTGCGCCGTTGTCAACATTCCTTTCGGCGGGGCCAAGGGCGGGGTGATTTGCGATCCGCACAAGATGTCGATGGGCGAGATCGAACGCATGACGCGGCGCTACACCTCAGAGTTGATCGAATTCATCGGTCCGGAAAAAGATGTGCCCGCGCCCGATGTCAACACCAACGAACAGATCATGGCGTGGATGATGGACACCTATTCCATGCACATGCGGCAGACGGTGACGGCGGTGGTGACCGGAAAGCCCATCAATATCGGCGGCTCGCGCGGCCGCCGCGAGGCCACCGGCCGAGGCGTGATGGCGGTATGCGACGAGGCCATCAAGAAACTCGGGCTCGCGCGGGAGAGCAGCCGAGTCATTGTGCAGGGCTTTGGCAACGTCGGCTCGAATGCCGCCCAACTGATGTATCAGGGCGGATATAAAGTTATTGGCATCGCCGAAGTGGGCGGCGGCCTTTACAACAAGAATGGCATCGACCTGAACGCGCTCGTTGAATTTCGCCAGAAAAATGGAACCGTGCATGGATTTCCCAATGCTGAGGCATATAGCGCGGCCGATTTGCTGACGACTGAGTGCGAGATTCTTATCCCGGCGGCTACGGAGAACGTGATTACCTCGCGCAACGTCGATCGCGTGAAATGCCGCATCCTGGCGGAAGGCGCCAACGGCCCAACCACATCGGCCGCAGACGACGTTTTGACGGACAAGGGAGTCTTCGTGATTCCCGACATTCTGGCGAATGCCGGAGGCGTTACAACCTCCTACTTCGAGTGGGTGCAGGACCGCCAGGGCTACTTCTGGAAGGAGTCCGTGGTCAACGAGCAACTGGAAGAGATTATGGTTTCCTCTTTCAACGACGTGGTCCGCTATGCCGAGACTCACAAGGTGAACAATCGCATCGCAGCGTATATGCTAGCCATTGACCGCGTTGCTTACACCATCCGCCAGCGCGGAATCTATGCGTAGGGCATTTACGCGTAGAACCAGTGGTCAGTTGCCACTACGCAGCTGCGACTGAAGAACCGGACTTACGGTGCGGGTGAGGCCCGGAAGAATTTAGGGAGGGAATGTATGAGTGCACGGACTAAGAGACTGTTCGCCAGGATTTTACCGCTCCTGCTTGCCTCCTTGGTGTTGCCTGTCGTCGCGCCGGCACGATCATTTGCAGCCCCAGCGCCGCAAGCCTCCACGGCTGCCGACAAGCTCGACATCAACACCGCCACCGCCGACCAGCTCAAAGCCCTGCCCGGTATCGGCGATGCCTATTCGCAGAAGATTATCGCTGGGCGTCCTTATCGCACGAAACTCGATCTGGTTCACAAGAAGATCATTCCGCAAGCCACTTACGACAAGATCAAAGACCAGATCATCGCCAAGCAGCCAAAAGCGAATGCAATGACTCCCGCGGCTCCTAAGTAGCCGCACCGAGCATGCCTATTTCTTCCGGCTGGGATCGTCGTCGGCATTGATGTAGTTGAATTGCACCGGCGACATGCCGTGGATCTGAACCACCACCTCGCCGCTGGTCATGACGTAATGGTGCATATTGGGATCGAGATAGGCAAAGCTGCCTGCTGGAAAGCTGCCCATGGCGCCTTCGTCAAAGCGGTCTCCCATCCCAACTTTGAGCGTGCCGGAGAGTACGGTTACGTTCTCGCGCTGGGGATGCCAATGCGGAGCGATTCGATATCCATCGGGCATCTTAAGACGCACAGTATAGTCACCGCTGGACGCAAGGGGATTGCCTTCCAGCACCGCCAGTTGCGCCCCCGGCGGCACAAATGATGGGGCCGGACCGTATGGCATACCATCGGGTGTAAACACATTCTTCTCGGCAGCAGGAGAAGCCGCCAGAACCCCAAAGCTGCTGGCATGATTCATCCACGCGATTCCGGCAAGTAGCGCCAAAGTCAAACCCAGGCAAAGATTTCGTTTCATTGGTATTCCTCCACTGATTTCGTTAAATCGGCTCATGGCAAGACACTATCGCGCGACTTCGAGGATGTTGCAATAAGCCCGGAGTAATTTTTGTGTATTTTTGGTGTATCTTCGTAGCCTACTGGCAGTTATGGCTTTATCCACCAAATCCGGCTCAAAGTCAGGTTCGCAGGTGGGTGAAGTCGAGCTTGACCTGGGCCGCTATGAGTTGCGCCTCGGCGGCCGCAGGGTGAAGCTTGAGAAAAAATCGATGGAACTGCTGAGCCTCCTGGTCCGCCGGCGCGGGCAGTTGGTTTCCCGTCAGGACATAGTGGCCAGGCTCTGGCATTCCGACCTCTTCGTCGACACAGAGCGGAACATCAATAACATCGTGCGGAAAATTCGCGGAGCGTTGCGGGATGACGCAGCTAAACCTCGTTTTCTCGAAACGGTGGTGGGGAAAGGCTATCGCTTCGTCGGCCCCATCCGTCTCATCAGTCCTCTCTACCCGGTTTCTGATTCAGCGGAGGGTTTCGAGGGCAATTCGGCGGTTGCGGATGATGCGGCTTCGCGGGCAGACCGTCCATCGCTTGCCGTGATTCCGCTTCGTCTTCTTGGAAATACTCAGGAGGACAAAGGTGTCTGCCTGGGTTTTGCCGACTCTCTGATTTCTCGGCTAGCAAATCTTGAGGAGGTCGATGTCCTGCCAACCTCCACGACTCTGAACGTACCCGCCGGAATGGCGCCGCCGGAAATCGCGTTGCGGCTCGACGTCCGCTTTGTCATTCACGGCGCCGTTCAGGCTTCCAGGGATGAATGGCGTTTGTCCGTGGAGCTCTTCGACTCCCATTCTCAAAGCAGTTGCTTCAGAAGAAAATTTGTCCTCGATGTCAACCATCCCTTCGACCGCGTCGGCGAAATTGCCTCCCATACGGCCCGAGCGCTGAAGCGCCCTATTCAGGAACCGAGCCGAGGGGGCCGCGCGCGCTACAGCCGTGATCCGCTGGCCTATGCCGAATTTATTCAGGGCTACCAACTTAGTTCATCCGGTGATCCCAAGCTGCTGGAAGAGGCCACGCAGCCCTTAATGAATGCGGTCGCTCGCGATCCTGCTTTTGCTCTCGCCCATGCGATTCTCTCCTTTGTATGCACCAAACGCCACTTCGAAACCGATCCTCGACGAAGCTGGCTGGAGAAGGCCGAATTCCACTGCCAGCGCGCTCTAGAACTGGATCCTACTCTGGCGGAAGGACATGTGGCGAAGGCGTTTCTGTTGTGGGGACCGTCGAAAAATTTTCAACATATCGAGGCGATTGCAGAATTGAAGCGCGCACTTGCCCTTCAAAAGAATTTGCCTCATGCCTACAACCGTCTGGGAACCATCCTGGCGCATATCGGCCTGCTCGATCATTCTCGGGCTATGTTTGAAAGGGGCGGGCCTTTCCATCCGGGGAAAACCATCAATCACAGCATTGTCCAGACCTATGTGTGGAACGGAGAGTACGATCTCGCCCGGGAAGAGATGCGCAAATGGCGTGCCGAGAATCCGGAGCATAAGTATCCCCTCCATTTTGCCCTTGAAATCGCGAGATTGACCGGCGAATGGAAGGAGGTCCGGAGCTTGCTCCAGGAAGCTGGCAGCCTTGTGCACGAAGAGCCCATGATCACGGCCCTGCAGGGTGTAATGTATGCATCGATGGGAAACGCGGAGCAAGCGCTGCAGTGCATGAACCAAGCATGTACGAACTCCAAATCGTTCGGTCACGCGCATCACACATATTATGAGATTGCCTGTATTCTTTCCCTGCTGAACCGGTCCGAAGCCGCGTTCGGGTGGCTGGAACGAAGCGTCGATACCGGTTTCGCCTGCTGGCCGTTTTTCTTGAAAGACCCGTGCTTGAGAAACCTGCGCGGCCTTCCCCAGTTCGAACTCCTGGTGAGTTCTTTACAGGCCAAGTATCCCGACCACCTGGGGCTACTGTAGCTCGCGTTCTCAGTTCCCAAATTCAAAAACCAATTTTGAAACTTGCCCGGAAGAGCACTCTCCCTGATTGCGTTCCCACTCCCGGTGGAGGATAATCGACTTACCTTTTCGGACTAACTCCGGAAAAATTGCTGAGCCGCGGTGAACCTGCCTAATTCCATCACGCTGATCCGCATCTGCAGTATCCCCCTGCTGATCTGGATCTTATCTTCCACTCACTTCAGCAGCGAAAATGGCGCCAAGGAATTGCTGGCGTCGGCAATATTCATCGCGGCTTCCATGACCGATGGGATTGATGGATACCTCGCGCGGAGGCGTGGGCAGATTACCACCATGGGAATTTTGCTCGATCCCATGGCCGACAAGCTCCTGATCGCGGCTGCCTTCGTTACGCTGGTGCAATTCAATCCCAGCCTGGTTCCGGCGTGGATTGCAGTGATCATCATTGGCCGCGAGTTTCTGGTGAGCGGCCTGCGGTCGATTGCCGCCTCTGGCGGGTTCACCATCGAAGCCAGCGAACTGGGCAAGTTCAAGATGGTAGTGCAGATTGTTTCCGTGGTCGCGGTGATTCTGGACCATCGCTGGAAGGAATGGCCGGTCTACGGGAATTTTGTTTTCCCGATTCACTGGATCGCTTATCTTGCGATTTGGTTTGTGGTTTGCGTATCTTTGATTTCCGCCATCGATTATTTCGTGGCGTTCTGGTCGAAGATTGATCGTCACGCTTCGAAGCGCCGCCGCCGCGCCTTCGTTCTCAGCCGTCGCAAAAAGCCGCAAACGGCCCCGGCAGATGCCGCCTCTACAACCTAATTCGTCGTCGGCAGTGGATTCTTTGTCGCCGGGCAAAGCGGAAGGAATCACAGCTAGCGGATCAACTTCCCGCGAGGAATTCTCTATCGAGGAGCGTGCCTTGCTCCTGCGACTGGCGCACAATTCCATTTGTTCGGCATTCGAGCAGCGCAAGATTTCTCTGGAGCCGCCCACACCTCATTTTGCCGAGCACCGCGGCGCGTTCTCGTCTCTGTATTTGCAAGGACAACTGCGCGGATGCGTTGGCTATGTGCTTCCTAACTGTTCGCTTTACCGGGCCGTGGCCGAAACCGCCCGCGCCGCGGCATTCGACGATAACCGTTTCTCTCCAGTGACTGCGGAAGAAGCTTCCCATCTGGAAATCGAGCTCAGCATTCTCTCTCTTCCGCAGCCCATTCCTGCGGAAGAGGTAGAAGTAGGACGCCACGGTCTGCTCATCAGTTTGCATGGACGGCGGGGACTACTGTTGCCCCAAGTCCCGGTTGAACACGCCTGGGATCGGGTAACTTTTCTCGAGCAAACCTGCCGCAAAGCTGGATTGCCGACCGATGCATGGCGCTCTGGCGCGATCATTGAGGGATTTACGGCTGAAGTCTTCGGAGAGAAGAAGCACTCGACCGAAAGTACTTGAACAAACGTGGGCATTGGCCCTGAGGAAAGCCTCCTAGCAGCCCGTGGTGAAAGCGGCTGCTAAAATCGCGCAATGTCGATCGATGACTTTGTACGGTACAGCAAGGTGCTCCATGCCTTGACCGCCGATTTTGCGCGCGCAGTCCCCGAGGACAAGTGGGACTTTACCCCTGACCCGCCCCGAAAGTCTGAGCGCGCGCCAGCGCCGCATCGGATTGGCGACGGCTTCGCGCCGTTTTGCAAGCAACTGCGGCACATCGTCTGTGTGCGGGGTGTCTACAATGCCGCGCTGGCGACGAGAAAAGTGGATTGGACGCGAAAGCACGAGCACTACGTCGGTCCGCTGACTAGGGCAGCGCTGCTCGCCGCGCTTGACGATAAGCAACGACACTTGCTCGCTACGCTAGAAACCGCCGACATCGACGCGCCGATCGACTGGGACGGTACCCCTTTTACCTTCACACTTTTCACATGGGAGTTTGTGCAACACGAGGCGATCCATCACGGTCAGTGGAGCGTTTATGCCTCGCTCGCCAGATTTGACACGCCGCTCAGCTGGCGAACGTCATGGGGCCTGTGAAGATGGAGGGCTGCAGGGGCGGATCGTCGCTAATCTCCTCGCAACTCGCGCACGACTGCCGCGATGTTGTTTTCCTGGAATAGACGGATGCCGGCGATCCCAGCTGCGCCTGCGTCTAGACATGACTCGGCATTCAGCAAAGTCACTCCTCCTAAAGCGAATACGGGGATGTTAGCTCGGCAAGCTTGGCGAAGAGCGTCCAGACCGGCAGGTGCAGTTCCCGGCGCGCCTTTTTTCTCGAACACCGGGGCGAAGACCGCGAATGTCGCCCGAGAGTCGGCGGCTTGAGCAACTTCTTCGGGAGTGTGGCAAGAGATGCCGATCAGCGGGTCGGCATGGTTTGAGACCGCATGCACCGACCGCGAAATATTGGCGTCTCCTTGGTTCCCTCCACCCTTCCATGCTTTTCGAACGTCTGTTGGCGAGACGTCGCCAGTCGGGAGATGAACTCCGTCTGCGCCTACAGCCAGCGCAACATCAGTACGCGAATTGATGAGCAGCCGAGTTCTCGGTTCAACGTTCTTT
>Ga0210405_10004770_pt1 | contig 12603 bp, 13 predicted proteins | sample IncBWH11MmetaG_FD_155492 | JGI IMG/M metagenome (GOLD analysis project Ga0210405, IMG submission 155492) | Forest soil microbial communities from Barre Woods Harvard Forest LTER site, Petersham, Massachusetts, United States - Inc-BW-H-11-M | ecosystem: Environmental > Terrestrial > Soil >... | reverse complement strand
GCTGCCGCGCATTCGACGGTGAGCGCCTGATGCGCCAGCGCGCGCCAGTTCGCCGCGATGGCGGCAAGATCGATGATCAGCGTACCGCCGGTTTCGGGATCAGTGGGCGTGTCGGCCGGTTCAGGGAGCGGTTCTGCGAGTGCCATGGCCGGTTTATGACCGCGCCTGCGGCGGCGGTAAAGGAGGTTTCTGACCATGTCGAAATCATCGACGGGCACAAAGCGGACGGCAAGTCGGCGTCGCGTGACCACCCATCCGGGAGAAGTGTTGGGGGAGGAGTTCCTCAAGCCACTTGGGATGTCGGTCAATGCGCTGGCACTTGCTCTGCGCGTGCCCGCCACGCGGATCGGCGCCATCGTTAAGGGCGAACGCTCAGTGACGGCGGACACTGCCTTGCGTCTAGCGCGCTTTTTCGGAACGAGCGCCGAGTTCTGGATCACGCTGCAAGCGACACACGATTTGACCAAGGCGCGGATGGAAAGCGGCGGAACGATCGAACGCGATGTGCGTCCGCGGGCGGCCTAATAGCTCGCCTGGTGCGTCGTATCGAGGTTGGCGAAGCGCGTGACGGCGGCGTCGAATTGCAGTTCCACCGTGCCGGTCGGGCCATGGCGCTGCTTGCCGATGATCAGTTCCGCCTTGCCTTCGACGCGGTTGCCTTCGGCCAGCCATTCGTCGAATTTTTCGCGGTTCGATTCCATCGGCTTGCGCATCTGGTGGTAATATTCTTCGCGGAACACGAACAGCACCACGTCGGCGTCCTGCTCGATCGAGCCCGATTCACGCAGATCGGACAGCTGCGGCCGTTTGTCGTCGCGGCTTTCGACCTGCCGTGACAATTGCGACAAAGCCAGGATCGGGATGTTGAGTTCCTTGGCGAGCGCCTTGAGCCGGGTGGTGATCTCGGTGATTTCCTGCACGCGGTTTTCGGCGGCGCGGCGGCTGTTGCCTTGCAGGAGCTGAACGTAGTCGATCACCAGGAGATCGAGACCGCGCTGGCGCTTGAGCCGGCGCGCCCGCGCCGCCAATTGGCCGATCGAGAGACCGCCGGTCTCGTCGACATAGAACGGCAGGTTCTGCAGCTCGATCGAAACGTCCTTGATTCTCTCGAAGTCGCCCTCGTCAATGGCGCCGCGGCGGATTTTGTTCGACGGAATGCCGGTCTGCTCGGAAATGATTCGGGTGGCGAGCTGTTCGGCCGACATTTCCAGCGAGAAGAAGCCGACGATGCCGCCATTGACGGTGCCCATGTGGCCGTCGGCGCGCACTTCTCCGGCCCAAGCCTTGGCGACGTTATAGGCGATGTTGGTGGCGAGCGCAGTTTTGCCCATGCCGGGGCGGCCGGCAAGAATGATGAGATCGGACTGCTGCAGGCCGCCCATGCGGTTGTCGAGATCGGTCAATCCGGTGGCGAGCCCCGACAGGCTGCCGTCGCGCTGATAGGCGCGCGCCGCCATGTCGACCGCGGTGGTGAGCGCCTGGGCGAAGCGCTGGAAGCCGGAATCATAGCGCCCGGTCTCGGCGATCTCGTAAAGCTTGCGCTCGGCGTCCTCGATATGGCTCGCCGGCGTGGCGTCGACCGGTGCGTCGTAGGCAGTGTTGACCATGTCCTCGCCGATCGCGATCAGGTCGCGGCGGATCGAGAGGTCGTAGACCGTGCGGCCGTAATCCTCGGCGTTGATGATGGTCGTCGCCTCGGCGGCAAGCCGCGCCAGATATTGATTGAGCGACAGGCCGGCGACGTCGAAGTCCGCCGGCAGGAACGTCTTCAATGTCACCGGCGTGGCGAGCTTGTTGGCGCGGACCAGGCCGCCGGCCAGCTCATAAATGCGTCGGTGGACGGGTTCGAAGAAATGCTTCGGCTCGAGGAAATCGGAAACCCGGTAGAACGCCTCGTTATTGACCAGGATGGCGCCCAGGAGCGCTTGTTCAGCCTCGATATTATGCGGCGGCGCGCGGAACGCCGGTTCCGCGGGGATTTGCTTGCGTGCAGCCGAATCGAATGGTGCCATGGTCCCGATCAAAGGATGCGCATTTGGCCGTTTTTGAGTCGGCCACGCTGAAGTTAAACAATTTTGGGTCACTCAACATCGCGGATCACTCAACGACAGCGGCACTTGCCCGCAAACGCCGCATGCAACCACGCACGTGTCGTCATTAATCGACCGGCACCGGATTGGGAAACCCTGTTTGCGGCTGTCCCCGCTACTCACCGCGCCGCAGTCGACCGTTGATAGTTAGCGTTCTGCTCTTGACGGCACCCTCGCGGCGGCGGCGCTCGCCGGACTATTCGCCGGCCAGCCGCAGCGGTGCCGCGGAGCCGCGCTCGCGCGCGCGCAGCCGCGCTTCTTCGCGCGCGATATAGTCGCGCGTCGCCGGTGTGACGCCCTTGTGCTTGGCCAACTGGATTTGAAACACCACCATATCGCTCTTGCGGAACGCCATCTCGGAGCAGGCGAGATAGAACTCCCACATCCGCACGAAGCGCTGATCGTAAAGCCGCATGACCTCGTCGCGGTGGGCGAGGAAGCGCTCGCGCCAGGCTTTGAGGGTCTCGGCATAGTGCAATTGCAGGATTTCGACGTCGCTGACCAGGAGGCCGGCGCGTTGAACGGCCGGCAGCACTTCGGATAGCGCCGGGATGTAGCCGCCAGGAAAGATATATTTGGCGATCCAGGGATTGGTGATGCTGGGCGGGCCGCTGCGGCCGATCGCGTGCAGGAGCGCGATGCCGTCGTCGGCGAGAAGCTGTGCGCATCTGCGGAAGAAGGTATCGTAAAAGCCGACGCCGACATGCTCGAACATGCCGACCGACACGATGCGGTCGAAGCGGCCGTCGACGTCGCGATAATCCACCAGGCGGAAGGTGGTATTCCCCGTCAGGCCGCGCTCGAGCGCGCGGTTCTGGGCGCGCTTATACTGTTCTTGCGACAGCGTGATGCCGGTCACCCGCGCGCCGGCAATTTCCGCCAGATAGAGCGCCAGGCCGCCCCAGCCGCAGCCGATGTCGAGCACCTTGGCGCCGGGTGCGATGCAGAGTTTTGCGGCGAGATGGCGCTTCTTGGCCAATTGCGCGTCGTCGAGCGACTGGTCCTGCTGTTCGAAATAGGCGCAGCTATATTGCTCGTCGCCGTCGAGGAAGAGCCGGTAAAGCCTGCCGTCGAGGTCGTAGTGATGCGCGACGTTGTGGCGGGAGCGGGATCGCGGATTGAATTGCTGCAAGCGCCGGAACAGATAGCGCAGGAGCCGCGGCAGCATGGCCCAGATCGGCGAAACAAACCGCTCTTGCCCGAACAGGACCGCCAGCGCGTCGGCAATCGAGCCGCGTTCGACGACGAACGTGCCGTCCATATAGGCTTCGCCGAGTTTTAGCTCGGGATCGAGCAGGACGGAGCGTTGTGCCCTGGCGGAGGTAAAGCGCACGGCAACCGGCGGCCCGCGGCCATCGCCGAAGGTGTAGGTCTTGCCGGCCGCCGTTGTGACCGTAAACGATCCACGGCGGACAAGCCGTCTCAAGAACATCGGCAGCAACCGATCCACGGCCGCCTCCACGCACGCCTACGCCCACCCCGGCGCAACATGCGGCGATTGATGCCTCAATCAGGCTTGCGGCCGCTGCTGCAGGCCGCCCAATCGATCATTGCGCCAGAGGCGTCTTTGTTCCTGCCGTTATTAAAACAAAATCCTCCTTGACCAGCAATGCGCTAAACATGTCTCCCTGCGGGGGAACGCCTCGCCCCCTGCCATGCGGCCGGTTTTGGGTTAAGGATGATGGGTCAGCCGACAAAACCGAGGGAGGCCGGGGTGTTTCGGGGTGTCGCGCCTGCGATCGGTTTGCTTCTCGTCCTCGCTCCGGCAATGGCGCAGGCCCAGACCAATATCGACCAGGGCAAGTCGCCGGCGGAGGTCTTCGCCAACGATTGCGCGACCTGCCACAAGTCGGCCCGGGGGCTGGCCAACGGGCGGGGCAGTTCCGGCCTCGCCAGCTTTCTGGTCGAGCACTATACGGCGAGCAAAGACCAAGCCGCAGCGCTTGCCGCCTATGTGATGGGGGCGGGTGGTGGCGAGGCGGCGCCGGCGCGAGGGCCGAAGCCTGGGGCCACTCCTGACCGCAACAGAGCCTCCGCTGAACCTGCGCCATCGCGGCCGGCGGAAAAGCCCGACCAGGCGCCGCCCGCCGCCGGGCGCCAAGGACCGCAACCGGCGACCGCCAGCCGGAACCGCCGTAATGAACCGGCGTCCGCGCCGCCCACGCAACAGCCCACGGCCGTCGTTGCCGAGCCGGCCCCGTCCAGCCCGCCCGCCCAGGAAAGCCCGGTTCCCGGCCCGAGCGCGGCCGCGCCGGCGAACGCCGATTCCGGCGAAAACGCCCCGGTCCCGCGCGACGATATTCCCGACTGAAGAAAGGCTCGCCTGATCCGCTCAGGCTTTGTCGGCCGCGGCGGCGCTTTCGGCCGGCTCGCCGTCTTCGCGCGCCAGCGCCGCTTCCTTGGCCTCCGGCTCGAAGAACGCTTCTGCCGCGATCACGGCGGCTTCCGCCTCGGTCGGCTCTTCGCGCGACTGGCTGATGTCCTCGCCGCGCGCAATGCGCGCCGCCTCGTCGTTGTTGCGCGCCACGATCACGGTGATCATGGTCTCGATCTCGGGATGCAGCGAAATCGGCACACTGTGCTGCCCGATCGTCTTGATCGGCGTATTCAACGCGATCTGATTGCGATTGACGGCGAAGCCCGAGCTGTTGATGAGGCCGACGAGGTCGCGTGGCGACACCGAGCCGAACAGTTGGCCGGTTTCCGAAGCTTGGCGCAGAACAGTGAAGCTCTTGCCGTTGAGTTTCTCGGCGACACCGGACGCTTCGGTCTTGAGCGTCTGCGAGCGGGCCACGAGCTCGGTTTTCATGCCCTCGAAGCGGCCACGATTTTCCTCCGTGGCGCGCAGCGCCTTGCCGCGCGGCAACAGGAAATTGCGGGCGAAGCCGTCTTTGACGCGCACCACGTCGCCCATCTGGCCGAGCTTGGCGACACGCTCGAGTAAAATCACTTCCATCTCGACGTCTCCTTTGCGGCCGCCTCCGTTGTACCGGGGCAGGGACGTTGGATTGTCATCACCGGATTACGTAAGGCAAAAGCCCAAGGAAGCGCGCACGCTTGATCGCTTGGGCGAGCTCACGCTGCTTCTTGGCCGAGACCGCGGTGATGCGGCTCGGCACGATCTTGCCGCGCTCCGACACGAAGCGCTGCAACAGCTTGACGTCCTTGTAATCGATCTTCGGCGCATTGGCGCCGGAGAACGGGCAGCTCTTGCGGCGGCGAAAGAACGGCCGGCGGCCGCCTCCACCTCCACCTTGCGGGGACATTGCCATGGCTATTCCTCCGTCGCCGTCGTTTCAGCTTCGTCGGAGCCTTCGCGCGGACGCCGGTCGCGATCGCGCGGACGGTCAACGCGATCGCCGCGATCTCCGAAGCGATCGCCGCGGTCGCCAAAGCGATCACCCCGGTCGCCCCTGCGGTCGTCGCGATCGCGATCACGCTCCGCCCGGCGCATCATGGCGGAGGGGCCTTCTTCGTGCTCCTCGACCCTGATGGTAAGATAGCGCAGCACGTCTTCATTGAGCCGCTCCAGCCGCTCGATCTCGTTGATCGCGGCCGGCGGCGCGTTGACGTTCATGAGCGTGAAATGCGCTTTGCGGTTCTTGCGCAACCGGTAAGACAGCGACTTCACGCCCCAGTATTCGTTTTTGCTGATGGATCCGCCGAGACCTTCGATGACGCCCTTCAACTGCGCGGTCAATTCCTCGACCTGCTGCGTGCTGGCGTCCTGACGCGCAAGGTAGACGTGTTCGTAGAGCGGCATGAATGCCCTTTCCTTTTGCCCTCGCTCGCCTCGGCGCCAAGCCCCTCGAGCCCTTCGGGAAAGGCTCGAATGCTCTGAAGGCGGGGACACCGGACGCCGGACCCGAGGGTCCTACCGTGCCTGGCGCTTTAACGCCGGCTGGCGCTTTAAGCGAGACTTGGCCGTCCGTTCAGCCCCCGGCCAGGGTAGAGCGGAAGCGGCCTTATACGCGCCGCCGGCGAGGAAAGGCAAGGCTATAGAGGCAAGGCTTTCTACAGAAACAGCGCTATTGAGGGTCAGCGGGAGGGCTTGGTCGGCCCCTGGATCAGCTCGGCGAGCCGTACCGCCAGTTCGACGCCTTCGCGGATCTGCTTGTCGCCGGGTCCGGTGGCAGGGGGGGTTTTACGCAGCTTCTTTATGCCGGTGAGGAGGGCTTCCATGTTCTGGCTCAGGAGCTTCTGCCGGAATGCCGGGTCGGTTCGCGCGCGGGCGAGTTCGTCTTCGGTGACCGGCGCATAAAGACCCATGGAAGGCTGCTCGTGAACGATGCGCTGTGGCGCGGCGTCATTTGGCGGGCCCAGACTATCAATAGGCGGTTGTCGCTTTGTTACCTTGGCCGCCTTTGGCCCACCGCCGGCCCGGCTCCCTTGACAGGGCCCGGATCGGAGTATCTTTCGCCCCTTTCACCAGGGCAGGACATATGGCGGTTGCGTTCGTTTTTCCGGGCCAGGGCAGCCAGGCGGTCGGCATGGGCAAGGGGCTGGCCGAGGCCTTCGCGCCAGCGCGTCAGGTGTTCGAGGAAGTCGACGCCGCGCTCGGCGAACGGCTCAGCGAAATCATCTGGAACGGGCCGGCGGAGACGCTCACGCTGACGCAAAACGCACAGCCGGCACTGATGGCGGTTTCGCTCGCCGCCATGCGGGTCCTCGAGGCGGAAGCCGGCGTGAATTTGGCGCGCGATGCCGCCTTCGTCGCCGGCCACTCGCTCGGTGAATATTCCGCGCTTGCCGCCGCGCAATCGCTGTCGATCGCAGATGCGGCGCGGCTTTTGCGGATACGCGGCCGCGCCATGCAAAAGGCGGTGCCGGTCGGTGCCGGCGCCATGGCGGCGCTGATCGGATTGGATTACGGCACCGCCAAAGTCGTCGCCGCCGAAGCGGCCGGTGCCGACGTGTGCGCAGCCGCCAACGACAATGGCGGCGAGCAAGTCGTGCTGTCGGGCGACAAGATGGCTGTTGAGCGCGCGGTGGAACTGGCCAAGACGCGCGGGGCAAAGCGGGCCATGCTGCTGCCGGTCTCCGCGCCCTTTCATTGCGCTTTGATGCAACCGGCCGCCGACGCCATGGCCGAGGCCCTGGCGACTGTCGCCGTGAAACCGCCGTCCGTGCCGCTGGTCGCCAACGTTCTGGCGCAGCCGATCAACAACCCTGCCGACATCGTGCGAAGCCTGGTCGCGCAGGTGACCGGCACGGTACGCTGGCGCGAGTCGGTACTGTTCATGGCGCAAGCCGGCGTGACGACGTTCTATGAGGTCGGCGCCGGCAAGGTGCTGACCGGCCTGATCAAGCGCATTGCGCCTAGTACCAATGCATCCGCGATCGGCACGCCCGACGACGTCACCAAGTTCAAGGCCATCCTGAGCGTTTGAAGAGGACGCGATGTTCGATCTCACCGGAAAAACCGCCTTGGTCACGGGAGCGACCGGCACCATCGGCGGCAGCATCGCGCGCGCCCTTCATGGGCAAGGCGCGACACTGGCGATCTCCGGCACGCGCGTCGACGCGCTTAATCAGCTCGCCGGCGAACTCGGCGGCCGCGTCCATGTTCTGCCGTGCAATCTCGCCGATGCCGCCGCCGTCGATGCCTTGGTCGCGAGCGCCGAGGAAGCGATGGGGCAACTCGACGTGCTGGTCGCCAATGCCGGGGTGACGCGCGATAATTTGCTGGTGCAGCTGCGCGACGAAGATTGGGAGCAAGTGATCGCCATCAACCTCACCGCCACCTTCCGCCTGACGCGGGCCGCCGTGCGCGGCATGATGCGGCGCCGCTTCGGCCGCATCATCGCGATCACGTCGGTGGTTGGGACCACCGGCAATCCGGGGCAGGCCAATTACGTCGCCGCCAAAGCCGGCATTGCCGGCATGATCAAGGCCACCGCACAGGAATATGCCAAGCGCGGCGTCACCGCGAACTGCGTCGCGCCGGGCTTCATCGTCACGCCGATGACCGACAAGCTCAACGACAAGCAACGCGACGTCATTCTGGCAAAGGTTCCGGCCAACCGGGCCGGCACGCCTGAGGAAGTCGCCGCGGCGGTCGTCTTTCTCGCCTCGAACGAGGCCGCCTACGTCACCGGACAGACGTTGCATGTGAATGGTGGAATGGTGATGATTTGAAGGGGATAGGTCTATTCCCGGTCTCGATCCTCAACGCTGGTCAACGGAAATGAAGTGTGGTAACCGAACCGCGACGGGGGCTGGGGAACCGGAACGCCGGAGAGCGGGGCGCATATCCGCCTCTGAATCGCAACGACCCACGGCCGTTGCCCACGACAGGACCAAGACAGCATTGATTGGTTCGCGTTGAACGAAGAGGTTGGAGCAATGAGTGATATTGGCGAGCGGGTAAAGAAGATCGTCGTGGAGCATTTGGGCGTCGAGCCCGACAAGGTCACGGATAACGCCAGCTTCATCGACGATCTCGGCGCCGATAGCCTCGACACGGTCGAGCTCGTCATGGCCTTCGAAGAGGAATTTGGTTGCGAGATTCCCGACGACGCGGCCGAAACCATTCTGACCGTTGGCGACGCGGTCAAATTCCTCGAAAAGAACGCCAAAAGCTGACCGCCGGCGGGCGTTGACCGTCATCGCATGACATGCAGGCAAGCCGGTGAAGGCCGCACCATATTGGGCGCGGGAGGACGGTGTGCGAGTAGCGCCATGGCGGCTATCCCAGCGCGCGCCGGGTTCCGGGAGTGTCGATGATGAGACGTGTCGTCGTCACCGGTCTCGGCATGGTTACACCGCTTGCCAGCGGTATCGAGCCGACATGGCAGCGGATCCTTGCCGGACAAAGCGGCGTCAGACGCATCGAGAAATTCGAAGTTTCCGACATCTCCTGCAAGATCGCCGGCCAGGTCCCGCGCGGTGACGGCTCCGACGGCACCTTCAACCCTGATCGTTGGATGGAGCCCAAGGAGCAGCGCAAGGTCGACGATTTCATCATCTTCGCCATGAGTGCGGCGACGCAGGCGCTCGCGGATGCCAATTGGCACCCGAGCCGATACGAAGATCAAATCGTCAGCGGTGTCCTGCTCGGCTCCGGCATCGGCGGTGTCGAGGGCATCGCCGAAACCTCGTTGATATTGCGCGACCGCGGCCCGCGCCGGGTGTCGCCGTTCTTCATTCCCGGGCGCCTGATCAATCTCGCCTCGGGCTATGTGTCGATCGCCCATGGTCTGAAAGGTCCGAACCACGCCGTGGTCACCGCCTGCTCGACCGGGGCGCACGCCATCGGCGATGCCGGCCGGCTGATTGCGCTGGGCGATGCCGACGTGATGGTGGCTGGCGGCACGGAATCGCCGGTCAACCGCATCTCGCTCGCCGGCTTTGCCGCCTGTCGGGCGCTCTCGACCGGATTCAACGATACGCCCGAGCGCGCGTCACGGCCCTACGACCGCGACCGCGACGGTTTTGTGATGGGCGAGGGCGCAGGCGCCGTAGTGCTGGAAGAATACGATCACGCCAAGCGCCGCGGCGCTCGCATCTATGGCGAGCTGATCGGCTACGGCCTGTCCGGCGACGCCTTTCACATCACAGCGCCGGCCGAGGACGGCGACGGCGCGTTCCGTTGCATGACGGCGGCGCTGCGCCGCGCCGGTGTCGCGCCCGGCGATGTCGACTATATCAACGCCCACGGCACCTCGACGCCGCTCGGCGACGAGATCGAGCTCAAGGCCGTGGAGCGCCTCGTCGGCAACGCGGCGGCCGGCATTTCCATGTCGTCGACGAAATCGTCGATCGGTCATCTGCTCGGCGCGGCCGGCGCGGTTGAATCGATCTTCTGCCTGTTGGCGATGCGCGATAACATCGTACCTCCGACGATCAATCTCGATAATCCTTCGGTCGGCACGGCAATCGATCTGGTGCCGCACAAGCCTCGCGAAAAGCCGATCAACGTCGCACTGTCGAATTCATTCGGCTTCGGCGGCACCAATGCCAGCCTGGTCTTCCGCCGCTTGGCCGATTAGAGCATGATCCCGAAAAGTGGATACCGGTTTTCGGAAAGATCATGCTCCGCCAAAATGCTAGAGCGTCAATCGATTCATATGAAACGATTGCGCTCTAGCGGCCCGCTTTCGCCATATTTGTTCCGCACTCGCCTGCGATCCACTGCGGCGCATTTAACCATGGGCATAGATTGGAGAATCTGCGAGCATCCGTTGCGGGCGAACCGGGCTTCGTCGCTAATCATGCACAGCATCAGAGCGGATAATCGGCGGTGACGGCGTCAAACACACCGCCCAAGGGCGGCGAGCGAGGCCCGGCACCCTTGCGGTCCGAACCTGCGCACGCCGTGCCGGCTGCTGCCGGCAAGCCACCGCCGGTTGCGACGGTGAAGCCCTCGCCAATAGCCGCGCCCGTGGCATACTCCCGCCCTTCCGGCAGAGCCGGCGCAGGCGAGCCTCTCGCGCAGCGGCAGGCGCAGGCGAATGGAACGGGCGCGGCGTCCATGGATGCGCAGGCCAACGAGCTCAAACGCATCACGCCGCGCAGCCCGCGCTCGGCGCTCGAGCCCGAAACCGTGAACGCGCCGGTGCGCCGCTCACGCAGCGCTCGCCACCCGCTCGTCGTCATCGGCAACGCCATCTTCAGCCTGTTCGTGTTGCTCGCGGTTGTTGGCATCGCCGCGCTCTTTCTCGGCAAACAGCGCTTCGAAATGCCGGGCCCGCTGGCGGCGGACAAGGTCGTCAATATTCCGCACGGCTCCGGCATCCGCGACATCGCCGACGTCCTGCAACGCGAAGGCGTCATCGACCAGCCCTGGGTGTTCGTCGGCGGCGTGCTGGCGCTCAAGGCGCGCGAGGACCTCAAAGCCGGCGAATATCAGTTCACCGCCCACGCCAGCCTGCGCGACGTGGTTGCGACCATCGTCGAAGGCAAAGTCATCTCGCATCAGATCAGCCTTCCCGAAGGTCTGACCTCCGAGCAGATCGTCGCGCGCTTGTTGCAGGACGACATCCTCACCGGCAACATCAAGGAAATCCCGCGCGAGGGCAGCCTCCTGCCCGACACTTATAATTACACCCGCGGCATCAGCCGCGAGCAGATCATTCAGCGCATGCAGGCGGCGCAGCAGCGTCTGCTCAAGGAAGTCTGGGACCGGCACTCGCCCGATCTTCCGCTCAAGACGCCGGAGCAGCTCGTGGTGCTTGCGTCTTTGATCGAGAAAGAGACCGCCAAGCCCGACGAACGCTCACGCGTCGCCGCCGTCTTCGTCAATCGGCTGAAACAGCGGATGCGGCTGCAGTCCGACGCGACCATCATTTACGGCCTGGTCGGCGGCAAAGGCACGCTCGGGCGGCCGATCATGAAAAGCGAGATCGATCAGCCGACGCCCTACAATACCTATCAGATCGACGGCTTGCCGCCGGGGCCGATCTGCAATCCCGGCCGCGCCTCGCTCGAAGCGGCCGCCAATCCGGCGCGCACGCGCGAGCTCTATTTCGTCGCCGACGGCGCCGGCGGCCACGTTTTTGCGGAAAACTACGACCAGCATCAGAAGAATGTGACGCGGCTGCGCGCGTTCGAAACCGATCCAAAGGATCGTGCTCCCGCCGATGCCGCGCCGCCGGCGCCGCAGGCCGCTCCGGCCGCGGCGTCTGGCACTTCTCCTACTTCCACCGCGGCGGCCCCGGCGCCGCACCACACAACCACCCACCGTAATCCGACTCAATCGTCTCAGCCCGCGCCGCCCGCACGCTGAAAAGGCGGCCGGGCTCCTGCCGGCGCGAGCACATCGCTTTCTGTGCGTGAGTGACGCCCTTGTGAGCGTAACAAGCCACCGCTAAGTTCGGCGCGATTTTTTCACGCGTTTCTGCCGGAGATCGCATTCCATGGCGCTGTCGAGCATGACCGGATTTGCTCGCAGCCATGGCGTCTGCGGCTCCTACGCATGGACCTGGGAAATCAAATCGGTCAACGGCAAGGGCCTCGATCTGCGGCTGCGCCTGCCGCCCGGCTGGGACGCGATCGAGGTCGGCGTACGTTCCCGCGCCGCCGAGACTCTCGTCCGCGGCTCCATTCAAGCCGGCCTGACCGCTGAGCGCACAGGCGCGGCGCCGGTCGTTCGCGTCAATGCTGCCGTGCTGGAAGCGGTGCTGGCGACCGCGCGGCAGCTGGCGCGGCAAATCGAATCGTCGCCGCCGACAATCGACGGCCTGTTGGCGCTCAAGGGCGTGATGGAGGTCAGCGATACCGAAGAGAACGAGGATGAACGGCGCAGCGCCGAGGCCGCCGTGACCATGGGTTTTGCCGAAGCGATCGGCGCGCTTGCCGAAATGCGCCGGCATGAGGGCGCGGCGCTCGGCCAAGTACTGATGACCCGGCTCAGCGAGATTGCCGTCCTCGCCGCGCGCGCCGATCAGTCGCCGGGTCGCCAGCCCGAGGCAATCCGCGCGCGGCTCGCCGAACAGATCGCGACACTGTTGGCGCAGTCCGAGCGCTTCGATCCCGACCGGCTGCACCAGGAAGCGATCCTGATCGCGAGCAA